>Ga0316628_100004850_pt1 | contig 10652 bp, 5 predicted proteins | sample OWC_Aug_M2_C1_D5_FD_207648 | JGI IMG/M metagenome (GOLD analysis project Ga0316628, IMG submission 207648) | Wetland soil microbial communities from Old Woman Creek delta, Ohio, United States - OWC_Aug_M2_C1_D5_C | ecosystem: Environmental > Terrestrial > Soil > Wetlands | place: USA: Ohio... | reverse complement strand
CCTCCGCGAACAACCGCCGATGCATGACGAGTGATCCTACGACGATCAGACACACGCCGATCAGCTTCACGGAAGAGGGCAGCTCCCCCACCACAATGTAACCCATGGGGATCAGGAATACCGGGGTGAAGGCCATGAAAGGTATGCACATCGACATCGGCGAAATCTGAAGCGCCCGCATGAGGAGAATCTGTGCAAGCGCGATCAGGGCCACGTCGATAGTCAGATAGATCAGGAAAGCTGCGGACGGTGCGATGGAGAGCCCGGCGATTCCGAACAGGAACCCGCTGTTCCGCAGCTCCGGCGGCGAGCCCGAGATGATGCGCCCGGCAAGGGCCAGCGTGAACACTACGGAAGCAAAAACCCGGATCCAGAATGTGCCGGCGACGAGCTCATGGCGCTCCATGACTTTCTTGCGCGCCACGTCGGCAAGCACGTTTCCTGCGGACAATACCGCCGCCAGGAGGAGGCCGACGGGCGAAAGAATGAGGTCGGACATAAGGTTTTCGTTTTTCGGCTAGAAATGAGAACAGAAACCGCTCAGTGCACTGAGCAAGTTTCCTCAGAAGGTCCCGGTTACCGCCGACGACCTGCCGCGCGCAACCAAAATACACCACGACTTGTCATCATCCCAGGGATTCTGCAGTCGTGCCGAGGCCCGTGTAAAGCATGATTGGCGAGGGCGCGCATGTTTCGGCATGCATAACCTGTCCCGTCAAAGCCTCCGGGCAGTAACCTGTTGACACGACGGTGAATCCTGTGAAGCCAATGCAGGTCTTCAAAAAGGACCTTTGAAACAATGCGTGGCAGGGTGTTTTGCAAATTCAAACCGTGCACCCACAGGGGACCATGACACCATGGTCAGGAAATCCCGGCAGATCCGTCACGAGATCCGAGGGGAATTGAGTGACATCCGCAATGCTGGGATGCACGGCGCGCCGTGCACCTGCACGACCACTCGATCGACCACCTGTCTCACTCCTCCCGGAATCGGAATCCGGATCGAAGCAGCCGTGCACAATTCCGCAGTAGGACACGGCGTGCCGTGTCCCCGCCGAGCCGCATGCTTACGAATCTGGGCATGCACGCGAAGCGGCGCACTTCTGCAATCCGTAAGGCTTGTCGCCCTATTGTCGGATTTTCAATAGAATGCGGTCTGCCGGCGCCTCTGAATCGAGTTGAGTCGTGGGTGTTTCTGCTCACTTTCACGCTCGATTGGCCGGCGCAGATGCCGCCATAACCGACTGATTCTATGTAATATCCAGGTCTGACTGGCATTTGTGCGTCTTCGAGGATGAGCTCTTTAACGTATTGACCCGACCCGTAAATCTACTGGAGAATTGAGACGCAATACCGTCGAACCGTCTCGACGAAGCGCTTCTCTCGTGATTGACATTTATCCCCCCCGACGCAAGGAATGGCCATGAATACTGGGCGTTTGAACCGGCTTGAGCGCACGCTCAAGGGTCAATCGGGCAGGCTCCAGGACATCTCGGATGACCTCAGTTTGCCGCAATACCGAATCCTGACAGAAACAGAACGGGAAGGGCTGGGCATTTTCGACGATGCCGACACATTTATATATTCCAATGGCAGACTTTGCGAGTTGCTTGGGGTATCGATGGATGAGGTCGCCGGCCGCCCCTTGGCGGACTACCTCGAACAAGGCAGCAACGTCGCCTGGCGGCGTCAACGACGCTCGGGAAAGACTGGCGCCGGGGCACGTTTTGAGCTAGTGTGGGCGCGGAAGGATGGCACGCCGGTGCATACGTTCGCAGAACCACAAAGCATATTCGGGCGGGACGGTTCCTTCAGGGGAACCCTTGCTCTCATCACACCCTTCGTCGAGGCGGTGAAGGGAGACACGAAACTGCCCCTGTCGGATTTGTGGCAGCGGCCCCTCCTCCGCGAGATCCTGGAAGCGCAGGAACTCGAGCGAAAACGGATTTCGAGGGACTTGCACGACGAGGTGGGGCAGGCACTCACGGTGATAAAGCTCAACGCCGGCCTGATTGCGAGGAATTTGCCGGAGAGCATGCATCAGTTCAAAGAAGATTGCGAGGACCTTACCTCGTGCATCGATATCGTCATCGAGCATGTGCGACGGCTCGCTCGCGAACTGAGCCCCTCCATTCTGGAGGACGTGGGCCTTGGGGCCGCACTTCGTGCGCTACTGCAGGATTATGCGCGTGGCGGCGTGCGGAAGATCACCGCCGCAGTCGAGAATGTCGATCACCTACTATCCAAGAAGGCCGAATTCATAGTTTATCGCATCATTCAGGAAGCCCTGGCCAACGCGATACGGCACGCCCGGGCGCACAACGTGACCGTGGTCGGCGGAAAAGAGGGTCCCGGCCTTTCCTTTCTTGTGGAGGACGATGGCATCGGATTCGATGCCGCTATCGTCCTGAAAGACTTCGCCCACCGCAGCCTGGGCCTTGCCCTGATCGCCGAGCGCGTGAGCATGCTCGGTGGATCTTTCGAACTGGACAGCGAAATCGGGAGGGGAACCAGGATTCATTTCATTATTCCTATAGACGAGGGAGAGCGACGATGTTGAAGGCGTATGAGATCGTTCTGGCTGATGACCACAATTTGATTCGCAGCGGCCTCAAGAAGATCCTCGCAACGCGATCCGACCTGCACGTGGCGGGGGAGGCCGCGGACGGACTGGCGCTCCTTAACCTCCTGAAGAAACTGGTTCCCAACATGGTCATACTCGACATATCGATGCCCAATCTCCGGGGCATCGAATCCATTCCGGAAATCAAAAGGCTTCACCCCGAGACCAAGGTGCTGGTGCTGACCATGCACAAGGAAGAGGATTACCTGTACCAGGCGATCGCGGCCGGCGCCGACGGGTATGTGCTCAAGGACGATGCCGAGAAGGATCTCTTTTTCGCTATCGACATGATCGCGCGCGGAAACATCTACATTTCCCGCTGCCTCGCAGAGGAGTCGAGGCGCGACCTCATCCAGTGGCGTCTCGGCAAGCGCAAGCTTCCCACCGCGGAACCGCTCACCACCAGGGAACGTGAAGTTTTAAAGCTCATCGCGGAGGGAAAATCCAGCCGCCAGATCGGTGAGCTCCTGTTCATCAGTGCGCGCACCGTAGAGCGCCACCGCGCGAATATCATGGAGAAGCTGAACGTCAGGAAGACAGCCGAGCTCGTCAAGTACGCAATGCGGAAAGGGTACGCATAGACTTCAGAGCCGCCTCCGAGACACCGGTTACATATCTTCCTCGAATTCCGGGTAGAGGGTTTTTTATGCACTCGGGACACAGGCCGTGCGAGAATTCCGCCTCCGAGTGTACTCTCAGGCAGTGTTCGATCTGATTCCAATAACCCTGGTCGTCGCGTATTTTTTTACAGTTCGCGCAGATGGGCAGAAGTCCACTGAGTAGCTTGACCTTCGACAGTGCCAGCTGCAGTTCCAAAATGAGTTTCTCTCGTACTTCCTGGGCGCGCTGCCGCTCGGCAATGTCGCGCAGATGACGTTCCACTCTGTTTCCCAGCGTAGAGGAGAAGACGGAGACTGAGGACATAAACACTAGAGCATACAGTCCGAGGAAAACTGCAGCCTCGCGCAGCACGCTCCGCAAAACGTCCGGACTCGATGTTTGCCCGCCCTGAACGGAATCTAGCGACGATAGGAGAGCCACACTGCAGCTCCTCCGATGCAGATCATGATGAGGAGGACAATCGTGGAAACGGCCACATAGAACCCCGTCTTCAGATCGTGCCGTGTCACGCCTGCTCACGCGCGGATTGTCCTGCGGCGGGGGTCAGGAGGAGGGGGTTTCCGGCAACATCGGGCAGCGAGCTATTCCCCGGCTGGATCGGGAGCCAGACTGTCGGTGCCGGGCCCGACACGGGCGGACGACAGGCCATTCTCAGGAATCGCGAAGCCCTTGGCCGCAGGCCGCCGCCCAAACAGAGACGAGAGTCCTTTGGCGAAAGCGTCCAGATAGGTGTAGTAGACTGGCGTGATGTATAGCGTGAGGAGCTGGGAAACCACCAGGCCGCCTACCACGGCGAGCCCGAGCGGACGGCGCGCCTCGGCGCTGGCGCCGATGCCGAGCGCAATAGGCAGCGTGCCCATCAGAGCGGCCATTGTGGTCATCATGATGGGTCGGAATCGAATCAGGCAGCCTTCGTAGATTGCCTCCGCGGTGTTTTTTCCTTCTTTGCGCTCAGCCTCGAGCGCGAAATCGATCATCATGATGGCGTTTTTCTTCACAATCCCGATCAGCATGATCAGACCCACGAACCCGTAAATGTTCAGCTCGTAACCAAAGAGCAGGAGGGTCACGATGGCGCCGAGGCCTGCGGAGGGCAGTCCCGACAGAATCGTCAGCGGGTGAATAAAACTCTCGTACAGGATTCCGAGCAGGACGTAGATGACGACGATGGTAAGGGTCAAGAGGATTCCCAGGCCGACGAGCGAGGCCTGGTATGCCCCGGCTTCGCCCTGGAAGCTCGTGCTGATGGTCGCCGGGAGGCTGCGCCGCGCCGCGCGCGCGACCTCGTCGACCGCGCTGCCCAATGCGACGCCGGGCTTCAGACCGAAGCTGAGAGTGACCGACGGGAGCTGTCCTGAGTGGTTTACGGCGAGCGGGCCCAGACCCTGGGAAAACTTCGCCAGAGTGCTGAGGGGGATCAGTTCGCCCGAAGACGAGCGGATGTAAAGCATCGCCATTGCGGCCGGGTCGAGCTGGTATTCGGGTTCGAGTTCCGCGATCACGCGGTACTCGTTGTTCGGAGCGTAGATTGTCGAGATCTGCCGGTCGCCGTAAGCGCTCGAGAGCGCATCCTCCAGTTGGAAGGCGCTGATGCCCAGGGCCGCGGCCTTGTCCCAATCGACCTCGACATTGACCTGTGGATTTGCCACCTGCAGGTCTGTGGTCACGTCCTGGAGGCCGGGAAGCCGGCTCATCTCGGCGAGAAGCGCTCCCGACGCCTTGTACAGTTCCTGGGTGTCCGTTCCCTGCAGTGTGAACTGGTATGGGCTTTTGGTGAGCCGCCCTCCAATCTGGATCGGGGGCGGATTTTGCATGAACGCCATGATGCCGGGTACGGAGAAGAGCTTCGCGCGCAGCGAATTGATGACCTGGTCGGTGCTCATGCTTCGCTCCGGGTGGGGTTTCAGGTGACAGAAGAAGATGCCGGAATTGCCCGCGAACCCCGCAAAGCCCGCCCCCGCCAATGAAAAGACATCCTTCATGTTGGGGTCTTTCTGAAGGATATCGGTGATTGCCTGCTGGTGCGCGCGCATGGCGTCGATCGAGATTCCCTGGGCCGCCTGTGTAAACCCGACGATCAAGCCGGAGTCCTCGCTCGAGAGGAAGCCCTTGGGGATCCTCAAAAACGCGAAAAAGGTGACGGCGATAAGCGCGAGAGACACCATGAGCGTGGCAAAACGGTGGCGGAGCACACCTCTCAGGCTCCAGTCGTAGCCCCTCAGCCATGCCTGAAAAAACCTCTCGGACGCTGCGTACACGCGGCCGTGTCTTTCGGCGCCGGGCGGCCGCACAAACCGGCTGCACAGCATCGGTGTCAGCGTCAGCGAGACGAAACCGGAGACCAGCACGGCCGCACCGATGGTCACCGCGAATTCGTGCAGAAGCCGGCCCAGGATGCCGCCCAGGAACAACACCGGGATAAAGACGGCGGCAAGCGACAGCGTCATGGAGAGGACCGTGAAGCTGATCTCTCTCGAACCGTTGAGGGCCGCTTCCAATACTCCTTCTCCCATTTCCATGTGCCGCACGATGTTTTCCAGCATCACGATCGCGTCATCGACGACAAAGCCCACGGAGAGCGTCAGGGCCATGAGGGACAGGTTGTCGACGGTGTAGCCGAGCAGGTACATCACCGCGAACGTGCCTACGATGGAGACGGGCAGTGCAAGGCTCGGGATAATGGTGGCGGAGATGTTGCGCAAGAAAAGAAAAATGACCATGACCACGAGAGCCACGGTGAGGTAGAGCGTAAACTTGACGTCATTTACCGAGCCGCGGATCGATTCCGAACGGTCGTACGCGATGCTGACCTCCATTGAGGCCGGGATCTGCGACCGGATGATCGGGAGCAGTTTCTTGATGTTGTCCACCACTTCGATCGTGTTGGTTCCGGGCTGCTTCCGGATGGCAAGCACCTCGGCGCGGCTGCCGTTGTGCCAGGCGGCAACCTTGTCGTTCTGGACGGAGTCGAAGACCTTGCCCAGTTCCGCGAGCCGCACGGGCGAGCCGTTGCGGTATGCCACGATCAGCGGAAGGTAGGCCGCTGCGTTGAGGCGCTGACCGTTGGCTTGTACCGTGAAGGCTTTGCTCTTTCCGTACAGGATGCCCGTCGGAAGATTCACGTTGCCGTTGCGGATGGCGTTTGCGACCTCATCGATGCCGATTCTTCTCGCGACCAGGGATCTGGGATCGAGTTGAACGCGGACCGCGTATTTTTGCTCGCCGAAGACCTGGACTTGCGCCACGCCGCTGACCATCGAGAAGCGCTGGGCCATGAAGGTATCGGCATACTGGTCGACAACTGATAAGGGCAGTGTCTTGGAGCTCACCGCCATGTAGATGATCGGCTGGTCGGCCGGGTTGACCTTCTGGTATGAGGGCGGAGCCGGCATGCCGGGCGGCAGCTGGACCTGCGCGGCAGCGATGTTGGCCTGCACATCCTGTGCCGCCGCGTCGATATTGCGGCTCAGGTCGAACTGCAGGGTGATCGAGGTGAATCCCTGAGTGTTGACGGAGTTCATCGATTCCAGCCCTGCGATCGTGGAGAACTGACGCTCGAGCGGCGTAGCCACGGAGGACGCCATGGTCTCCGGGCTGGCGCCGGGCAGGGAGGCTGACACCTGAATAGTCGGATAGTCGACGTTCGGGAGGTCGCTTACCGGAAGCGTCCGATAAGCGATGATCCCGAACAGCAGTATGACCGATATCACGAGCGTGGTCATGATCGGCCGACGAATAAAAAGCTCTGCGATGTTCATTGCGCGCACACTTCTCGAAATCTCTTTTTGGTTCTGGAAGACGTCCCGCGAACCTTCACCCGATGCCGCAGCCGGAGCGGCCGAACCCACTTGGCCTTTTCGGCGGCGATCTTGCCTTTAAGAATTTATACCATAATCAATGGCGTCTTGGTGCCCTGTGGTGGCTTTTATTTTGCAGAATATCTGCGAGAATACGCAGGTGCTGTGAATGCCGGCAAACTCAACGAGGGGCCAAAGTGTTCGATAATCAGCGCCAGTTTCGAGTGATGAAGTTCGGTGGGACATCCGTGGGTTCAGCCGCAAGCATCCTGCAGGTGCTGGACATCATCGAGCGCGAGAGCCGGGTCGGCCCGCTTGCCGTCGTGGTATCGGCCATGGGGCAGACGACGGACCGTTTGATCGAAGCCGTGTCGTGCGCGGCATCCGGCGACACGGCACAGGCGGAGACCGCAGTCGACCGTATCGGGGAATCGGTTGTCGCAAGCGTGGGTCAGGCCTTGGACTTCCCGGCCGGTGAGGGTGCCAGTCGGGTCACCGTGCCCGATATCTCCGCTCATGTCTCCCGTGTGCTGGCGCCTTTGCGGCAACTGCTGCAGGGCGTCGGCATCGTGCGGGAGCGGACGCCCCAGACTCTGGATCTGGTGATGAGCTTCGGGGAGTTGTTGAGCGCTTCGACTCTCACACTCCTGCTCCAGGCGAGGAACCTCCCCGCGGCCTATGTCGATTCCCGGGAGTGGACGATCACCGACGACAATTTCGGCCTGGCAAAGGTCGACGTCGAATCGTGCCGAGCGAAGGTGAAGGAGATGGAGGAGGCCTGGAGGAATAAGGTATCCGTCCACACCGGCTTTCTGGGCCGGACTCCGGACGGCCGGACGACCACGCTCGGGCGGAACGGCTCGGACTACACGGCCGCGCTGCTCGCACAGGCGCTTTCGGCCCGCGAGGTGATCATCTGGACCGACGTCTCCGGCATAATGACGGCGGATCCGGCGATCGTCGAAGACACGTACACCGTTCCACGACTCAGCCACGAGGAGGCCCTGGAACTGGCCAACCTCGGCTGGCGCATGTTTCATCCCCGCACGATGATCCCGCTCATCGAGTCCGGCATCCCCATGCGCATCCTCAATACCGGCATGCCCGAAGATCCCGGGACGCTGGTGGACGCCCAGGGCTCCCGCGACGAAAATCGTCCCACCTGCGTTACCAGCCTGGAGAACCTTTCACTCGTCGAGGTGGAATTCAACCAGATGGCGGAAGAGACCTCGGCCGGTCAGCGCGTGCTCGGTGCGCTCGACCGGGAATCCGTGCTGGTCTGGATGGCGGTTCAAACGCCCCGCGGGCGTGCCCTGGGGATTGCGGTGCCGCAGGAGCAGCGCGATCTCGCGCAGAGGGTCATCCAGAAGGAGCTTGCCATCGAGTTTGAACGCAAGCTCGTACGCCTACTGCGAGTCAACGAGCCCGTGACCCTCGTCACCCTGGTGGCCGAGGCGATGGGACGCACGGTAAACGTCTCGGGTCGCTTCCTGCACTCCATAGGCCGGAGCGGCATCATGATCAGGGCGTGCGCCCAGGGGGTGGGAGAGCGCTCCATTTCGGCGGTGATCGACGCGGCCGACACCCGTGTCGCCCTGCGAACCGTGCATGCCGCGTTCAACCTGGCCCACCAGCAGGTCAGCATCCTGCTTCTGGGGAAAGGCACCGTCGGAAGTAATCTCATCAAACAGGTGCGAGCGCAGGAACGAAGCCTTCTTGCAGACCACAACATCCAACTCCGCATCGTCGGCCTGGCCGACAGCCGCCGGGCGCTGTTCGACACTCGCGGCATCGACCTTCGCCGGTGGCAGGAACTTCTGGAGAGGTCACAGACGGGTGAAAACGGTCCCCCGAGCATCCTTCCGTACCTTGAAGAACTCGGCCGCCTCCCGGTGCCCGTCCTGGTGGACTGCACCGCAGAGGACGGAATGGAGGAGCTCTATCTGCAGGCTTTCTCGCGCGGCATACACGTCGTCGCGGCCAACAAGAAACCGCTGACCCTGCCCTGGTACAAGCGGCAGGCCCTGATGGCCGGCGCCCTGCGAAACCATCGCGCCTATTTGTACGAGACCACCGTCGGGGCAAGCCTCCCCGTGATCAATACGCTGAAGAACCTGGTCAGCACAGGCGATCACGTGATGCTCGTGGAAGGAGCCTTCTCCGGAACTCTGGGCTATCTGTGCAACGAACTCATGGACGGGGTTCCCCTTTCGCAATCCGTGCGCGCCGCCGGCCGACTGGGCTACACCGAGCCGGACCCGCGCGAGGATCTCTCCGGTATGGATGTTGCCCGCAAGGCGCTCATCCTCGCCCGGGAAATGGGGCATGAAATCGAACTCCGCGACGTCGTCATCGAGCCGCTGGTGCCCGCGGCGGTGCTGGAGAAGCCCTATCCCGACCCGTTCTTTGCTGCGCTCAAGGGCTATGACCCGGTAATGGAAAACAAGATCGCGGAACTCAAGGCTGAGGGCAGGATCCTGCGGTATCTTGCCGTGATCGACTCGGCGGCGCACAAGGCGGGCGAGCCGCTGGTGCGCGTCCGGCCGATCGGCATCGACATGGCGCACCCCGCCTCGCGGCTGCGCGGATCGGAGGCCTTCATCGCCTTCACCACGGAGCGCTATCACAAATACCCGCTCATCGTGCAGGGCGCAGGCGCGGGAGGCGCGGTCACCGCGGCCGGCGTCCTGGCCGACACCCTGACCCTGGCTCAAATGCTGCGAGGCAGGTAGAGACACCACCAAGTCGTCGGGCGATCAACCGGTATTCACGCCAGGTTCTTACGGCCCGGCGATGTAGTGGGTCGTGACCAGGTCGCGATAGCTCGAAATGGTTCCCGAATCGTAGTCGCGAAGAAAAACGGAGATCTTCTCGAGTATGGTGACAATCCTGTGCCCGGGAATCTGTGCCGGGTGCAGCTCGCGCCTGGTAGACACCGCCCGGATGAAGACACTGCGGGAATCGATCGGGAGATGGCGGACGTTCTTTACGTAGCTGCCGAAGACGTTGTTTCTGAAAAGAAACTCCTCAACGTTCGATGTGTAAAACGCCTCCACGGTGTACCCGTGTTTCCTGAGGTAGTCGCCGACGCCGGCAAGCGCCTTGGGACCCGCAAAGTCCCCGACGACGGGAATTACCCTGTTCTTCCGCTGGAGGTCGCGGATGTAGAGGTAGTCGTCGTCGTTCGTCAAAAAGTTGCCCAGCTTACCGTTGAGATCCGGCTCCAGGATCAGTTCTCGAAGGGTCGGAAAGCCGAAATAGTTTCCCCAGACGCTCGCCTGCCCGAAGTGAAACGAGATTCGTAAACCCTCTTTCTGAAATGCTGAATAGACGTATTCGAGCGCCAGCTGGTCATCGTCCGAAAGATGAAACTGGAATTGCTCCAAGATGACATTGCGCACCCGTCTCAGATTTGCTTCGAAGACGCTCTCGGATGGGGTAACCGTATCAAAGTAGTCCAGAAGCTCCCAAATACCATCCTCGCCTGGGGGGACGTTCCTCTTCGGCAGGGGGCGGCTCAGAAGGTTTGCCAGAAACTCATTCCTGTTGTCGGAAATCTGGAACAACGCCTTGTAGAGGAGGTGTTGAACCATCGCCTGCCGGCGGATGTC
>Ga0316628_100004849_pt1 | contig 10654 bp, 10 predicted proteins | sample OWC_Aug_M2_C1_D5_FD_207648 | JGI IMG/M metagenome (GOLD analysis project Ga0316628, IMG submission 207648) | Wetland soil microbial communities from Old Woman Creek delta, Ohio, United States - OWC_Aug_M2_C1_D5_C | ecosystem: Environmental > Terrestrial > Soil > Wetlands | place: USA: Ohio... | reverse complement strand
GCACCCGCGCGGCACTCGGAGGTGGCGCGATGCGGCGCGCGCCGGTCTCATCGCCGACGTACAGCAGGAGATCGCGACCGCCGCCGACGCGCACCGTGCCGGCGGCGGCGAAGCCGCGGCGATTGCCAACCGCCGCCCGCAGCGTCGATTCGGGGGGGACGCGCCAGGCGAGCGTGGCGGCGCCGCCGGTGCCGACGGCGACCAGTCTCGCCGTGGTCCCTTCGAGCACCAGATCGGCGTCGCGCAGGGCGAGGCGCTGGTCGGCGTCCTGCGCGCTCGATGCGCCGGGAGCTGCCGGAGCGGCGACAGCGAAGATCAGTGCGCAGAGAAGGGCGAGGCGTCGCACGCCGCTATCCTACACTCGCGCCGGTGCCGGTCGGGCCGATAGAATCGGGGTTCGAATGCGCGCCGTGATCCTCGCCGTCGGCACCGAGCTGCTCGGGACCGATCGCCTCGACAGCAACTCCCTGCGCCTCACCGCCGCTCTCGAGCGCCACGGGGTCGAGCTGCGCTGGAAGGCGGTGGTCGGGGACATCGAGCCGGCCATCGTGGCGGCGCTCGGGCGCGCGCTGGCCGACGCCGAGCTGGTGCTGGTCAGCGGTGGACTGGGGCCGACCTCCGACGACGTCACCCGCGAGGCGACCGCCGCCGCGGTGGGCCGAGGTCTGCGCTCCGACCCCGAGGTGATGGCGACGATCGCCCGGCGTTTCGAGCGCATGGGCCTGCCGATGGCCGACAGCAATCGCCGCCAGGCGCTGATCGTCGAGGGAGCGGTGGCGTTGCGCAATGCGCGCGGTACGGCCCCCGGCCAGCGGATCGACCTCGACCAGCGGACGATCTTCCTTTTCCCCGGGGTGCCGCAGGAGCTCGACGGTCTGATCGCCGACGCGCTTCTGCCGTGGCTCGGCGAGCGCTGCGGCGCAGTGGCGCGCGAGACCGTGACGCTGCGCGTCGCCGGCGTCCCCGAGTCGGAGGTCGAGGAGCGGGTGAAGCCGGCCTACCCGGAGTTCGGGCGCGAGTCGATCACCATCCTCGCCTCGGTCGCTGACGTGCGGGTGCGGGCGACCGCCGAAGGTCCGCCGGCCGAGCGCCACGAACGCCTGGCACGCATGACCGAGCGTCTGGCCGACCTGCTCGGCGACGGCCTGTACAGCCGGCGCGAAGAGGACGATCTCGAGACCGTGGTCGGCCGCCTGCTGCGCGGCCTCGGGCGCACCGTGGCGACGGCGGAGTCGTGCACCGGCGGCCTCGTGGCGGAGCGGCTGACGCGAGTCGCGGGGAGCAGCGACTACTTCCTCGGCGGTGCCGTCGCCTACTCCAATGCGGCCAAGGAGGCGGTGCTCGAGGTGGCGCCGGAGCTGCTGGCGGAGCACGGCGCGGTCAGCGAGCCGGTGGCGGCGGCGCTCGCCAGCGGCGCTCGCCGGCGCTTCGGCAGCGACTACGCGGTGGGCGTGACCGGCATCGCCGGGCCGGGCGGCGGCACTCCTGAGAAGCCGGTGGGGACGGTGCACGTCGCGGTCGCCGGGCCATTGGCGACCGAGCACCGCCGGCTGCGCATCCCCGGCGATCGCGAGCGGGTGCGCCAGTACACCAGCCAAGTGGCGCTCGAGATGCTGCGCCGGCGCCTGCTCGCCGACGGCGCGCGGGAGGCATCGTGAGGCTGTTCGTCGCGCTCGAGATCCCGGCGGCGGTGCGCGAGGAGCTCGATCGCCGCGCCGAAGCCTTCCGCCGCAGTGCCCCGCCGGCGCGCTGGGTGCGGCCGGACGGCATCCATCTCACCCTCGCGTTCTACGGCGAAGTTGCCGAGGACAAGGTCAGCCTGGCCACCGATCTCCTGCGCCAGGCCTGCGTCGGCCGCGCGCCGGCGATCCTCGCGGTGCGCGGCGCCGGATGGTTCCCGCCCGGCGGCTCGGCGCGGGTCGTCTGGGTCGGTGTCGAGTCGTCGCGCGATCTGGCGCCGCTCGCCGTGGACGCGGCGGCGATCGGCCTGCGGGCCGGTGCCGCTGCGGCGCCCGACGAGCGCCCTTTCCATGCCCACGTCACCCTGGCGCGCTGCCAGCCGCCGTGGCGGCGCGAGGCCGCCGAGCGATTCGTCGAGCGCTTCGCGGTCCCGGTCGGAGAGCCGTTCGACGCCGCTGCGGTGACGCTTTTCCGCAGCCGGCTCGAGCGCGGTGGCGCGCGCTACGAGGCGATCGAGCGATTCCCATTGGCGGGAGCGGCATGAGCGACTGGTGGATCGTCGGCGGGGCGTACGTCCTGGGCGCGATTCCCTTCAGCTTCCTGGTCGTGCGCCTGCTGGTCGGTCGCGACCTGCGCAGCGTCGGGAGCGGCAACGTCGGGGCGACCAACGCCCTGCGGGCGGGTGGCAAGGCGGCCGGCGTGCTCGCGCTCCTGCTCGACGCCGCCAAGGGCGTCGTCGCGGTGCTGGTCGCCCGCCGCCTCGGAGCGCCGGCGGAGATCGTCGCTGCGGCGGCAGCCGCCGCGGTCGTCGGGCACGTCTTCCCGGTCTTCCTCGGCTTCCACGGCGGCAAGGGAGTGGCGACCGCGGCGGGAGCAATGGGCAGCCTCGAGCCGGTGGCGTTCCTCGCCACGCTGGTGGTGTTCGCGCTGGTCGTGGGGATTTCGCGGTACGTCTCCCTCGGCTCGATCGTCGCGGTCGCGCTGTTCCCGGCGTTCGTCGCCGGATTCTCCTGGCTGGGGTGGACCGCCCCGGCGCCGCGCCCTTTGCTGCTGGGCTCGGCGGCGATCGCGCTGTTGATCGTGCTGCGTCACCTGAGCAACATCCGCCGGTTGCTGGCCGGGCGCGAGCTGCGGCTCGGCGCGCCGGTCGCAGGCGCGCCGGAAGAAGGAGGAGCGCGGTGAAGCGAATCGGCATCCTCGGCGCCGGATCCTGGGGCACCGCGCTGGGAGTGAACCTGGCGCTCTCCGACAAGCCGGTGGTGCTGTGGGCCCGACGGGCCGCGGCCGCCGAAGCGATGCGCGGCGAGCGGCGCAGCCCTTACCTGCCTGGGGTCGAGCTGCCGTCGGGGCTCGAGGTGACGCACGACCTCGCGGCGATCGCGGCCTGCGACCCGGTGTTCCTGGTGGTGCCGTCGCACGGCGCACGCGAGGTGCTGCGCCGGTTCCTCGCCGCCTGCGGCGACGGCGGGCCGCAGGTTCTGATCTCCTCGATCAAGGGAGTCGAGCCGGAGACCTACCTGCGCATGAGCGAGGTCACCGCCGCCGAGGCCGAGCGGGCCGGCCGGCGGCTCGCTTACGCGATGCTCGCCGGGCCGACCTTTGCGGCCGAGGTGGCGACCGGGACGCCGACCACGGCGGTCGTCGCGTCGGTCGACCGGGAGCTGGCGACCCGGCTGCAGGGCGAGCTCGCGACCCCGTCGCTGCGCCTGTACAGCTCGACCGACGTGGTCGGCGTCGAGCTCGGCGGCGCGACGAAGAACGTGATCGCGATCGCGGCCGGCGTGGTGAGCGGGCTCGGCCTGGGGCACAACACGCTGGCAGCGCTGATCACCCGCGGGCTGCACGAGATCACCCGCCTGGGCGTCGCCTACGGCGGCGATCCGCGCACCTTCTCCGGGCTCGCCGGCCTCGGCGATCTGGTTCTCACCTGCACCGGCGGCCTGTCGCGCAACCGCCGCACCGGGCTCGAGCTCGCCGCCGGGCGCTCGCTCCAGGAGATCCAGGCCGCGACGCCGATGGTCGCCGAGGGAGTGCGCAACTCGCTGGCCGTCGCCCGGCTGGCGGAGCGCCGCGGCGTCGAGATGCCGATCACCGAGCAGATGGTCCAGGTGCTGTACCACGGCAAGTCGCCGCGCGCCGCGGTCGCCGACCTGATGCGGCGCGAGCAGAAGGCCGAGACCGCGCTGTAGGAGCAGGGAGGGTGATACCGTTGAGCATGGCCCGCCACCAGACCGTTCTCATCCTCGACTTCGGCAGCCAGTTCACCCAGCTCATCGCGCGCCGGGTGCGCGAGCACCGCGTGTACTGCGAGGTCCATCCGTTCGACTACGCCCTCGACGAGATTCGCCGTCGCCAGCCGATCGGCGTCATCCTGTCGGGCGGGCCGCAGAGCGTGTACGACGCCGGCTCCCCGCAGGTCGATCCGGGGATCTTCGCGCTCGGCGTGCCGGTGCTCGGCATCTGCTACGGCATGAACCTGGTGGCGCACACGCTCGGCGGCGAGGTCGAGCCGGCGACGCGGCGCGAGTACGGGCGGGCCGAGGCCGAGATCGACAAGCCGGGGACGATCTTCGCCGGGCTCGGCCGCCGCGAGACGGTGTGGATGAGCCACGGTGACCACGTGGCGCGCCCGCCGGCCGGGTTCGAGATCTGCGCCACCAGCGAGAACGCCGGCATCGTCGGCTTCGAGGACCCGGTGCGGCGGATCTTCGGCCTCCAGTTCCATCCCGAGGTGTCGCACACCGTGTCGGGCGGCGCCATGCTGCGCAACTTCCTGTACCACGCCTGCGGCGCCCACGGCGACTGGGTGATGGCGTCGTTTCTGGAGGAGGAGGCGGCGGCGATCCGCGAGCGCGTGGACGGCCGCAAGGTGCTGTGCGGCATCTCGGGCGGCGTCGACTCGGCGGTGACGGCGGCGCTCCTCAAGCGCGCGATCGGCGCGCAGCTCGTCGCGGTGTTCGTCGACACCGGTCTGCTGCGCCGCGGCGAGCGGCTGCAGGTGGAGCAGAGCTTGACCGCCGGCCTGGGCATCGCGGTCACGACCGCCGACGCCGGCGCCGCCTTCCTCGGCGCGCTGGCCGGCATCGAGGACCCGGAGGCCAAGCGCAAGACGATCGGGCGGGTGTTCATCGACGTCTTCGCCGCCGAGGCCGCCAAGCTCGCGGGGGTCCAGTACCTGGCCCAGGGGACGCTCTACCCGGACGTCATCGAGTCGACCTCGGTGCGTGGCCCCTCGGCGGTCATCAAGTCGCACCACAACGTCGGCGGGCTGCCGGAGCGCCTCGGCTTCGAGCTCGTCGAGCCGCTGCGCTGGCTGTTCAAGGACGAGGTTCGCCAGCTCGGTCGCGAGCTCGGGCTGCCCGAGGAGTTCATCGGCCGCCATCCCTTCCCGGGTCCGGGGCTGGCGGTGCGCATCCTCGGCGAGGTCACCGCGGAGCGTGTGCGCCTGCTGCAGGCGGCGGACGCGATCTTCATCGAGGAGCTGCGCGAGGCCGAGCTGTACGAGAAGGTGAGCCAGGCCTTCGCGGTGCTCCTGCCGGTGAAGAGCGTCGGCGTGATGGGGGACTACCGCACGTACGAGAACGTGGTCGCGCTGCGCTCGGTCGAGACCCACGACTTCATGACCGCCGACTGGAGCCACCTGCCGTACGAGCTCCTCGGCCGGGTCGCCAACCGCATCGTGAACGAGGTGCGGGGCATCAACCGCGTGGTCTACGACGTCACCAGCAAGCCGCCGGCGACGATCGAGTGGGAGTGACGGCGGAGTTCAGCCGCGCCGGCGCGCCAGGATCCGGCGCAGGTCGGCGGCGCCAAGCCGCACCTTAGCGACGGGCTTTCCGTCGCGCAGCAGGACCGGGATCGTCTCGCCGAAGCGGCGCCGCAGGTCGGGATCGGTGTCGACGTCGACCCGGCGGTAGGTGAGACCGAGCTCGGGCAGGGTCGAGTCGAGCACCGCCGCCATCTCCTCGCACAGGTGACAGCCGTCGCGGGTCAGGAGCTCGAGCCGGGGCGTGGCGGCCGGCGCGCGGCCAAGCAGCCTCATCCGGCGACGATCGCCAGGCGGCCGTTGGCCAACGGCACGGCGCCCGGCTCGAGGCGGAGGGGCTCGATGCGCTCGGGGTTCTTCTTGAGCGCCCGCGCCAGGCGGGCGGCGAGCTGGCGCTGCAGTGCGCGGACGTCGCCGCCCGGCGCCTTCTCGATCGGCACCCAGCCGCCGGCGATCATGCCGTGGCCGCCGCCCTTGCCGCGCTTGCCGAGCAGCCGCCGCATGATGCTGCCGGCCTCGGCGCGCGGGTTGCTGGTGCGGATCGAGAGGTACACCCGGTCCTGGTAGAGGCCGGTGCACAGCGACCAGGTCTTGCCCTCCATGCGCAGCAGGAGGTCCGCGATCTCGGGCACGATGTCGGGTTGCTCGAGGCGGTCGAGGTGGCTGATCACCAGCGTCCCGACCCCCTCCAGGTTGGCGAGCGCGCACTGCAGGTCGCGGTAGTACCCGAGCGGCAGGCGGGGGTACAGGATGCGGGCCAGGCGGCCCTTGTCGGCGTGCGGCAGCAGGGCGTCGTAGACCTCCTTGTCGGGGCCCTCGCTCGGTCCGCGCGAGAAGTCCTGGGTCTCGGTGCGGATCGCGTACACGAGACCGGTCGCGATGGTGCGCGGAATGGGCACGCCGGCGGCGAGCAGGTACTCGGCGAGCAGGGTCGCGGTGGCGCCGTACCCGCGGCGGATGTCGGAGAAGCCGGCCTGATACGACGCCTTGCGCTGCGGGTGGTGATCGAAGACCAGGTCGGGCTGCTGCTCCGGCGGGAGCTGGTTGTTGCCGGTCCGCGGCTGGGTGTCGACCAGGGCGAAGTGCTGGTAGGAGCGCCAGTTCAGGCCGCGCACGTGGACCAGGTCGATGCCCAGCGCCCGCACCATCTCGCGGTTCTCGGCCCGCCCGATGATGCCGCCGTAGCCGATCTCGGCGCGCCGGCCGAAGGCGCGGCGCAGCAGGAGCGTCAGCGCGGCGGAGGCGGCGAGCGCGTCAGGGTCCGGGTTGTCGTGGGTCATGACCAGCCAGCGGCCGCGCGTCGGCTTGGATTCGACGAACGCGGACAAGACGGCGAGCCGCTCGCGGGTGGCCTCGGTGATCATGGGGATGGGCGGATTCTAGCGCTTCCGGTTCGGCGGGGGGACGGACCCGCCGCGGCCGGTCAGGTCGCCGGGAAGATCTTCCCCGGATTGAGGATCCCCAGCGGGTCGAAGGCCGCCTTGATCCGGCGCATGATCGCCAGGCCGGCCGGGTCGACGGACAGCGGCAGGTAGCGACGTTGGGTGAATCCGACCCCGTGCTCGCCGGTGATCTTGCCGCCGAGCGCCGCTACCGCCTGGAAGAGATCCGCCTCGGCGGCGTCGCGCCGTGCGGCCCATTCCGTGGCCGTGAGCGCGCCACGCAGCAGGTTGACGTGCAGGTTGCCGTCGCCGGCGTGGCCGTAGCAGATGGCCCGCAGGCCATGGCGCTCGGCGGTCGAGCGGGCGGCGCGCACCATGTCGGCGAGGGCGGCGCGCGGTACCACGGTGTCAGCTTCCTTGTACGACGACAGGTGTTTCACCGCCTCGCCGACCTTGCGCCGGATCTGCCACAGCCGGCGCTGCTCGGCGGCGTCCGTGGCGACCAGCGGCTCCGCGCCGCCGAGCTCGGCGGCGACTTCGGCGATGCCCGCGGCGCGGCCGAGCAGCTCTTCCGGATCGTCGCCGTCGAGCTCGAGCAGGAGCAGGGCGTCCTGTCCGACCAGGGAAGCGGGCAGCGCCAGGACGGTGCCCACGGCCTCGATCGCGGCGCGCTCCAGGATCTCGCACGCGGCGGGCTCGAAGCCGGCACGGAAGATCGCGGCGACGGCGGCCGCCGCGGCGTCGAGCGCGGCGAAGGGCAGGAGCAGGACGAGGCGGGCGCGGGGCAGGGCAATGAGGCGCAGCGTCGCGGCGGTGATGACCGCCAGGGTGCCCTCGGATCCGATCAGCAGCTGGGTCAGGTTGTAGCCCGCGGCGTCCTTGCGGTTGGCGCCGCCGGTGCGCAGCAGCGAGCCGTCGGCGAGCACCGCCTCGAGCCCGAGAACCCATTTGCGGGTGGTCCCATACTTACAGGAGCGCGGGCCGGCGGAGTCCTCGGCCAGATTGCCGCCGAGCAGGCAGCTTTCCCGGCTGGCCGGGTCCGGCGGATAGAACAGGCCGTGCTCCTCGACCCAGCCCTGCAGGTCGGCGAGCACCACGCCGGCCTCCGCCTCGGCGGTCAGGTTGCGGGTGTCGATCGAGCGCACGCGGTTCAGGCGCTCGAGCGACAGCGCGATGCCGCCCGCCACCGGCAGCGCGCCACCGGACAGACCGGTGCCGGCGCCGCGCGGTGTGACCGGCAGCCGTGCGGCGCTCGCCACGCGCAGGAGCGCGGCCACCTGCTGGACGTTTTCGGGTAGCGCCACGGCGGTCGGTGGGAAGAGGAGATCCTCGGTCTCATCGCGGCCGTATTTTTCGAGCGCCGCCGGGTCGTCGGTGAAGCCGTGCTCGCCGAGGATCGCGATGAGCTGGGCTCGCACATCACGAGCCAGCGGCGGCGGAGACGAGGCGGACGGCACGCGCCCATCGTAACGCTGGACCGGGTGCCGCGAGCCGCTGATAGGATCCGAGGCCGCCATGCGGAAGGTTCTGACCACGCTCGTCCTGCTTGCCGCGCTCGGCGCCCTGCTGTTCTTCTGGGGCCTGCCGGCGATCATGGCCAAACGCTCCGACAACGCGATCTGGTATGGGCGGCGCGAGGCGGCCGAGCATGGCTGCCTGAACTGCCACTCGGCGCCGGCGAACAAGGAGCTCACCAACCCGGGCAGCCCGTTCGGCACCGTGCCCTCCTTCGCCGGCGGCAACCTGATGATGTACGTCGATCGCCCGGCCGAGGTGGAGGAGTGGATCCGCAACGGCTTCACCAAGGCGCGGCGCGACAATCCGGAGGCGTGGGCGAAGTACCGCGCCCAGCTCATCCAGATGCCGGCCTTCGGCCGCCAGCTCGACGACGATGAGGTCGCGGCGCTGAAGGCCTTCGTGCTGGCGACCGACGACTACCTCTCGCCGGAGGAAAGTCGCGCCCAGCACGGCGAGGAGATCGCGCGCGCCCAGTGCCTGTCCTGCCACGGCGCCGGGGGCTCCGGCGGGCTCGCCAACCCGGGCTCGCCGTTCGGCTACATCCCGGGCTGGTTCGGCAAGGACTTTCACGACCTGGTGAAGAACGAGGACGAGCTCCGCGAGTGGATCACGACCGGCAGCAGCCGCCGCGTGGCGGCGCTGCCGCTGGCGACCTGGTTCTGGCGCCGGCAGGCGATCCAGATGCCGGGCTTCGGGCAGTTTCTCTCGAAGGATGACGTCGACGCGCTGGTCGCCTACATCGCCTGGCTCGGCCAGACCGACGGCGGCACGCGGCTGGCTGGGGAGGCCAAACCCAAGTGATTCGTGAAGTGTTCCACATCGGCTCGTTCTCGGTCAGCCCGTTCGGCGTGATGCTGGCGCTGGCCTTCCTTTTCGCGTACTTCCAGCTGCGCTGGGGCATGCAGAAGCTCGGCACCGGCGACGAGGACGACGCCAGCCTGCTGATCATCGCCGGCGGCGTCGGCGGCATCGTCGGCGCCAAGGTGTACTTCGCCATCCTGTACCACGACTGGCGCCTGCTGCTCGACCGCGCGGGCCTCGTCTGGTACGGCGGCTTCGTGGTCGGCGCGCTCGGCATCCTGTGGGTGATCCGCAGCCGGAAGCTGTCGGTTTGGGGAGTGATGGACGCCGCTGGGCCGGCACTCGCGCTGGGCTACGCGGTGGGCCGCATCGGCTGCTTCCTGGTCGGCGACGACTATGGCCTGCCGACCGACTCGGTGCTGGGGGTCAAGTTCCCGGTCGGGCCATCGCCTTCGACCGCCGAGGTGCTGCGCTCGCAGTTCGGCGTGCATCTGCCGGCCTCGATTCCCGACAACGCGCTGCTCGCGGTGCATCCGACCCAGCTCTATGAGACCGCCATGGCGCTCGCCATCTGGGGATTCGGCCTCTGGCTGGTGCGGCGCGAGCCGCGCGAGGGGACGATCGCCTGCTCGATGCTGGCCCTGCTCGCGGTGGAGCGCTTCCTGGTCGAGTTCCTGCGCGCCAAGGACGACCGCCTGCTGGGGATGTTCACCCTGGCGCAGGGGCTCAGCGTGCTGCTGCTGGTTCTGGTCGGCGGCCTGTGGCTGATCGTGCGGCGGCGCTCGCGCTCGGCCGGCGCGGTGCCCGGGGCCTGACGGCGATGGCTGCCCTCGACCTGCTGGTCGTCGGCGCCGGGCCGACCGGCATCGCGATCGGCGCCGAGGCGCGGCGCGCCGGCCTCGACGTCCTGCTGGTCGACCGTGGGCCGCTGACCGCGGCGATCCAGGACTTCCCGACCTACATGACCTTCTTCACCACCCGCGAGCGGCTGGAGATCGCCGGTCTGCCGTTCACGATTCCGGAGGAGAAGCCGGACCGTCGCCAGGCGCTCGCCTACTACCGCGCCGTCGCCGAGCACCATCGGCTGCCGCTTGCCCTGCACGAGGAGGTGGTGACGGTCGCGGCCGCTGCCGGGGGCGGCTTCCAGGTCACGACGCGCTCGGCGGCCGGCGAGCGCCAGCGGGCGGCGCGGGCGGTGGCGCTCGCTACCGGGTACTTCGGCCAGCCGCGCCGCCTCGACGTGCCGGGGGAGGATCTGCCGGCGGTGCACGCCCGCTACCGCGAGCCGTTCGCGCACGCTTTCGAGCGCGTCGTGGTGGTGGGTGGCGGGAACTCGGCGGCCGAGGCGGCGCTCGATCTCTGGCGTGCCGGCGCCCGGGTGACCCTGGTGCACCGCGGCGCGGGGATCAAGCCGACCGTGAAGTACTGGCTCAAGCCGGACATCGAGAATCGCATCGCGGCTGGCGAGATCGCGGCGCGCTTCGAGGCACGGGTGGTCGAGTTCCGC
>Ga0316628_100004848_pt1 | contig 10655 bp, 5 predicted proteins | sample OWC_Aug_M2_C1_D5_FD_207648 | JGI IMG/M metagenome (GOLD analysis project Ga0316628, IMG submission 207648) | Wetland soil microbial communities from Old Woman Creek delta, Ohio, United States - OWC_Aug_M2_C1_D5_C | ecosystem: Environmental > Terrestrial > Soil > Wetlands | place: USA: Ohio... | reverse complement strand
CAAGTCGCCCAGGTATCCGCCGAGAAAGGTGCCGAGCATAGCCGCGGCCGCGCCGACGACGCCGTTGATTAGACCGACCTCGGCGAGCGGCAGATGGAAAGCGCGCACGTAGAACGCCGGGCCGAACTGGCCCGCGCCCTGGGAGGCGAAGTTCGAGAGACCGGCCCCGAAGGTGAAGAACAGGAAGGTGGGCATGGCGAACAGCCGACGCGTCGCCTCCATCAGGTTCGGCGCCTCGGCCTGTCCGAGGCCCGGGGCGTCGTGGCGGCCCCGCAGCGGCTCGCGCACGGTGAGCCGCATCAGCAGCGCCAGCAGAAGGCCCGGCGCCCCCATGACCAGGAAGGCGGCGCGCCAACCCCAGGCCTGGGCGACCGCCCCGCCGGCCACGGCCCCAACCACGGCCCCCAATGGAAGGCCCATGGAGTAGATCGCCAGCGCGGTCGCCCGTTGGTGCGGCGGATAGTAGTCGGCGATCACCGACTGGCTGGGCGGCCCAGCGCCGGCCTCGCCCACGCCGACGCCCACCCGCAGGAGGAACAGCTGGGCGAAAGACTGCGCCGCGGCGCAGAACGCCGTGAGCCCCGACCAAAGCACCATGGAAATGGTGATGATCCACACCCGGTTCCGGGTCTCCGAGAGCCTGGCGAGGGGGACGCCCATGAATATGTACAGCAGGGCAAAGCTGAGCCCGCCCAGCAGGCCGATCTGCAGGTCGGTAATGTGCAGGTCCTGCTTCAATGGTTGGCTCAGGATCGCCAGGATGCCGCGGTCGACATAGTTGGACAGCATCATCAGGAAGAGGAGCGCGACCACCCAGGCGCGATAGAGCGCCGAAGGGTGATCGAGACGCGGCGTGCGGGCAGGCGCGTGCATGTCTCTCCCCCGGGCGCTTTCTGGCGCGCCTGGGCCCAGGTTAGGCAGTGAATCGACTACGGTCAATTTATGCCGGATTCCTCCCATGGCGACGCCGCGTGCGGCGACGCGCATGCAAATTGACCATAGTCGATTTTGAACCTACCTTGGAGCCGTTGAGCGACTGCGGTCGCCGTGTGGGGTGGGCCAGGCCATGAAAAAACGCCCGATCGTCATCGCCGCCGTCGCCGTCGCCGCCCTGGCGATCGGCGCTGCGATCTTGGTCACCACGCGATCCGGCGCTGCGACGCCTCCGCCGCAAAAGCACTATTTCGGCGCGGGCTCCCTGACCGACCGCCCGGCGAACAATCCGCTCAAGAACGCCTACTTCGGCGACCTGCACGTCCATACGAAGACCTCGGTCGACAGCTTCCTGCGCAAGAACATGCTGACCATGGCCGACGCCTACAGGTTCGCCCAGGGCGCGGCAGTGACCACCGCCTCCGGCGAAACGGTCCAACTCAGCCGGCCTCTCGACTTCATGGCCCTCACGGACCACTCGGAAAGCTATTCGACCTACGACCTCTGCGTTGAAGGAACGGGGCCCGCCTCGACGGTCCCGGGCTGCCAGCTCCTCAAGCAAGGCGACAACTCGCTTAGGGTGCTTCGGCAGTTCGGCAACCCGTGGAGCCCACAGAACTGCGGGGGCGACCAGAAGAATTGCCAGGCGGCGGTGAGACGGGTGTGGCGCTACGTCCAGCAGCTCGCGGCCGAGAACTATCACCCCGGCAAGTTCACGTCCTTCATCGCCTATGAGTACTCGGCGAACACCACAGGGGGAGGTGCGATTCGAAAGAGCGGTGAGTATGCCGGGCATATGCATCGCAACGTGATCTTCCGGAACACACACGTGCCCGACACCGTGTTCAGCTCGCTCAACGGACCTATCAACATCGAGCTCTGGGCCTGGCTCGAGACGCACTGCGTCAAGCCTTGCGACGTGGTCGCCATCCCACACAATACCAACCTCTCCTGGGGGCTGGCCTTCGCCCTCGAGACGATCAGAGGGATGAAGTACACCGCCGACGACTGGAGGCGCCGGGCCCGTTACGAGCGCCTCGCCGAGATCTTCCAGATCAAGGGCGACTCTGAGTGCGGTGTGGGCTTCGGCACCACGGACGAGCAGTGCAATTACGAACAGCATCTGCCGCCCTGCACCGCGACGAGGGAAAGCCTCTGCGTCAAAGAAGGCTCCTTCGTGCGAAGCGCGCTCAAGACCGGGCTGGGATTGGAGCGGACGCTCGGGTTCAATCCCTTCAAGCTAGGCTTCATCGCCAGCACCGACACCCACAACGCGATTCCCGGGGCGACGAGCGAGCGGGGCTACCCCGGCTCGATCGGGCTGGCCGACGGCACGCCCGAGACCCGTCTGAAGAACCAGCTCAATCGCAACCCTGGCGGCCTGGCGGGCCTGTGGGCGACGCAGAACACCCGCGACGCCCTGTTCGACGCCATGCAGAACCGGGAGACTTTCGGGACCAGCGGCACGCGGATCCGGGTTCGTCTCTTTGGGGGATGGCGGCTTCCCGCGAACATGCACGATCGTCGCGACTTCGTGGCCCTGGGGTACCGCCTCGGCGTGCCCATGGGGAGCGACCTGAAGCCACGCGGCGACGCGAAGGCCCCGACCTTCTCCGTCTGGGCGGCCTACGATCCGCAGAGCGCCCGCCTGCAAAAGATCCAGATCATCAAGGGCTGGGCGGCGGAACCCGGCCAGCCCAGCGAAGCCATCTATGACGTGGTCTGCTCGGACGGGCTCACGCCGAATCCAGACACCCACCGCTGCCCTGACAACGGGGCGAAGGTGGACCTAGCGGACTGCTCGGTCACGCCGGGTAAGGGCGCCGAAGAACTCGCCACCACCTGGACCGATCCGGATTTCGACCCGAAACGTCCCGCCTTCTACTATGCGCGGGTGCTGGAGGATCCGACCTGTCGCTGGAGCACCTACGACTCGATCAAGCTCGGCCGGCCGGTGCCCCCCTATCCTTCCCCAGTGCAGCAGGAGCGCGCCTGGTCGTCGCCGATCTGGTATCGGTCCGTCGGGATCCGCCGCTTCGCGGCCGCCGGCGGCGGGCCACGGCGTTGAGGACCGGCCGCATCACGGCGCGCCGCCCGGGCCTTCGGCCATCGCCGCGACCGGCGCGCATCGGGGCGTCCAGGACATGACCCCGGCTCCCCGCGCGATCGAAGATCCGGGAGCCGCTCTCGACCTCAGGTCGGCCGCCCGGCTCGCCTGGCTGTGGGGCCTGCCCCTCGTGGAGATCGCGCAGACGCGCGCCAGGGGAGCCATCCTCGGCCCGGCCGCGACCGCCGCCGGCGGCTTCTCTCACAACCCCAACCTGGCGGGGCCCGACCAGCGGGGTGTAACGACGCCCAACAACGACACCCTCTACTCGACCGCTTTCGTGGACCTCGCCGGCGGCTCCGCCGAAGTGGTCCTGCCCGCCGGCGGCGACCGTTACGTCTCACTGCAGATCCTTGACGCCTACACCAACACGGTGGCGACCCTCGGCTCCCGCACCACCGGCCGGCGCGGCGGACGTTACGTGGTCGCCGGGCCAACCGGCGATGCGCCACGCGGGGCGATCCGCTCGCCAACGCCCTGGGTGTGGATGATCGCCCGTACACTGGTCGACGGACCCCAGGACCTGATGGCTGCCCGGGCCATCCAGCAGGGCTTCGAGGTGCGTGCGCCGCAACCCCGCAACGCCCGCCCGCCCGTCGCGCGCGATGCGCCCTGGGACGCCTATTTCCCGGCCCTGCAGGAGCTGATGGCCGAGAACCCGCCACCGGTCACGGACAACGCCTTCTTCGAGGCGATCGCGCGGCTCGGGCTGGGCCCCGAGGAAGGCTTCGACCGCGCCGCCTTCACACCCGAGGAGGCCGCTGAGATCGCTGCGGGCGTGGCGACGGCGCAGGCCATGCTAGGCGCGCCCCGCACGCCCCGGTTGCTGGAGGGGTGGTCCTATCCGGCCGCCAACCTCGGGGACTACCGGCAAGACTACCTGACCCGCGCGGCCGTCGCACTGGCCGGCCTCGGCGCGCTGACCTGCGATGAGGCCATGTACATGCGCGCGGGGGCGCCCGAGGGCGGCGTGGTCTTCCAGAGTCGGGGGCTGCACCGGCTTTCCTTTCCGCCCGGTCGAGAGCCGCCGGTGAACGCGTTCTGGTCGCTGAGCCTCTACGAGGTGACGCCCGTCGGACAGCTCTTCTTCACGCCGAACGGGCTGGATCGCTACGCCATCGGCGATCGAACTCCGGGACTGGCGCGCAGCCCCGAGGGTTCGCTCGACATCTGGATCGGGCCCGAGGATCCTGGGGGCGCGCGCGCCGCCAACTGGCTCCCCGCGCCCGCCGACAAACCCTATGCGCTGATCCTGCGGGCCTACCTCCCCAAGCCTGAGCTGCTCAACGGCGGCTATCGACTTCCGCCTATCGAGACGGCCTGAAAAGCCGTCCCGGCTCCGGGGACGCTCCGCATCCTCACCAGTGGTAGCGGATCTGGAAGCCGTAACTGCGGCGATCGTCGGGCCAGCGCACGTTGCTCGCCAGGCGGAAGATCGCATAGACCTCGTCGGTGGCGTTCTTGACATAGGCGGCGACCTCCAGATGGTCCTTTCGGACCCCGCCTCGAAGGTCGAGGAGCTGGCGGTCGTCGATATGGAACGGCGGCAGGGTCACGTCCTGGAGACCGCCCCATTGACCCGTGTAGTTGACGTTGGCGAACCAGCTCGCGCCACCCACGAGCGGGTGCTCGAAGTCAAGATTGGCGTTGGCGAGCCAGTTGGGGGTCTGCGGCACGCGGATGCCCTTCAGGGGTCCGCCCGTGAACTTGCCGTACTGCCGCGACGCGCCCCCCGAGAAGGTGAAGTCCCCACCCGCAATGTGGTAGACCGCGTTGGCCTCGAGCTCGATCCCGTCCACCAGGCCGCTTCCGGCGTTTGTGACGAAGTTCGTGGGCTGGACGGGGCAGACCGCATCGCCAAGTGCGCAACCGTTCGTCTCCTGCGTGAGCACCCCGTCGACCTTGGTGTGATAGGCCGCAAACGAGAGGAACACCTGTCGCGTGAGGTTCCCCTTGGCGCCTACCTCGTAGGTCGTCGATTTCTCGTCCCCGTAGCTGAACGGAACCGGGATCGGCTGGCGCGGGTCGCCGTTGGCCGCATTGAAGCCGCCGACCCGATAGCCGGTTCCGACCTTGGCGTAGGTCATCACGGAGGGGGTGACGTGATAGGTCGCGATCAGGTTGTAGGAGGTATTCGGGAACCTCCCGTCGCGCAGAATCGGGGTCGTGTTGGGCAGCTGAGTTCCGAGGTCGAGCCCATACGCCGAGGCGCGCTTGCGGTCCTTGGTGTAGCGGAGCTCGGCGGTGACATTGAGCGCGTCGGTCACGTCGTACCCGACCGATCCGTAGACTGCCCCCGAGGTCCAGATCTGGGTCGTGAATCCCGAGGAGCCGATCGAGGAATTGGCTTTGGTCGGTGTCCTCTCGCGGTCAAGGCGGAAGTTGCTGGTCTCGCGCAGCCAGTCGCCGCCGATCAGCCAGCGCAACTTCTCCACCTGGCCCGAAAGATGGGCCTCGCCGTAGTAGATCTGGGTATGGTCGATCGCGACCTGATTGGCGTTGTTGTCGATGTTGGCTGCGGGATTGCCGGCCGCGCGCGCGGCGGCGAGGCTTGCGACGGAGAAGCCGTCGTTGTCCGTGTAGGAATCCCCGGACCGATCCCGATAGCCGGCGGTGACGGCGAGTTGCGCCCAGTTGAACTCATAAGAGCCGTTGAAGATGACGTCCTTGGCGTCGAGGTCCGCCTGACCGGGAATGTCCCAGTTCAATATGTATTGCGGGCTCGAATAGCCCTTCGGAAACTGCGCCGAGGGGGCGATCGTGATCTGGAACGGCACGGGCGGGATGAGCAGTTCCTGCCGCTCGACCAGCAGGGTCGCATCCAGGGGGCCGTTCCGGTAGCGGACCTGGCCGCGCGCCACGTAGCCATGGTACTGATCGACGTAGCGGTTGAAGACCGGGTTGAAAAAGACGCCTTTGTACTGGTTCACGGAATCGATCCCGAACCGGACCGCCCAGTTGTCGTTGATCGGTACGTTCTCGACGGCCTGAATCGTAGTCGCCGAGCGGTCCGGATTGTAGTCGACAAGGGCCCACCCAGTGTGGGCGAAGACCGGCTGGGCGGAGATCATGTTGATCGCGCCGCCCACGGCGTTGCGCCCGTAAAGTGCGCCCAGGGTGCCCCGCAACACCTCGGCTCTCTGCAGGTCGAAGAGGTCCGCGCGAAAGAACGTGCGGCCGAACTGCAGGCCGCCGCCGATGTACATGCCGTTGCGGTAGAGGCCGACGCCGGAATCGGCCGAGGTGGCGCGGGCCGTACCGGACCCCCGGATCGAGAGCTCGGAGGTCTCGGGCGAGCCGGGATTATTGAACCGCACGCCGGGGTTGGCCTGCAGCAACTGTCCCGGGTCGGCCACGATGCCGCGCTTCTCGATGATGTCAGAGCTGATCACAGAGGCGGCCACAGGCACGTCGCGCAGGCGCTCCTCGCGCTTGGTCGCGGTGACCACGAGCTCGCCCACCGTGGTCGCGTCTTGCGACGCCGCGGCGCCCGACGCCTGGGCGTGAGCGCGCCCGCCGGCGAGCAAAGCCACCGTGGCCGCCCCCGCCATGAGCGCGCCGCGCACGCGCGGCGATGGCATGAGTACCTTCATTTCCACCCCCTGTTGTGAGCGCCCCGGGCGCTTCTTAGACGGCCGCCATTTCCAGCGGCGGTCATGCATCGAAGCTAGTGTAGAAATTGACTACGGTCAAAAAGTTTTGTGACCCCGGTCGGTTTTGTTCGTGCTGCACGGGGGCGATCAAGACGCCGCCGGCGCCTCAGAAGGGTAAATTGACCGTAGTCGACTTCAAGCCTAACGTGACACGGCCGCCTATCGCCGGACCGCGGCGGGTGCGCGCGCCCGGAGCGAGGAGTCCAAAAAGATGCAGAGGCCCACCCTTTCCCGCCGGAGCTTCCTACAGGCTGCGGCCGTCACGCCGCTCGCCGGGTCCGCTGCCGCAGCCGCAGTCGCGACCAAGGACCGGCCGAACATCCTCTTCATCACCATGGACGAGCTGCAGCCCGATGCCGTGGGCTTCATGGGCAACGTCAAGGCCCGGACACCGAACATCGACGCGCTCGCAAAGCGTGGCGTGGTCTTCTCCCGGACGTACTGCCAGGGACCCCTCTGCCAGCCGGCGCGCGCCTCGTTGATCACCGGCCAGTACGTCAAGCAGCACGGGCAATCCTGGAACCGCATCAACATGAACCCGGCATGGCCGACCATGCTGAAGGCGATGCAGAGGGCGGGCTACACAACCGCCGTCGTCGGTAAGACGCACTTTGGCGGCGCGTTGTCGATGCTGAAGGGAACCGATCCCACTCACCTGGACCTGCGCACCATGGCGCCGTGGACCAAGCAGTTCGGCATCGACTTCCTGGTCGAGGAGTTCGACCACTACGTCCACAAGAACCCGAAGATCGTCACGCCCTACACGGAATATCTCCGCAAGAAGGGCCTGCTCGACACCTATCGGGACGAGACCCCGGGCTTCCTTGACGGGGACCCGCGGCCCTTGTGGCTCGGCCACCCAAGCTCGCTCGCCGACGAGGACACGCTCGCCGCCTTCGTGGGCGACTCCGCAATCGAGTGGCTACAGGGCCGCCATGACGACAAGCGCTTTTTCCTGTGGGCCTCCTTCATCGAGCCTCATCCGCCGCTGATGCAGAACGCCCGCTGGTACGACCTCTTCCGCGAAGCCGACCTCGTCACCGGCACGCGGACGCTGCCGGACATGCCGGACAACGCCTGGGGCGATTACCTGCGCCGGTGGACCACCGAAACCCAATCCGCGAATATGACCGACGAGCAGGCCCTGCTGATGGCGCGGGCCTATTACAGCCTGGTGAGCGAGGTGGATGACAAGATCGGCAAGCTCCTAAAGGCGCTCGCCGCGAGCCCCTACGCCGACAACACCCTGATCGTGTTCTCCGCTGACCACGGCGACATGCTGGGCGACCACAACCTCGTCTACAAGAACGTCTTCTATCGACCTTCCGTGCAGGTGCCGAACGTCGTCGTGCCGCCAGGTGGAACGACTCCCCGGCGGGTGGACGTGCCCATCCAGTCCATCGATCTGACCGCCACTTTCGTTGACGTGGCCGGCGGATCGCTCCCCACGTGCGCCGGTCGCTCGCTGAGGCCCTTCCTCGAAGGAGGCTCCGAGAAACCGCGGGACGTCGTCTACAGCGAGCTCGCCGGGCTGCAGAACAAGGGCAATTACTTCGTCATGGCCGCTACTGACCGCTACAGGTACGTCTACGACAAGCTGAACAGGATTGCGTGCGAACTCTACGACCTGCACGCCGATCCGCGGGAAATGCATAACCTGGTGGCCGAGCCGGCCTACGCGGGCCTGCGCAACGACCTGCAAAAGGACTACATCTTGCCGTTCATCACGGCCTGAGGCGCGCCGTCGCTGCTCAGCCCGCGACGCCCTCGTCCATGTCACGTCGCAGCGTCCGGGCGGCAAGCAGGAAGTGCAGTGCGCCCCAAAGGAACAGCGCCGTCACGGCGACCATGGCGAGCTGCACGCCCCGCGCGGACGCTGTATGGCAGGCCCGGGCGAGGGCCGCCGGCGCACTGTGGGGGGCCGTGCCGCCGGGACAGAGAGCCCTGAAGTCGCCAGCGCCAAACGCTGCCTGGGCGAAGCGATCAGCAAGGAAACCGGTAGCCACCGGGCCAAGCGCGAGCCCCAGTGTCGCGGTCACAACCATGTAAAGCGAGATCGCGGTCGCGCGCATGCGCGGATGGCTGATGTTGTGGATCACCGCCTGGGCCGGCGCATGGAAGAGGAAGAGCACGAGCCCAGGCAGGGCCATGACGAATGCCGTGGCGACCCAGCTCGATTGCAGAAATGCCGCGGCATAAAGCGGCCCCGCCACGGCCGCGCCCAGCGCCGAGAGCCAAGCGTACCAGCGGCGGTCCCGGCGGGCGATGGCGTCGGTGACCAAGCCGCCGGAGAGCATGCCGACGCCGGTTGAGACGCCGCCGACCAGCCCGGTAACGAGGCCAACCTCCGACAGCGGGATCTCGAAGCGGCGCACGAAATAGGACGCGTCGAAGGCGGCGATGCCCTGGATCGCGAAGTTGCAGATCCCTGCCGCCGCCGCCAGGTGCAAAAACGTGGAATTGGTGAACAGCACGCGGCAGACCCGCAGCAGGCCCGGGCGATCCGGGTCGGCTGTGCGCCGCACGTCGGTTTGCCCGCGGGGCGGCTCCTTAACCGTCAGGCGGAAGAGCAACGCGAGGACCAGGCCCGGTGCGCCCACGAGCATAAGAGTCGCGCGCCAGCCCCAGGCCTGGCCAGCGAATCCGCCGATCACAGAGCCCAGCAATCCGCCCGCGGCGATCCCGAAGGAGTGGATGGCGATGGCCGAGGCCCTGCGACCGGGCGGAAAGTAATCGGAGATCAGCGACTGCGACGGTGGGGCGGCGCCAGCCTCGCCGACGCCCACGCCGACGCGGAAGACAAGCAGCTGCAGGAAGCTGGTCGCCAAGCCGCCGAGCGCGGTCATCACCGACCAGACCGCGAGCGCCAGGCTGATGATTCCCACCCGGCTGCGCCGCTCGGAGAGATAGGCGATGGGCACGCCCATGACGATATAGAGCATGGCGTAGGCCAAGCCGCCCAGCAGTCCGACCTGCAGGTCCGTCAATCCGAACTCAAGTTTGATCGGCTGGGCGAGGATCCGGACGATGGTGCGGTCGATGTAATTCGACGCCATCATTAGAAATATGAGCAGTAGAACCCAGGCCCTGTAGCCGGCCCGGTCGCGCGTCGAGGCCAAGGAGGAAATTGTAGGCTCGATCACCATTTGTCGCGCTCCGGCGTCAGTCGAGGCCCGATTAATTGACCCGGGTCAATTTCACGGCAAGCCGATATCTTCGTGAGGCCGGCGCCTTCGGCCTTCTCCCCTCTGGTAAAGCGCCAGGCAGCCGCATGGTCTGTCGATACGACCGCATTGGACGCACCGATGCGTTAGTCTTCTTTGGTCCGCCAAGTATCGGTTCCGACCCCAGGCGCGAAGCGAAATTCCAAATGGAGCGCTCCGCCTTGTTCCCAACATTTCCTCCAGATCCCGGCGTCCTCAAGAGTTGGGCTGACGCTCTATACGCCTGGGGCCGCCTCATCGGCGCTGCAGGCCTCGCATTTCTCGCGGCGAGCCGGTGGATCCGTCGGCGGCGAAGGCGCAAGGCCGACCCTCATCCGTGAGCCTGCCGCATCGGTCCGCCCGTTCTCTCCGCAAGGCCACGAACCGTCCTCGCCGACGTCTGCACACGTTGAGGAACGCCGCCGGCAGCGCCGGACGTCATCCGGCCTTGACCGGGGACTTCCAGTTGGCGGGATCGATGGGCGCCACCCCCTTCACGTCGTCGCCCCGCTCCTTTGGGATGCAGAACAGGTTCACGGAAACGATCCCCGGAAAAACGTTCTCCTGGGAGCCGTTCGGATTGTTCGGATCGAACAGCGGCGGGGTGTGCCAGTACTGGCGATAGCCGAGCTCGTCGATCAGCGAGATGACGGCCTGCTGGTGCTGGGACCGGTCGTTCTCGACGTAGAGGATCGGGCGGTGGCGGACGATCGTCTCGCGGGCGCCGCGCAGCACTTGGGTCTCGTAGCCTTCCACGTC
>Ga0316628_100004846_pt1 | contig 10656 bp, 8 predicted proteins | sample OWC_Aug_M2_C1_D5_FD_207648 | JGI IMG/M metagenome (GOLD analysis project Ga0316628, IMG submission 207648) | Wetland soil microbial communities from Old Woman Creek delta, Ohio, United States - OWC_Aug_M2_C1_D5_C | ecosystem: Environmental > Terrestrial > Soil > Wetlands | place: USA: Ohio... | reverse complement strand
ACGGCTGAGCCCGCCCAGGGAACTGGCGGTGCCGTACGTATTCGCGGCAATTTCGTTGTCGATGACCTGCTGGCACTGCGCCTGCTGCTGGGGGTTCGTGATGGTGCTGCAGTCCAGGCCCAGGTGCTGGGCGATCACGCTTGGGTCCGTTTCACCCTTACTGAGCACGTAGGCATCGGATCGGAAATAGTTGAACGCCCAGGTGCTTGCCCTCCCGAGGGGGACATAGGCCGTGGCACTATAGTCCATGAAGAAGAAATCGGGCCCTAAGTCCTGGGCCGGCGTATTCCAGCGGCTCATCTCGAAACGGAAACCCCGGCGGGGATCCAGATAATCGTCGGTCATGTCTAGGCGCGTTCCAAAGACGATGGTCATGGTACGGGTCTTGGCAGCGTTCTGGGCTTCGATGATAACATTTCCGTCCTGGTCGCGGATCGACTTGAACTGTGCATGGCCGCCGTAAATCCCTGCGAACAGTTCGAATCTCCTGTCGAAGAAGGTGGCCGTGAGGCGTGATCCACTGAACGCATCGCTCCCGTATTCAAGCAGGGTATGATCGTTCTTCTGCGTTCCCATGCCCCGCTGACTATAGCTTAGTAGCGTTATTCTGCTCACATAGATCGCGCCGGCGTCCAGGATCAGTTGGCGGGGAATGAGATGGATGCCGTAAATGCCGGCGGCCTGGCCGATGACATCACCGGTGAAGACGGTTCCTCCGACGGTGGTATACGTGCCGCCGATGTTCGTTGCACCCCCCACGATGCCGTAGCCCTTCCCGAGGCCGGGATAATCAAAAATGTACGGCGCAATGAGCCAGCCGGTCACGGTGCTGAACTGGTCCTTGCGCCGGTCGGGAATCGACACGGGATCAGCGACCGCAGACGCGGCGTAAAGAGAAAAAAACAGCACAATGATATTCAGGAGAACATACAGGAGTCTGCATGATGGAAGTTGGTTCATCGACGTCCCCAGGTGAAAGTTGTTCGGCGGCTTAAACGGCACGGGAAAATTCCGCCCGGTATGACTTCTGACCGCTCTTCGGAACATCTCAAGATCACCTTTTAAAGGATATTGTCAATGGCACAAAACTACCCCCTGATGAGAAACGGAATGTTTCTCATCGCGTCTTTGCGTTATCTCAATCTTCACCATTGCCGTTATATATGGGTAGAGCATGAGGTTAGACATCCCCAGTAAAGCATAGACATGATTATCTTCAAGACTACCAAAAATAAACACCTCCTGCTAAGAATAAGTTTATTGGGAAAGCAAATTCTCCAGACAGGAGGTCCCAATGAACTGTGTCGATGATATCAGACCGAAGCAGTTTCTGCAAATGAAGAAATAAATTCGCGGTTCAGAGCAGTATTTGATCGTGGGAATTGACGCATAATCCGCACAGTTTACATAACTTGCAACTTGAATGTTTCAAACCGTAATCGTTATCAACTCCTTCGATAAACATATTTTTTCATAACGCTAAGATCCAATATTGTGTAATCTATTGCATGCCCCAATATACCACACCGTCATGTATATTTATTCATCTTGACTTCATCCGCAACTGGACACCCCCCGAATGATATTCTTCCTGAACTAGTTGTAGTTCCCATTCCTCTAAATACTTAATGTTTCGTTCAGAAATTAGCGATACGCTAACCCTCACGTATTCATCACTCTCCAACAAAACGCCATTCAGTTACAGATATAACCTTATTTTTAATGAAGTAACGTTTTATGTTCCCTCCCACACATAATCACAAATGCAATAAAGTGAAGAGTTGCAAATCCTGGAAATTGACGACTCCTCTTAGATGTGATTTAATATAATTATTCGACGATAAAGCTAAACCTGTCGTGAGATGGGGACGGAAAGCAACGGGTCTCGGAAGACAAGACGGCTGGGCTGCCGAAGGATAAATTCTTTGGTATGCCCGGCCGTTTTTTTTATTTACCATGAGACTAACAACAGGATAGATAGCAAACAAGAGGTTAACTTTAAAATGGCGCACTAGCACGTGACCTGACAGAAGGGAGGGTAGATTAATGGCAACGCACATTGTTTTGATGAAATTGACAGAGCAGGGAATCAAGGACATCAAGAACGCACCTCAGCGGATTGATGCAGGCGCAAAAGCGATTGAAGCAATGGGAGGCAAGATGACAGGCTTCTACGTCACGATGGGGGAGTATGACTACATTGCAATCACCGAGGGCCTCAGTGACGAAGCCGGTGCGGCATTCATACTGAAACTTTGCTCCCAGGGGAACGTCAGGACAACTACGCTAAAAGCATTTACCAAGCAGGAGTTTGCCGAAATTGTTAGGAAGCTGCCTTAACCTCGTTGGCGAAGGTAAGGAGTGAAAGCGTATTCTCATAGCGTGCTAGTGCGTCCAATGCTTCTGAACATTCCTCGCGCATTGCTTACTGAAATATGCATAGGGTGCGGTTGTGCCAAAAGTTTAACTTTCATTACGAAATTATTAACGCGTCGCCCTTGCAGCTTATATGATTTTGATTCCGATCATCGCATGGCTCGTGGTTGTGCTTGGCCATAAAATATCACGAAAGCAAGCATTTTTCATTGAACGAGACTTTTATCGTCCTGTCTGCTATACTTGCTTGTGAGAATTGTATCGTGAATTCCGGAAAGGTTAGTCTATTATTATGAAGAAGTTGGTGACCAACGGGCAATATTAAAGAGAACTAAGAGCTAACAACCGCTTCAACCGCTGAATGACGCGCTCATCAAGCGAAGTGTTCTCTCCCTCGCTCGCCACATGAGGTAAAGATTGACACAGATCGAGTTGATAAACTTCCCGAAACCCTGGTTTCTGTTCAAGTCGGCCATGGCTCTCTCGCTCGGGTACATGGTATTCGCGTTCTACCGAAAATGGCGAGGCTGGTCCCGGGGAATTGAAGAACCGGCAACGGTTTCCGGCAATTACGGAAGCGTTGCAAAGATATGGCTGGCTGAAGTCATTCTCCACCGGCAATTGTTCGCGCTTTCCTTTTCCAGATGGTTCAACCACCTCCTGATCTTCTATGGTTTCATCGGGCTGGCATTGCTCCCCCTCGTCGCCGTCATTCTCGGAAATTTCGGCTACCTTGCCCAAAGCACGACGACCCCGCGCTTCTACCTGCATGCGGCAGGATATATACTGATGAAGCTCTGGGGCGATACGTTCGGACTGATGCTGCTTTCCGGTCTCGTTTTGTCCGGCATCCGACGCTTCGTAATCAGGCCTGCGCAGCACACAAACAGTCAGATGGACGTTGTGCTGCTGGCCTTGCTTTTTTTTGTAACCCTCTCCGGATTCTGCCTCGAAGGGTTGCGGATGACCTTCGTGCCCGCAGAGGTAGCCCGTTATTCTTATATCGGACGTTTATTCACCCTCCCGGGAGCTTATCCGTCCGAACAAGTGCGGCAGTGGCTCACCATGACCTGGACAGTTCACTTCCTGTTCGTTGCATTGCTGTTCGCGTATCTGCCGCACAGCAAACTGATGCACAGCCTGCTCGCGCCTGTGGTCATCGGCATGAACGCGGCGGCGGAACATGCAAGAAAGGATCTCTATTGGCCCGAGATGAAAAAATACAGGGCACCAAGATCGCCGAAGGATTGACACGGCGGCAGCTCGTTGAAATGCACGCATGCGCCCGGTGCGGCGAGTGCCAGGTGTGGTGCCCGGTGTACGTGCAGGACAGCCGGGAATTGATCACCGCCCGCGGCAAACTCGACTCTTTGCGCCGTCTTGTCGAGGGCGCTTTGTCCGAAGACGATCGAAAGGATTTCATCAACGCTCTTTATGAATGCTCGGCCTGCGGGCAATGCCATGTTGTGTGCCCGGTCAGAATTAACACGCACGACCTTTGGGAGCAGGCGCGCATGTCTCTCGTCAACGCCGGCATTCCGCAGCCGGAGGGGCAGATAAAGCAGCTCTCCGCCATCAAGGAGTTCAATAATCCCTTCGGCAAGCCGCAGAGCGAACGACCCCGATGGGCTGACATGGCCTGGAAGGCGGGATTACTCAAGGCGCGGGTGCCTCTCTGGAAGGAGCAGCGCACTCCGGTTGTCTATTTCGCGGGATGCATGGCAAGCTTCGACTCCGGGTTGCAGCCAGTTGCAGTGCAGTCTGCACGGCTGCTGCAGGAGGCGGGCGTTGCGTTTTCGATCTTGGGCGAGGATGAGCCGTGCTGCATGAGCAAGTTGAAGAGAATGGGCGACAGCGGATTCATCGGGGAAGCGCATAAGCTCGCGGAAATGTTTGACCGCATGGATGTCGGCTCCATTGTAGTCTCCTGCGCTGGTTGCTTCAAGGGCCTGCATGGGGATTATTCAACGATGTGGCCGGGATCCAAAAAAGTCCTGCATTTCAGCCAGTACCTGGACCAGTTGATCCAGGAAGGACGCCTGCGGCCGCAGCGCGAGACCCGGCTTCGCGTCACGTACCACGACCCCTGCCACCTGGGGCGCCACAACCAGGTTTACGATCAGCCGCGCCGGGTGCTGCAGTCTGTTCCCGGTATCACGCTAGTGGAGATGCCCCGGCATCGCGCTTTTTCATCGTGCTGCGGCATGGGCGGCGGCCTGAAGGCTGTAAGCTCCGAGATCCAGCACAAAATGGCTGCGGCCCGCGTGCGTGAAGCCGAAGCAACCGGAGTTGAGGCGATCGTGACACCCTGTCAGACCTGCTTGCAAGGCCTGTTGAACGGTAAAAAGGAAGCGTCTTCCGCAATGGAGGTTCTCCACCTGAACGAGGTCCTCGTTCGGTCTATATGCCCGGAAGTCACGCATGAAGCGGTCGAAGCAGAACTTGCCCGCCGGTTCGCCGGAGCGTAAAAAAAGATGACTCAAGGAGATCGAAGCGGTTTATATACTTAACTTCCTGTATGTAATGAGGTTGCCGTTCCTTGTAACACTTAATGTTGGACCTGTATTCTGCAGCATATCCGCCCATATTTTGCCGTCTCGCGATTATGCACACCACAGATTACATATCTTGTGGTTATCCGAAGGGGATGCGCATCCAGGTGCAACAGCGGGCCCGCCAGGTGCGATAAACGAGATCTCTCGATTCCCATGACCACGCAAGAATTGCCCCTTAACTATTGCATAAACCGAAGGGCATTCCGAATTTGTTGTCATGTTGAAAAAAAAAGAAGAACGAGAATGCGGGCAGATTCGAAGTTGGGCTAGCGGTTCATCCCGATGTCCTTCCTAAACTGTGGACCGATAACAGACCGATTCTCGAGCATGTTTCATCTAATATGAGGGAAACTGCCCATGCAGCATACTGTTGGCATAGCAAAGTCTAGGAGTCAGCACGTTGCCACATTCGTTGCAGCGATCGCAGCGGCGCTCTGTCTGCTGCCCGCGTGCATGTCAATCGGCACCCCCCGCGCTGGGGAGCGCGTCGCCATCCAGCCGGGCGAAGCACTCGTCTTTGGTCGCATTCGCATGCTCGACGAAAAGAATGAGCACATCGAGTATTCCCCGTTCTGGTTTGATCCTTGGGACCAACCGTTCTTTGGACCAGGACCGCGGATGACTCTGGAACTCCGTCAGCTTTATCCGCCCGGCGGAGTTTTTAAATACAGGGCAAACCCGGCGCCTGCGATCGAGAAGAACGGCTCGTTCTTCTGGATCCTGTCCGCCGGTAATTACGTGTTGCTTGGCAATCCACGATTGTATGGATCGGAACGATTCAACCGGGAGGAAACTGTGACGTTGGCAAGCTTCAGGGTCCCGGCGTCTGGCGGGACGATCTACCTTGGTACGTTGATCATCAGTATCGTCTACGATCTCCAGGATATGGTACCTGCTTGGAAAACAGAAGAGGCGGAGTACGCCATCCGCCACTGCCACGTCGTGGATGAACGCGAACAGGAACTTTCGCAGTTGCGTGCTCGCTTCCTGGCGGTCCCCGAACCGGCGATTACCGAGCTCATGCGCGCCGAATAAGGGCTTCGAACGGTGTCTTATTAGATGCAAGCGGAAATGTATATGTTGTCTGCGAAACGGGTGTAAATTTGAAAGGGAACATAGATGCAGATCTTACAGGGCTGTCACTGATGCGTTTATCGTTAAATTTTGTTCAGCAGGTGATAAACACTAAATCACTTTGAGTTGCATAGCATATTTTGTGGTTTGGGGGGTAGCGAAACCCGACAGTCATCCTAACCATTCGTATCGAGCGGTCGAACCGCTCACTTGCTTTGCTAGGCGCGTCTTACAGTGGGGTACGCCGACCGCAGTCATTAGTGGACCATGTGCGCGCTCAATTCTTGTGCGCCGCACGAACTTCTTGAAATATCTGCAGCAAGCTCTCTTCAAACTCCCAAAATCTCTTTGCAATTTGCCTATCCAAATCATTCTTGAAGATGATATAATTAAATGAGGAGGGGATATATCCTAATTTATGTCAAGAAGGGTTCCCATGAAAAACAACAATATTTATGAACCAATAGGCGACAACTTTCATCCGGATTAAGACCTCGGAGGGCACTGAAAAGATATTATAAATTACTCATATACCCGGAAATGGTAAGGAGGATGTAAAAGGAGGTGCGATGATGAAAGATCAGGGCGAGCTTGAAATGAATGGTTTCCGTAGCAGGCATCCGAAAGAAGAATCGCCCGCCAGAAAGCTTACCTCAGGGGAGGGCGGGGGAGATCAGTTGGGCATGACGGCAAACTTTGAGTGTCGGGGACAGGTTGTAGCGCGAGCGCGCCTTTCTCTATTTGTTTCGCTCTTGCTTGCATTAGTCATGCTGGCTGCACCGGTTGCGTTACCGGCACAAGTTTCCGTAGGCGTTTCGGTTACGTTTGGCCCCCCGCCTCTTCCCGTTTACGCTCAGCCTCTTTGCCCTGGACCCGGCTTTGTCTGGATACCGGGCTACTGGGCCTGGGACCCGGGTATCGGCTACTACTGGGTGCCCGGTCTGTGGGTGCTTACGCCCTTTGTTGGTGCCTTATGGACTCCAGGCTATTGGGCATGGAGTAACGGCGTGTTTATCTGGTACGAAGGCTACTGGGGACCGGCGGTAGGCTTTTACGGCGGCATTAACTATGGCTATGGCTATACCGGTTACGGCTACGATGGCGGCTATTGGAGCGGCGGCAGGTTCTATTACAACCGCAAGGTAAATAACATCAACGTAACGAACATCACGACCGTTTACAGCAGGACTGTCAGTAATGTGCGTCCGACCGGCGTCAGTTTTAACGGCGGCCCGGGTGGCACCACGGTTCGACCCAATTCTGAACAGCTGACCGCGGCACGTCAACGACATTCATCACTCACCGATGCACAAAATCACCAGATGCAGGTTGCCCGTACTGACCCCAAGCAGAGGGCAACGGTAAACCGCGGCCGTCCGGCCATCGCTGCTACAGCGAAGCCAGGCGTATTCACCGGTCGTGGCGTTATGGGTGCTGGCCGGACGGGAGATCCATACAAGGCGCCGCCAGGCTACAAGGCAGCACCCGACTTACGTGATCGAACTCTGAAGCCCGGCCCTGAGATGCATCCGCCGCACATTGGGTCCGAACACATAACACCTGGAACTCCACGGAAAGAGCCTGAACGGCGAATAAACGAGCCTCGCCCCACCTCGCGACCGGAGACAAAAAAACCGTCGCCGAGGGAGGAAAAGACCAAAGGCGAAAGGGATGAACCGCGATAGTTTCGTGGCGCAGATGTGGTTACGCTGGCAGGAGAAAAAAGCCATCCGCCGTCGGAGCAAATCCGAAAGCAGAGAGATTCATTAAATCCAGCTGGATTGCGGCAGTGTTATAGGACGGACGCAAGCCCGACGAATGGAGCGCCAGATGTTAGTAACCGTTTCGGAAGAAAGGGTACCTGCGATGAAAGACCTTTTCCATATTATAGCGCAAAAGACTTCGGAGATTGCGGGATCGGCCGGTGCTTTCGTCCTGGCCATCGCGGTCATTCTTGCCTGGGCGGTCACGGGACCGATCTTCGGCTATTCAGACACTTGGCAGCTCGCCATCAACACTGGCACGACGATAGTGACCTTCCTCATCGTGTTCCTGATTCAGAATACTCAGAACCGGGACGCCAAAGCCATGCATCTGAAGCTTGACGAGCTTATCCGTGCTACCAAGAACGCAAGAAACAGACTAGTCGATTTGGAGGATCTCTCGGAGGAAGAGATCAAGGAATTGGAGCTGGAATTTCAAAAGATCCATAAGCGCAGCGAAGCAAAAGCAGCCAGGAAGGACGAGAAGGAGAAGAAGTGACTGGCTTTCACCATATGAAATTGGCCCTTTTTACATTTCATGCTTGGTAAATAATCACGTTACACAGCTCTCTGAGAGTCACTCACGCTATCCGCAAAATTTTTATTTTAAACGGCATCGTTCATTTCTGATATTGATTTCCATCTGCAATCTTGATTATTCGTTACCATAATAAATTCACATATCCTTTCTGTATTCAATGAAGTTGCCGTTCTTTGTAACACTTAATGTTTGAACCTGTATTCTGCAGCATATCTACCATTATTTACCAATTCAACATACCCCTTCGACATCGTTGACAACTCAGGGTATCGAGCATATATTTATACAAGGTACTGTGATTGGTTAAAGCCGAGCGTGCGGATGCGTGACATTGAGGCAATGTGTACGTGGCCGGAAATACAAAAGGGTGAGCTGGACAGCGACACCCTTGATGCCACAGGGTATAAAGTCGTTGTCAGGCAATAACGAGGTTTTAAATAAATCAGGAGGCGACAAGCCTATGAAAACCATGCTCAAGGCGTTCTATACAAAGCCACTCGTGATCTATCTGGTAGTAGCGCTGCTTGCGATTTCTACATTCGCCGGACCAGCCAATGCCATGTTCGTCCCTGCCGCACCTCATCAGGGTACGACCGAGGCAACGGTGGTATCCGCGGGCCGGGCCGCAGATATGGCTAAGATCCAGAAGGCGTTTGAATCGAAGATCCTCCAGCAAAAGCTTATGGACTACGGGCTTTCCCCCGAAGAGACCATGGCGCGGGTGAACAAGCTTTCGGATGAGCAGATCCATCAGCTCGCGACTAACACGGACTCGCTCCAAGCGGGCGGAGACGGAGTCGACATTTTCGTAAGCCTTCTAGTCTTAGCTATTCTCGTCGTGGTTCTGGTCTACCTTCTTCACCACCGCATTGAGATCAAGTAATGGTATTGTGTGTGAGAAAGGACCGCGGACGAACCATCGCTGGGCAGTCGCACTGACCAAGCAGAGAGGAATATAATGTCGAAACTACGCGTCCAAAGCTTCGCAATTTCCATCGACGGCTACGGTGCCGGGCCGAACCAAGATCTCCAGAATCCGCTCGGCGTCGGGGGCCCTGAGTTGATGGAGTGGTTCTTCCACACGCGCGTATGGCGCAGGATGCATGGCCATGACGACGGAGAGACGGGAGTCGATAACGGAATTGCGGAGCAAGGCTTTGCCGGAATCGGTGCCTGGATTCTTGGGCGCAACATGTTCGGTCCTGTCCGGGGCCCGTGGCAGGACGACAGCTGGAAGGGCTGGTGGGGCGACGAGCCGCCATATCACACGCCCGTCTTCGTGCTGACTCATCACCCACGTGCGCCGCTTAGGATGGCGGGAGGTACGGAGTTTCGCTTTGTCACCGAAGGCATTCACGCTGCTTTGAAGCAGGCTACCGCTGCAGCGGGCGGCCACGACGTCCGCCTCGGCGGCGGCGTATCCACTATTCGGCAATACCTGCGAGCGGCCCTGATTGACGAGCTTCATCTTGCCATTCGACCTGTCTTACTCGGTTCCGGAGAGCATCTCTCGAACGACATCGACATGCGTGCTTTAGGCTATGAATGCGCAAAGTATGTCGCAGGCGAACGTGCAGCCCATGTCTTCCTGCGCAAGCGCGCGTGATCCGTACGACTCGCTCGGTAGGCCACCTGACCGCTCAATTCAGCGGATGGACCGCAAGCGCCTACCCGAGCGCTGCGCGGCCAGCCCGACGCTGATTTCCAACGTTCATGTGCAAGATACCATCCGTATGAGGTGATAGTTTCAGGCTATTGAAAATACTTAGTAGTAAGCGACGACGAGATAGACAGAATTTTTGTAGTTTTCAATTTTGGCAACAATAAATATTACATCTTTAAAAAGCGGAGAATTGGAGACGTCGAATGCGTGAGTGGGACCCGTATCAGTATCTGCAATTCAAGCGAGAAAGAACTCAGCCGTCAATAGACTTGGTTGCACGAATCCAGATGGATGATCCTAAAACTATTATCGACATAGGATGCGGTCCGGGGAACAGCACTCAAATATTGTCGAGGAGATGGCCTCATGCCGACATCCTCGGCCTCGATAAGTCAGAAAAGATGATACAAAAAGCACGGCAAGATTATCCGCATCAAAAGTGGATCGTTGGAGATGCTTCAACTTTGGAGACTCACAAGACTTATGATATTGTTTTTTCCAACGCAGCAATACATTGGATTCCACGGCACGAAATCCTGTTACAACGGTTGTTTCAGATAGTAAATGAAAACGGAATATTGGCGATTCAAGTGCCGGAGAATCAGAAGTCTCCATTATATAAGGCAATATTGCGTGTTTCGAAGAGCGGCAAGTGGAATACTTTCACCGCAGGGCGGGAAGCCG
>Ga0316628_100004845_pt1 | contig 10657 bp, 8 predicted proteins | sample OWC_Aug_M2_C1_D5_FD_207648 | JGI IMG/M metagenome (GOLD analysis project Ga0316628, IMG submission 207648) | Wetland soil microbial communities from Old Woman Creek delta, Ohio, United States - OWC_Aug_M2_C1_D5_C | ecosystem: Environmental > Terrestrial > Soil > Wetlands | place: USA: Ohio... | reverse complement strand
AACGCCGGCGCGGGCGCGCTCTGCATGGTCTGCCACAACAGCCGCTCCGACGTGGTCAAGCAGGACGGCTACACCTTCGCCAGCAGCAGCCTGGGCCGGCTGGGCCCGCACACCGCCGCCCAGGGCGACATGTTCGCCGGGCGCAACGCGTTCTTCATGCCCAACCTGGCCTCGACCGACGGCCCGACCAACCTGCCCTACCTGTCGGCGCACGCGTTCCTGGCCGACACCTGCGTCGACTGCCACGTCAAGTGGATCCCGCCGGACCTCAAGGCCCAGTACACGCCCGCCGGCACCAACCACACCTTCCGGAGCAGCACGCAGATCTGCGCGGAGTGCCACGCCGACGACATCGGCGAGCGGATCCAGGAGAGCGTCTCCGACAAGATGAGCACGCTGCAGGACAAGCTCAGCGGCATCATCAGCGCGAAGCTGCTGCAGACGGCCGGCTTCGACACCGCTGCCGGCGCCCGCAAGGATCCCGCGAACACCTCGACCACGCTGCCCGACCCGGCCGACCTGACGGTGCTTCCCGCCACCGTGCGGAGCATCGTGGCCCGCCAGAACGCCAGCGCGGTGGTCGTGACCCTGAACGACGGGAGCAGCTTCTACGTCGGGTTCGACAAGATCTACGCTGCGAACACCACCACCTCGATCTTCACCCTGACCGACACGGGCACGCAGACCTTCCTCAAGGCGTACTTCAACCTGCTGTTCGTGAACAACGACGGCGCCAAGGGCATCCACAACCCGGCCTTCGCGGCCAAGGCGCTCGACAACGCGGCCACGGCGGTGAGCGCCGTCGTGCTCCCGTAAGCTCGAAAGCAAACGGCATTCGCCACGGCCCCCGGCGCTCCGGCGCCGGGGGTCTCTTTTCATTCTGGTCGCAGGCGCCGTTCCCCCACATCCGCTAAGATCCCGCCCGGATGAAGCTCCGGCACGTGCTCTTGCTCATCATCGGGTTCGTGTTCCTGCCGGCGGCGCTGCTGCTGGCGGTGGGGATCCTGATCCTGGTGTACGGCCGGGTCCCCCGCGACTACGTCTTCGGCATCCTGGTCGTCACCTTCGTCGGCACCACCCTGGTCGGCGCCATCCTCACCACCATCGTGCTCTACCGCGAGGCGCGGGTGGCCAAGCTGCAGACCGACTTCGTCAGCAAGGTCTCGCACGAGCTGCGTACCCCGCTCACCTCCATCCGCATGTTCGTGGAGACCCTCCAGCTCGGGCGCATCCAGGATGCGGAGCGGCAGCGGGAGGCGCTGGAGATCGTGGCCGACGAGACCGCCCGCCTCTCCGGCCTCATCACCCGGCTGCTGGACTGGGCGCGGATGGAGTCGGGGCGGCGCACCTACGAGCTGACGCGCCAGCCGCTCGCGCCCATCCTCGACCAGGCGCTGCGCGCGCTCGCCCCCCAGCTCCTGCACCAGCCGGCCGAGGTGGTCCGCGACGTGGCGTCCGATCTGCCGCTGGTGCTGGCCGACCGCGAGGCGCTGGCCGAGGCGCTCCTCAACCTGCTCAACAACGCTCTCAAGTACACCGGGGACGACAAGCGCATCGTGCTGACCGCGGTGGCCGGGACCGCCGGGGCGTGGATCCGCGTCGCCGACAACGGCCCCGGCATCCCGGGGCGCGAGCAGAAGCGCATCTTCCAGAAGTTCTACCGGGGGCGGGACCCGCTCTCGCGCACCATCGAGGGGACCGGACTGGGCCTGGCCATGGTGAAGCACATCGTGGAGGCCCACGGCGGCCGGGTCACGGTGCGGAGCGAGGTGGGGCAGGGGGCGAGCTTCGCCATCTGGCTGCCGGCGGCCGGTCCGGTCTCGGCCCCGGCGGCTGCGAGGACCTGAGGACCATGCCGGAGCGCATCCTGATCATCGAGGACGACCCGTCCATCCTGCGCGGGCTGCAGCTCAACCTGGGGATGGAGGGCTACACCGTCCGCTCGGCCATGGACGGCGAGACCGGCCTGCAGCTGGCCCGGACCGAGCGCCCGGACCTGGTGGTGCTCGACATCATGCTGCCGCGCATGGACGGCCTGGCGGTGCTGCGCGAGATCCGCCGCGACGATCCCGAGCTGCCGGTGCTGATCCTCTCGGCCAAGGGGCAGGAAAGCGACAAGGTGGCCGGCCTGCACCTCGGCGCCGACGACTACCTGGTGAAGCCCTTCGGGCTGAAGGAGCTGCTGGCGCGCATCGACGCGCTGCTGCGCCGCCGCCGCGCTCGCGGCGAGACCGGGATCAACAAGTCGCTGAAGCGGGTGGGCGTGCTGGAGGTGGACCTCGAGTCCCGCCGTGCCACCGTGGAGGGGAAGGCGCTCGAGCTCACCAGCCGCGAGTTCGACCTGCTGGCCTTCTTCATCACCCACCCGGACCGCGTCCACTCCCGCGAGCAGCTCATGGAGGCGGTGTGGGGATCGCGCTACTTCGGCACCGCACGCACCGTCGACAACTTCGTGGCCCGGCTGCGGGCCCACATCGGCGATGACGCCGAGAACCCGCGCCACCTGGAGACGGTGCGGGGGGTGGGGTACCGGTTCAATCCGTGACGTCGCGCCGTGCAAAGGCGGGCACGCGGGCGTCCCCGCGGCTAGCATCCCTGGGATTGAGGCTGGCGCTGCTTCTCGCCGTCCTGGCGTCCGCATGCACCGGCGCGACCCGCCCGGGCGCCGCCCCCTCCGGCCGCGAGACGAAGGACATGCCGCGCGAAGGTCGAATCCCCGTTGCGAACGCCAGCCTGTACTACCGCGAGGTCGGCGAGGGGCCGCCCATGGTGGTGCTCCACGGCGGCCCCGACTTCGACCACCGCTATCTCCTCCCCGACCTGGATCGGCTCTCCGACTCGTATCGCCTCATCTACTACGACCAGCGCGGGCGGGGGCTGTCGGGCGACGGGGTGCAACCCGAAGACGTCACGATGGCGTCCGAGGTCGAGGATCTCGAGCAGGTGAGGGCGTACTTCCGGCTCGAGTCGGTGGCGATCCTCGGACACTCCTTCGGCACCGTGCTGGCGCTCGAGTACGCGATCCGCCATCCCGATCGCGTCTCCCGGTTGATCCTGATGAATCCCGCCCCGGCGTCAAGGGACGATTTCCTGCTGTTCCGCCGGGAGCGCCGGCGGAGATGGCCTGCGGACGTCGAGGAACTGAAGGTCCTGGGGTCGGCGGTCGCCTACCGGGACGCCGACCCGGATGCCGTCGCTGCATACTACCGGGTCCACTTCCGGTCGGCGATTCGGCGGCCGGAGCATCTGGAGCGCGTCGTCGAGAGCCTGCGCGCGAGCTTCACGAGGGTGGGCATCCTCAGGGCGCGCCGGATCGAGGACCGCCTCGTGGACGAAACCTGGTCGGTGGATGGCTACGATCTGCTACCGGCGCTGGCGGCGCTGCGGAGCCCCGCGCTGGTCATCCAGGGCGACGGCGACATCATCCCCGGCGAGTGCGCGTCGCACATCGCGCAAGCGATCCTGAACGCTCGGCTGGTCACGCTCGCCGGGTGCGGCCACTTCTCGTACCTCGAGTGCCCCGGCCCGGTGCACGAGGCCATCGACGAACTCTTCCGCGCTGCGGGTCGATGAAGGCCGGCGGGCGGCACCCCGCGGGTAGGGGCTGCGCGCCTCCCCCGCGCTGTCGCGCGGGTCCCCCACCCGGCGTCAACGTGAGAGGCTCACCCCAACCGGCCTGCGCCACGGCAGGAGCATGGGGACGCGCTGCTGGTAGGCCACGTAGGCAGGGCCGAGCTCCGCCACCAGATCGCGCTCCTCCAGGAACGTCCCCACCACGATCCAGGCCGTCCAGATCACGTCGAAGAGAAGCCGGTCGGTGGTGAGGTCCAGGCTCGACCAGATCAGCACCAGCATGGAGAGGTAGAGCGGGTGGCGGACCCAGCGGTACGCACCGCGGATGACCAGCTCCGGCTCGCGCTCGGGCCGGCCGCGCCGGTGCCGCCGGATGGCGCCCACGCCGAACGGGTCGAAGCGCCGGAGCGAGGCGATGCCCCACCAGAAGCCCGCCACGGCCAGGGCCACCCCCAGCCAGCCCGTCCAGCGCAAGGGTCCCTCGACCGAGACGAGCCGCACGGCCGTGCGCTGCCACAGCAGCATGACCGCCGCGAGCACCGCGCCGGACCCGACGGCGTAGAGCGCCCCGAGGTCGCGGACCGGGATGCGGCGGGCCATGCGAGCCTTGGCCCACCTTCGCACCATGAGGCTGTGCTGCAGGAAGAAGGCGAGGCACAGCGCCGCGTCCCAGGCGAGCACGCCGGCGTCGCCGAGCCCCACGTCGACGTACCCCCGGGGGCCGACCAGGAACAGCACCAGCGAGCCGCCGCCGAAAAGCTGGGCCAGGAAGGCGAGGGCCGAGTCGAGACGCGGATGTTCGAGCATGGCGCTCCCGTTTTCGCCTTTCCGTCGCCGGGCGGCGCGAGCATACCGCGATGCGGACGGGCGGGGCCCGGCGGCCCGCTCGTGGTTCGACAGGCTCCCCACGAGCGATACTAGAATCCGCTCGCCCCGAGCCTTTCGAAGGGCGAGCGGTCGAGTCGGAACGGAGCTGCACCGGCGGAGGACGTGCGTGGAGCTCGACATGACGGCACCCATTCCCTGGGACCAGCTCCGCGGGCGCAGCCTGCTGGGCGCCCGGCCGCGGCATGCCGATGCGGCCGACGCCGAGCGCCGCGACCGCGTGCGCCGGGCCCTGCTGTCGATGCAGCGCGCCTCGTGGGAGCAGGGCGTGGCGGCGCAGGCAGCGCTGGAGGAGGGCGGCGCGGAGCTGGCCATCCTCCTGGCCCGCGAGGCGGTCCTGCGCCAGGGGGCCGACGGGCGGCTGGCGCAGCTCGGATCCGACCCCGGCGCCACCGATCCCGGCGCGGCGGGCGAGGCGGTGGTCTTCGCGGCGCTGGCCACGGGCGAGCGGGGGCTGGCCGAGGGGGCGGAGCGGATGCTGGGGTGGTTCCTGCGGCGCGCGCCGCGGAGCGCCGACGGCGTGCTCTTCCACCAGCTCCCCGCGCCCGACGGCGAGCTGTGGAGCGACTCGTTCTACATGGCCCCGCCCTTCCTGGCGCTGGCAGGCCAGCCCGCGGAGGCGGTGCGCCAGGTCCGCGGCCTGCGCCGGCGGCTGTGGCTCCCCGGCAAGCGCCTCCTGGCGCACCGCTGGAACGAGACCCGGGGCCGCTTCGTCCGGGAGGCGGCCTGGGGCGTCGGGCAGGGGTGGGCGGCGGCCGGGATGGCCCGCACGCGCGCGCACCTGCCTGCCGCCATGGGAGACGAGCGGGAGGAGCTGGCGGGGTACGTGCGGGACCTGCTGGCCGGGTGCCTCGCCCACCAGCGCCCCGACGGGCTCTTCCACGACGTGATCGACGACCCTTCCACCTTCGTCGAGACCAACCTGGCCCAGATGCTGGCCTGGACCATCTACCGCGGCGTGGCCGGCGGCTGGCTCGATCCCGCGCTCCGGCCGCGGGCCGAGGCGATGCGCGTGGCGGCGGTCGCCAGGGTGGACGCGTCCGGCCTGGTCCAGGGCGTCTGCGGCTCGCCGGCGTTCGATCGGCCCGGGACGGCGGCGGAGGGGCAGGCGTTCTTCCTCATGATGGAGGCGGCGCGATGACGGTGGCGGGCGACCTCAGCCCCTCCCCGGCAGCCGCATGGCCAGCGTCTGCAGCCCCTCGGCGAAGGTCGGGTGCGCGCACTGCATGTCGATGAGCGCCTGGATGGGCGCGCCCGCCTGCATGAGCGCAGCCAAGACGTGGACCAGCTCGCCGCCCTCGGCGCCCATCACGGTGGCGCCCAGGATCCGGCCGTCGTCGGGCCGGACCAGGACCTTCATCACCCCGGCCGTCTCGTCGGTCTCGATGGCCCGGGCCACGTGGCCGAAGGGCATGCTGGCCACCTGGTAGGGCACGCCCCGCTCCCGCGCCGCGCGCTCGTTCAGGCCCACCCCGCCGACCTGCGGATCGGTGAAGACGGTGTAGGGGATGACGCGCCCGGAGCGGCTGCGGGCGGGGCGGCCCTCCAGCACGTCGAGCAGGATGCGGTGGTCGTCCCACGAGGTGTGCGTGAACTGGGGGCCGCCGGTCACATCGCCCACCGCGTACACGCCCTCGGCGCTGGTCCGGTACCGGTCGTCGACGCGGACGTAGCCCCTGCCGTCGAGCTCCACGCCGCCCTCGGCGCAGCCCAGGTCGGCGGTGTTGGGCGTCCGCCCCACCGCCACCAGGAGGTGCGAGCCGGCGACCTCGGGCCCGCCCTCGAGCACCAGCCCCACGCCGCCGCCGGGCCGCGGCTCGGCGCGGGCGACGCGAGCGCCGAGGAACAGCTCGATCCCTTCCGACCGGAAGGCATCCTCGAGGGCGGTCGAGACCTCGGGATCCTCCCGGTCGAGCAGGTGCGCCGCACGCTGCACCAGCGTGACCCCGGCCCCCAGGCGCCGGAAGAGCTGACCCATCTCGCAGGCGATGTAGCCGCCGCCCAGCACCAGCAGGTGCTCCGGGAGCGCGGGCAGCTCCATCACCCGCCGGTTGTCGAGCCAGGGGAGGGCCTCGGCGCCGGGCACGGGCGGCGGCGCGGGGTGGGTGCCCACGTTCAGGACCACCACCTCGGCGCGGTGGCGTTCGCCGGCGATCTCCAGCTCGCGCGGGCCCACGAAGCGCGCGTGCCCGCGGACGAACCGCAGCCCGGGGCCGGCCCCGGCGATGCGCCGCTCCACGCCCTCGCGCCACCGGCGCACCATGGCCTCCTTGCGCGCCATCACGGCCGGGAAGTTCACCTCCACCGCCCCGGCGCGGATGCCGAGCCGCGCCGCGGTGCGGGCCACGTGGGCGGCGCGGGCGCTGGCCACCAGCGTCTTGGTGGGCGTACACCCGTAGTTCACGCAGGTGCCGCCGGCGAGCGAACGCTCCGCCAGCAGCACCGTCCGCCCGGATGCGGCCAGCTTCTCGGCGAGCGGCACCGCCGCCTGTCCCGTCCCGACCACGATCACGTCGAAGCGCATGGCTCACCCCGGCAAGCCGCCGCGGCCTGGTCCAGGGGATTAGGGCTGGGGCGGGCTCCATGCGCGGTCCGGCCGGGGTGCGGGCGGGCGGGATCCGCGGCCGCGCCGGGCCCGCTCACGGCTCCGGCGAGAGCTCGCGCGCCATCTCCACCAGCGTCTCGCGGAAGCCGGCGCCCGAGAAGATCCGGCGGGCCAGGGCGTTCCCGGCGGCGACCTGGATGACGATCCGCGGCTGGCGCTTGGCAGCGAACCGCTCCACCAGCCCCTCGAGCAGCGCCCGCCCCGCCCCGCCCCGCCGGGACCGCGGGTCCACCCAGAGATCGACCCCCACCGCGCACCGCTCGCGGAGCGTGTTCCAGTCCCGCCGCTCGATCCGGCCGTAGGCGTACCCGAGCACGCGCCCGCGCCGAACCGCCACCAGGATGACGGCGCGAGGGTTCACCAGCTCCTTGCCCAGCCACCAGGCGTAGCCCTTCTCCATCGGTTCCTCGGGCAGGAAGAACCGGGCCGGGTCGAGGGCGTGGTGCTCGCGCGCCAGCCGTGCGCCCATCCGCGCCAGGGCGGCGAGGTCGGTCGGGCGCGCGTCGCGGAGGAGGAGGGGGGAGGGCATGCGCGGAGTGTGCGATGGAAGGCGGAAACGCGCCAGGGCGGTGATCCGAACCCGTGCCCGAACCCGAACCCGTTGAGCGTGAACCCTGGGCCGTGCCCCGAGGCCCGTGCCCCGCGCGCCGGAAGCACCGGCCACGGGAACGGGCCGCGGGAACGGGGACACGGAGACGGATGACGGGTTCGGGCACGGGTTCGGGTTCGGGACTGCTACCCGGGTCACTCCTTCTCGATCCGCACCGGAACGCCGATCTCCGCGTACCCCTCGAACAGCTCCAGGATGTCCTGGTCGCGGACCGCCACGCAGCCCCAGGTCCAGTCCACCAGCGCGAACCCGTCCGGCCGCCGCTGCCAGTCGGCCTTGCCGTGGATCCCGACCGCGCCGCCGAGCCGGGTGCCCTGCGGCGGGCAGCGGTCGCGGGTGCGATAGGCGGCCCGCGCGGCGCGCTCGACGGTGGGCCTCACCCGCCCGGCGGAGACGCCCTCGGCGGCATCGACAGGCGAAGGGTAGGAGAGCCCCAGGAAGCGCGTGAACCGGCTGGCGCGGTTCCTGGCGCAGAGGAAGAAGTCGCCCTCGGGCGTCCGCATGTCGCCCTGGGTGCGCTTGGCGCCGGTGGGCGAGAGCCCGAGGGACACGACGTAGCTCTTGACGATGTCGTCGTCGGCGAACACGTCCATGCGCCGGCGCGCCTTGTGGACCACGATCCGCTTCCGGAAGGTGCGCTTCCCGGTCCGTTCCTTCCAGGCGTGCACCAGCGTCGCCAGCGGCCGGTCGAGGGTGTCGGGCGAGGCGCCGTCGCCGCCGGGGAAGATCAGCCGCGCCGGGAGGACCCGCTCGTCGGCTGCGCCGGCGGGCCGGGCGCCGGGGCACAGGACCAGGAGCGCGGCCAGCGCGGCGCCTCTCATGGCGTCGGCAATCCTGCCAGCAACCGCTCCAGCTCGTCGAGATCGGGCGGCTTGGCCATGTGGCCGTCGAACCCGGCGTCGACGGCCCGGCGCAGGTCCTCGGGCTGCGCGTAGCCCGAGAGCGCGACCAGGCGCGTGGCCTTGAGATCCTCGTCGGCCCGGAACGCCCGCGCCACCGCGTATCCGTCCATGAGGGGCAGGCCGATGTCGCACAGGACCACCTCGGGGTGGGCGCTGCGCGCCCGCTCCAGGCCGTCGGGGCCGGTGCCCGCCACCCCCACCACCTCGTGCCCCTGCAGCTCCAGGACCTGGCGCAGGGTCTCGGCCGCGTCGGCGTTGTCCTCGATCACCAGGATGCGCCGCCCGACGCGCGGCGCGGCGGCCGGGGCGGTCTGGAGCACGGGGGCGGGCGCCGGGGCGAGCGGGAGCCGGACCTCGAGCTGCGCGCCCGTCCCCGGGCCAGCGCTGTGGGCGCGGATGGTGCCGCCGTGGAGCTCGACCAGGCCCTTCACCAGCGCCAGCCCCAGCCCGAGCCCGCCGCGGGTCCGGTCGAGGGTCTCGTCGGCCTGCATGAACGGCTGGAACAGGCGGGAGAGCATCTCGGGGGTCATCCCCACCCCGTCGTCCGCGACGCGGAGGAAGGCGCGCCCGGCGACCGGCTCCGCGGCCACCGAGACCCGGGCGCACCCGCCCTGGCCGGTGAACTTGGCGGCGTTCTGGAGCAGGTTGCCCACCACCTGCGCCAGCCGGTTGGGATCGGCGTCGACGTGGACCGGATCCGGGGCGGTCTCCACCTCCAGGCGGATGCCGCGCTCCTGGAAGAGCGAGCGATGGTCCTCTGCGGTGCGGTGGACCAGCGCGTTCAGCTCCACGTTGCGCCGCTGGAGCTGGACGAGGTTCCGCGAGATGCGGGTCACGTCGAGCAGGTCGTCGACCAGGTGCGCGAGCTGGTCCACCTGGCGATCGATGACCGCCTCGGCGCGCCGCGCCGGCTCGCTCCCGGGCTGGGCCCGGCGCAGGATGTGGATGCCGTTGCGGATGGGCGCGAGCGGGTTGCGCAGCTCGTGGGAGAGGACCGCCAGGAAGTGGTCCTTGCGCCGGTCCGCCTCGCGCAGCGCCTCCTCGGAGCGCTTGCGATCGGTGACGTCGCGGACGATGTCGAAGGCCCGCCCCCGGCGGTCGAAGACGACCGAGCTCAGCTCCGCGTGGAACCTGCTCCCGTCGGCGCGCACCAGCTGCACCTCGGTCCGGAGGCCGCCGGTCCGCTGGCGCTCCCGGAGGAGCTGGTCCAGGTCCTCGCCCGGCGCCAGCAGGCCGGCGCGGCCGATCCGGCAGATCTCCTCCTCGCTGCGGCCGAACAGGGCGCAGGCGGCGGGATTGGCCGCCACCAGCCGTCCGGCGGCGTCGCTGAGCAGGACGGCGTCCAGGCTGCTGGTGAAGAGCGCGTCGTAGCGCCGCTCGGTGTCGCGGAGCGCCAGCTCCATCGACGCGCCCCAGGCCCGCGAGTCGCGCAGCGCGCTCCAGGCGGCCAGCACCATGTAGATGCCGCCCAGGTACTGCGCGCCGCGAGCCACCCAGGCCAGCCAGCTGCCCAGGAACGACGTCACCATCACCCCGAACAGCCCCAGCCCCACCAGCATCAGGGCCGGCGCGTACCAGCGGGCGAAGGCGGACTCCGCCCGCGCGCCCGCCACCCGGAGCAGGAGCGCCGCCAGCGCGAACATGATGCTGGAGGAGCCCACCACCAGCTGGCGCAGGAGCGTCCCGCCCACCCCCTCGACGAAGAAGGTGGGCATCCAGCGCTCGTGCGCCGAGATGGTCACCAGCGCCACCGCGGTCAGGGCGAGCAGGTACGAGGCCGGCAACCAGACGCCCGCCGCCCGGACCCGCCGGCGCATCGCCACCAGCATGGCCACGCCGGCCAGCTGGGCCGCGGCCGAGATCCAGGCGCACGAGTTGAAGATGGTGACGGCGACGTTGGGGTCCGCCGCGCCGACGGCCGAGGCCACGCCTCCCGTGCCCCACACGATCATGCCGCCCAGCAGGAAGAGCAGCCCCGGCGCGCCGCGGATGACGAAGGTGCGGCCCATCAGGTCGGCGACGAACACCGAGCACAGGGAGAGGAAGACGAAGTTCAGCCCGAGCAGCAGCCGCGGGGACTCG
>Ga0316628_100004844_pt1 | contig 10657 bp, 9 predicted proteins | sample OWC_Aug_M2_C1_D5_FD_207648 | JGI IMG/M metagenome (GOLD analysis project Ga0316628, IMG submission 207648) | Wetland soil microbial communities from Old Woman Creek delta, Ohio, United States - OWC_Aug_M2_C1_D5_C | ecosystem: Environmental > Terrestrial > Soil > Wetlands | place: USA: Ohio... | reverse complement strand
GGGGCCCTGGGTTTTCGGGCTACGACCGGCCGGGCTTCTGGTACGAGACCGTCACCACCGTCCCGATGCCGCCTCGAACGAACCAGTCGCCCACCACGGTGAGCGACCGCGGCGCGAGCGCGGCGACCAGGTCGTCGCGGACGCGGTTGGTCACCGCCTCGTGGAACGCCCCCTCGTTCCGGAAGCCCCAGAAGTAGAGCTTCAGGCTCTTCAGCTCGACGCACCGCTCGTCGGGCACGTAGCGAATCTTGAAGTGCGCGAAGTCCGGCTGCCCGGTCAGGGGACAGAGACAGGTGAACTCCGGGACGTCGAAGGCGATCTCGTAGTCGCGGTCCGGTGAGGGGTTGGGAAAGGTCTCCAGGGTCTTGGTCGGTCCTGCCATGGGAGAGAGCCCATAGCACCGGCGCGCGCCCCGTGCCCGGGGGTCAGCGGAGGTCGGCGAAGCTCCCCAGGGTGACCCCCGCCTGGGCGAGCGCGCGCCGGGCCACCGCCGAGGTCAGGGTGGCGAGCTCCACCGCCCGCTGCAGGGCGTAGCTGGTGCGGGTCTCGCGTGGCGGGTACCCCGGATGGCACATCAGCTCGGTCGTGCCCTCCGGCAGCCCGGCCACCGTCCCGGCGAAGCGCTGCTCGGTCCAGTACGCCTCCCCGCCCGCCTCGCCCACGAAGTGGTCGGTGGTCCGGACGCTGGACCGGCGGAGCCGGGCGCGCATCTCCTCGTCGAGCGCCCGCACCGGCAACCCATGCCGCGCGGCGACCTGGGCCAGCGCCTCGAGCACCGCCGGGAACCGATGAAGGTGCCGGTGCACGTCGACGTGCGTGGGGGAGGCCCCGAGCAGCGCCTCGGCCCGGGCGAGCTGGGCCTCCGCCTCCCCGGCGACCACGTCGGGCGGGAGCGCGGCGACCCGCGACTCGTCGAAGCCCCCTCCGCGGAGCATCGCCGGCGGGAACCGCGGCCCGAGCGGAGCGCCTCGCGAGAGGTTCAGGTGCAGCCCCACGGAGAGCCCGCGGGCGAGCGTGGCGCCGTGCTCGGAGTGCGGCAAGTTGACCATCAGGGTCGTCGAGCTCACCACGCCGCTCCGCATCGCCAGGACGATGCCCTCGCTCACCGCCGGGTCGTAGCCCAGGTCGTCGGCGTTGATGATCAGCCGCCGCAAGGGCGCGCTCATGGGCGGCACTCGGCGATGTAGCGGGGGGCCTGCTCGGGGAAACGGTCCGCGAGCTCCCTCTTCAGCGCCTCGGCCTCCGTCCCCCGCTTGTTCTGGGCCAGCAGGGCGCAGAGGGCGCCGAGGGGCCGGGGGTCGCTCGGGGCGAGCTTGTCGGCCGCGCGGTACTCGGCCTCGGCGGCGGGGACGTCGCCCTGCTGGGTGAGCGCCGCGCCCAGGTAGTAGTGCGCCTTGGCCAGGTTGGGCGAGCGGCCGAGCGCCGCACGCAGCAGTCGCATCGCATCCGCGGGCTGGTTCTGGCGCAGCTTCACGAAGCCGAGCTCGGCCGCGGCGCCCGGGTGGAAGCGGTGCCTGAGCACGGCGTTGAGCACCGCCGAGGCCTCGTCCAGCCGGCCCGCCTGGCTGAGCAGCTCCCCCCGGCGGACGGCGATCTCCCGGTCGTTGGGGGCCTTCCTGCTCGCCGAGGTCAGGGCGTCGAGCATCCCCGCCGCGTCGCCCTGCAGCCGGCGCAGGTCGGCCCGGAGCAGGTCCGGCCGGGGGTCGTCCGGAGCGAGGGCAATGGCCCGGTCGATCGCGGTGTCGGCCCGCTTCCCGAGCCGCAGGCTCACGCAGGCCCGCGCCTCCTGGAGCGCCGCCTCCAGCGACCTCGGATAACGCCGGGCGAACGCCTGGGTGACCGACAGCGCGCCCTCGAGATCGGGGCTCTGCAGCGCCAGCTCACCCGCCCGGCGGAGCTCCGCCTCGGTGGCCCCCGGCTCCTCCGTGAGCACGGTCAGCTCGTGCATCCGCTGCGCCGGGCTGGCGGCCTTCTCCGCGAGCTGGAGCCGGTCCGCCACGGTGCGCTCGGGCCGTCGCATGAAGGCGATGCCCCCGGCCAACACCACCACCGCCAGCGCCACCGGACCCAGCACCTCGACCCGCAGGAGCTTCTGCCTCGCCCACGCGCCCCAGCGCTTCCAGGCCGGCGGAGCCGAGGGCGCGGCCTTGGTGACCTTCCGCGGCGGGCGGCTCTCCTCGCGCGGGGGCAAGAGGTCCAGCGCGGTCGCGTCCGGAGAGCGGGTCGGCGTGGAGGGGTCGGCGAGCCGGGCGCGGCGCAGGGCGATGCGCTTGGGGTCCTCCTCGGCCGGGAAGACCTCGGTGACGTACGCCGCGACCTCCTCGGGCGTGGCCACGCGCGCGGGCCCACCGACGGACTCGATGGCGGCGATGAACTCGTGCAGCGACGGGAACCGCCGGGACGGGTCCTTGGACAGCGCGGTGAGGCAGACCAGCTCCAGCGCCAGCGGCACCGAGGGGTCGAACTCGGTGGGCCGCTTCGGCTTGCCCTCGGTGATGCGGTTCAGCACCTCCTCGGTGTTCAGGCCGGTGAAGGGGCGGCGCCCGCAGAGCTGCTCGTAGAGCATCACCCCGGCGGCGAAGAGGTCCGCCCGGTGGTCCACGTCCTGGCCGGCGATCATCTCCGGCGACATGTAGAAGAACTTGCCCTTCAGCGTGCCGGGCTCGGTGCCCCCCGGAACGGCGGCCGACTTGGCGATGCCGAAGTCGATGACCTTCACCTCGCCGGTGACGCTGACGTGGATGTTGTCCGGGGTGAAGTCGCGGTGGACGATCTGCAGCTCCTGGCCCTTCGGGTCCACGGCGCGGTGCGCGGCGTCCAGCCCCCGGCAGGCCTCGGTGAGCACCCGCAGCGTGACGCCCAGCGGCACCCGCCGCCCCATCTGCGCGGCGGTCTGCCGGAGCTCGGCGAAGCTGTGGCCCTCCAGCAGCTCCATCGCGATGAAGGGCTCGGCCTGCACGTGGCCCAGGTCCAGGACGCGGACCACGTTGGGGTGGTCGATCTGCCGGGTGATCTCCGCCTCGTTGAGGAACATCCGGACGATGGCCGCGTCCGAGGTCAGGTGGGGGAGGAGCCGCTTCACCGCCACCGCGGGCCCGAAGCGCCCGTCCGCCTGGAGCGCGCGTCCCAGGTACACCTCGGCCATGCCGCCCGTCGCGATGCGCGACGTCAGTCGGTACCGGCCGAACCAGGACGAGCTCGTGCTGAGGGTCAACGGGATCGGAAGTCTACACCGCCCTCGTGGGCCGACCCGTCGGGGATGGCGCTACAGCGCGACCCCGAGGCCGATCCACGGCCCCTGGTAACGCTCGGAGTGGGGGATGCCGTCCACGAGGCCCCGGTCATCGAGGTAGGTCCAGTGGTATCCCCCGCGGATCGCGATGGGCCCCCAGCCGAGGCTCACCCCGGCGAAGGCGTCGAACTCCACGAAGGGGGTGGGCGTGTAGCTCACCTGTCCCTCGAGGCCCAGCGGCCCGAGCAGGCCGAGCGCCGCCGACACCCCGAGCGAAGGTCCGATGCGTGTCAGGTCCGGGGCGAAGGCGCCGCTGGCGCCGAGGTGCAGCCGGAGCCGACCCAGTGGCCCGCTCAGCAGGGCGTAGGTGAGGTGCAGGTGGACGACGTTGACGTTGTCCGTCCCCGGCCCGTCGAGCGAGTCCAGGTAGAAGCCGTTCCACTGCGCGAGGACGCCCCAGTGCTCGCCCTCCACCCCGAGCCCGAGCCCGAAGGCGCTGCCCTTCGACTCCACCGTCTGGCCGTAGCCAGTGAAGCTCACGATGGTGCGCTTGACCATGCGCTCGGGCTCGAGCGGCAACCCGTCCTCGTCGACCGGAACGCCCGGGGGTGGCGGCGGAAGGTTGCTCGGCGGATAGAGGCCCCGGTCGTAGGCGCCCTGCGGGTAGCTGCCCGGCGGGTACGTGCCGGGAGGGTAGTACGCGCCGTAGGGCGCGACGACGGTCGGCGGCCCCACCAGGCCCGGGTCGCTCCACCACGGGTCCCAGAGCCAGCCGCGGTAGCCGAATCCCCACCCGTACACGTAGGGCGCGGGGACGGGCTGGACGACCGGGGGCGCTCCGCGCGGCACCCACCCGCCCCCGGCGCTCCCACCCGACGTGGGGGGCGGCGGGGTGGCAGGGCGCGGCGGCGCGGTGCGCATGCCGAACCGTCCCTGGGCCAGCGACGGGCCGGCGGTGAGGAGGATGCCGAGGAGCAGCGGGAGCAGTCGAAGGCGAGGAGACATCGGTGCGCTCGGGGGGCCGGCCGCGGCCTGGACCGGACCGTCCGACGCTGCGAGTTCTCCCGGGATTCATCCACGGCGACCTCCGGGACGTCGCCGTGTCCGGGCCTGGACGATCCGCCGCGAGAAGGCCTGCAGCACCGGTGCATCAGCCAGGGTTCACGCCGTGCGTCTTTCGCGCACCTGGGATGCACATCCCGCGTTGCCGTGGGACCGGGCTCCGGGCATGAAGCCCGCGCTGAAGGAACGAGGAGACGGCGATGCGGAGGCAGAGCGGGGTCCCGGGGAAGGGTCACTCCGCGCGTGGAGCCCGGAGGCGCGAGCAGCTCGACGGCGCCGCCGGCGGGCGCGTGGGGGCCAGCTCCGGCGGGGCCCCGGTGGGCGCCGTCGGCGGCCCCGCGGTGTTCCGGTGAACCGGCTCCGGCAAGTCCTGCCCCCGGTCCTGCTCCCGCTCGGGCTCGTGGCCTGCCTTCTCGGGGTGCTCTCCTCGGCCGCGGCGCTCGTCGCGGGCGTGCTCCTCGGGGTGCTGCTCGGAAACCCCTTCCTGGCGCGGACCCGCACCCTGACCTCGAGGTTGCTCGCGCTCTCGGTGATGGGCCTGGGCGCGGGGATGGACCTCCGGGTGGTCGGCCGGGTGGGTCTCCATGGCATCGGCTACACCATCGTGGGCATCGCCTTCGCGCTGAGCGTGGGTCTCCTCCTCGGCCGGCTGTTCCGGACGGAGCGGGACACCTCGATCCTGCTCTCGGCCGGGACGGCCATCTGCGGCGGGAGCGCGATCGCCGCCCTCGCCCCGGTGCTCCGGGCCGAGCAGCACGAGGTCTCGGTGGCCCTCGGCGTGGTGTTCCTGCTCAATGCCGTGGCGCTCCTGATCTTCCCCCCGGTGGGCCACCTGCTGGGGTTGTCCCAGACCCAGTTCGGCCTCTGGAGCGCGCTGGCCATCCACGACACGAGCTCGGTCGTCGGCGCGGCGCTCCAGTACGGCCGGCAGGCGCTGGAGGTCGGCACCACCGTGAAGCTGGCGCGCGCGCTGTGGATCGTCCCGCTCACCTTCGCGGTCGGTGCGGTGGTGGCGCGCGGGGCGAAGGAGCGCCCGGGGCAGTCTCCCCGCCGGCCCTGGTTCATCCTCGGCTTCCTGCTCGCCGCGGCCCTGGCGACCTTCGTCCCGGTGCTCCATCCCGCCGCGGGGCTGGTGAGCGAGGCGGCGCGGCGGATGCTGGTCGCCACGCTGTTCCTGATCGGGGCCAACCTGACCCGCGACACGCTCCGGATGGTGGGGTTCCGGCCCCTGGTCCAGGGCCTCTGCCTCTGGGCGGCGGTGGGGACGGGAACGCTGGGGGCGATCCTCGCCGGCTGGATCCGCTAGCGCCCGGCGGGCTCGTCGTCCTTCCGCAGCAGCGCCGGGACGCCGGGGTCGACCGAGACCAGGTGCAGGTCCCGCTGGGGGAAGGGGATGGAGATGCCGGCCTCGTCGAGCACGCGGTTGATCGCCGTCCGCAGGTCGCTGGCCACGTTCGGCCAGATGTCCGAGCGGTCGGTCCAGGCACGGAGCTGGAAGTTCAGCGCGCTGTCGCCGAAGCCCATGAAGAGCGCGGCTGGCTCGGGGGTGCGGACCACCGTCGGGTTCGCGGCCGCCACCTGCATCAGCAGCGACTGGACGCGTTCCGGCGGAGTGCCGTACGCCACGCCCACGTCGATCTCCAGCCGGCGGAGGCGGTCGGACAGCGTCCAGTTGATCAGCTCGTTGGAGATGAGGTTCGCGTTGGGGACGATCACCTCCGCTCCCTGCGCGGTGGCCACGGTGCTGGAGCGGATGCCGATGCGCCGCACCGTCCCCACCACCGTGCCGACCTCGATGACGTCGCCCACCTGCACCGGCCGCTCGTAGAGGAGGATCAGCCCGGAGACGAAGTTGTTCACCACGTTCTGCAGCCCGAACCCGATGCCCACGCCCAGCGTGCCGAGCACCACCGTGAACCGGGTGACCTCCATGCCCGAGGCGAGGAACGCCAGCACCGTGCCCACGCCGACCACCACGTAGGACGCGGTCCGCGAGATCGCGGTGGGAACACCCCGGGCGAGGCCGCGGTTCGCCAGCCCCTCCTCGAGAACGAACCTGACCAGCCGCGCCAGCAGCACCGCGATCCACAGGGTGATCGCGAATGCCAGGAGGTCGCCCAGCGACAGGTCGAGCGAGCCGACCCGCACCCGGAACCACACGACCTGCGCCACCGCGGCCCAGAGCGGCGCGGCGATCTTGAAGAGCCTGGCCGTGGTGAGCACCCAGAGCAGGCCCGCACCCCAGCGGAGATAGCGGGTGCCGCGGGCCCGGAAGAGCGCGGCGTTGCCGGCGACGATCGGCGAGCGACTGACCGTGCGGCTCCGGAGGAGGATGACCAGCAGACCCTGGAGCACCGCCAGGACGCCCGAGAGCAGCAGCATCACCGCGGCGCTCCCCAGGGTCCCGTTGGTCAGGAGCTGGGCGAGCGTCAGGTTGCCGATCCCGTTCCCCACCACCGAGACGACGAGGAGGAGGGCCCCGACGATGAGCGCCGCGCGCAGGAGCCAGCGCCAGCGCGGGGACGGCATCGCCCCCTCCCACCCCCGGCGGCGGAGCTCCCCGACCAGGACGGCGGTGGCGGAGAGGCTCACCGCCAGGAGCAGGCTCCGCCTCAGGAGCGACAGCTCGGGCGCCAGGGACGAGAGCACGTGGATGGCGACGATGATCGCCAGCGCGTAGGTCGCGCGCCGGGCCCGCTGCGGAATGAGGCTCCTGCCGGCGGCGAGGAATGCCACCAGCATGCCGAGGAGGATGACCTGGGACACCACCAGCGGCCGCTGCTCGAGGAAGAGGGCTGCGAGCCCGAGGGTGAGGAGCGACGCCGAGGCGAACGGGTGGAGGAGCACCTCCGCCCCCCGAGCGACGTCGGGGTCCGCGGCCATCTCCGCCAGCAGCCGGCGCCGTCCCCGCCACAGGACCAGGGTGAGGAGCACCAGCGTGCCCAGCAGGAGGAGCGCGCGCCCGCTCTGGACCCACATGAAGTCGCCCAGCGCGATGGCATGCACCCGGAGGGCCTGGAGGATCTGCTGCCTCAGCTTCTCCCCCTGCGCGGGTCGGGCGAGCAGCTTCCACAGCGGCACGCTCTCCACCTCGAAGAGCTGCGCGGCCTCGAGCTGCTCCGCCTGCTGCAGATTCGCCAGAGCGTCGGCGATCCGCAGGCGCACGGCGGCCACCTGGTCCTGGGTGGCGAGGAGCTGGTCGAGCTGGCCGCGGATCCGGGCCGAGGTGGCGCCGATCGAGGCCCGGAGCGCGGCGATGCGCTCCAGCAGCGTCCGGGGGACCTGTTCCTGCCGCGCCTGCGCCTCGGTGGCCGCCCAGGTCGCGTCCATCCGCTGGAGGTCCTGCTTGCTGGAATAGACCGCCCGCACCGCCGCCTCGAGCTGCGCATCCCAGGCGGCAAGGGTCTGATCCGCGCGAAGCAGCGCCGGGCGCAGGTCGGCGACGTCCCGCCCGGAGATGAGCGAGTCCTGGCCGGCGAGCGGATCGATCTTCGCCACCAGCGCCGGAAGTCCCTCCTGGACCTCGTCGACGAGCTGCCGGTCGTCCAGGCGCTCGGCCATCGACCTCACGGTGCGGTGCGCGTCCTCGGCCGAGCGGAGGATCTGGGGGAGGGGGATCGCCGCCAGCCCGCCGTCGACGGACTCGTTCACCGCCGCCGGGGCGGACGGGGCCGAGGGGCCCGGGATGCCGAGGGGCCACTGGAGCATGGCGGCGAGCAGCAGGACGGTCCGCATCGGCGGCGGAGACTATGCCGTCCGGCTCGTCGAAGGGACGAGAGCAATGGGGAACGGCGCGGGTGCGGGCCGAGGCGGCGCTTCACCTCGGACGGAGCTCTAGACCACCGGGTAGGCCTGACCATCGATCAGGCCCGCCTCCAGCGAGAGCGGGTCGACGCCCTCCAGGCAACCCACGTTGACCCCGTACAGCTCGGGGGCCACGCGGGGCCGATGGAAGGTGTAGATGCCGCAGACCTTGCAGAAGTAGTGCTTCGCGACGTTGGTGTTGAACTGGTACAGCGACAGTGAGTCCTCGCCAGAGAGCAGCGTGAAGCTCTCGGCGGGGACCCGCGTCATCACCGCCGCTCGCCGTCTGCAGAGCGAGCAGTTGCAGCGGTTCGCTGGCTTCAGCGTCGAGCGGATCTCGAACTGGACCCGCCGGCAATGGCAGGAGCCCCGGTAGGTCTGCATCTCGCCTCGCATGAGGGCCTCCCCGATCTTCGTCACTGGTATCCCTTGGCCTGCAGCGTGAAGAGGTGCGCGTAGCGCCCTCCGAGCGCCATCAGCTCCTCGTGCGTGCCCTGCTCGACGATCTTCCCCTGCTCGATGACCACGATGCGGTCGGCCCGCCGCACCGTGGAGAAGCGGTGGGAGATGAGGAGGGTGGTCCGCCCGTGGGCGAGCTGGCGGAAGCGCTCGAAGATGGCGTGCTCGGCCTCGGCGTCCAGTGCGGCGGTGGGCTCGTCGAGGACCAGGATGTCCGCCTCCTCGCGCATGAAGGCCCGGGCCAGCGCCACCTTCTGCCACTGGCCGCCGGACAGCTCGGTGCCCTCCTTGAACCAGCGGCCGAGCGGCGTCTCCAGCCCCCCGGGCAGGGTCCGGAGCACCTCGTCGGCTCCGCCGCGGCCGACCGCGCGCTCGAGCCGCTCCAGATCCTCGGCGTGCTCCACGCTCCCGAAGCCCACGTTGTCGCGGAAGCGGAACTGGTACTGGTTGAAGTCCTGGAAGATGACGCCGATCCGGCGCCGGAGCGCCTCCTCGTCCCAGGTGCGCAAGTCCCGCCCGTCGAGGAGGATGCGCCCCTCGGTGGGCTCGTACAGCCGGGTGAGCAGCTTGATGAAGGTGGTCTTGCCCGCGCCGTTCTGTCCGACCAGGGCCAGGCTCTGGCCGCGGGGGATGAAGAGCGAGACGTGCCGCAGCGCCCAGCCCTCGGCGCCGGGGTACCGGAAGCCCACGTCGTCGAAGCGGACGCCCTCCTCCTGTCCGGCAGGGAGCGCCTCGAGCCCGGGCGGCGGCGCCGGCCGGCCGGTGGGGATTGCCAGGTACTCGAAGAGGTTCGACAGGTAGAGGTTGTCCTCGTACATGCCGCCGATGGCGGTGAGGATGCTCTGGAAGGCCTGCTGTCCCTGACGGAAGGCGACGATGTAGAGCGTCATCAGGCCCAGGGTGAGCCGGCCCGCCGCGGTGGCCACCGCCATCAGCGCATAGCAGACGTAGAAGGCGCCGGTGCCGACCAGGCTCAGGCCGGTGCCCCAGCCCGCGCGCTGCACCGCGAGCTTCCGGTCCTCGAGGTAGAAGCGCTCGCCCAGGGTGCGGTAGCGATCGAGCAGGAGCGGGCCGAGGCCGAAGAGCTTGACCTCCTTGACGTGCTCGTCGTTGGCCAGGACGTACTCGAGGTACATGAGCCGACGGCTCTCCGGGCTCCGCCAGTTGCGCACCCGGAAGGCCAGCGCGCTGAAGCGCATCTCGGCGACGGTGGCGGGGATGGCGGCGACCACCAGCCCGAGCACCGCCCAGCCCGAGAACCGGACCAGCAGCGCGACGTAGCCGGCGAGGGTGAGGAGGTTCTGGACCAGCTGGAAGGACTCGGTGACCACCGAGATGGGGCGGCTGGACGCCTCGCGACGGGCGCGGGTCAGCCGGTCGTAGAACTCGGGGTCCTCGAAGTGGCGGAGCTCGAGGGAGAGCGCCTTTTCGAGAATCCGCCCGTTGATGACCAGCCCCAGCCGTGCGCCGAGGAGCTGGCGGACCAGGCCGAGGCCGCGGAGGGCGAACGCCTGCAGGGCGACCACCCCCAGCTCGGTGAGGACCCAGCGGAGGGTGCCCGCTGCGTCCCGGGCCACCACCGCGTCCATGATCTCCTTGCCCACGTAGGCGACCGCGAGCGGGACGACCGCCGAGACGAGGGTCAAGGCCGCGAGCGCCGAGGTGAGGCGCGAGGAGGCAGACCACACCAGGGCCAGCGTGGCCCGGGTGTGCTGGAAGCTCTCGCGAAGGACGGAGAGCCGGAATCGCGTGACGTCCTCGGCCACCGGTGCTCGTTCCGGTAACCCGGCGCGACCGAGACTGCAATGGCGCAGACCTCGCTTGCCCCGGTGAGACGGCGCGGGCACGGTGCGCACCAGGCGGCGCTCGGACATCCGGCCTGCGCGGCCTCGGTGCGCTCGGGAGTGGCATGGTCGAGCTGGTCAGAGCGGTCTCGCGAGCGTTCGGGGACGCCAAGTTGAACTCCACGTCCCCAAGCCGGATGCTCTAGCTCCTGCCGGGCGGCACGGAGGCGGTCCCAAGGGCGACGACCCGCCCTCCGGCCTCCTGCACGAAGGCCACCACCCGGAGCTGCTCTCGCCGCCAGCTGGACGACACCCC
>Ga0316628_100004842_pt1 | contig 10658 bp, 10 predicted proteins | sample OWC_Aug_M2_C1_D5_FD_207648 | JGI IMG/M metagenome (GOLD analysis project Ga0316628, IMG submission 207648) | Wetland soil microbial communities from Old Woman Creek delta, Ohio, United States - OWC_Aug_M2_C1_D5_C | ecosystem: Environmental > Terrestrial > Soil > Wetlands | place: USA: Ohio... | reverse complement strand
CGACTACGGGGCACTGCAAAGCCAAACCGGAACGACCAGGAACGACTTCCTGTATGCCGGGGAGCAGTTCGATCAGGAGGCCAACCTCTATTACAACAGGGCTCGGTACCTTGACACCAACACCGGGCGATTCGTCGGACTTGATCCGTATGCGGGCAACCTGAGCCAGCCGATTACGCTGAATAAGTACGCCTATGCTAATAGTGATCCGATTAATGGGAGAGATCCGAGCGGACTCCAGAACTTGGAGGAGCTGGAGACGACCCAAGAGCAAGTTGCGGACATGCGCCAACAGGCCGCAGCCCGTTACGCAGAGGGGCAGAGGCAAGCTGGCGGTACCATAATGAAACAGATGGGTGATGTAGCTGAGAAAGCGGTCGAAAAAATCATTACTCAATGTTTGAAGCCAACGTCGCTTGCAAGAGGCGAAATTACTGGGTCAAAACGTGTCATTGATTTCCTCGTGAAGGGCGAAAATCTTCTGTTGAGGATTGAGGCGAAAGCACGTATTTCGACAAAGTGGACGCGTGCGCTGAGACGGCTTCGGGAGCAGTTGTTGGCAAATCAAGGAGCCGGCCAAGGACTAGTTACTGTCATTGGTGTGGAGGCCCAGACTGAAGAAGAATTGGCTTATGCCATCAAGTACTTTACCAAAGCAGGATTGAAGGAAGGGATAGACTTCGAAATAATTCCGGGGTTGATCGCAGCCGCGCAATGGCTGACGAAAAAAGGTCAAGGCTGCATGTAAGTCAATTCCTTGCTACGTAATCCAGGGGAAGAATTAATGGCTGAAAAGGGAATTTTTGTGAAGTTTTTGAGTGTGCTCAAGAAGCACTTCAAGGCTCATTACCCGTTTGTTAAACAATTGGAAAAGTCTCTGGATGCGTCGATTCCGAAAAGCTCAAGTTTCTATTTGGGTGTTTCTCCCAAGTATAACAAGCACGTAATCATAAAATTTCTACACGAAAACAAGCCGTGGAGGATTGGACAAGTCACAATTAGCATTCACATCTCGACCGACTTTGAAAAACCTAGCTTTTTGGATGTGCCAGATAAAGAATTTGAGATGTTTAATAATGGACGTTTTAGTCTTCCAATAGGTTTGACAGGAAAGAACAAATATTGGTGCCTCAAGCCCACGACAAGAATTGACGACGACTACACGATCTACTGGAAGCCAACGTCCTATGAGTCGGACGAAATTGTCATTAACGAAGCGATTGCGGATGTTTGTGCCCTGCTGGAACAGCTTTTTATAAAGGCGGGATTCATGGAGCCGGATCGAGTGACGCCAGCGGCCAATAACAATAAGGCAGCGTAGCGTGAATAACCACCGGGCGTTGTGCCAACCCGTAAATCAAATTGCTTATCTACACTGGTAATTTCATTGGTGCGGACATGGTAATTAGAATGGTGCGCAAAACGCGATCATTGGTAGCGCATATGGTAAATGCCGTCACTAAGTAAAATACCAATCCAAGTACCAAGTTTCGCGCTCAAACTCCTTTAGGCGCAACGAATCGCCGCCCCCCTGAAAATCCCACGGCACACCCGCTCCGGGGGTCGTCTTTGTGCACCGCCGGAATCGCCATCATGCTGGACGCCGCCCGTTGCCTTCCTTCCTGTAAATAAAAAATAAAGCCACTCCCTCCAGTTGCCTGGATAAGAGTGGCTTCTTCTTTAGCCGCTGAAAAAAACCCTTCCCACCCCAGACGCCTGAGGTATGGGATAGCGCATTGCCTCAGCCGCTACTCAGGCATGAAGAAGGCGATGGCCTTGGATTGCTCATGCGTCCAGCGCGTGCTCAGGTTGCGGCGCTGGGCCAGATCGTGGACGCGCTGGCCGAACAGGCGGCGTGTCTTCGCCAGGTTTGCCGGTGACACGCGGTTGCCTTGCTTGGTGTTATCCAGCCAGCCGCAGAAAAAGCGCTTGTCGGCTTCCTCGATGTCCGGGTAATAGCGCACCACGTCATCCGGTGTCGGCACCTGGTGGGGCGCGGCGTGCTGCGGGATGTGGCGGTTGAACTCGGCGAAGAAAGCGGCCGGATCGAACTTGTTGGCGTTGCCTGCCCCTTGGAACAGCGCATTGCGCAACGCCAGGAACGTTTCCCTGGGTTCGATGTAAGGCGTGATCTCGAAGCCTTTGCGCACCTCCAGAAAGATGGCGAAGTCATGCCCCAGGCAGCCCATGACCAGTTCGAACGGTTCAATGTCGGCAAAGAACAGGCACTCGAACACCAGGTGGTTATGCTGGTAGCGGAACTTGGTCCGTCCCAAGCCCTGGTCGCGCATGCTGCGATAGAGCGGTTGCAGTCCGGTCAGGCGCATATCAATGAACGGTTTCTTCCTTAGCTGCCAAGAGGGCCGCTTACCGGCCAGCCTGCGCCAGCATGCTCTCCAGGACCTCCATGACTAAACGCTGTTTGGGCTTGGGCAACTGGCTGATGCGCTCCAGATGCTGTTGCAGCTTTGGGGCAGGGCCGCGCTTGCGCCTGGCTGCGGGTTGCCCCACCAGTTCATCCACCGGCACCTTAAAAATCTCTCCCAGGGTGGGCAGCATCGAGGCTGGCACGCGCCGCTGTCCAAGCTCATAGGCAGTCATCGCCGACTGGGATATCCCGAGCGTTTCCGCGAGCTGTACCTGTGTGATGTGGTTCTCCTTGCGCAGCCGGGTGATGCGCTTGCCCAGCTCCACAAAGAACTCCCGTTCGTCCTGGCTGATCGCCATGTTCGAGCGCTCCATTGCAATGATCTGGTGCATAGCTTACCCCGTGGTTTTGCAAACGTGGTTGACAATACCACGAAACGTGTTATTGTGGAAATGAGTTATTTTTATAAAAACCCCCTTGACAGGTTTTAGCGAGGACCCCGGAAATGGCCAGAATCCCCGAAGCAGACATCGAGCGGCTAAAGATGGAAATATCGGTGCAGCGCCTGGTCGAGGCGTCCGGCATCCCCCTCAAAAAAACCGGCAAAGACCTCACCGGCTGCTGCCCGTTCCATGCCGACGACACCGCCAGCCTGGTGGTCACCCCCGCCAAGAACCTGTGGCACTGCTTCGGGTGCGGGGCAGGCGGCGGCCCCATCGACTGGGTCATGAAATCGAACGGCGTCTCCTTCCGCCACGCCGTCGAACTCCTGCGCGAAGGCCATTCCTCTTTAGCCGCCGGGTCTGGCCCAGTGAAGCGCGCCACCGTCCGTGCCCTCGATGCCCCGGTGGCCCTGGACGCCGACGACCAGCTGCTGCTCAACCAGGTCGCGGACTATTACCACGACACCCTCAAAGCCAGCCCCGAAGCCCTGGACTACCTGAAGAGCCGGGGCATAGACTCCCCGGAAGCCATAGCACACTTCAAGCTCGGCTACGCCAACCGCACCCTCGGCTTGCGCCTGCCGCAAAAGAATCGCCTCGCAGGGGCGGAGATCCGCACCCGCTTGCAGCGCATCGGCATCTACCGCGAGAGCGGCCACGAACACTTCAACGGCAGCTTGGTGATCCCGGTGTTCGACGAAGCCGGCAACGTCACCGAAATTTACGGCCGCAAGCTCCTGGACAACCTCCGCGTGGGCACCCCCAAACACCTCTACCTGCCCGGCCCGCACCGCGGCCTGTTCAACGTGCAGGCGCTCGCAGCCGGGAAGGAAATCATCCTCACCGAAGCCCTCATCGATGCGCTCACCTTCTGGTGCGCCGGCTACCGCAACGTCACCAGCGCCTACGGCACAGAAGGCTTCACCGAAGAAATGCTGTCCGCCTTCAAGCATTACGGCACGCAGCGCGTCCTGATTGCCTACGACCGCGACGACGCAGGCGAGCGCGGAGCCGCCAAGGTGGCCGAGCTGCTGCTGGCGGCCGGCATCGAAGCCTGGCGCATCCAGTTCCCCAAGGGCATGGACGCGAACGACTACGCCCTCAAGGTCGCCCCCGCCACCAAGAGCCTGGGCATGGCCATCCGCCGTGCCGTGTGGCTGGGGCAGGGCAGAGCGCCCGCCGCCCCCGTGCCGGAGGCGGTTGAGCCTCCTTCCTTAGCCGCTGTCGTGCCTGATTTACCCACATCGCTCAGGATGGAAGACCTCCCGATGGCACCCGCTGAGGAACCGGCGCTCCCCGCCAGCCCCATGCCGCAAGCCGCGCAGGACCTGCCCATCGAGGTCAAGGACAACGAAATCACCCTCAGTCTGGGAGAGGGAGAGGGCGCGCGCCGCTACCGCGTGCGCGGGCTGGCCAAGAACCTGGCGGTGGACGTGCTCAAGGTCAACCTCATGGTGGCCTGCGGCCCATCCTTCCATGTCGACACTCTCGACCTGTACAGCGCAAAACAGCGCGCGGCCTACATCGCCCAGGCCGCGCAGGAAGTGGGCTGTGACGAGCCCATCCTCAAAAGCGACCTGGGCCGCGTGCTGCTGGCGCTGGAACAATTGCAGGACGGCAACATCGCCCAGACCTTGCAGGCCGCACCCGAGCCGGAAATGACCGATGCCGCCAAACAGGCCGCGCTGGCCCTGCTGAAATCCTCCGGCCTCATTGCCCGCATCCTGGCCGACCTCACCACCTGCGGCCTGGTGGGCGAGGACACCAACAAGCTGGTGGGCTATCTGGCGACCGTCAGCCGCAAGCTCGACAGGCCGCTCGGCATCGTCATCCAGAGCAGCAGCGCGGCGGGTAAAAGCAGCCTGATGGACGCCGTGCTGTCCTTCGTCCCCGAGGAGGACAAAGTGAAGTACAGCGCCATGACGGGGCAATCCTTGTTCTACATGGGCGAGACCAACCTCAAGCACAAGGCGCTCGCCATCGTCGAGGAGGAGGGTGCCAGCCGTGCGAGCTACGCCCTCAAGCTCCTGCAATCCGAAGGCGAACTCACCATCGCCAGCACCGGCAAAGACCCCCAGTCCGGCAACCTCATCACCCAGCAATACCGGGTGGAAGGGCCGGTGGCCCTGCTGGTAACGACCACTGCGCGCGACATCGACGAAGAACTGATGAACCGCTGCCTGGTGCTGTCCGTGGATGAAGGACGCGAACAGACCCGCGCCATCCACCAGCTCCAGCGCGACCGGCGCACCCTGGAAGGCTTGATAGCCCGCCATGAGAAAACTTCCCTCATCACCCTGCACCAGAACGCCCAGCGCCTCCTGCAGCCGCTCTCCATCCTCAACCCCTACGCCCGCTTCCTGACCTTCCCCGACCAGACCACCAGACTGCGCCGCGACCATGAAAAATACCTCACCCTCATCGACACCATCGCCTTCCTCCACCAGCACCAGCGCGAGGTAAAAAGCACCCAGCGCGGCGAACAGCGCATCGACTACATCGAGGTGACCCTGTCCGACATCGAGCAGGCCAACCAGATCGCGCACGACGTGCTGGGCCGCTCTCTCGACGAACTGCCGCCGCAGACACGGCGCTTGCTCAAGCTGATTGATGGCTACGTGATGGCCGAATGCGAGCGCCAGCAGGTGAACCGCCCCGACTTCCGCTTCAGTCGCCGCCAGCTGCGCGAGGCCATCACCTGGGGCGACACCCAGCTGCGCGTGCACCTGGAACGCCTGGTCGAGCTGGAATACGTGCTGGCGCACCGCGAAGGGCCGGGCGGCAAATACCTCTACGAGCTGGCCTACGAGGTGAAGAACGACGACCGCGCCCAGGTCGCCGGGTTGATTGAGGTGGATGCCTTAACTACTTTGGCTACCGCTACGACTCAGAAGTCGCGGGGAGTAATACCCGAAGTCGCGGGGGGAGTGCGGGGCGGTAGCGCCCATGTTGCGGCCCGGTCGCGGGGCAGTGAACCGGCAGGAGAGCCAGCAACCGCGCGGGACTCCGACGAAACCGACGACGGCAGCGCAAAAACGCACCTCTCCCGGCAAAGCAGTGCGGTCGCATCGTACCCGCAGCCGCTCCCTGCTTCGACTGCGCTCAGCACAGGTTTAGCCGCCGCTGGAAGATAAGCCATGCCCCGCAAAGGCCAGCGCCTCAAGACCCACAAGCCGGCGGCGGTCAAGCCGCGCGGCATGAAACCGCGCGCCCCGGAAGACGACCCGCTGCGCCACAACCGCCTGTTGCGCTACATGGAAGAGCACTTCGAATGGATGCTGGTGACTGGCTACAGCGCCGACACCGTGCGCGCCCGGCGCAACGCCATCCGGCGCTTCATCAGTTGGTGCGACGAGCGCGGCCTGGATGATCCGCGCGAGATCACCCGCCCCATGCTGGAGCGCTACCAGAAATACCTCTTCTACTACAGGAAGAGCGACGGCGCACCGCTCACCCTGGGCATGCAGGTGCAATACCTGGCCCCGCTCAAGACCTGGTTCAAGTGGCTGTCGCGGAGCCACCACATCCTGGCCAACCCCGCCGCCGACCTCGACCTGCCCAGGCAGCCCAAGAGCCTGCCGCGCTCGGTGCCCAGCGTGCAGGAGGTCGAGGCCATCCTGAGCGAGGCGGAACCCAACAACGCCCAGGGGCTGCGCGACCGCGCCATGCTGGAAACCCTCTATGCCACCGGCCTGCGCCGCATGGAACTGCCGGGCGTGGCCATCTACGACATCGACCTCAACCGGGGCGTGCTGTGGGTGCGGCGCGGTAAAGGAGGGCGCGAGCGCGTCGTGCCTTTAGGAAAACGCGCCACCGCCTGGCTCGACAAATACCTCATCGAGTCCCGCCCTGAGCTGCTCGGCCCCGACACCGACGCCCTGTTCCTGACCGACTACGGCGAACCGATGCCGCCGCACTACGTCGCCGAGAAGGTCAAGCGCTACATGCAGTTCGCCGGCGTCGACCGGCCCGGCAGCACCCACCTGTTGCGCCATGCCTGCGCCACCCACATGCTGGAAGGCGGAGCCGACATCCGCTACATCCAGGAAATGCTGGGCCACGCCAACCTGCAGACCACCGAGATCTACACCCACGTCTCCATCGACAAACTGATCGCCGTGCATGGCGCGACTCACCCGGCGCGCCTGACGAGGCACAAGGACCAAGACGGACACCAGGACCTCGACGAAGCCCGCAAGTCGCTGCTGGACGCGATGGAACGCGAGGACGAAGGGGAGGGCGGCGACTGATACAGAAACACAGCCGATGCATGGCATCGAACCATGCATCGGCTGGCAGGAGCGAGGGTAAATTGCCCTGCCGGGCAATTCAACATAACAGGGGGTTATGCAAAGTGGCTCGCGCCACCACTCCGCCTTCGGCTGCGTGCCTCCGGTTCGCATAACTCCTGTTATGTCTTGCGCCCTCGCTGCTGCGGTCTTGTGCTGCGCGATAGTTGAAAACGTCTCCCCCAGTCCCCCTCCGGGGGCAGGCAGCAAAACGGGGCTGGTGATGCGCCGCCCCTTGCCTTTTTGCTGCAAGGCCGCTGCGCGGCATGTTGGTTCTGTCACACCCCATGGAATAGTGGAAAGAGTAGAGGAGGGTCACACCGTTTGCCCTTCGAGGGTAGCACCGTGCTCGCCAGTTCAAGGGCTTCGCAAGCGGCTCCGCCGCCCTTGAGCCGGCTCCGACTCGGTGCAGTTGGGAAGTGCAAACGGCGTTCACGGTGAGCGCCGTACGGAACAAGGAGAAAAAGATGAAACGCAAAAACGACCAGCCCTTGAAGCATGAACTGCTGTTGCTGACCGACGCGTTCGCCGAACACACCTGCCTCAGCGCGTTCATGCTGAACGCACTGACCGCCGTCATGTCGAGCGACGAACCCCAGCGGGAGGAGGTCATCGAGGGAGCGAAGCTGTACGCGGAAAGGCTCCAGTCCCGCACGCGGGAACTGAAGCAGAACCTGAGCCACGCCTATGAGCGGTATCGCGCGGAACAGGACAAGGCGGATTCGCCCGACCGGTAAGCCGGCCATCGACACCATAACGGCGCTCGCCGCGAGCGCCGTATCAATCACACAGGAGAACACCATGACACGCAAAACCAACACCATCGAGCTGGAACTGCCCGCCGAGTTCATCGAGCTGTGCGAAGCCGATGGCGTCACGCCCGAGATCGTGCTGCGCGGCTTCATCGCCGACCTGGCCGGCATCATGAACTGGGCCGCCAACCCGCGCCAGGACGGCTACTCAAGCAACGGATCGGACGAGCGCCGCATGGCCCAGGACTACTACGAGCGGGTCGGCTATCCCTACTGGAAGCGCTGACAGCAAGGGGCTTGAGCCCCTTGCCATAGCCATTCCGCATAAAGCATTTGTAAAGCATCCCTGTAAAGCACTGTGGAAAACCCCAGCGAAATTGCTTGCTTCGCGCGCGCGCGCGGGGCAAAATCGCGTCTAGGAAAAAATTGCTCTTTAAGCGGGACTGGCCAGGGTGTGACGCGCGCAAGGCGCTGCTGCGTCTAGAAAAAATGCATTGATTTACGACGGAGTGCGTCGGGGTCAATCATTTACACCTATGCGGGGAATGATCCGATAAACGGGACCGACCCGACAGGTCAGTACACCCTTGGCGAGACGATGAGCTCCGTCAACACGGCGATGAATCTGGCTTCGACGGCGATGGACATTTATGATGCTGTTGTAAATGGGGGGGAAAGCGAGGAAAGCGTTGGTCTAATAGATATGCTCTTAGTGGCATATACGGCAGCCCAAGGACCAGGGAATTTTGATTCTGCATCTTTGTTGGGATTATTAGGTACGGCTGTTGGCGCGGTGGTTAGTCCGCAAGGCCATCATACAATTCCAGTCTATCTATGCGGTGCCGACTATAAGCAACCGAGGGTCAAGCTACCATTCTTGATACATTCGAAATTGCATACACAGCTTTTCGCTGGGGTAGGACTCCTAAATAAGGGCTTTGATATGGCCTTTAAGCGATATCTGAGCAAACCCGGGAAGGGTGGTCGGCGCACAACAGACCCTATTGTAAGACTCGCAAAAAAACGCTTGGGTCGCGAAATTATTGTGAAGGTGCTCGACTATTTCTACGAGGTAAATGGCTATAAAACTGCTGGCGTTCAAGGAAATCCGAATCTGGAACAGGTGTTTAAGGTTGCGTCAGAAGAATTTAAAAAGGGGGTTACATCGTTGCCCACCTGCAAGCGTTGACGGAGTATTGCATGGTTTCTCTTCGGCTTGTTCATGCGAATCTTCGCGAATTTCTGGAGGCTGAGTTGCCCGCAATTAATGCGGGAGAATTGGCGGATTGTGAGACGTTGATCGCCATTGATCATTTATTTTGTGATATTACTCATCTCGTTTTCGTTCGACCCAAAGATAGGATTGGGCGTTGCCTGCCTGATTTTTGGAGTCCTGTGCAACGTGCATCAGAGTGGATTGCGCAGGCAAGTGCGATGCTTGACGTCGGTGGGTTGATGAAGAAGGAGCTCTTGAGGCTTGGAGTGGGCACATCCGATGTGCCCACTTGGCTTCTGCAGTTCTATGGCGCTGACAGTTATTCGAACCCAGATAAGGATATTGGTTATAGATGCGCATCAGTCATTATGCCGAGCCATCAGGTTGAGCCGGTCTATGATTTCTTGAGTCGGTGGTTTGCGCAATTAGCCGAGTACACGTTCATAGAATGCTCAGAGAAGGACGCTTTGGCTTATAGCGAATCGGCATTAGATTTCGGGACGGATTATGATTTACTCTGCTATCCTTTTGCGCAGGGTATATTTGGACGATGGCATGGGGAAGAGGGCTTACTGTTTCGCCTTAAAAGAAAGGTGGCTGAGCTAGAATCTGGAGGTGGGCGTAGTCTTTCAGTGCCGCCATTCTATCTGACGCACTCGCACGTACCTGGTAGCGGCCGCGAGATCTTCTTCAGTAAGCGCGCCAAGGACTACCTGCTTGCTAATTCCTTTGAGCACAGGGATTCTGCACGCCCCGTAAATCTGGAAATTCTCGACCTTATCTATTGTCTCCAGTGCCGCCTTATCCGCTTGCTGGACTGGCCGCAATTTTTTGTAAATGCCAAAGAAAAGCTTCCAAAGGAACAAGCCTTCGCTGCGAACCACCCGATGACATTGGGTTTGCCGTATGATCCCTTTGTGGAACTCTCTGAGTATCTTGCCTCGCAGCGAAAAAAATATCCAATTTTGGAGGAATCTCCCTACACGGCAGATGCTTTTGACAGGAGCCCATTGTCAAGATGACACCGTGAACAGGTAAAACAATAGCCAAGTAGGGTGGGCACGAAGTGCCCACGCGGAAGAGATTGGGGCCTTGCATTTTACATGCGAGCCCCATCAAAATCAAAAGGCTCAGACTGCTCAGACTCGATTGACACTTAACAAATGCCTGCTGTCACCAACCTCCAAACCTACCGCAAGACCCGCCTGCAAGCCCGCAGCAAAGCCAACACCTTCTGCCAATCCGGCTTCCATAAATGGAAGCCCGAGCCTGAACAGCGCTTCGACGTAAAGCAAGGCAAACTCATCATCGCCGAGCGCTGCCAGCACTGCAACACGGAACGCATCAGAACGGCATGAGCGCCGCACTCGCCTGGCTGGACGATTCGCCAGAAGAGGCGAGGCCCCAACCCACCCGCAGCCGCCCGCGCCTTTACCTCGCGTATTCCCGTAGTGACAACGCAGCGGCCGTCACCGGCGCGCCCGTGGCCGCCATCACCACGCCGGTGCAGGACGCCAACATCACCGCCCCGGTGGACATCATCGGCACCGCCAGCAGCACCGGCCTGGCCTGGTACAAACTGGTGCTCAA
>Ga0316628_100004841_pt1 | contig 10659 bp, 4 predicted proteins | sample OWC_Aug_M2_C1_D5_FD_207648 | JGI IMG/M metagenome (GOLD analysis project Ga0316628, IMG submission 207648) | Wetland soil microbial communities from Old Woman Creek delta, Ohio, United States - OWC_Aug_M2_C1_D5_C | ecosystem: Environmental > Terrestrial > Soil > Wetlands | place: USA: Ohio... | reverse complement strand
CGGCGTGTAGAGCGAGTCGATGGTGTAGCGCGTCTCCACCTGGGTGAACGAGTACCAGTCGCGATTGTCGTCGTGGCCGACGTACTTGTGGTAGAGATCCGGCGGCGCGCGCCCCTCGGCGGGCGTCCCCAGCGTGGCGCGGTAGTAGTCGCCAACGATGTCCACGCCGTCGGGGTTCTGCGACGGCACGAGCATGATGATGGTGTTGGCGAGAATGTCCCGGGCTTCGCGGTCCCGCGCGCGCGCCAGGCGGTCGGCGAGCACGATCGGTGTCGTGAAGCCCCCGGACTCGGTGGAGTGAATCGACGACGTCACGAGAATGACGTTCTTTCCCTCGTCGATGAGTCGCTGGCGCTCGCCCGCGGCTTGCAGCCGCGGGTCCATGAGCTTGCGCTGGATCTGCCGGTAGTGGTCGAGATTGGCGAGCGTGCTCGAGTCCGAGATGAACGCCACGAGAAAGGGGCGGCCGAGCGTCGTCTTTCCGAGGGTTCGCACGGACACGCGCGGGCTGGCCTTGTCCAGCGCCGTGAAGTAGTCGGTGATCTGCTTCCAGCTCGGCAGATGCCGGTCGGCGCCGGGCTCGAAGCCGAGGATGGACGCGGGCGTGGGAATGGCGCGCTGGGCGCCGCCTGGCGCCGGTGCAATGACGAGCGCCGCGAGGGCGGCGAGTACCACGGTCGGTCGGTGAGCGGCCATGAGAAGGTGTCCGTGTCTGCGTGAGTTGCGTGCCGGCAGACGATACCTCGCGCTCGGCGGAGTGTCTAGCGGCTCCGCCGGTCAGAACGCCACGCGCGGAAGACCGACGATGGACACCGCATGCGCCCGGCGACCGGGCGCGGCCCGCGACGCGGCGAGCGCTTCCAGGCAGCGGACGACGAGCGACGTCCAGCCGGTCTGATGGCTCGCGCCGATGCCGCGACCGTTCTCGGCATGAAAGTATTCATGAAAGAGCACGAGATCGCGCCAATGCGGGTCCGCGGCGTAGCGGTCGTCACCGGCATGACACGGGCGATGGCCATCGTCGCCGGGCAGGAAGATGCGGGCGAGCCGGGCGGCGAGCTCCTCCGCCACCTGTCCGAGGCGCAGGTACCGGCCGGATCCGCGCGGACACTCCACCGTGAACGAATCCCCATAGAAGTAGTCGTAGCGTTCCAGCGCTTCGATGAGCAGGTAGTTCATCGGAAACCAGATCGGGCCGCGCCAGTTCGAGTTGCCGCCGAACAGTCCGCTCGTGCTCTCGGCCGGATCGTAGTCCACGCGGTACTCGTGCCCGCCGTGCACGAAGACGTACGGGCGGTCCTTGTGCACACGCGACAGCGACCGGATGCCGTACGGCGACAGGAACTCCGACTCGTCCACCAGATACCGCACGACGGACTCCAGGCGTTCGCGCGAGGGAATGGCCAGCAGCCGGTGCAGCCGATGGCCGTAGTCGGGCCGCGGCGCGGTCAGGTAGGCGATGTGCCGGCCGAGCTCGGGGCGATTGCGCAGGAACCAGTCCATGCGCTTCCGAAACGAGGGCAGCCGGTTGACCACCGCGTCGTCGATGATCTCGCAGGCGAAGAGCGGAGCCAATCCGACGAGCGAGCGGATGCGCAGCGGCGTCTGTGTGCCGCCGACGTGCAGGCGGTCGTAGTAGAACCCGTCCTGCTCGTCCCACAGCCCGGTGCCGCCCAGCGAGTTCATCGCGTCGGTGATCGCCACGAAATGCTCGAAGAACTTGGACGCGACGTCCTCGTACGTCGGATCGTCGCTCGCCAGCTCGAGCGCCATGGCGAGCATGGTGCTGCAGTAGAACGCCATCCAGGCGGTGCCGTCGGCCTGCTCGAGGTGTCCGCCGGTCGGCAGCGGCTTGGAGCGGTCGAAGACCCCGATGTTGTCGAGGCCCAGAAACCCGCCGGCGAACAGGTTGTGCCCCTCGAGATCCTTGCGATTCACCCACCAGGTGAAGTTGATGAGCAATTTGTGAAATACGCGCCCCAGGAACACGCGATCGCGCTTCCCGCGCGGCGCCGTCATCTTGTAGACGCGCCACGCCGCCCAGGCATGGACCGGCGGATTCACGTCGCCGAAGGCAAATTCGTAGGCCGGAATCTGCCCGCTCGGGTGCATGTACCACTCGCGCAACAGGAGCGCCAACTGCTCCTTGGCGAAATGCGGATCGATCCGCGCCATGGGAATCATGTGGAAGGCGAGATCCCAGGCGGCGTACCAGGGATACTCCCACTTGTCCGGCATCGACAGGATGTCGGCGTGATAGGCGTGTCCCCACTCGGCGTTGCGACCGCGCCGGCGGGACGGCGGCGGCGCCGGCTGGCCGGGGTCGCCGTCGAGCCATTCGCCGACCGAGTAGTGATAGAACTGCTTCGACCAGAGAAGGCCGGCGTACGCCTGTCGCGCCACGCGCCGCTCGTCGCCGGACAGCGGTTCCGCGATGCACCCGGCATAGAACTCGTCCGCCTCACGCCGGCGTTCGGCGAACACCTGGTCGAAGTCGTCGCCGAGCCCGTCCGGCGAGCCGGCCGCCGGGCGGAGGCGGAGCCTCAGCGTCACCGTGCCGCCGGCGGGCACGGCGAGCGTGTAGTACGCGGCGGCCTTCGTTCCCGACTGGGCCGGGTTTACGACATCGTGGCGCCCGTGCACGACATAGTCGTGAAAGGCATCCTTGACGTGCCACGCCGGATTCGGCGTCCCGAACAATCGGGCGGCGCTCGTCTCGTTCTCGGTGAACAGCAACACCGGCCGCTCCCCGCTCGATGCCTCGCCGGCGACGAGCGCGAACTGGCCGAGGGTCGCGTGGTCGGCGACGATTCGCGAGTCGCCATCGCGGTCGAGCCGCGGCCTGGGGGGATGGCGCTCGCCGCTCCGCCCCCAGGCCCACGTGTTGCGAAACCAGAGCGTCGGAAGCACGTGCAGCGGCGCGTCGTCGGATCCGCGATTCGCGATGGTGAGACGAATGCAGATGTCGTCGGGCGCCGCCTTCGCGTATTCCGCCAGGACGTCGAAGTACCGGTGTTCGTCGAAGATCCCCGTATCGGTGAGCTCGTATTCCGGCTCGTGACGGCCGCGACGCTGGTTCTCCGCCACCAACCCGGCGTATGGAAACTCGCGCTGCGGATACTTGTAGAGCGCCGCGAGGTATGACGACGTGGGCGTGGCGTCGAGATAGTAGTAGCACTCCTTCACGTCCTCGCCGTGGTTTCCCTCGGGGCCGGCGAGACCGAACAGCCGCTCCTTGAGGATCGGATCGCGCCCGTTCCAGAGCGCCGGCGCGAAGGCGAGCCGGCACTGGCGGTCGCAGATGCCGAGCAAGCCATCCTCGCCCCACCGATACGCTCGGCTCCGGGCATGGTCATGCGGGAAGTACCCCCAACAATCGCCATGCTCGGAATAGTCCTCGCGGACGGTCCCCCATTGGCGCTCCGCGAGGTACGGTCCCCACCGCTTCCAGTTCGCGGTGCGGCGCGCGTCGGCGTCGATGCGCCGCGACTCCGCGGACGTCTCACCTGCCGGCGCGGTCGGGTCCTGCGGGTCGGGCGGCATCAGGCTGAAGCGGGTGGGGGGACGCCCAGCAACGATACGCCTGGTTCCCGTCACCGCAACCGTCGGCGCGCGGGTCGCGGTCCAGCGCAACGCGCCGCGTCGGAGTAATCTTGGTAGTCACACCGTCCCTCCCGACTCTCCCACGCCCTCGAGGTTGCATCATGCGCGCTCGTATTGCCGCCATACTGTCGATCGCGGCGTTGACGACGGCTCAGGCACAGTCGCGTTCGACGCCCGCGACCACGCGGTCTCGCCCGATGCTCGCGTCCGTGGACACCGCGCTGTTCCGCGGGCTGCACTTTCGAGTGGTCGGTCCGCCGCGCGGCGGCCGCGTCACGACGGTGACCGGCGTGCCGTCGCAGCCGCGGACGTTCTACATGGGAGTGGCGAGCGGCGGGGTGTTCCGGACCACCGACGCCGGCACGTCGTGGGTGCCGATCACCGATGGCAAGGTGCCGCTGGGCTCCACGGGCTCCGTGGCCGTGGCCGAGTCGGACCCGAACACCATCTATCTCGGCACGGGTTCCGACGACATCCGCAGTAACGTGTCCACCGGGCGCGGGGTGTACAAGACGACGGACGGCGGAGGCACGTGGACGTTCGCGGGGTTGCGCGACGCCGGCCAGATTGGAGCGGTGCGCATCCATCCGAGGAACCCGAACACGGTGTGGGTGGCGGCCATCGGCAACGCGTTCAAGACGAACGCCGAGCGCGGCGTCTTCAAGAGCACCGACGGGGGCCGGAGCTGGCGCAAAGTGCTGTTCGTCTCGGACAGCGTGGGCGCGGCGGATCTGGAGCTCAACCCGGCGAACCCGGACGTGGTGTACGCGTGGATGTGGCGGGGCCAGCGCAAGCCGTGGACGATCATCAGCGGCGCGGAGAGCTCGGCGGGCGTCGGCTTCTACAAGAGCACGGACGGTGGCGAGCATTTCACCAGGATCACGAACGGGCTGCCGGCGGGGCTCGTTGGAAAGGGGAACATCGCCGTGACGGCGGCGAACCCGAATCGGGTGTACGCCCTGGTCGAGGCGAAGCCCGGCGGCGGGCTGTACCGCTCCGAGGACGCGGGCGATTCCTGGAAGCTCATGAGCAGCAATCCGCAACTCATTACCCGGCCCTTCTATTACACGACGCTCGCCGCCGACCCCACCAACGCCGACGTGATCTACGGCGGCGCCGAGGGCTTCTTCAAGTCCACGGACGGCGGCGCGAGCTGGACGACGCTGCGCACGCCGCACGGCGACAATCACGACATGTGGATCAGCCCCAACGATGGGCGGATCATGATCCAGGCGAACGACGGCGGCGCCAACGTGTCGCAGGACGGCGGACGGACCTGGTCCACACAGATGAACCAGCCGACCGCCGAGATCTACGGCGTGTGGCTGGACGAGCAGTTCCCGTACCGGCTCTACGGCGCGCAGCAGGACGCGAGCACGGTGATCGTGCCGAGTCTGCCCGTGCCGGGACAGTCCGAGCCGTTCGAGTCGGGCCCGGGGTGCGAGACGGGCCCGATCATTCCGCACCCGAAGAATCCGTCGGTGGTGTACGGCGCGTGCAAGGGCCAGTTCAGCCGCATGTTCATGAACACGCGCCAGGAGCAGGCCTACTGGGTGGGCGCGCAGTCGCTGTACGGCAACGACGCCAAGGACCTGATCCTGCGCTTCCAGCGCGTGTCGCCGATGGAGGTGTCGCTGTTCGACTCGAGCACCGTGTACTACGGCTCGCAGTACGTGCACCGCTCACACGACGGCGGCGTGCACTGGGAGCGGATCTCCCCCGATCTCACGGCGCATCCGGCGTACGCGCAAGGCGGCAGCGGTGAGCCCATCACGCGCGACGTGACGGGCGAGGAGTTCTACAGCACGCTGTACGCGATCAGCGAATCGAAGCTCGAGCCGGGCGTGATCTGGACGGGGTCGAACGACGGGCCGTTCTACGTGACCCGCGACAACGGGAAGAGCTGGAAGAACATCACGCCGAAGGATCTGCCCGAGGGCGGGCGCGTGCAGTACATCGAGACGTCGCCGCATCGCAAGGGCTCCGCCTACTATGCGGTCTACCGTTACCTGCTCGGCGATTTCGAGCCGTATATTTACAAAACTGATAACTACGGCGCGAGCTGGACGCGGCTGACGACCGGGACGAATGGCATTCCCGCCGACTGGCCGACGCGCGTGGTCCGCGAGGATCCCGAGCGCGCGGGGCTGCTGTACGCCGGCACCGAGTTCGGCATGTTCATCTCGTTCGACGACGGCGGGCACTGGCAGCCATTCGATCTCGATCTGCCACAGGTGCCGATCACCGACATCAAGGTGCACCACGACGATCTCATCGTGTCCACCCAGGGCCGCTCGATGTGGATCATGGACGACATGACGCCGCTGCGGCAGCTCGGGGCGCGGACGGCGGCGAGCGCGGCGGTGCTGTTCGCGCCGCGCGAGGCGATTCGGGCGAGAATCGGCGGCGGGCGCGGCGGCTTCGGCGGCGGGGGACGAGGCGCCGGCGGAAGCGCCCCGGGCCAACCGCAGTTCCCGCAGTACGGGGCGGACGTCAACTACTACCTTGGCCAGACGCCCTCGGGCGCGCTGACGATCGAGATCGACGACGCGGCCGGCAGGCCGGTGCGCGCGTACTCGAGCGGGGCCGCGGCGCGAGTCGCCGGCGCCGGAGCGCCAGCGGACGAGGAGGCGGGTCCGGCGTTCCGGCGTGGCGCGCCGCCGGTGCGGCTCACGACCACGCTCGGCATGAACCGCCTCGTCTGGGATTTCAACGACAACGAGGGGCTCATGGTTCCGCCGGGCACCTATACCGTGAAGATGTCGGTCGGCGGCTGGAGCGACCGGCAGCCGCTCACGCTGCGGATGGACCCGCGGTTGACCGCCGACGGCGTCACGGTGGCGGACCTGAAGCAGCAGTACGACCACAACACTCGGATGCGCGAGATGGTGGCCGAGGTGGGCCGCGTGGCGAACCGCGTGCGACAGGCGAGAACGCGGCTCCGCGGCGCCGGCGGTGAGTCGGCGAGCAAGGTGGACGCGCTCGCGGTCACGCTGTTTGGACCCGACGAGGGCGTGCGCTACGGGCGGCCGGGACTGCAGACGCAGATCACCTACCTCGCCGGCATGACGGCGCGCTCCGACCAGCGGATCGGCCGCGACGCCGTGGAGCGGTACCAGACACTGCGGAAGGAGCTGGACGCACTCGAATCGCGCGTGACGCAGGCGCTTGGCCCCGGGCGGTGACGGCGGCGTTGGGCACGGGGCGATAGCGACCGGACCGGGGTTTCGCACTCCCGGCGCGGGTTGTCGAGGGCGGACCTCGTCATTGGCGTCACCACGTGGTTCGATCGCGGGATCGCTCATTCCAAATTTGGAATGAGCGACCCCGCAAGGCACCGTGCCCCTCCGCCCCCGACCGGTGCGGCGCGGCCCCCGCGGCCTACCGCCGGCGCACGGAGACTCCACCGTTCGTGGTCGTTGCTCGAATGGTCGCTCCCCCGGCGCCCAGCCGCGTGCTGATTCGCCGGTCGAGCGAGCCCTGAACGGTGATCGGGAAGCCGACGTCCAAGTGGCCGTTCACGGTGCCGGTCTCCAGCATCGCGGAATAGTTCGCCGGGACGTTGAGGTGCACGCCGCCATTCGTGGTGCGGACGTCCAAGCCCGTGCCGCGCCAGCGATCGCCCGAAAGACTCACCGTCACGCCGCCATTGCTCGTGATGCCCCGTACGTTCCCGTCGACGTCGGTGAGGTTGATGCCGCCATTCGTGGTCTCGAGGTCCATCTGCGAGCTCACGCCCTCCACCGAGAGCCCGCCGTTTCTCGCGAGCAGCGAGAGATCGGTGGTCCGCGGCACCAAGACCTCGTAGCTCACCGACCATGACTGACCGTCGTTGCGGGCGGGCCCCGAGGCGCCGATCGATCCGCCGTTCGAGTCGATGGCTACCTGCTTCGCGATCGCGACCGCGTCGGCGTCCGTTTCGGCCTCGGCCTGGATCATGGCCACCACCTGGATATCGTTGCGATCCGAGCCACGGACGGTGACGCCGCCGTTCTCGCGGCCATCGACCGTCAACGAACGGAGCGCCGCGAGCGTGACGTTGCGAGTCTCGCAGAATCGCGCGCGCCGGCGGTCGTTGCGCTGGCAGTTGTCGAGGAAACGCGCCGCGCGGTCGGTCTGGGCGCGGGCGATGGGGACGGCGCAGACGACGAGGAGTGAGGCGAGAGCGGCGCGGCGCATGGGGTCTCCTGTGGGGCGTGTCGGTGAGGACGACGCCGAGTGTGACAGGCCGAACCGCCGAATGGTTTGGAGACGGCCTCTGCCGGTATATTGAGCCTGAACGGCGCGCCAACAGAAACCGAGCTTCCAACGCACATGATGAACAGGTCGTTTCGAGCCCTTCTCGCCCTGGCCAGCGTCGCGACGTCGGTGGCGCGCGCGCAGACCACGGTGTCGGCGCGGCAGCGCGCCGACGCCGACCGCCTGATCGACCTCGCGCTCCGCGACTCCACGGGATTCAGCCGGCTGGCAACCCTCACCGATCGGTTCGGGAACCGGCTCAGCGGGTCGCGGGCATTGGAGGACGCCATCGATTGGATTCTCGATCGCATGAAGTCCGACGGACTCGCCAACGTGCGTGGCGAGCCGGTGATGGTGCCGCACTGGGTGCGGGGCGAGGAGTCGGCGTCGCTCGTGTCGCCGCGCGCCGCGCCGCTGCACATGCTCGGCCTCGGCATGAGCGTCGGCACGCCGGCGGGGGGAATCACCGCGCCGGTGCTGGTGGTGAACACCTTCGAGGACCTCGCGCGGCACGCCGCGGACGCCAAGGGCAAGATCGTGCTGTTCGACTATCCGTTCCCCGCGAACGCCGCGCCGATGGCGGGATATCGAAACGCTCAAGCCTATCGCTCGGGCGCGCCCGCGGCCGCGGCGAGAATGGGCGCGGTGGCGGCGCTGATCCGGTCGGTCACGCCGCTCTCGATGCAGAGCCCGCATACCGGTTCCACGCGCTACGACACCACGGTCGCGCCCATTCCCGCCGCCGCGCTCACCGTGGAGGACGCCGAGCTGCTGCACCGGATGCAGAATCGTGGCGAGCGGGTCGTGGTGACGCTCACGATGTCGGCGACGCAGCTCCCGGACGCGCCGTCGCGCAACGTCGTCGCCGAGCTGCGCGGGTCGGAGCGGCCGGACGAGGTGGTGGTCCTCGGGGGGCACATCGACTCGTGGGACGTGGGCGAGGGCGCGATGGACGACGGCGGGTGCAGCGTGGCCGCGTGGGAGGCGGTGCGGCTGATGAAGGAGCTCGGTCTTCGCCCCAAGCGAACCGTGCGCGTGGTGCTGTGGACGAACGAGGAGAACGGCGGGCGCGGCGGCCGGGCATACCGAGACGCGCACGCCGCCGAGCTGGGAAAGCACAGCGCGGCCATGGAATGCGACAACGGCGTGTTTCGTCCGAACGGCGTTCGGTTTCAGGGCTCGGCGGCGGGCCTCGCGCAGGTCAAGCAGGTGGGCGCGCTCCTCGAGCGCATCGGCGCGAACCGGGTGGAGCAGGGCGACGGTGAGGCGGACGTGGGCCCGATCATCCAGCGCGGCGTACCGGGGCTGGCGCTCGACGTCGACGACTCGAAGTACTTCTGGTACCACCACACCGCCGCCGATATGATGACGGTGATCGACCGCGGCGAATTCGCGCGGTGCGTCGCGACCATGGCGGTGATGGCGTACGTGATCGCCGATCTGGACCAGTCGATTGCCCGATGAGCCGCGCGGGGCCGATGGGCGCGCGCGCACGCGCGTGCCGGGCACGCGTTTCTTCGGTCGGACGTTAGACTTCTGCAGGCTGCAGCACGTGATGTCTTGGACTCGATCAACACTTCTACAGACGAAGCGCATGCGACGCGACCTTGCGATGTCGGTGTTGGCGTCTTTCCTGATCCCTCTCGTGGCCGGGGCGCAGGGCGCCGCGGCCACGTGCGCTCCGGACAACGCCGGGCTCACGTTGCCGGCGGGGTTCTGCGCGGGAATCTTCGCGGATTCCATTCGCGGCGCGCGGCAGCTCGTGATCGCGGCGAACGGCGACGTGTTCGTGGCGCAGCAAGGCCGCGGAACGACGGGCGTCGTGGCCCTGCGTGACGCGGGCAAGACGGGCCGCGCGACGATGCACGAGCAATTCGCGTCCGGCTTCTCGGCGAGCCACGTGGTGCTGTTCGACGGCCACCTGTTCACCGACGCGCGCACGGGCGGCGGCCGCGGTGGTCCGCCGGCGACCGTCGCGATCCTGCGGTATCCCCTGAAGCCCGGCGAGCTGACGCCCGGTGGCCCTCCGGACACCGTCGTGACCGGCATCCCGGGTAGCCCCGACCACTTCACGCGGAATTTCGTCATCGCGCGCGACGGCGCGCTGTACGTGAACGTGGGGTCGCAGACGAACGCCTGTCAGGAGAACAACCGCGCCAAGGGCTCACCGGGCAAGACTCCGTGCACCGAGCTCGACACGCGCGCCGGCATCTGGAAGTTCGACGCGCGCGCGAAGGATCAGACGCAGGCCAAGGCGGTGCACTTCGCCCGTGGCATTCGCAACGCGGTCGGCATCGCCCTCAATCCGCTCGACGGAAAGCTCTGGACCACGCAACATGGCCGAGACCAGCTCGGCGGCCAGGGCGGCAACTGGAACTTCGACGACCGGTACAACTCGGAGAATCCCGCCGAGGAGCTGCTGCAGGTGAGCCAGGGCGACGACTTCGGCTGGCCGTACTGCTATTACTCGAACGACCTGCACAAGCTCGTGCTGGCGCCGGAATACGGCGGCGACGGGAAGAAGGTGGAGCAGTGCGCGCAGAAGAAGGAGCCGGTGGCGGCGTTTCCGGGCCACTGGGCGCCCAACGCGTTGCTCTTCTACACTGGCTCGATGCTGCCCGCGCGGTACAAGAACGGCGCGTTCATCGCGTTCCACGGGTCGTGGAACCGAACGGAAGGGCCTCAGGGCGGCTTCAATATCGTGTTCCAGCCGCTGAAGGACGGCAAAGCGGCGGGCGCGTACGAGATCTTCGCCGATGGGTTCGCCCAGGGTGTCGGCACTGGTCGTGCGACCGCGAACAATGGGATTCACCGGCC
>Ga0316628_100004838_pt1 | contig 10660 bp, 12 predicted proteins | sample OWC_Aug_M2_C1_D5_FD_207648 | JGI IMG/M metagenome (GOLD analysis project Ga0316628, IMG submission 207648) | Wetland soil microbial communities from Old Woman Creek delta, Ohio, United States - OWC_Aug_M2_C1_D5_C | ecosystem: Environmental > Terrestrial > Soil > Wetlands | place: USA: Ohio... | reverse complement strand
GGAATCCGGCGTATAATCCCGTCAATCGCTCCGCGGGGAGGCGCCCTGCACGGCCACGCGCCTTCCGCGGAAAAATGTGCGAGACGGAGTTACGAGGATGGCCAGGAGATCGCGGTACCTGTCCGGCGCGCGGATCCTTCCGCCGCCCGTGGGGAAAGGGATGCGGGCCACGGAGCTGATCGACAGGACGTTCCTCGCCTACAACGCGGGACGGCTGCGGGAGGGGGCGCGGCTCCTTTCCGAACGGATGCTTTCGCCCGACGTCACGGTGGGACTCTCCCTGACCGGCGCGCTCACCCCCGCGGGGCTCGGCGTGTCGTGCATCGTTCCGCTGCTCAAGGCGGGGTTCGTCGACTGGATCGTCTCCACGGGGGCGAACCTCTACCACGACGCCCACTTCGGGCTCGGGCTTCCGATGCACGCCGGATCGCCGTTCTTAGACGACCGCGTCCTGCGGGACGAGGGAGTCGTCCGGATCTACGACGTCCTGTTCGACTACGAGGTGCTCCTCGACACCGACGCCTTCTTCCGGCAGGTGCTCGACCTGCCCGAGTTCCAGGCGCTGATGGGGACGGCGGAGTTCCACTACCGCCTCGGGCGGTACATGGCGCAGCGGGAAAAGGCCCTCGGCCCGGGAGAGGTGAGCGTGCTGGCCGCCGCGTGGCGGTACGGGGTTCCCGTCTACACCTCGTCCCCCGGGGACTCCTCGATCGGGATGAACGTCGCCGCGATGCGCCTCGGGGGCCGCGGGGTGACGTTCGACGTCTCCCTCGACGTGAACGAGACGGCGGCGATCGTCTACGATGCGAAACGCCGGGGGGGGAAAAGCGCGGTCTGGATCCTCGGCGGCGGGTCGCCGAAGAACTTCATGCTCCAGACCGAGCCGCAGATCCAGGAGGTCCTCGGGCTCGACGAAAAGGGACACGACTACTTCCTGCAGGTCACCGACGCCCGGCCCGATACGGGCGGGCTGTCCGGCGCGACGCCCTCGGAGGCGGTCTCGTGGGGAAAGGTGGATCCGGACAAGCTTCCCGACACGGTGGTCTGTTACCTCGATTCCACCGTGGCGCTGCCGCTCCTGTGCTCCTTCGCGTTCGACCGCGTTGGGAAGCGGCCCCCGAAGCGCCTCTACGGCCGGCGGACGGAGATGCTGGCGGCGCTGGAGAATGCGTATCGAAAGACCGTGGACGCCGCGGGGGTGACGAAAAAGCGGAAAGTCGCGCGGAAGAAGAAGTAGCGGTAAAAAGGGCCGGGAGGGTTCGACTCCCGGCCCTTGCCGTCCGATCGTATCCGGGTTGCGCCTACATCTTGTAGGCGATGCCGAGAATGGCCCTCCACTGGGGAGCGCCCATCCCCTTGTTCAGGCCCCCGCCGCCGCCCGCTTCCAGCGTCCATCCGGGCGCGACCACGGTCCGGTACGCGGCCAGGACCTCGAGCGGGGAGAGGGTGGAGTGCCGATACGGCGTGGCCCAGCTGGTCTCGCCGTTCACCTCGGCCACGATGTGGTCCTTGCGCCACGGCAGGAGGTACTTCGCCCCGACCCCGTACTGGATCCACGGCGTGTAGTAGTCCGGGCTGCCGGCGCTCACGAATTTCCCGATCTGCTCCACGCCGAGGTTGGCGTAGAGCGCCAGCGGCTTGGCGACATCGAGATGCCCGGCGGCCTTCACCCCGAAGCCGAACTTTCCCTCGGAGAGGAGGAAGTCCTTGTCCCCGGTCGCGAAGTTGGCGAAGGGGATGAACGCAAGTCCGTACCGGGCGCGCTCCAGCACCCGGAACTTGGCGTTCACCCGGATGTCGCCGAGGTGGGTGACGTCGTCGCGAACCCCGGTGTTCCCCTGCCGGAACTGGGTATAGTTCAGGTTGTCCCGCGAGTAGTCGAACGGGATGTCCAGCCCCAGCGTGATGTCGGGAGTGATCCCGTACGCCGCGGTCAGGTCGGCGGTGTACAGCTCGTCGACGACGACCTTTTCGATCTTCAGTTCACTGATGTTGCCCATGTCGAGCGGCTTCTTGGCGCCGCTTAACGTCAGGCCGAAGTTGAACTGCCCCGGGCAGAGCGCCTGGTCGGTGTCGACCGTGAGGGCCCCCTGCCCGTCGGTGGTGGGGTGGAACCGCTGGGCCTTGGGAGCGATGAGCCGCACGGCGTGGGCCGACGAGGCGGCGAGCATCGACGCGACGATCGCGAGGGCGACGATCCCGGCCTTCCCGACGGGGAGGCGCTTCCTGCGGTGGACGAGCTTGAGGATCCCCACCGGGAGCAGGAGCAGGGCGAAGTAGAGCGCGATCATCCCCGCGCCTTCGCCGGCCGACATCGGTCCCTTCCCGTCGTGTCCCACGACCATTCCGCAGGTGCCGAACCAGCCTGCGCCCATGCCGCCGTTCTGAACGGTCAGGGTGGGCGGGGGCGAGGGCGGGGGCGGCGATACGGACCCGGAGACGGCGATGATCGCGGCGGGGTTGCCGTTGAGACTTACCGGAAGGGCATCGGAAGTGATTTCCGTATCGGTGGAGGTGTCGAAGGCATATGCCTCCTGCATTTCGGCGTCCGTGACAAACCCGTAATCCGTTCCCGGGATAACGGTGACGGCGTTGACCATGGATCCGTTGGAAAAGTCGACGTAGGAGTCGGTGAAATCGTCATCGTTGTAATCTGCGGAGGAGGAGTCGATGACCTCAAGGAAGTAGTCATTCCCGGCGGCGTATACCTTTGCCCCGTCGTTCGAGACCGCGAGGTAAGTGACCGTGGAAAGATCGAAAGGAGTGATCGATCGATGATTTCTGCTCTCCGTGTCGATGATCGAAACCGCGTCTCCCGTGACGTAGACTTTCGAGCCGTCGGGAGTGACCACCGCGTATTCCCCCGGGTTATCGCCATAGTCCAGGTAGATGGAGTCGACGGTGTCATGCGGCGCGGATGAAGACACGACGCAAACGGCGACACCATCGGGGTTGCCCACTACGTATGCCTCCGGCCGGCTTTCCTGGTCCGGATTGAACACGATCCCCGTCGCCGGGTAGCCGCACGGGGAAGGAATCACCCCGGAAACCGTGTTCGTGGAGGTGTCGATGATGCTGATGTCCCCGGAGGCGTAGTTTGCGACCCAGGCTTCCGTGCCGTCGGGGGACACCGCCACGGCGTACGGTTCATTGAAGCTCGGGTCATTGATCGTCGCGACCACCGTGTTGGTCGCCGTGTCGATGACGCTCACGTTGCCGTAGCCGAAGGCGGGTGCCCTGACCCCGACGCCGCCGAGGGATGGGGCGGTGGGCAGGATGACGCTGTACCGGTTCGGGACGTACACCAACGTCCCCGACGGATTCGCGGCAAGGTACATCGGAGTGTCCCCGACACCGATGTCGGTAGATTGAATGTCGGCAGGATCGTTCGCGCCGATCGCTGTCGTCAAGCCTCCCTCGGACCAGACGGACACATAGGCCGTCGGAGTTGCCGCCTGGGCGGGGCAGGCGACCCCTGCCAAGACGACCGCGACGGCGAGCGCAAGCGATACCGCGATCCTGCTTTCCCACCCGGTACGAACACAGTCAGTTTCACCCTTCATTCCCAATCTCCTCCCGCGCGATAATTTGTATCGCTAAAACGGTTTTTTATGCAAATTTCCAGGATGTATGCCCGCGATTCTATCCGGACTGTTCCGATCCGTCCATCAACTTCTGCAACGCATCCGGATTTTATAAACACCAGGAATTGGCTGTTGGTTTTTGCAACAGATGTACCAATACAACATTGTTTGGAAGGATTAATTCTTCAGTAATTCCGACAGATTGGTATTTCCATGGCGTTTTCGCCGTTATCGGTGGAGGGGAAGGCGGGTGAAATGGGAAAAATGTTGCCTATTATTGAGGAAAAATTTTACATTGTCATTCTCATGGTGGAAAATCCGTTCTCTCGATAATGTGTTCCTGCAACGGGGATGTGTCCCTACAAGAGGTGAAGCAGCAGCTTCCCCGCGGCCCAGGCGTCGGCTTCCGCCCGATGGAAGGTGGAGCCGATTCCGAGCTCCCGGCAGATGCAGGGCAGGGAGTTGGAGCGAAACCGCCCTGTCCGGCGTGCCAGCGACAGCGTGTCGATCACGCGGTTCCCCGGCCACGCTCCCCCCGCGAGCCGCGCCTCGCTCTGGAGGAACGACAGGTCGAACGGCGCGTTGTGGAAGACGAGCGGGTCGTCGGCCAGGAAGTCGAGGATCCGCGGCAGAAGGTCCGCGAAAGTGGGGGCGCCGGCCACCATCGCGTCGGTGATCCCGTTCACCGCGGAGGCCCCGGGGTCGATCGGGCGCAGGGGGTTCACCAGCGACACGATGGAATCGATCACCGTCCCCCGCAGGAAGCGGAGCAGGGCGACCTCGCAGACCCGGTGGCCGTCCGCCGCGGAGAGCCCCGTGGTCTCCACGTCCGCCGCGATGTACGGGACCCCGATGATGCGGCCGCCGTTCGCCGGATTCCTCAAAGTTCCTCCCTGATGTAAAATACGGGCCATATCATCCCACAGGAGCCCACCGATGAAAAAGTGGAAGTGTACGATCTGCGGCTACATCCACCAGGGGGACGAGCCCCCTGCCTCCTGCCCCATCTGCGGAGCCCCCCGCGAGAAGTTCGTCCAGATTGGATGACGGGCGAACGCGGGAAGGTTGCGCCGGTTTCCGGCAGGGACCTATAATCCCTGAACCGATCATCGCCCAGGGGGTATCGAATGAAAAAATGGAGATGTGTCGTCTGCAGCTACGTCTACGACCCGGCAGACGGCGACCCGGACAACGGCGTGCCGCCCGGGACCGCGTTCGAGAACATCCCGGAAGACTGGGTATGCCCCCTGTGCGGCGCGGGGAAGGACGAGTTCGAGGCAGTCGATTGACCGGAACGCCGACAGCGAGGAGCCGAGCATGCCCATCGTGACGCTTGCGCCCGACGTCTACTGCGTCGGGGTCAAGGACCCGGGTCTCACCGTCTTCGACATCGTCATCCCCACCGGATACGGGACGACGTACAACTCCTACCTCGTGAAGGGGACGGAGAAGACGGCCCTCATCGACTGCGTGAAGCGCCCCTTCGCGGCGGAGTTCCTGCGCAACATCGAGGAAATCCTCCCCCTGTCGAAGCTCGACTACGTGATCGTCAACCACTCCGAGCCGGACCACGCCGGCGCGCTGGGGGAACTGCTCGAACGGAACCCCGCGGTCACGGTGCTGCTGTCCCGCGTCGCGAAGACGTTCGTGGACAACCTCGTGAATGCCGGGTTCCCCTTCCGCATCGTGGGCGACAACGACCAGCTTCCCCTCGGCGGGAAGACGCTCCGGTTCATCAACGCGCCGTTCCTGCACTGGCCCGACACGATCCTCACGTACCTGGCGGAGGAGAAGATCCTCTTCCCCTGCGATTTCCTCGGGGCCCACTACTCCAGCCCCCACACCTTCAACGACGAGCTCCACGAGCCGTCGAAAGCCCGCAAGGCGTTCGAGTTCTACTACGCGACGATCATGCGGCCGTACAAGGAGCACATCCTCAAGGCGTGCGAGCGGGTCAGGGACCTCCCGCTGGAGATGATCGCTCCGTCGCACGGGCCGGTCCTCCGGAAAGATCCGTGGGAATATCTGGCGTATTACGAGGAACGCGCGTCGGCCTCGAAGCGGGTGACGGAGAAGAAGGTGGTGATCGTCTACGTCTCGGCCTACGGGAACACGGAGGCGATGGCGCGGAAGGTGGCGGAAGGAGTGGCCGCGGGGGGGCTGACGCCGGTGCTGATGAACGGCGTGGAAGTCCCGATGGAGCGGATGATCGACCAGCTCGACGAGTCGGTGGGCTTCCTGATCGGCACCCCGACGCTGAACAGCAATGTGCCGCACCCGATCCTGAACCTGATCGCGAACCTGGTGACGCTGAACATAAAGGGGAAGGCCGCCTCGGTGTTCGGCTCCTACGGCTGGAGCGGGGAGGCGATCAGGACGGTGCAGGACATCCTCACGTCGATGCGGATCAAGGTGTCGCCGGATCCGATCAAGGTACGCATGACCCCCGGTGCGCAGGACCTCGAGGCCTGCGTCGACTTCGGCAGGAAGTTCGCCGGGATCGCGGGTGGCGGCGCGCCGTAGACGTCACCCGTGGGTCTTCCTCTCGATTTCAAGCCCTTCCTTGTGCAATGACTTGTCGGCGTCCTTGCGGATCTGGTGCTGACCCTCGAGGGCTTCCCCCCGAATGATCGCCTTGCACAGGTCGCAGATCCCGCCCTCGAAAGCCCCTTCCTTCGCGCAGACCATGCAGCGGTTCTTTTCCATGGGGCCACCTCCGCTTCGGAAACCTCCCGCCTCCGTAGCTTCATTATCCCATAGGGGACCCGCGTTTGATATTCTTCCCGTGGAATCGGTTCGGCCCCGTCGTCATCCCAAGGAGGACCACGGAGAGGGGGGGGAAACGATGGAGCCTCGAAAATCGCCCGAACGGATCCCGGAAAAGCCACGTCGAGGCCTCGTGCTCGTCATCACCGGCGACGGGAAGGGGAAGACGACCTCCTGCCTCGGGATGGCGGTGCGCGCCGTCGGGTACGGGATGAAGGTCCTGATGGTGCAGTTCATCAAGGGATCGCTCCATTACGGCGAGCTCGACGGGGCGAAACGGCTGGCGCCCGAGTTCGAGCTTCTCCCGATGGGGAAGGGATTCGTGGGAATCCGCGGGGACGCGCTGCCGTTCGAGGAGCACGTGGCGGCCGCGCGGGAGGCCCTGGGGCTGGCCCGTGAGCGGATGCTCTCCGGCAGGTACGACGTGATCATCCTCGACGAGGTGAACGTGGCGGTCCGTCTCGGGCTGCTCGACGTGAAGGAGGTCCTTGCGCTGATCGGGGAGAAGCCTTCCGGCGTCCACCTGGTCCTGTCGGGCCGGAACGCGCACGAAGAGGTGATCCGCGCCGCACACCTCGTGAGCGAGATCCGCAGCATCAAGCACCCCTACGACCAGGGGATCGAGGCGGAGAAGGGGATCGACTACTGAAGCGCAGCACGAAGACGGGCGGGAGTTCCGGCGAGGAGGCGCGGCCGATGAAAGCCGGGCGGGTGAACGTCGAAGGGGAACTGTCCTCCTGCCCGAAGTGCGGGGCGGGCGGGGGGTTTCATGTGGCGTTCCGGAGGGTGGAAAGGAAATTCGAGGCGGTTCTGGTATGCCCGTCCTGCGGGTTCCGGTTCACCGTCGGGGAATTCCTGATCCCCGACGGCGAACCGCGTCCCCATGATCCCTCGATCGACTCGGGCCCGTAGGAATTACGGGGCCTTCGCCGGGCGCTACGCTCCCACGCGCTCCTCCAGCGGCGTCCCGTACAGCAGCCCGAAGTAATCCTCGGCGTTCCGGATGTAGACCTTGCCGCCGCCGGCCATGTTGTCCCCGGCGAGCTGCCCCTGCTTGATCGCGCTGCGCCACCCGAAGTTGATCCGGCTCTCCCGGCGGTTGATGTCGTACACCTCGGCGCAATCGCCCGCCGCGAGGATGTTGCTGACGTTCGTGCGCAGGTACTCGTCGACCAGGATGCCCGCTCCCACCTTCACCCCGCTCCCCTCGAGGAATCCGATGCTGGGGAGCCGCTCGGTTGCCACCACGATCAGGTGGCACCGGATCGTCCCGCCGCCCGCGGTCACCACCTCGTAATTCCTCCCGTCGATGTCGATCACATCGGCGATCTCGGTCCCTTCGTGGACCAGGACGCCCCGGGAGCGAAGCTGGTCGGTGGCCCGCGCCTCGACGTCCCCGGAGATGGGATTCCCGAACCGGGGAAGACCCGGGTTGATCCAGATCACCTGGTTCCCCAGCCTGCGCATCGCCCGCGCCGCCTCGATGCCGAGGTAGCCCGGGCCGTAGACGACGGTCGTGTCCGAGCGCATCGCCCGCTCCCGCACGCGCTGCGCGTCCCCCAGGGAGTTGAGAAAGAGGAACGATCCGGGAGCGCCCATCAGCGCGAGGGGGAGGATCGGCCGGCCCCCCGTGGCGACGCACAGGAAATTGTACGTTTCCTCCGAGCCGTCGGAAAAGGTCACCCGGTTCTTCGCCGCGTCGACGCGGCGCGCGCGCTTTCCGCCGAGGAGCTTCACCCCGAGGTCCGCGAGGTCCTTTCCCTGGGGATCGGCGACGCCCGGCAGGTCCCGCTCGCCGGCGACGAGGTCGGGGAGCAGGGGACGAAGGTACGGCGCGGCGTACTCCTCGGTGGCGAGGATCACCTCCGCGTCCTTGTCGAGCTTGCGTGCCGCCTTGGCGGCGGCGATTCCCGCCGGACCGCTACCGAGGATCAGGTATCTCATGGCATCCCTCCGTGTCGGGTGTGGTTACCGGGCCTGCCGGTTCACACCTTGGACGGGCAAAAGGGACATGGGGATTCAAGCGAGGGGCCCCTGGTGACGCACGTCCTTCCCCTTGACCATGAAGATCACGTCCTCGCAGATGTTGGTCGCGTGGTCCCCGATCCGCTCGAGGTGGCGCGAGACGAGGATCAGCTCCATCGCGCGCGGGATGGTGGTGGGGTCCGCCATCATGAACGTCAGGAGCTCGCGGAATATCTGGTCCTTGAGCTGGTCGACGGTGTCATCCCGCAGGATCGTCCGGTACGCCAGCTCGTCGTCCCCGTTCACGAAGGCGTCGAGGGCGGCCTTCAGCATCTCCTGCGCGATCTCGGCCATCCGTGGAATGTCGATCAGCGGCTTGAGGGGAGGGACCGTGAGAAGCACCTCCGCCCGCTCGACGATGTTGATCGCCTGGTCCCCGATCCGTTCCATGTCGGTGTTGATCTTCATCGCCGCGGCGATGAAGCGGAGATCGACGGCCGCCGGCTGGCGCAGCGCGATGAGCTCGATGCACGTCTCGTCGATCTCGATGTGGAGCTGGTTGACCTGGGTCTCCATGGAACGGACCTCGGCGAGGAGGGCGACGTTGCGCTCGACGAGCGCCTGGACGACCCGCCGCGTCATCTGCTCCACCAGCCCTCCCATGCGGAGAATAAGTTCGCGAAGCTCCGCCAGCTGTTCCGAATAATGTTTCTTCATCCGCGATCACCGCCTCGCCGGGAAGATCAACCGAACCTTCCCGTAATGTATTCCTCCGTCCGCTTGTCCGACGGGTTCGTGAAGATCTTTCCGCTCTTGTCCATCTCGATCAGCTCGCCCATGAGGAAGAAGGCGACCTGGTCGGAGATGCGCGCCGCCTGCTGCATGTTGTGCGTGACGACGGCGATCGTGTATTTCCCGCTCAGATCCTCGATGAGATCCTCGATCTTCGCCGTGGACATCGGGTCCAGCGCGGAGCACGGCTCGTCCATCAGGAGCACTTCCGGCTCGACGGCGAGGGCCCGGGCGATGCAGAGGCGCTGCTGCTGTCCGCCCGAGAGGGACGCCCCCGACTGGCGGAGGTGATCCTTCACCTCGTTCCAGAGGGCCGCCATGACGAGCGACCGCTCCACCTTCTCGGAGATGTCCGCGTGGGAGAGCTTCCTCCCGTTCAGCTTGAGCCCGACGGCGACGTTCTCGAACACCGACATGCGGGGGAACGGGTTCGGCTGCTGGAAGACCATCCCGACCCGCCGCCGCAGGTACACCGGGTCGATCTTCTCCGAGTAGATGTTCGTCCCGTCGAGAAGGATCTCTCCCGACATGCGGAATCCGGGAGTCATGTCGTGCATCCGGTTGAGGCACCGGATGAAGGTGCTCTTTCCGCATCCCGAGGGGCCCATCACGGAAGTGACGGAGTTTTTCGCGATGTCCATCCGGAGACTCTTCAGGACCTGGTGATCCCCGAACCAGCTGCTCAGGTCGCGGATTTCGAATACGTTCTCCATGAGCCTTCCGCCTCCTACCGTTTCTCCCGGGTCAGGACCCGGGCAGCGATGTTGATCAGGAAAACCATCGTGATCAGCACGAGAGCCCCCGCCCACGCCTTGTCGTGCCAGTCCTCGTAGGGCGAGATCGCATACGTGAACACCTGGAGCGGGACCGCCGCCATCGGTTGGTCGAGCTTCGTCTGCCAGAACTGGTTGCCGAGCGTGGTGAAGAGGAGCGGCGCGGTCTCTCCTATGATTCGCGCCATCGCGAGGAGGATCCCCGTCAGGATCCCCGGCCATGCCGTCCGCACCGTGATCCACAGGGTGGCCTTCCATCGCTCGATCCCGAGCGCCAGGGCCGCTTCACGCACCGTCGTCGGCACGGTCCGGAGCATCTCCTCCGTCGTCCGTACGACGACGGGGATGAAGATCATGGAGAGCGCGGCCGCTCCCGCCCATGCGGAGAACCGCTTCATCGGGAGGACCAGGAGGATGTACCCGAAGATCCCCATGATGATGGAGGGGACGCCGGTCATCGTGTCGGCGGCGAACCGCACCGCGGAGGCGAATTTCCCCCTGCCGTACTCGGCGAGGTAGATCCCGCAGAGGATCGCCGTGGGGACGGACCAGAGCATGGCGAGGAGCGTGATCACGAGGGTCCCGACGATCCCGTTCGCGATCCCCCCTCCCGGTTCCCCGACGGGGTGGGGCAGGTCGATCAGCAGCGTCAATTTGAGTTCCTTGCCCCCCTTGATCAGCAGTTCGAAGAAGATGACGAACAGCGGCAGGATGACGAGGATCGCCGCGAGGCAGAACAACGCCTTCATGGTGCCGTCGACGGCTTTTCGGCGGAAGGAG
>Ga0316628_100004837_pt1 | contig 10661 bp, 14 predicted proteins | sample OWC_Aug_M2_C1_D5_FD_207648 | JGI IMG/M metagenome (GOLD analysis project Ga0316628, IMG submission 207648) | Wetland soil microbial communities from Old Woman Creek delta, Ohio, United States - OWC_Aug_M2_C1_D5_C | ecosystem: Environmental > Terrestrial > Soil > Wetlands | place: USA: Ohio... | reverse complement strand
GCAAACTTCGACGTGGAGCTGCCGGTAGGTGAGCGCGTCGTAGGTCTCGCCGTCGTCGCTCTCCCACACCAGCGCGACCTGGTCGCCCCGGGTCGCGAGGTGCCGGTCGATGCAGTTGACCGAGACGTTGAGGACGCCGTCCGAATACCAGCGGATGTGGAAGTCCTCCTTGTTGAAGGAGACGTCCTTGATCTCGGTGGGGAACTTGACCCAGTCGAGCCGCCGGGCGACCTCGGCCCAGTAGGCCTGGGGCTCGGCCTCGGCCCGCTTGTAGGCCGCCTCATAGGCCGCCGCGTTCATCAGCGCCTTCTTGGCCCACGCCTCGGGGACGGGGAAAACCTCTTCCGACACAGTCCGCACTCCGCAAATGCCGCCACCCGCGCCGCGGGCGGCCGATAGCCGGGGACGAGTATGCGGATGGGACACATCAGCGCAACAACCGCCTTGCGGCCGGGCTTGCGGGCCGGGGCGGGCGCCGCCATGGTCCGGGCCATGCTTCGATCGCCAGTCCGCCTGGCCGCCGCGGCGGCGCTCCTCCTTGCGGCCGCGGGCTGCGGGCGGCGCACGCCGGCCGAGCAGGCTGTCCCCGACGTCCAGGCGCTGCTCGCCGCCGTCCAGTCGGGCGACGCCGGGGCGTTCGAGGCGCGGATCGACCGGCCGGCGCTGCGGGCCGACCTGCGCCAACAGCTCATGATCCTGGGCCGCGCCAATGGGGTCGAGGTGGACGGCGGCCCCTCCGATTTCGCGCTCGACCGGCGGATTGGCCCCGCGATGCTTCGTCTCGTACGCCAGGGCACGGACGAGCCGCTGGCGCAGGCGCCTTCGCCGGGCCAGACCGGCCCGCTCATCAGGACGATCGACCGCAACCGCGTCTGCGTCCACGACGCGAGCCCCGCGCAGACCTGCCTGCTCACCTTCGCGAAGGAGAAGCCCGGCTGGCGGCTGGTGGCCATGCCGGCCCAGCCCGATGCGCGGATCGAGGTGGGCCCGGAGCCGGCGAAGAAGTGAGCCGCCCTCCCCTAACGGGGAGAGGACAGGCGAGCGCCAGCGATGCGGTTCGGTCCAGCGCTATCTCCGAACCCACAGTTCGATCCACACTTCCCCACCCTGACCGCTTCGCGGTCTGTCCCTCCCCATCAGGGGAGGGAGTCAGGGCTGCGGCGTCACGCGGAGGTAGGGCTTCTGCTCCTTCCAGCCCTTCGGGAAGAGCGTCTTCGCCTCCTCGTTGGTGATCGAGGGGACGATGATCACGTCCTCGCCCTGCTTCCAGTTCCCCGGCGTCGCGACCTTGTGCCTGTCAGTCAGCTGCAGGGAATCGATGACCCGAAGCAGCTCGTCGAAGTTCCGGCCGGTCGAGGCGGGGTAGGTCAGGGTCAGCCGCACCTTCCGGTTCGGGTCGATGACGAACACCGAGCGCACCGTCAGCGTGTCGTTCGCGTTCGGGTGGATCATGCCGTAGAGGTCCGAAACCTTCCGGTCGTGGTCGGCGATCAGCGGGAAGTTCAGCTTCGCGCCCTGCGTCTCCTCGATGTCCTTCGACCAGCCGCGGTGGCTGTCGGTCGGATCGACGGAGAGCCCGATGACCTTCACGCCGCGCTTGTCGAACTCTGGCTTCAGCTTGGCGACCAGTCCAAGCTCGGTGGTGCAGACCGGCGTGTAGTCCTTCGGATGCGAGAAGAGCACGACCCAGCTGTTCCCGGCCCATTCGTAGAAGTGCAGCGGGCCTTCGGTGGAGTCCTGGGTGAAATCGGGGGCGGTGTCGCCCAGTCGGAGGCTCATGGGAGTTCTCCAGGTTGGTTTACGCTTATCGGCCCTGGCCGAAAGATAGTAAGGCCAGCGCTCCAGCGCACGACCGAAAAGGCCGCCCCATGCTCCTGCATCTCTCCACCTGGATGGAGGTCGAGGACTACCTCAAGCGCTCGAAGACGGTGGTGATCCCGATCGGCTCCAACGAGCAGCATGGGCCCACGGGCCTCCTGGGCACCGACTGGCTCTGCCCGGAGATCATCGCCAGCGCGGCGGAGAAGAGGGCCCCCGACCTGCTGGTCGCGCCCACCTTCAACATCGGCATGGCCCAGCATCACCTGGGCTTTCCGGGCACGATCGCGCTCAGGCCCTCGACCTTCATGGCCGCGATCGGCGACTGGTGCCGCAGCCTCGCCCTCGCGGGCTTCGAGCGTATGTACTTCCTGAACGGCCATGGCGGGAACGTGCCCACCATCGAGGCAGCCTTCTCGGAGCTCTACGCGGAGGCGAGCTATCGCGGCGCCAACCGCGGCTTCGCCTGCAGGCTGAAGAACTGGTGGGAGCTGAGGGGCGTGATGGCCATCGCCCAGCGGCAGTTCCCGACCGGCCACGGCAGCCACGCGACGCCCTCCGAGATCGCCGTGACGCAGTGGGCCTATCCCGACGCCATCAAGAGCGCGAACTACGCCCCGCAGGTCGCCCCCTCCGGCCCGATCCGCGAGGCGAAGGACTTCCGCGCCCGCTATGCGGACGGGCGCATGGGCTCCGATCCGGGCCAGGCCACGCCGGAGAAAGGCGGAGAGCTCGTCGAGGCGGCCGCCTCGGCGCTCATCGAGGACGTCGCGGCGTTCGGGGCGGAGGTCGCGCCGGCTTAGTCCCTCCCCATCAGGGGGAGGGAAAGCTCAGACCTCGGCCGACTCGGGCGCGGCGTAGGTGAGCGAGACGAATACGTCCTCGAGGTCGGGATCCTCGGTCGAGATGTCCTTGATGTGCAGTCCGGCCTTGCGGATCGCCGCCAGCACCTGCTCGACGCTGGACTGCCCCGTGCGGTAGCTGACGGAGAATCCGCCCGAGGCCAAGAGATGCGTCTCGAACCCTGGCAGCTTCGGCGCGGCGCCCACCGGCTGGTCCGGCGTGACGATCACCTTGCGGGTGTCCATTCGCCGCAGCAGCGTCGTGGTGGGCTCGCAGGCCACGACCTGGCCCTTGTTGATGATCGCGATCTGGTCGCAGAGCTCCTCGGCTTCCTCGAGGTAGTGCGTCGTGAGCACGATCGTCACGCCCCGGCGGTTGAGCTCGAGGACGTAGTTCCAGAGCTGGCGGCGCAGCTCCACGTCGACGCCGGCGGTGGGCTCGTCGAGGATCAGCACCGGCGGGTTGTGCACCATGGCCTTGGCGACCATCAGCCGCCGCTTCATGCCGCCGGAGAGCTGGCGGACATAGGCCTCGGCCTTGTCGGCCAGGCCGAGCGCGGTGAGCAGCTCCATGGTGCGACGCTCGCCGGGCGGCACGGCATACATCCCGGCGGCGACCTCCAGGCTCTCGCGCGGCGTGAAGAAGGGGTCTGCGGCGATCTCCTGCGGCACGACGCCGATCGCCGCGCGCGCGTCGCGCGGACGCTCGTCGATGTCGCGCCCCCAGATCCTCACCGTGCCCGACGTCTTTCGGCACAATCCGGCCAGGATGTTGATGAAGGTGGATTTCCCCGCCCCGTTGGGGCCGAGCAGCCCGAAGATCGAGCCCCTGGGGATCGCAAGGTCGACGCCCTTCAGCGCCCGCATCTCGGGCGTGGTCTTGGTCGCGGGATAGGTCTTGACCAAGCCCTTGGCCTCGATCGCGAAATCCGGAAGCTCCATGCCTTCTCCGCAGCGTTGACGGCGCAAAGCCGCGTCGCATACCTAGGCGCGCCGCTGCGCCGCGCCAAGCCGGACGGGCGGTCCAAGGATCGAGACATGGCCCGCCGAGTTCGAGACCAGGGCGCCGAAGCCCGGAAGCGCCCTGAGCCTGCGCCCGCGCAACCCGCGCTGACGCCCGACCTTCCCGCCCCGGAGGTCGTCGAGGTGCGCTCGCGCCGGGTCGCGTGCGACGGCGTCGGCGGCGCGCTCGGGCATCCGCGCGTGTGGCTCGAGATGGGCGAGGGCGACTTCGTCGAGTGCCCCTACTGCGACCGCCGTTTCGTGCTCGCGAAGGGGTCCGAAGGCGCCGAGGACGAGCGCCTCGCCCCCGGCGTCTACGAGGGCCCGCACGGGCACTGATCGCAAGTCCCTCCCTTGATGGGGAGGGAAAGATCACACCCTGAGCGGCATCAGGATGTACTGGACCAGCGCATCGGCGGGATCGAGCACCAGCGCCGGGTCGTTGGGGCCGCCGAACCTCAGCTCGGCCGTCTCGCCGGCGATCTGGTCGGTGATGTCCAGCAGGAAGCGCGCATTGAACGACAGCTCGAAGCCGTCGCCGTCGTAGTCCACCTCGAGCTCTTCGACCGCCTGGCCGGCCTCCATGTTGCGCACGGTCAGGACCACCTTGCCGGCCTCGAACGCCAGGCGCACGGAGCGGCTCTTCTCCGCCGAGATCGTCGCCACCCGGTCGATTGCCTGGGCGAACAGCTTGGCGTCCACCGTGACCACCCGGTTGTTGTCCTTGGGGATCACGCGGCCGTAGTCGGGGAAGTTGCCGTCGATGACCTTGGAGGTGAGCGCCGCGCCGTCGAAGGCGAAGCGCACCTTCTGCGGGCTGATCTGCAGCTCCACGGTCTCGCCGGCGTCCTCCAGGAGGCGGCGGGCCTCGGCGACGGTCTTGCGGGGCACGATCACGCCGGGCAGCCCCGTCGCGCCCTCCGGCGCCGGCATCTCGGCCAGCGCCAGCCGGCTGCCGTCGGTGGCCACGGCGCGAAGCTTGGGCGAGCCGTCCTCCACCACGGTGTGGAGGTACATGCCGTTCAGGTAATAGCGGGTCTCCTCCGCGGAGATCGCGAAACGGGTCTTGTCGATCAGCCGGATCAGGTCTCCGACGTCCAGCGACATGGCGCCCGAGAGCCCGTCGGAGCTCATCACCGGGAAGTCGCCGGCCGGCAGCACCGGCAGGTTGAAGCGCGAGCGCCCCGCCTGCACCGAGAGCCTGGGGTCCTCGCCGGTGAAGCTCAGCGACACATCGGCGCCTTCCGGCAGCTTGCGGACGATCTCGTAGAGCGTATGGGCCGGCGCGGTGATCTGGCCGGGCTGGTCGACGTGGCCCGACGTCTGGTCGACGATCTCCATGTCGAGGTCGGTCGCCGAGAAGCTGAGCGCCTCGCGCTCGGCCGAAAGCAGCACGTTCGAGAGGATGGGGATGGTGTTGCGCCGCTCCACGGCGCTCTGCACGTGCCCCAGAGCCTTCAGGAGCGCCGCGCGCTCGATCGTCAGCTTCATGCCTTTGTCCCGAACCTCACCCGCGCGGCGATTCGCGTTCGCCCGCGCCCCGACTGGAAGGGACTTCGGACATTAGCGGATTCTGGGGGCGGCGGAAGCGTAAGCTTGCCGCGCCCGCGACCCGGCGGGGGCGCGGGCCGGAGGCCCGATCCGCGCCCCTCGACCGGGGATCGCGTCCGCCCTCAGGTCTTCGGCTTCGCCGCCGGAGCCGGGGCGGCGGCGGGAGCCGCCGGCGCGGCGGGCTTGACCTCGTGCGGGATTGTGCCGGCCCAGGTCCAGCCAGTGATCTTCCAGCCGCCCGTCTCCTTGTGCAGCGAGAAAACCATCTGCGCCGGCTCGGTCATCGGCTTGCCCTTCTCGTTGTAGGAGAACGTCGCCCTGACGACCGCGTAGCCCGTATCGCCGTCCACCTGGCTGCGGACCACGCGGCCGAGCGTCACCTTCTCGTCGGTCTGCCCCTTGGCCTTGGCGTCCTTGTCGAGGTCGCCGGCCCAGGCCTGGAAGGCGCCCTGACCCTGCCAGTGGTGCGGCGCCACCTCGTCGATGATCGTCGGCGCCGCGACATGCGTCGCCTCGGCCGTCTTGATGTCGCCCTTGTTGAAGCTGTCGATGAACTGTCGGATCGGCGTCATCAGGCCGGCCGCGGGTGCGGGCTTCGCCAGGGCGGCCGCCCCGAGCGCGAGGCTCGCGCCGGCCGCAAGGGTCACGATGCGGTAGATCATGGATTGCCCCCATCACAGGTCATCGGGCCGGCGAAGGTCCGCCGGACCGGCCCAGGCGCGAGGCTAAGCCCGCGAAGGGCTTTGCCGCAACTGCACGGAGGTCGCCGCCAGGCGGTTGCGCCTGACGCCATCGTGTCCTAGGCGCGGGTGTCGACCGAGCCGCCGGCGTCGTCGCCGTCCTCGTTGGCGGCATAGGGGTTGGCTGCGGCGCCGCCGTCGGAGGTGGCCTGCGCCCCCCCGCCCTTGGCGGCGACGACCACCATCGCCGGCCGCACCAGCCGGCCCAGCAACTCGTAGCCCGACTGCATCACCTCGACCACGGAGCCGGGCGGGGCGTCGCTTTCCGCAAGCTCCATCATGGCCTGGTGCTTGTGCGGGTCGAACTTCTCGCCCTTCGCCGGATGGATCTTCTTGAGCCCGTTGCGCTCGAAGGCGGCCTGCAGCTCCTTCTCCGTCATCTCTACGCCGACGACGAAGTTCTTCGTCGCCGGGTCGGCGAGGTCGGTCGGCAGGTGGGCGAGCGCGCGCGACAGGTTGTCGGCCACGCCCAGCAGGTCCCGGGAAAACTTCTGGATCGCGTAGGCGCGTGCGTCGTTCGTCTCGCGCTCGGCCCTTCGGCGGATGTTCTCGGCCTCGGCCGCGTAGCGGAGCACCTGCTCCTTCAGCGCGGCGGTCTCGGCCTTCAGCGCCTCGACCTCGGGGCCGTCGTCGGCCGCCTCGGCGGAATCGGCCGGGGTCTTGTCTTCGGACATGGGATTCCTGGTCGTCTCAGCTTCTCAAGCGTTCATCACCTGGCCCAGGACCCGGGCGGTATAGTCCACCAACGGGATGACCCGGGCATAGTTCAATCGGGCGGGACCGATCACCCCGATCGCTCCGACCACCCGCTGCGAGCCCGTCATATAGGGAGCGGCGATCACGGCGGAACCCGACAGCGAGAAGAGACGCGTCTCCGCGCCGATGAAGATCCGCACGCCCTGGCCGTCGCGGACCCCGTCGAGGAGCTGGATGAGCTGCTCCTTCTCCTCGAGGTCCTCGAACAGCGAGCGGACCCGCTCGAGGTTGTCGAGCGCCTGGTGATCCTCGAGCAGGTTGGCGCGCCCGCGGACGATCAGCGCCCGTTCCTCGCCCTCGCCGCTCCAGGCTGCGAGCCCATCCTCGACGAGGCGCGCGGCGGTGGTGTCGAGGTCGCGCCGCGCATTCTCGATCTGCGCCTTCAGGTCGGCGCGGGCCTCCTGCAGGGTGCGGCCCCGAAGGCGGGCGTTGAGGAAGTTGGAGGCTTCCTGCAGCGCCGACGGGGTGACGCCGGCCGGCAGCCGGATCAGCCGGTTCTCGACCGTGCCGTCCTCGAACACCATGATCGCCAGCGTCCGCTCGACGCCCAGGGCGACGAACTCCACGTGCTTCACGCCGGCGTCGCGCATCGGGGTCACGACCACGCTCGCCGCGCCCGCCAGGCCGGAGAGGATCGACGAGGCCTCGTTCAGCGCGTCCTCGTAGTTGCGCCCGTGCGCCCGCAGGCGGGCGTCGATCTCCCGGCGCTCCTCCTCGCCGATGTCGCCGACCTCGAGCAGGCCGTCGACGAACAGGCGCAGGCCCGCGTGCGTCGGCAGGCGACCGGCGCTGACGTGCGGCGCGCCGAGCAGGCCGAGCTGCGTCAGGTCCTGCATGGTGTTGCGGATCGAGGCGGGCGACAGCGCCACGCCGCCCTTGGAGAGCGTGCGCGAGCCCACGGGCTCGCCCGTGTCCAGATAGCTCTCGACGATCCTCCGGAAGATGTCCCGGGCGCGTTCGTCGAGTTCCGCGAGCGACGGCCCGCGGCCTAGGATGCTGCTGTTCACGTCTGCCTGCGGCAGTCTTTCATGCGCGCCCATGGACTGGACCTTGTCGATCTAGGATAAGCGCCGCCTCACCGGGCGCAAGCCGTCCGACCCTGCCTGGGAGTTCCGTCGCCGATGCGACCATCCGAACGTGACCCCGACGCCCTGCGGCCGGTCACCCTAGAGACCGGCGTGAACCGCTACGCGGAGGGCTCGTGCCTCGCCAGCTTCGGCCACACGCGGGTGCTGATCACGGCGAGCCTCGAAGAGGGCGTGCCCGGGTTCCTGCGCGGCAGCGGCCAGGGCTGGGTCACGGCGGAGTACGGCATGCTGCCTCGCGCCACCCACACGCGCGGCCGCCGCGAGGCCGCGCAGGGCCGGCAGTCCGGCCGCACCCAGGAGATCCAGCGCCTGATCGGGCGCTCGCTCAGGGCCGTGGTCGACCTGAAGGCGCTCGGCGAAAGGCAGATCACGATCGACTGCGACGTGATCCAGGCGGACGGCGGCACCCGCACGGCCTCGGTCACCGGCGCCTGGGTCGCGCTCCGGCGGGCGACGCGATACATGCTCGAGGAAGGGCTGATCGCGCGCGATCCCATCCTCGACCAAGTGGCGGCGATCAGCTGCGGGGTGTTCGCCGGGACGCCCGTGCTCGACCTCGACTACGAGGAGGATTCCACGGCCGAGGCCGACGCGAACTTCGTACTGACCGGCACAGGGGACATCGTCGAGATCCAGGCCACCGGCGAGAAGCGCGGCTTCTCCGAGGCGGAGTTCGAGGCGCTGTTCTCCCTGGCGCGGAAGGGAATCGGCGAGCTCTGCGCCCTCCAGAGGCAGGCGGTGGGGTAGCCTCCCTCCCCTCATGGGGAGGGACGGCGCACGTCAGCGAGCCAGGGTGGGGGAGTCAGGAACATCCCGCCCTCTCAGTTCGATCCAGCGCCAATCCCCGAACTCTCAGTTCGATCCACACTTCCCCACCCTGACCGCTTCGCGGTCTGTCCCTCCCCATCAGGGGAGGGGGGCGGTCTGTCCCTCCCCATGAGGGGAGGGAGATTAGATCCCCGACAACAGGTGGCGGAACGCCGACGGCGGCATGCGAGCGAGCTCGCGCGCAAGCGGGCCGAAGAGGGCGTCGAGGAAGCGTTCGATAGCCTTGACCATCCGACTCTCCTTTGTGCAGCGCAACATTTGCTGTGGTGCATATAGGAGGGGATGATTGTTTATACGACGTTTCTGGCTGGGATTTGGCCTACCGAAGTGCGCTGCCGGGCGATTTTTGCTGCGATGCGGCCGGGCGGCTCATAGCTCCTCGTCCGGCGGTTCCTCCGCCGGCCCGGCCTCGTAGGTCAGGAGGTCGCCGGGCTGGCAGTCCAGCTCCCGGCAGAGCGCCGCGAGGGTCGAAAAGCGCACCGCGCGCGCCTTGCCGGTCTTCAGGATCGAGAGGTTGGCGATGGTCACCCCCACCCGGTCGGCGAGCTCGGTCAGCGACATTCGGCGCTCGAAAAGGACGCGGTCGAGTTGGACGCGGATCGGCATGGCTCAGATCGTCAGCTCCGCTTCCCGGCGCAGCCGCGCGCCCTCGCGGAACACCTCGGCCAGCACGAACACGACGAGCACCGAGAACCAGGCCGTGAGGCTCAGGCTCGGCGGCTGCTTGGCGACCTCCGGCAGAAGCCAGGCGCCCGCGCCCCAGACGGCGTAGCGGCCGAGTTCGAGGGCGGCGAGCATCACCCCGATCAGCCGCAGCCGGCGCACGTTGTCCGGATGGAAGGGATCGCCCGCCGTCAGGGTGGCGAAGATGCGCCTCAGGCATCCGACGATCACCAGCACCCCGGCCATGTAGAGCGCCGCCGCGAGCAGGCCCCCGGTGACGGCGGGCCAGCGGCCGCCGATCGCGCCGACGTCCGAGGCCGAGACGCCCTGCAGCAGGCCGGGATTGAAGCCGAACACGACAGCGGCCAGCATCATCAGGCCCACCGCCCCGACCCCGATGATCAGGACGGCGTAGACGACGTCGAGGATGATCTTGAGGAAACTCGAGACCGATCCCGGCCCCATCGCGCGCATCATGATCCCGGCCCCTCCCCGGCCGTCGATGGACCCCAGGAGGTCCATGCGCGGGGAGCCTACTGGATCACGCCGTTGGCGGCGACGGCCAGCAGCGGCAGGCCCAGGACGGGCAGGGCGGCGATCGCGAAGAACACGGTCAGCGCGGCGCGGTCGAGGGTTTGGGTGAAGCTCTTGGTCATGGTCAACCCCTTCGAAGTAGATGCTGCATTGCAGCGAGTTTATGAACGGATCAGCCCGTCCTCCTGGGAAACGGGGATAGCCGCGCATCGAATGTCGATCAAATGAATATCGAGTAACGATATTAAACTTTTGCAATGCAACATCCTGCGTCGGCGCTATGGTCCGCGCCCGCAGGAGGCATGGCAGATGGCCCTGAAGCTCGAGCCTGGCGCTCGCCTTGTGGTCGCCACCCACAACCCCGGAAAGGCCCGCGAGCTGGCGCAGATCCTGGGCGACCGCTTCGACATAGCGTCCTCGGCCGAGCTGGGCCTGGAGGAGCCCGAGGAGACCGAGGCCACTTTCGCCGGAAACGCCCTTCTCAAGGCCCGCGCAGCCGCCCAGGCGAGCGGCCGCATCGCGCTGGCCGACGATTCCGGACTCTCGGTGACGGCGCTCGACGGCCAGCCGGGCGTCTATTCCGCGCGTTGGGCGGGGCCCGGCCGCGACTTCGCGCTCGCCATGAAGAAGGTCGAGGAGCGGCTCGACGCCGCCGACAGCGACGACCTCACGGCCTGGTTCACCTGCGCCCTGGCGCTGGCCTGGCCGGACGCCCCGGCGGTGGTGGTCGAAGGCCGCGTCGACGGGACGCTCACCTTTCCGCCGCGTGGCACGCGCGGCTTCGGGTACGACCCCATCTTCGTGCCGCAAGGGCGCCATGAGACCTTCGGCGAGATGGA
>Ga0316628_100004836_pt1 | contig 10661 bp, 8 predicted proteins | sample OWC_Aug_M2_C1_D5_FD_207648 | JGI IMG/M metagenome (GOLD analysis project Ga0316628, IMG submission 207648) | Wetland soil microbial communities from Old Woman Creek delta, Ohio, United States - OWC_Aug_M2_C1_D5_C | ecosystem: Environmental > Terrestrial > Soil > Wetlands | place: USA: Ohio... | reverse complement strand
CATAGGTGTCGCCGTGCAACACCGTCTTCGCACCGAGATTGCGCACCGATTCCACCTTGATGGGCGGCGTGGTGCGCGGCATCACGATCAGGGACTGGATACCCAAACGCCGCGCCGCCAAGGCGACGCCCTGGGCATGATTGCCCGCCGAAGCGGCGATCACGCCTTTGATGCGCTGCTCCTCCGGCAGATGCACGATCTTGTTATAGGCGCCGCGCAGTTTGAAGGAAAACACCGGCTGCAGGTCCTCGCGCTTCAAGCGCACCGCGTTATCGAGGCGCTTGGACAAGGCGGGCATGGCATCGAGCGGGGTTTCCATCGCTACGTCGTAGACGCGGGCCTTGAGGATTTTTTCCAAATATTTCTTCGGCATCGAAATACATTAGCAGCTTCCACCGGGACTGCCTAGGAGGCTCATCATGACTTTATGCGGCAAGGCGGGTATGATTTTTCGCATACTTCAGCAATACGGAGAACCACGATGTCACAAGATGCCATGAAAAAATCCGTCGCCGAGGCCGCCCTGAAATATGTGGAGGCCGGCACCGTCGTCGGCATCGGCACCGGCTCCACCGCCAATTTTTTCATCGACGCGCTGGCGGGAATCAAACATAAGATCGAGGGTACCGTCGCCAGCTCCGTCGCCTCCGCGGAACGCCTCAAGAAACACGGCATCGCGGTCATGGATCTGAATGCCGCGGACGACATCGCGGTCTACGTCGACGGCGCCGACGAGGCCACCCGCCATCTGCACCTCATTAAAGGCGGCGGCGGCGCGCTCACCCGGGAAAAGATCGTGGCGGCGGTCAGCAGGAAGTTCGTGTGCATCGCCGATCAAAGCAAGCTGGTGGACGTGCTGGGCAAATTCCCGCTGCCTATTGAAGTCATCCCCATGGCGCGCAGCTATGTCGCCCGCCAGGTGGTAAAACTCGGCGGCCAGCCGGTGCTGCGCCAGGGCTTCACCACCGACAACGGCAACGTGATCCTCGACGTGCACAATTTAAACATAATGGATCCGCCCAAATTGGAGGCGGAATTGAACAACATCGCCGGCGTCGTGACCAACGGCATCTTCGCCCTGCGCCCGGCCGATGTGCTGTTGCTCGGCACCCCCGAGGGCGTGCGCACCATCACCTGAAGGCGGCGAAGCATTCCGGGGAGATATTTCACACCGCAAAGACGCTAAGGACGCAAAGCTTTTCTAAATTAACAATCGGCTTTCTTTGCGTCCTTAGCGTCTTTGCGGTGAATAATTCTTAACCAACTTCTTCAACACCCGGAACAAGCGAGCGGCGCGACGGTCATATGAAACGAGTATGAGATCGCCCGTGTCCCAATTCCTCATCACTATCGGCGTGGTTTTAGTGCTGGTGGGTCTGCTATGGCCTGTGCTGCAGAAGTGGGGGCTGGGACGGCTGCCCGGCGATATCGCTTATACCAAGAACAACTTTCACTTTTACTTCCCGCTCACCACTTCCATCATCGTCAGCCTGATCCTGACTATCCTGTTCTGGCTGTTCCGCCGCTGAGCCTTGCTCATCAGCCGAGCGCGCTTAGAAGGCGACATAGGGACCCAGGCCGGCGGAGGTATTTTGCTGTTCGATGGCGGTGTATACGTTGCGGCCGAAGAAGGCGGGCAAGCCCCAAATGAAACCGCCGGGCAGAACCTCGGGCGCCGCCAGATTGTTGAACGCCACATTGCCCGGGTTGTCATTCACCAAGGCATGGGCGTTTGCGACGCTGAAGCCGAGCGTGGCGCTCGCCCCGTTGGTGCCGTTGATCGCGGCGGAGAGATCCTGCGTGGACGGAGGACAGTAAAAACCGGGCGCATAAGGGTCAGACGGATCGCACACCGCAATGTTGTTGTCTGCGAAAAAATAGGCCGATGAACCGCTGTCGAGCAGGCTGTCGGTATAGGTCTGATTGTTGTACGCGGTAACGAATCTTCCCGTATCCGGCCGCACCTTGAAGACCTGCGCCGCGCCCAGGCCGTTGTTGGTTTGGGTGCCGATGCCGAACACCAATGCCCCGGTCACGGTCGCCGCACCCGCATCCGGGACGGCGGGCAGCTCGACGATCACCCCGTTATTGTCATTGGCGAATAGGCCCACCGGATTTGTCGCCTGCCGCTCCAGGCTCGCCGTGGTCTCTTGGCAACCCGAAACGGGGCATGCGTAATAAAATCCGGGGATGGCGCTCACCGCGCAAATGCTGCCGCAGTCTTGCATGAACACTCCCACTCCCAATACGCCGTTGGCGCCGAAGGCCGCCACGGTATTTTCGGCGGGGCCGGTACTGGAACAACTGGCCGGAACCGCCGCGAATCCCGGATCGCCGATCATTTGGATCGGCACCGCGGCGGCTTGTTCACCGGCGATCTTCACGTCGGCGCTCTTCACCGGCCCCCAGGTGTAGCCGTCGGCGAACTGCGTGCATTCGACCAGGGGATCGCCGCCGCTGTCGGTCAGTTGCGGCAGGACAAACGAGGCGGGCAATTCCGACGCCATGATCCGCAAGCCGCTCGATCCGGTATCGACCAGGACATGATCTATGGTGCGGCAATCGGAGCCGCCGGGGACGCAAACGGTGACGCTGGTGAACAGGGTATTGGTGGTGTTGGCCGGACCGGCCTCGACCGTGATCGCTTGCACATTGCTGGCCGTGCTGGAACTTGAAACCCCGCCGCCGCCGTCGCCACATCCCACAAGCAGCAGCGCGATCGCCGCGAAGGCGCACGTCGAAAATTTATGCCTCATGCCGCAACTCATCGGATATCGCTAAGGGTAACGTCCTGCGGCAAGGTCTTGGGGAGATAAGCCCGCCCGAAAAACGCCCGCATGTGGCCGCTCGACTCCACGATCAGCTCGGGCAAACGGATAACCAGATGGCCGTGCCCTCTGCGGGCGGCCGCGGCGGCCTCCGTGTACTGCGCGAAGTATGAGCCGAATAACTGCCGCAAATCCGGCAGCGACGGCCCGTCCCAGGCGACGGCGAACACCGTTCCCGCGGACGACACATATTCCCTGATCTTGGTCCCCGCCGCCGTCTGCAATTCATAAACGGTATACGCGGCGTTGTTCGCCGTGATTTGCTGAGAGGCGTTCATCACCTGCTGATCCGCCTCCACCGACGCCATAGCGCCTCCCAGGGTGGCGGAGGCGCCGCGCGGAGCCATGGTCGCGATCAACAGCATTGCCGGCAAGCAGCGAGTCATTAGGAGTATAAGGGGCATAACGTGGCTTCGAGTCTTCATACCGGTCATCCTGAAAATCCGAGGCGGGTACCGCGCGATACCCGGTATCCCATCGTACCCGAGCCGTTTCTTAAGTACCAGGAACAGAACGACGATCAAGCCATTCCTTTGTTGTCGGAGAAACCTCGCCGGGACGGTCGCCCATCCCGGCGGCTGGGAACGGCGCGGCTTACTTGGACTTCACTTCGATGCTGGCGGCGCTCATGGTGTACATGACCGTGACCTTGGCGCCCACCTTGAGGTCGCCCGTGACCTTGGTGTCCTTGTCGCGGGCGATCTCCCATTTCTCTTTGCCCTTTTGCACCACGACCATGTCGTCTTTCACGTCCAGCACCGGGCCGGTGACTTGATAGGTCTTGGTACCCGCGGCGAACACGGCGGGGGCGGCCAGCAAACAGGCCAGCGATAGTGCGCATAAACGTTTCATAACGGTCTCCTTGTTGAGGGGGATGGAAAAAGCGGCAACATCATAGCGATTTCGCCGCCGAGCACAAGTCCGTCTTACAACAGCACCCGTTCGATGCCGCCCTGTTTGGCGCGTTCGATGAAGCGTTCCTGCCAACCCGCGCCCAGCCATTTATTGGCCAGCTCCACCACGATGTAGTCGGTATCGAGGCCGGTGTCGTCGCGGTAGCGCATCAGACCCTGTTGGCACGCGGGACAAGAGGTCAGCATCTTCACGTTGCCGTCGACGGCGGTGTCGGCGCCGCTCAATTGCCGGATGCCCTTCCTGAGTTCTTCCTCCTTGCGGAAACGCACCTGCGAGGCGATGTCGGGACGCGCCACGGCAAAAGTCCCGGCCTCGCCGCAACACCGGTCGGAGAGTTGCACCTGGGCGCCGCCCAACAGCTTGGACGCCACGCTCACCGGGTTGTGAGTCTTCATCGGCGTGTGACAGGGATCATGATAAAGATAGCGCACGCCGGTGACGCCTTCCAGGCTGACGCCCTTCTCCATGAGGTATTCGTGGATGTCGAGCAGACGGCAGTCGGGGAAGATGCGGCCGAATTCGTATTTCAGCAACTGATCCATGCAGGTGCCGCAGGATACGATCACGGTCTTGATGTCGAGATAGCTGAGGGTATTGGCGACGCGGTGGAACAGCACGCGGTTCTCGGTGGTGATCTGCTGGCCCTTGGCCGCGTCGCCGGCGGAGGTCTGAGGATAGCCGCAGCACAGATAGCCCGGCGGCAACACGGTCTGCGTGCCGATCTCGTACAGGCTCGCCAGGGTGGCGAGCCCGATCTGGCTGAACAGGCGCTCCGAACCGCAGCCGGGGAAATAAAACACCGCCTCCGAGTCTTCGTTGACCTTGACCGGGTCGCGCAGGATGGGCACGGTCTTGGTGTCCTCCACGCCCAACAGCGCGCGCATGGTCTGCGCGGGCAATTTGTTGGGCAGCGGCTTCTTCACGAACTGGATCACCTGCGCGCGCAGCGGCGGCTTACCGGTGGTGGCGGCGGGTGGCTGCTCCTTGTTCGCCGGCAGGAAACGCCTGGCCACGGCCACGGCGCCGCGCTGCGCGGCGTAGCCCCACTCGATCATGGCCTTGCGCATCAGCTTAATGGTGGCGGGATCGGTGACGTTGAGGAAGGCCATCGCGGCCCACGAACCGACGTTGGCGCGGCGCTGGCCGCGGTCCTTGAGGATCTTGCGCATGCGGATCGAGACATCGCCGAAATCGATGTCCACCGGACAAGGGGCCAGGCACTTGTGGCACACGGTGCAATGATCGGCCACGTCGTTCATCTCGTCGAAGTGGCGCACCGAGATGCCGCGCCGGGTCTGTTCCTCGTAGAGGAAGGCCTCGATCATCAGGCCGCTGGCGAGGATCTTGTTGCGCGGCGAGTACAGCAGATTGGCGCGGGGGATATGGGTGTTGCACACCGGCTTGCATTTGCCGCAACGCAGACAATGGCGGATGTCGTCGTTGAGCGCGCCCAGCTCGCTCTCTTCCAGCAACAACGCCTCCTGTTGCACCAGGCGCAGCGACGGCGTGTAGGCCTGCGCCAAACCGGAACCGGCCGCCAGCTTGCCGCGGTTGAAGCGCCCCTCGGGGTCCACTTTACGTTTGTAGGCCGCAAAGTCCGCCACCGTTTCCGGCGCCAGATAATGAATCTTGGTGATGCCGATGCCGTGCTCGCCGGAGATGACGCCGTCCAGGGATTGCGCCAGCGCCATCACCCGGTCCACAACCCGCTCCGCCTCCTGCAGCATTTGATAGTCGTTGGAGTTGACCGGGATATTGGTGTGCACATTGCCGTCGCCGGCGTGCATGTGCAGGGCGACGAACAGGCGGCCGGAGCGGATCGCGGCATGGATCTCATCGAACCGCGCCCGCACCGGCGCGAAGGCCTGGCCGTCGAAGATTTCTTTCAGGACCTGCGCCACCTCGCGGCGGTAGGAGATGCGCAGATCGCGGCGCAACAACAGCGCCAGCAAGGTATCGCCCGCTTGCACCTTGGCGTGCAGTTCCGCGTTGAGCAACTCTGTATGTTGCGCCGCCGATTCGTCGAGCCGGCTGAGCAAGGCCGACCAGCGCGTGCGCACCGCAGCAAGATGGGCGCGGGCGGCGCGCTGTTTGTCGGCGACGATGGCGCTGTTCTCGGCGCTGCTCTCGTACTCGGCCACCAGCCGCAGCTCCGGCAAGTCGCCGGCGAGGTAGTCGTCCACCGCCTGCAGCGCGCGCAGTTTGTTGTGCATCGACTGCTCGATGTTGATACGCTCGATACCCTCGCTGTAATCGGCGAGGCGATCCAGCGGGATCACCACGTCCTCGTTGATCTTGAAGGCGTTGGTATGGGCGGCGATAGCGGCGGTGCGGGCGCGGTCCAGCCAGAAGCGGCGCCGCGCCTCCGGGCTCACGGCGATGAAGCCCTCGCCTTCCCGGGCATTGGCGAGACGCACCACCGCGGAGGTCGCCTCCGCCACCGCATGCTCTTCCTCGCCGGCGATGTCTATGAGCAATACCATCTTGGGCCGCTCGCGGCGCGGCGCCTTGGTGCTGTACTTCACCGCCCACACATAACGTTCGTCGAGGTGCTCCATGCCGGCCAGCACCACGCCGTCGCGCCCGTCGAGATAATCCTTGATCTCGACGATGGCCGGCACCGCGCGGCGCAGGTCGCTGCCGAAAAATTCCAGGCACACGGTGCGGGTGATCTTGGGCATGCGGTGCAGGACGAACACCGCCGAGGTAATCAGGCCGTCGCAGCCTTCCTTCTGTACGCCGGGCAGCCCGCCGAGAAATTTATCGGTGACATCCTTGCCCAAACCCTGTTTGCGAAACGAACGGCCCGGCAGGCGCAGGGTTTCCGGCGCGGCGGCGGGCGTCTTGCCGTCTGCTCGGTAACGGCGGATGCAAAACTCCACTGTTTCCTGTTCGTGAATCTTGCCGAGATTGTGGCCGATGCGTTCCACCTCCAGCCATTCGGCGTCGGGCGTGACCATGCGCCACGACACCAGGTTGTCCACCGTCGTGCCCCACAGCACCGCCTTCTTGCCGCCGGCGTTCATGGCGATATTGCCGCCGATGGTGGAGGCGTCCATGGAGGTGGGGTCCACGGCGAACACCAGATTGCTGGCCTCCGCCAATTCCGCCACGCGCTTGGTGACGACGCCGCATTCCGCGCGCACCGTCGGCACCGGCCGGGCTACGCCGGGCAGACTGCGCTGCTCCACCGCTCCCAGCCCTTCCAGTTTCTCGGTATTGATGACGGCGGTGTCGGCATGGAGCGGCACGGCGCTGCCGGTGTAGCCGGTGCCGCCGCCGCGCGGGATGATGGTGAGCCCCAGTTCGATGCACACGGCGACGATGGGCGCCACTTCGGCCTCGGTGTCCGGGGTGATGACCACGAAGGGAAATTCCACGCGCCAGTCGGTGGCGTCTGTGACATGGGACACGCGGGCGAAACCGTCGAAGCAGATGTTGTCGCGGCGCGTCACCTTGACCAGACGCTTTAAGGCCTTGTGTCGCAGGCTGCGCTGGCTGGGAAACCAGGCCTCGAATTCGCGTACTGCCTCGCGCGCCCGTTGAGTCAACTCCAAGGCCGTGGGATTTTGTTCGGCGCGGTCCACGATCTGGTCGAGGCGCTGATGCAAGGTGCGCGACAAGGAAGCGAGCCGCTGCGGGTTGTCCAGCAAATCATCCTGGATATAAGGGTTACGGACTACCACCCACATGTCTCCCAATATCTCGAACAGCATGCGCGCGGAACGGCCGGTGCGGCGGGTGTCGCGCAGCCGGTTGAGCGCCTCCCACATGGGCGCGCCGAGAAAGCGGATCACGATTTCGCGGTCGGAGAACGAGGTGTAGTTGTACGGGATCTCGCGGATGCGCGGTTGACTGCTGGCGGCCATGAGCCTCTGTCTTGGACGGGTGAGCTAACGAGCGGCCATTGTATCATGGCCCAGCTTGCGAATTAGCCAGAAGGGCAAATCTCACCGCAGAGACGCGAAGGACGCAAAGAAAATCATTTTTAAAAGGAAAAACATTGCGCCCTCTGCGGCTTTGCGGTGAATCGTGGCCGTTCATGCCAATAACAATAACAGCGCATAACGAGCGGCCTTGCCCACTGCGATAAACAGCAAGCACGGCAGCCAATGGATGCGCAACCATCCAGCCGCCAGGCACAGGGGATCGCCGATCACCGGCAGCCACGACAACAGCAACGCGGGACTGCCCCAACGCCGGATGCGGGCGATGGCGCGTTGTTCTTTCTCCGCGAAGCGCCGCGCCGGGAAGCGCCAGGCGATGATGCGTCCCAACGCCCAGGTACTCATGCCGCCCAAGGTATTGCCCAAGCTCGCCACGGATAGCAGCAGCAATTTGTCGGTGGTCGTCTTGGCGGCGAGCACCAACAACACCGCCTCGGAACCGCCCGGCAGCAAGGTGGACGAGACGAAGGCGCTGAGGAACAGCCCCCACAGGCTCCACTCGGAATCAACTACGCCCATCTGCCTCCACTCTTCGGCCAAACCGCCGCACCTAGCATACGCAATCTGGATATTTTCCGAGCAATGATTTTTTCATCGCTAGCACTCCGCCATAACGCCGGCGCAAAGCGTATAATTCCGCCGGCGCATTCATACAAGGAACAAGCATGCTCTGGGTCAAGGCCTTTCACGTCATCTTCATGGTGACTTGGTTCGCCGGTCTGTTTTATCTGCCGCGGCTGTTTGTCTATCACGCCATGACGGCGGACACGCCCGGCAGCGAACGCTTCAAGATCATGGAGCGCAAACTCTATTACGGCATCATGACTCCCGGCGCGGTGCTCACCGTGGCCCTCGGGGTCTGGATGCTGGTCGACGGCTGGGAGGTCTATGAACATGCCGCCTGGATGCACGCCAAGCTGTTGTTGGCGGCGATACTGATCGTCTATCACCTCTACTGCGCCAAGCTGCTGGCCGGTTTCAAACATGACCGCAACCGCCGCAGCCACATCTTTTACCGCTGGTTTAACGAACTTCCGGTAGTGATTCTGATCGCCGTGGTGATACTTGTGGTGGTCCGACCGTTTTAGGTCAAAGTTTGCTGCCCGCCTGATCCCACGTCCGGCGGCCGCGTACTCTATATATAGTACCGATCCGGCCATCCGCCGATTTCACATTTCCAGTGCAAAAGGAATCCGGGAAATGTCTTTTATGCACAATCGTTGAGCGTCATAGCGTTATTGCCTTACGCCTGTCAATCCATATTGGCCCGAAGCGGGCTAATTAACATTAAGGTTTTGATATCTCAAAAATAAAAAGACAAGATCAATTTGTCATCAATTTGTCACTTATCCAATAACGACGGGGCTTAACGTCGCTTGATCCCATTTCCTCCACATAGTTATCCACAGCTTTTGTGGATAAGCAACAAACCTCTTTTCGGCTAATGAGTTAGCCAAATTTAGTCAACAATGTAATTAATGCCGTCGGCTAATTTTATGATCGTACGCCAACCAGCCAATTGCACTCGACACCTGCTAGAGTTACGCCATGGATCATGACCCCTCCGCCCCCATCCTCCAAATCGCGGTTCCCAGCCCTCTGCATGGCAGTCTCGATTATTTACCGCCGCCAAACTGTCCCGCCGCAGCGTTGCGTCCCGGCATCCGGGTGCAGGTGCCGTTGGGTAACAGAAAAGCGATCGGCGTTTTGATCCAAGCGACCAGTCAAAGCCGCATCGCGCACCAACGTTTGCGTCCGGCCTTGTCGCTGCTTGATCCCGAGCCGTTGCTCACCCAGGACCTGCTCGAGTTGAGCGCCTGGGCCAGCCGTTACTATCATCACCCTCTCGGCGAAGTGATCGCCGCATTCTTGCCCGTTGCCTTGCGCAACGGACAATCGATGCAAACATTCGGCACACGCGTCTGGCATGTCACGGCCGCGGGGAAAGACATCTCGCCCGCTGCGTTAACCCGCGCGCCGCGGCAAGCGGCATTGTTAAGCCGCCTCCAACAAGCCCCCAATGGCTTGCGCAGCGATGAGTTGCATGAAGAGGAAAGCGATTGGCGCGGCGCCATGCGCGCCATGACGGATAAAGGTTGGGCGGAATGCCGCGTACACACCGCGGCCAGCATGAACCAATCGAGCGGCGCACCGCAAGTCGTCACCCTCAATGACGCCCAGCATAGCGCCGCCGCCACGGTGGCCGCCGGCCTCGATCGTTACGCAAGCTTTTTATTGGACGGCGTCACCGGCAGCGGCAAGACCGAGGTCTATCTTGAGATCATCCGCCAAGTGATCGCCGCCGGCCGCCAGGCCTTGGTGTTGGTTCCGGAAATCGGACTCACCCCGCAATTGGTGCAGCGCTTCGCCGACCGGCTCGGTGTGGCTCTCGCGGTGTTGCACTCGGGACTCAGCGATCGCGAGCGCCTTCAGGCCTGGCTGCTGGCCCGCGGCGGGCAAGCGCCCATCGTCATCGGGACCCGCTCCGCGGTGTTCACGCCTCTGCAAAATCCGGGGGTCGTCATCATCGACGAAGAACACGACCTCTCCTTCAAACAACAGGAAGGTTTTCGCTATCACGCCCGCGACGTGGCGGTATGGCGGGCGCGCCAACTCGGTATTCCAATCGTGCTCGGCTCCGCCACCCCCTCCTTCGAGACCCTGTACAACGCGGAACGCGGCCGCTATCAACGGCTGGCTCTCCCGGCGCGTGCCGGCGACGCCAAGGCGCCGCGGCTGCGCACCGTGGATATGCGCCAGCAGAAATTGACGGGGAATCTCTCGCCGCCCCTGCTGCAGACCATCGGCCGGCATCTCGAGCAAGGCAATCAGGTTTTGTTGTTTCTCAACCGCCGCGGCTACGCGCCGACTTTGTTGTGTCATGATTGCGGCTGGGTCGCGCAGTGCCGCCGCTGCGATGCCCATCTCATCTATCACCACGGCCAGCGCCGCCTGCGCTGCCATCATTGCG
>Ga0316628_100004835_pt1 | contig 10661 bp, 8 predicted proteins | sample OWC_Aug_M2_C1_D5_FD_207648 | JGI IMG/M metagenome (GOLD analysis project Ga0316628, IMG submission 207648) | Wetland soil microbial communities from Old Woman Creek delta, Ohio, United States - OWC_Aug_M2_C1_D5_C | ecosystem: Environmental > Terrestrial > Soil > Wetlands | place: USA: Ohio... | reverse complement strand
GCCCTGCGAGTTGTTCCGCGCCGGCGTGCCTGCTATCCGGTGCCTCGATGGCCCTGCGGGCTCGCGACATCATGCAGCCACACATCGTGGCCGTTCCACCCAACATGCCGCTCAGCGAGCTCGCCGACCTGCTGATCTCGCGCCGCATTACCGGCGCACCCGTGCTCGATGCCGGCGTCCTGGTAGGAGTCGTGTCGCGCTCGGACTTCGTTCGCTGCCTGAGCCTCGACCGTTCGCTGGCGGGGTTGATCGCAGAAGGGCTCGAGCAAGACGAGTTCGCGCCGGCCGAGTTGGCGCCGAAGCCCACGAGGTCGGTGTCACCGGCGGAGATCGCCGGGCGATTCGTGCGCGACATCATGGTGACGGAGCCGCTCACCGTGACCCCGGACACGCCCATTACCGAGGTCGCCGCCCTCCTCGTCAGCCAACACCGCCACCGCATCGTGGTCACCGAAGGCAGAAGCGTGCGCGGCATCATCAGCACGATGGATCTGGTGCGCCTGATCGCCGAGGAGCGCGTGCGCGAGCCCTGAGCGCTCGTCCGGTCGTGGCCACGGCCGCCCTCGCGCCCGCGGGCGCTGGCCGTGCCGACGAGTGTGCGCTACAAGGAGACGCTCGCGCGGGCGGCGGCGTGGATGGAGCTACGGCGGAAGCTCTTTTGGGTCTCGGTTCTCTACTTCGCCGAGGGGTTTCCCTTCGGCATCGCCGTCGACAACCTGCCCGTCTACTTCCGCGTCCACGGCGTGTCGCTGGTCGACATCGGGCTGCTCAGCCTGCTCGGCCTGCCGTGGACGCTGAAGGTGCTGTGGTCGCCGCTGGTCGATCGCTTCGGCGAACGGCGCCACTGGATCACGGCGGCGCTGCTGTCGATGGCCATGCTGCTGGCGGTGTTACCGCTGCTCGACCCGAGCCGGCCGACGTTCTGGCTGTGGGCTTTGCTGCTCGCCCTCACCACCGCCTCGGCGACCCAGGACGTCGCCATCGATGCCTACACCATCGGTCTGCTCGCGCCCGGCGAGGAAGGCGTCGCCAACGGCGTGCGCGTCTCCGCCTACCGGGTGGCGCTGATTCTGGGTGGCGGCGGACTGGTGATTCTGGCCGGGACGCTCGGCTGGCGCGTGGTGTTCTGGCTGGCGGCCGCCACCTGCGTTGCGCTGGCCGCCGCCGCCTGGCGCAGCCCGCGGCCGACCTTTCAGGGCGAGTCGTCCGAAGGGAGCTGGTTCGCTCCGCTCCTCGCCTGGCTGCAGCGCCCGGGTGCGCCTCTGATCTTCCTGTTCGTCCTCACCTACAAGCTCGGCGACAGCAGCATGGGGCCGATGGTCAAACCGTTCTGGGTCGATCGCGGCCTGACGGTGGAGGAGATCGGCCTGGTGTCGACGACCTTCGGCGTGCTCGCCAGCATCGCCGGCGCGCTGGCGGGTGGGATGCTCACCACGCGCTGGGGCATCTTTCGCGGCCTCTGGGCCCTCGGGTTGCTGCAGGCCTGCTCCAATCTCGGCTACGCCGCCGTCGCCTATCTCGACGCCGGCCGCCTCGGCATCTACGGCGCCTCGCTGCTCGAGAGCTTCACCGGCGGTCTCGGCACCGCCGCGTTCCTCGCCTTCCTCATGCACATCTGCGACAAGCGCCAAGCGGCGACCGAGTACGCGTTGCTGTCGGCCATCTTCGGCTTCACCCGCTCGCTCGCCGGCGGCGTCAGCGGCTGGGGCGCCGCGCGGCTGGGTTATGGAAACTATTTCACTCTCACCTTCCTGCTCGCCCTGCCGGCCTTCAGCCTCCTGCCGTGGGCGAAGGCCTGGATCCACGAGGAAGTGAGTCACTGAATCACTGAATCAGTGAGTCAATGCCTCCGAACCCCGGGACTCCGAGTCACTGATTCAGTGATTCACTGATTCAGTGACTCAGTTCCATTGACTCAGTTCCTGCATTGACAGTGCAAATACGAATGAGGCATTCTGCGCTACACACGAGATAGGGGGGAGCTGCCGCTCGGCAACCACCCGAAGGGGGGAATCGATGACGATCAAACGCGTCGTCCTGTTTCTGCTCGCGGTAGCGATCCTGCTCCCGGTCGCGGTGTTTCTCTCGCTGCGCGGCGGCCGCCTCGAGGGTCCGGGCGAGGTCTCGCCGTCGCGCCTGCCCGCCGCCGTCGTGGCCGCGCGCGCCGAGCGCCAGCAAGAAGCGGTGAAACGCCTGGCCTCGGGGGCCGAGACGGGTCCGACCGAGCAGATTCTCTTCGGCGACTTGCACGTGCACACCACGTTCTCAGCCGACGCCTTTCTGCGCAGCCTGCCGATGTTGCAGGGCGAAGGCGCGCATCCGCCCGCCGACGCCTGCGACTTCGCCCGCTTCTGCTCCGCGCTCGACTTCTGGAGCATCAACGACCACGCCGAGGCGATCTCGCCCCGCCACTGGCAGGAAACCAAGGAATCGATCCGCCAGTGCAACGCTGCCGCCGGCGATCCCAAGAACCCCGACATCGTCGCCTTCCTCGGCTGGGAATGGACGCAGGTCGGCCAGACCCCCAAGGATCACTACGGCCACAAGAACGTGATCTTCCTCGATACGGCGGAGGACCGCGTGCCGACGCGGCCGATCAGCGCGCTCAGCCCGCGACTGGTCGGCGCGCTGCGCTCGCCGCCCCCCCTGTGGCAGCGGATTCGGTTTCCCCTGCTCGACTTCGCCCATCGCCAGCGTTACCTCGACTTCGGTGTCTACACCCAGGAGCTGCGCGACACGCCGCTGTGCCCGAAGGGGATCGACACCCGAAAGCTGCCGCCGGACTGCAGCGAGTCCGCCGACACGCCCCAGGAGCTCTACGAGAAGCTTTCGCAGTGGGGCTTCGACACCATCGTCATCCCGCACGGAACGACCTGGGGCTTCTACACCCCCGCCGGCACGACCTTCGACAAGCAGCTTACCACGGCGCAGAACGATCCGCAGAAACAGATCCTGCTCGAGATCTACTCCGGGCACGGCAACTCGGAGGAGTACCGCGACTGGCGCGCGGTCGAGTGGGACGCCGACGGCAACGCCGTCTGCCCCGCGCCGACGAAGGACTACGAACCCTGTTGCTGGCGCGCCGGCGAGATCATTCGCTCGCGTTGCGGCAACATCCCGGCCGAGGAGTGCGAGAAGCGGGTGCGCGAGGCGCAAGCCAACTACCTCGCCGCCGGTGTTGCGGGGCATCTCACGGTGCCTGCCGCCACCGTCGAAGACTGGAAGGACTGCGGCCAATGCCGGGACTGCTTTCTGCCCTCGTTCAACCTCCGGCCCGGCAACTCGGCGCAGTACATCCTGGCCATCGGCAACTTCGACAATCCGACGCAGCCGCAACACTTCCATCTCGGCTTCATCGCTTCGAGCGACAACCACACCGCCCGCCCCGGGACGGGCTACAAGGAGTACGAACGTCGCCGGATGACCGAGGCCACCGGCGCGCGCGACGCAACGTGGCGGCAACGCATTCTCGGTTCTCAGCCGGCGCCGGCCGCGGAGTCGGTGCCGTTCGATCCCGTCGCGACCAAGCTGCAAGCGTTCCAACTGGTCGAGACCGAACGCCAGGCATCGTTCTTCATGACCGGCGGCCTGGTGGCGGTGCACTCGATGGGGCGCGACCGCGGCTCGATCTGGTCGGCGCTCAAGCGCCGCAACGTATACGGCACGAGCGGCCCGCGCATTCTGCTCTGGTTCGACCTGCTCAACGGCCCCGGCGGTCCGCTGCCGATGGGCACGGAAACCAAGATCGACCAGACGCCGCGCTTTCGCGTGCGCGCCGCCGGCTCGTTCAAGCAGAAGCCCGGCTGCCCCGACTACTCGATCAACGCACTCAGCCCGGAACGGCTGCAGTACCTGTGCCGCGGGGAGTGCTACAACCCGAGCGACGAACGCTACAAGATCACGCGCCTCGAGATCGTGCGCATCCGCCCCCAGAAGCAGGCCGGCGAGCCGGTGCGCCCGCTGATCGAGGACCCGTGGAAGCGTTTCGACTGCCCGCCCGACCCGGCGGGGTGCTCGGTCGAGTTCGACGACCCCGACTTCGTCGGCGGGGTGCGCGACGTGGTCTACTACGCCCGCGCCATCCAGGAGCCGACCCCGGCCGTCAACGCCGCCAACCTGCGCTGTCAGTACAACGAACGCGGCGAGTGCGTGAAGCTCAACCCCTGCTTCGGCGACTACCGGACGCCGTTCAACGACGACTGCCTGGCGCCGGCGGAGGAGCGGGCCTGGTCGTCGCCGATTTATGTGGATTCCAGAACTTGAAACGCCTTAGCGTCCCGAGAAGGTCGATGAACAAATGGACGATGCAACAAGATGCTTCGCAGGCAACTTGTCCCCTCACCCTGACCACCTTCCTGGGGGAGAGCGGTCCCTTTTGCTCCCTCAGTCGCCACCTGCCGTCGCCCGACGCCCGCAGACCCGCGCGCTCCTCCTCCTCGCCGCCGGCGCCGCCCTCGGCATCGTGCTTGCCGCGGCGGGCTTGGTAGGACACGCCCGCGGTCTGGGCGATTCGCTGCCGAGCGACGCCGTCGCCGTGGTCAATGGGCAGGTCATCCGAACCGAGGACTACGAGCGCGTTGTCGGCGCGTTGACGCAGGACCGGCGCGACGGGCTCGCCGACGGCGATCGCCGCCGCGTGGTCGACCGCCTGATCGACGAGGAGCTGCTGCTCCAGCGCGGCCTCGAGCTCGGGATGGCGCGCAGCGACAGCAGGGTGCGCAAGGATCTGACCTTCGCCGTCATCGACTCCGTCATGGCCGACGTCGGCGACACGCAACCAAGCGAGGCTCGGCTACGGGCCTTCTACGACAAGCGCCGTGATTTCTTCGCCGGCCCGGGCCGGCTGCGCGTGCGGCAGATCTTCTGTCGCACCCCGACCAATGCCGATGCGCCGATGGCGCTCGATCGGGCGCAGCAGGCGGTGCGCCGGGTGCGCGCCGGGGAGGACTTCGACGCGGTGAAGCGCGCGCTCGGCGATCCCGAGCTGGCCCCGCTGCCCGACGCGCCGTTGCCGCCCACCAAGCTGACCGATTACCTGGGCCCGACGGCGGCCCGCACCGCGGCCGGGCTGAAGAGGGGAGCGATCAGCGATCCGGTACGGTCGAGCACCGGCTACCACGTACTCCAACTGCTCGACCGCGAGGCCGGGCCGGCTCCGTCGCTGGACGAAATCAAGCCGCAGGTGCTGGCCGAGTACCGCCGCCGCGCCGGCGATCGAGCGCTTCGCAAGTACCTCGACGACCTGCGCTCGCGTGCCGACGTCGCGGTCAGGCAGAAGCTTCCATGAACGCGCGAATGCTCCGAGCGCTGTTGCTGCTCACGATTCTCGTCGCCTGGTCACGGCAGGCTCTCGCCCACGATCGCACCACCTCGTATTCGAGCTGGGAGATCCGCGGGCGCACGGCGGAGGTCACGGTGAGGCTGGCGCAGATCGACGTGACCCGCTTTCCCTGGGCCGCAACCGCCGGCGACCATCTCGACCGGCTGCTCGGCGAGTACCTGACCTCGCATCTGGAACTGCTCGCCGGCAACGCCCCGTGCACGGTCAGCGACGGGCCGCGTTCGCTCACCACCAATAGCATCGGCCGCCTGGCGTACGAGTGGCGCCTGACCTGTCCCGAGCAAGGGACGCTGCTGATTCGCAGCAAGCTGCTGCTCGACGTCGCCCCGCAGCATCTGCATTTCGCCCGCGTCCATCGCGACGGCGTTGCGGTGCTCGAGCGCGTGTTGTCGGAGGCCGAGTCGAGCTGGCCGCTGCCGGAAGCAACCGCCAAGAGCGGCAGCGCCGGCCTACAGGGCACCACGCTGCCGGGCTATCTCGGCATCGGAATCGATCACATCCTGAGCGGCTACGATCACCTCGCGTTCCTGCTCGCGCTGCTGCTCATCGGCGGCTCGCTCGGCGAGGTCGCCAAGGTGGTCACCGGCTTCACCGTGGCGCACAGCATCACCCTCGGCCTGACGGTGCTCGGCTACGTCCGACCCGACCCGGCACCGATCGAGGCGCTGATCGGGCTGTCGATCGCGCTGGTGGCGGCCGAGAACGTCTGGCTCGTCGGTGGGCGGAGCCGCGCCGTGCCTTGGCTGATCGCGGCCATCTTGGCGCTGCTGGCGGTTGCCGCCGAGGACGGTCAAGGTAGGGTGCCCGCTCTGACGCTCGCCGGTCTGGCGATCTTTGCTTTCTGCTATTTCGATCTCCTCCAACGCGTGGCGCGGCCGGCGTCGCTGCGGTGGGGCATCGCGTTCATCTTCGGACTGATTCACGGCTTCGGTTTCGCCTCGGTGTTGGTGGAAGCGGGGTTGCCGACCACGCGTCTGGTGGAGGCGCTGTTCGGCTTCAACGCCGGCGTCGAGGTTGGACAACTGGGGGTGGTGGCGTTGCTGTGGCCGGTGCTACACTTCGTCGCCCGTCGCGGTAACGGCTGGCGACTGGCGGTGCTCAACTACGGCTCGGCCGCCGTGTTGACGCTGGGAGTATTCTGGTTCGTGAGCCGTGCCTTCGGATGATGCGGATGGAGAACGACTTCGAGATCATCATCGTCGGCGGCGGAATCGCCGGCGCCTCGCTCGCCTACTTTCTGACGCAGCGGGGCGTGCGTGACGTCCTGCTGCTCGAGCGGGAGCAGCAGCCCGGCTACCACGCCACTGGCCGCAGCGCGGCGACGCTGGTCGAGTGGGACCCGGTGCCGGAGCTGCAGCAGCTCAAGGCGCTCGCCGCGCCGTTCATCCGCAAACCTCCCGCCGGCTTCTGCGAGCACCCCCTGCTCGACGACGCCGGCATTCTGGTGACCTTTCAGGAGCCGGCATGGAGCGCAATCCGCCAACTGGTCCCTCAGTTCCGGGAGCAAGGGACGGCGGTCGAGGTGCTCTCGCCGGCGGAAATCATCGATCGAGTTCCGGTGTTGTCGCCGAGCTACATCGACGGCGGCGTTCTGCTCCCCGAAGATGGGCACATCGACGTCCACGAGCTGCTGTGGAGCTATCTGCGCCATGCCGGCCGCGCCGGCGCGCAGCGACGTTGGAGCACGGAGGTGAAGGCAATCCGCGTCGACCACGGTCGCTGCCGCGCCGTCGTGACGGACCAAGGCGAGCTCAGCGCGCGCTGGGTGGTGAACGCGGCGGGAGCGTGGGCGGGCCGGGTCGCGGCGCTCGCCGGCGCGCTGCCGGTTCCGATCACACCGCACCGGCGCACGATCATCACCTTTGCCGCGCCGGAGGGCATCGACGTCAGCGGCTGGCCGCTGGTGGCCAACGAGTCGCAGCGGCTCTACTTCAAGCAGGAGTCGGGCGGACTCCTCGCCAGCCCGATGGACGAGGACCCCATGGAGCCTTGCGACGCTCAGCCCGACGACCTGGTGGTGGCGCAAGCCCTCGAGCGTCTCGGCAAGCTCGCGCCGCGGCTGGTTCCGAAGACATTGCGGCGCAAGTGGTCCGGCCTGCGCACGTTCACCCCCGACCGCGTTCTCGTCGTCGGCGAGGATCCGGGTGTGAAAGGCTTCTTCTGGCTCGCCGGCCAAGGCGGCTGTGGCATCGAGACCAGTCCCGCGGTCGCCCAGATCGCCGCCGACTTGTTGAGTGAAGGACGCACCACCCGTTTCGACGCCACCACGCTCTCTCCCGCGCGTTTCCTGACACGCTGAGGTCCCGCCCCACCTCCCTTGCCGCGCAGCGAATCAACGTGGTAGTGGGTCGGCCATGGCATCCCGAAAGGACAAGCAGGCGCCTGAGACTCGCGCGTCCGAAGCCAGCAAGACGGGCGCCACCTCGGAAGGATTCTGGGAGGATTCCTTGTTCTTCGCGACGGCGGCGCTGCTACGCGCCCCGAAGCGCCGGAAGCCGCACTCGCCTTCCCAAAAGTCCCCGGGAAAGAAGTAGCAAGCGACAAGATCCGCTCCTCCCCGACGTGCGCACGCTCGACCAGAGTCTGTCCGTGAGGACCGTGACGGTTCTCGGCTTTCTTGGCACCCCTCATGTCTTGGCGCTTCACCCTTTTGTCAGATCAGGTGAAGCAAGCGCGAAACGGGGGGAAGAGGGAAACGGTTGATCGCACTTCAGCTCTTGCCGGTGGTGCTCAGCCTGGTGGTCCTGGGAGCACACTTCCTGCGCGCGGGCAACATCGCCCTGCTCGCGGCCGTCGTCGTGCTGCTGGCCCTCCTGGCCGTGCGGCGGACGTGGGCGGCGCGCACGGTACAGGTGGCGCTCGTGATCGGGGCGTTGGAGTGGTGCCGAACGCTGTTCGGTCTGGCGCTCGAGCGAATTGCGAGAGGGGAGCCGGTCGTTCGGCTGGTAGTCATCCTTGGTGCGGTGGCCATGGTCACGGTTCTATCGTCCCTGCTGTTCGAAACCGCGAACTTGCGCCGGCTGTATCACCTCGGCCCGAGGAAGGCGGGGGGCGACGACTAACCGCAAGCTGCGGCCGCAACACGTTGCGACCGGCTGGCTCGACGCTACCGCCTCTTCGACCCCGCCACAGTGACGGTGTAACGCGCCCGAATTTCGTCCAGCAACCGGCGCAAGCGTTGCTGCTGGCGGGCGTGCAGCATCCGGTGCAAGACCCGTCCGCGCACGCTGGCCAGCGGCGGACGGCCGCCGTCGATCTGCTGCTGCACCCACACCAGATCGATATTACTTGGAGACGGTCGAGCGCGCCCCGCTGCGGGCGTGGGTCGGCCCGATTGCTTCGAGCCACGAGCTGACAAGCACGAACTCGCCCTGATGGCTCCTTTTCGCGCTCACCAGACGAGTGAGAGTCCCAAAGTAAGGAACAAGTTGTTGCGTTCCGCCCCGGCCGACGGTTTACTGTCGTACTCGTCGCGGACCACGAACTTTGCGCTGATCGGGTCGATGAGCGGCGCCAGCAGCGCGCCCTCGGTGCGCAACAGATAGTCCTTGGTAAAGTCGTTGACGGCCGGCAGGTAGTCCAACCGCCAACCGAAATGAGCGCCATACGGCAGGTAGTAGCCGGCGAGCGCGCCAAAGGCGATCGCGTAGTAATCGTGATCCGAACCGCCGAAGTACTTCTCGTACACCCAGGCGGGGCCCACCTCGCCCTGCAAGAAGTTGCGCCGGTCCTCGTCGAGCTGCTCCTGCCAGAACACGTAGCCGAGGCCGACCTTGGGCACGCCGCGGAGGCTCAAGCGCTGAATGCCGTCGTACGTAGCATCGCCGGAGGCAAAACCGTAGACACGCGGTGTAAAACTGTAGTCTTCGCGGATGAGACCGAGCAGCTCATCCTGCGTCGTACTCTTGGTTTGCCCCTGTCTCTTCTCCGTGCCGTAGCGATAGCTCGCCCCGAGGGTGAACTTGGTCGGAGCGTGGGTGCGGACGGTGTTGAATCCGAGGAGAAAGCCGGTGGTGTCGGTCGTGCTCTGTTGCACGTTGAAACCGAGATCGAGGTTGCCGTCCCAGTACCGCCACTTGCTGCGCATCTGATCGTTGAACGACAGGCCGCCAGCACCGATCGGCTGGCCGGATTGGATCGTCGCCACATCGACCGCCGTCTCACCCACCAGAAGCTTGCCGTCGCGCAATCCCTGCAGGGGTGCGTCAGACTCTTGGTCGTCGCCGTAGAGCACTTGGAACGGCGCCTCGGTCTTGACGTCCTCGATGTTCTCCCACTTGATTGTCAGGCTGCCCTTACCGTACTCGGGCTGGAACGTGATACCGGCGCCGCCGAGTGCGGTGACCTTGCCGCGCAGGACGGTGCCTTGCGAGCTCACCTCATCCGCCCCTGCGCTGATGGCGCATCCCATCGCGATCAGACCGGCCAGGACGGCTACCCGCCACAACCGACGCCCCCTTTCGCATCTCGACTCCGTCACCATGCTCCGTCCCTTTCGCATTGTTGAAATCAGCTCCGAGCCATTTTCAACAGCCCGGAGCCGGAAGAAACCTCGGAACAACCGGCACGGACCAGGCCGACCGCTGTTCGTACGGTACTCGCCACCGCCCCGAAACGGGCGGGAAGACTCTGGCACGAGCCACTCCGATTGTCGACACGCCATCGCAGGTCGGATCACCGCTTTTCGCCCCCGGAAGGAGCGCAGTGAACGGGTGGCTCGTTCTGAAGGTGGACGCTGGAGACCTCCTCGTCGTTGGTGTATCTGGCGCCGATGAGCGTCAAGGGGCTCTCCGCTCTGGCCGTCCTGGTCTTGCTCGGGTCCTTCCAAGCAGCGGTCGCCCATCCGCTCGCACCGTCGCTCCTCGACGTTCGCGAAGCCGGCGGCGGGCGCGTCGAGGTGACCTGGAAGACCCCGCGATTGCGGGTACCGGACGCAAACCCGAGGCCCGCGCTGCCCGGGCGCTGCCGCTCAGCGTTCTGGTGCTGGCCGTCGAGCTCGCGCGCGAGCCGACCGATACGACGTTGCTGCGGCGCTACCCGTGGCTGATGTCGTTCGCCTTCGGTTTGCTGCACGGACTCGGCTTCGCGGCGGCGATGCAGAGCGCCGGCCTGCCGCACCGCGACCTCCCGGTCGCTCTGGCGTCGTTCAACGTGGGGATCGAAGCCGGCCAACTCGCCTTCGTGGCGACGATCCTGAGCGCTCGCTACCTGCTGGCGGCGTGGACGCCAGCCGCTCCCGCCTGGGTTTTACGCATCCCCGTGTACACGATGGGGTCGCTGGCGGCGTTCTGGACGCTGGAGCGCGTCGCGACGCTGCTGC
>Ga0316628_100004834_pt1 | contig 10667 bp, 8 predicted proteins | sample OWC_Aug_M2_C1_D5_FD_207648 | JGI IMG/M metagenome (GOLD analysis project Ga0316628, IMG submission 207648) | Wetland soil microbial communities from Old Woman Creek delta, Ohio, United States - OWC_Aug_M2_C1_D5_C | ecosystem: Environmental > Terrestrial > Soil > Wetlands | place: USA: Ohio... | reverse complement strand
TCTGTTGTAGTACTCGTCGAATTGCTTGCCGAACGCGCGCATGTCCATGAAGAAGATCGTCGCCTCGACGCCCTCGGTGTGCTCCTTCGCTATGATCGCCTCCTTGATGGAGTACATGCAGCAGACCGAGGAGCAGTACTCATGTCCCATCTTCTTGTCCCTCGATCCGACGCACTGGACGAACGCAATCTTCTTCGGTATGTCTCCGTCAGAGGGCCTCAACACCGTCCCGAAATACGGCCCGGTTGCGCTGAGCATCCTCTCGAACTCTATGCTCGAGACTACGTTCTTGAAGCGCCCGTACCCGTACTCCGTCTTCCTCGTCGCGTCGAACTCGTCGAAGCCGGGCGACAGGATGATGGAGCCGACGTTCAGCTCTATGACCTTCTCCTGCTGATCGTACTCGACCGCCTTCGCCCTGCACTCGTTCATGCAGATGCCGCAGCCGATGCAAGCGTCCGGGTCGATGCTGAACTTGAGCGGGACCGCCTGGGCGTACGACACATAGATCGCCTTCCGCTTCTTCGTCCCCTCGTTGTACTCGTCCTTGACTTCTATCGGGCACTTCTGGGCGCATGTCCCGCAGCCCGTGCACTTCTCCTCGTTGACCCTGAACGCTTTCTTCTTCAGGGTGACCCTGAAGTTGCCGGCGTCTCCCTCGACTATGGAGACCTCGGCGCCGGTGATCAGGTCGATGTTGTGGTGCCTTCCGGCTGCCACGAGCTTCGGCGCGAGTATGCACATCGAGCAGTCGTTCGTCGGGAAGGTCTTGTCCAGCTGGGCCATCGTGCCTCCTATGCTGGGCCTGCGGTCCACCATGTAGACCTTGTATCCCGAATCGGCGAGGTCCAGCGCAGACTGTATGCCTGAGACGCCCGCGCCGACTATCAGAACAGATCCTATTGGTCCGCTCGACATCTTCACTCACCTCCGATTATGATCGCTTTGTATGTCGGGGTCAGCCCGTGCCCGTGCTCCATCGCGATCAGGTTGTTCTTCCTCAGCTCGACGATGTGCTCTAGGACGCGGTCCGTCGGGACGTTCATCGCGCCCGCCAGGTCCTTCACGGACTGGCTCTTGTCCACGGTGAGCGTCAGTATGAGTGCCCTCTCGTACTCCTCGTCCGCCGTCCTCTCGACGAGCGCCTTGAGCGTCGCCTCATCGGTCTTCTTCCCGTAGACGTTGCCCTTGGTCTCGATGACGTACTCCTTCGAAGTGAGAGCGGTCAGCCTGAAGTTCTTCGCCGCCTTCTCGGCAGCCAGCAGGTTCTTCTTGATCTGCGGGTTGCTCTTAACGGGAGTCGGCCCCAGCGCCTTAATCTCGTTCGTGAACGATGTCACTACCTTGGAGAACTTCTCCCCCTCGGAGGCAGAGACCCACTCAAGCCGAATCCTGCCGGGCTCGAGACCGGCGGCCTGGATCAGCTTCTTCATCAGGTCGAACCTCTTGACGGTGAAGTAGTTGCCGCTGATGTAGTGGCAGTCTCCCAGGTGGCAACCGCCTAGCATGACGCCGTCGGCGCCCTCCGCGAGTACGCGCATGACGATGTGCGGCGGTATCCTCGTGCTGCACATGACCCTCGCGACCCTCAGGTTCGGCGGGTACTGGTATCTGCTGACACCGCACAGGTCCGCTCCAGCGTAGGAGCACCAGTTGCACATGAACCCGATTATCTTCGGGTTGAAACTAGCGTCTGCCATTCAAATCGCCTCCTTAAGCGCAGCCAGCACCTCTGACACGAGCTGGATGTCGGAATAGTTCGTCATTGTGATCGCGCCCTCTGGGCATGAAGCTCCGCAGCAACCGCATCCCTTGCACGCGGCCGCGATGACCTCCGCCAGCCCCTTGTCGTTCTTGACGATGGCCCCGTACGGGCAGACCTCTATGCAGGTGCCGCAGCCGCTGCAGACGTCCTGGTCCACCTTGGCCATTATCGCCTCTGCCTGGACGTACCCCTTCATGAGCGGTATCGCCGCCCTGGAGGCCGCGCCCTCTGCTTGGTCGATCGCCTCGGTTATGTCGGCCGGCCCCTTCGCGGTGCCGCAGACGTATATGCCGTCGGTGGCGAAGTCGACGGGCCTCAGCTTCACATGCGCCTCGAGGAAGAACCCGTCCTGCCCTATCGGGACCTTGAGCATCTTCGACAACTGCTCCTGGTCCGGCGGCGAGACGAGCGGCGTGGACAGTATGACCAGATCCACGGGCATCTCCCTCTCGACCTTCAGCGTCTCATGGAAGTACTTTATCGTCAGCTGGTCGCCCTTCATAATGACCTCGGGCCTGTGCTCCGCAATGTATCTCACGAAGCGCACGCGCTTCTCCCTGGCCTTGTTGAAGGTGAGCTCATGGTCGAGGCCGTAGGACATGATGTCCCTGTTGAAGATCGTGACCTCGATGCTTTCCCCGGGCCCGAACTTCGCCTCATCCGCGACCCCTTCGTCACCCTCTCCGCGTCCTCTCCGGCGCCTCCTCCTCTCGAGGACTTCCGTCGGCGCCTTCTGCTCGACTGGGACCTCCTGGATCGCCTTGCCGAGCTCCTGGGACTGCCCCAGCATGTTGCCGTAGTTCTCCGCTATGTTTATCGCGTTCTTTATCGCGACGTTGCAGCAGATCCTCGAGCAGTAGCTCTTGTCCTGCCCCCTCGATCCGGCGCACTGTATGAAGGCGACCCTCTGCACCTTAGGCAGGGTCTTCGCCTTGCACATCAGCTCGAACTCGGTCAGAGTTATCACGTTCTTGTAGACGTTGTAGCCGTAGAGCGAATCCTTCGTGTACTCGATCGCGCCCGTCGCGACGACGATGGCCCCGACCTTTGTCTTGACCTCCTGGTCGCCGGTCTTTATCTTTATGTCGAAGTTGCCGACGTATCCGTACACGTCGGAGACCTTCGAGCTGAGGTAGACCTTTATTTTCGGGTTCGATGTGACCTGGTTGATCAGGGGCCTTATCGTCTCCATGGCGTCCCTGGTCGTCACATACAGGTTGTTGAGGTTCCTGACGAATCCCCCGAGCTCCTTCTCCTTCTCGACTATGTGCACCGGGAAGCCCATCTTCGCCAGCGACAGCGCAGCAGTCATCCCCGCGACCCCTCCGCCTATGACGAGGGCGCTCTTTTCAACGGGGATCCTGGGCTCCTCCTGGGGCGAGAGCAGCTTAGCGCGCGCCACGCCCATCCTCACGAGGTCTTTGGCCTTCTGAGTCGCAGCCTCCTTCTCCTTCATGTGCACCCAGGAGCAGTGCTCCCTCAGGTTTACGAAGGTGAAGAGGTATTTGTTGAGGCCCGCCTCCTCGCAGGTCGCTTGGAACAGCGGCGCGTGAGTCCTCGGCGTGCACGACGCCACGACGACCCTGTTCAGCTTGTTCTCCTTTATCGCCGACTTGATGTTCTGCAGTCCGTCCTCGGCGCAGGTGTACAGGTTGCTGGTCGCGTATGCGACTCCCGGCAGCGTCTTGGCGTACTCCGCCACAGACTTGACATCCACGGTCCCGCCGATGTTCGATCCGCAGAAGCAGACGAATACCCCGACCCTCGGGGCTTCGTTCGTGACATCAGTGGCCATTCAGTTCACCCCCCCGTTCTCGACGATGACTTGCACGGCCCTTGCGGCGGCGCTTGAGCCCTGCGCGACCGATTCCGGTATGTCCGCCGGTCCGGCGCAGTATCCGCATATGAAGACGCCTGGGATGTGCGTGACCCCGGGCTCCATGACCTTGTCCGGCCCGGTATAGAACCCGAATTCGTCCTGCTTTATGCCGAGCATCTTCGCGATTTCGCCCGCGTCCTTCTTCGGGATGAGAGTGTTGGCCAGGACCACGAGGTCGAACTCCTCCTCGACCGGCCTCCCGCCCACATCGTAGACGACGATGGGGTTGTGCGTGTCGGCCTTCTCCTTGACCGTGCCGTCGGAGTTGATCATCCTGACTCCGTAGTCCCTCTTCGCCCGCTCGGCGTATTCATAGAAGTTCTTCGAGCAGGTCCTGAGGTCCTTGTAGAATATCGTGGATTGTATGTCGTCGTAGTGCTCCCTGGCGAGCATGGCCTCCTTCACGGAGAACATGCAGCAGACGGCGCAGCAGTAGGGGTGCCCCATCTGCGGGTTCCTGGAGCCAACGCACTGGATGAATGCCATCCTGTGGGGGTGCTCCCCGTCCGACCTCCTCTTGATGTGCCCTCCGTACGGTCCGGCGGCGTTGATCATCCTCTCGTATTCCATCGCCGTGAACACGTTGGGGTACTTGCCGTAGCCGTACTCGGTTGCGACGCTGGGGTCCCAGAGATCGTACCCGGTAGCAATGATGATCGCGGCGACGTTGAGCTCCACCTCTTCGTCCTTCATCTCGTAGTTGATCGCTTCCCTCTTGCAGATCTTGGCGCATACCCCGCACTTGTCCTCCTTCAGCTTGCGGCAGTTCTCCTTGTCTATCGTCACAACGCGGGGGACCGACTGCATGAAGGGCATGTAGATCGCCTTCCTCTCATTCAGGCCCTGCTCCCATTCGTTGGGCACCTTCGTCGGGCACTTCGCGATACACTCGCAACAACCGGTGCACTTGTTCTCGTCGACGAACCTGGCCTTCTTCAGTACCTTGACCTTGAAGTCGCCGGCCTTGCCGGTAACACCCTTCACTTCGCTGTATGTCATCACGTTGATGTTCGGGTGCCCGAAGCAGTCCGCCATCTTCGGCGCGAGTATGCAGATCGAGCAGTCGTTCGTCGGGAAGGTCTTGTCCAGCTGGGCCATGCGGCCCCCGATGCTGGGAGTCTTCTCGACCATGTGGACCGGGATTCCCTTGTCCGCCAGGTCCAACGATGCCTGTATTCCTGCGATGCCCCCGCCTATAACCAATACCGCCTTATCCATCAGTTCACTCCCCATGTGTTCGGTCCAAAGTCGTTTTCATAATTCGAGCGTGAATAGCCAGTAGTCACAGAGACGACTCGGCTTTCTGGGTATCCCCTTCCGTTTTTTAATCCTTTCGACATCATCATAGTCCCTCCGTTTCTTGCACTTCAGCCTATTCTGCCCCTATTTCGATTATTTGGAGTCGTTTTAAGACGAATTGCCCTCACTTCTTCTTCGGTTCTTCGATCAGCTTCTCAAGAACCTTGCCGCCCTTGATCTCAGTCACGTTGACGACCGGGCTCCCCTTGGGGGCCTTGATCTTCTTATTCGTCCTGCTGAATCTCTGGCAATTGGGATATGTGCAGGGGGAGCACTTCGCGTTGCTGCAGGAGAGCTCCGTGAGTATGTACCTGCTCACCTGGTGCGGGTACTTCGGCTCCTCCTGAGGTTCCTCCTTCCTGACGACCTCTAGTTCCTTCGTCGCTATCGGTCTTATGCTCTCGGCCAGCTTCTTGTTCTTGGCCGTGATGCGCGTGTATCTCTGGCAGTTCGGGTACGTGCACGGCGAGCATGCCATCTGGTCGCATGACAGCTCTATCATCAGGTACCTCTTCGTCGGCGCGTGCGGTTCTGCGTTCATCCCATCAGCCTCCCTTCAGGGCTTTCGCCATCAGATTCGTGAAATCCTCGACCGGGATGTCGACCAGGCTCTTCTCGACCGGCACCTTGTTGTGCGTCGCGCAGTTGAAGTGGATCTCGCACTTCGGGCAGAAGGTCAGCAGCGCGTCCGCTCCGGTCTTCTTCGCCTCCATCAGCCTGTCGATCTGCATCCTCTTCCCGATTTCGTCGCAGTTCGCCCAGGCGTTCACGCCGCAGCAGGTGGCCTTGTCCCTCGCGCGCTCCATCTCGATGAGCTGGATTCCTTCTATCGCTTTGAGGGCCTCCCTGGGGGCGTCGTAGACCTTCATGTGCCTGCCGAGCCTGCAGGAGTCGTGGTAGGTCACCTTCTTCTCCATCTTGTTGAACTTCAGCTTGCCCTCCTTGACGGCCTCGGCGACGAACTCCGAGATGTGCTGCATCTCGAACGGCATGTCGCCGCTGAAGTCCTGGTAGTCCATGTTTATCGTCCTGTAGCACTCGGGGCAGGTGAATATGACCTTCTTCGCACCCGATGCCTTGAGCGCCGCGACGTTCTTGTCCATCAGCTTGAAGAAGGAGTCCTCGTCGCCGAGCCATAGCAGGTCGTGCCCGCAGCAGACCTCATTCTCGAGCACCGCTGGCGTTATGCCGGCGGCGTTGAGTATCTTGACGGCCGATCTGGGCACCTCCCTCTCGTAGCTCACCCTGTCGGCGAAGACCGTCCCGAGCTGGTATGCGCAGCCGGTGAAGAGGACGACGTCCCCCTTGTTCTTCGTGACCTTCAGGTCGTCGGTGAGCCAGCCGAGCCTGTTCTGCTTCAGCTTCTCGTTGGCCATCAGCCTCTGCATGGTGTGTATGAGGCCGCCCTGGGAGCATATCGGGAGGCTTCCCTCCTTGAACGACTGCATCCTGAGCCCCTGGATGAATCCGGAGTAGTTGACCTTGTACGGGCACATCCCGTTGCATATCTCGCAGGTCAGGCAGACCCACATGTTCTTCGCCGTCACGGGGTCGTTCTTGATCCCCTCGAGGGCCTTGACGACGATGAGCCTCGGCGCGAAGTCCTTGTTGAAGGCCGCCGACGGACAGACGCTGGTGCACTTGCCGCACTCGACGCAGTCGAACGCGCCGGTCTCCTCGATCAGCTTCTTGATCTCATCCGCCATCGCCCTCACCTCCCTGCGCCAGCGGGTTCGGCCCCAGCTTTTTGATCTGCTCCGTGAACTGCGTCATCGTGCTGGCGAACTTCTCCCCCTCGGACGCGGAGATCCACTCGAGCCGCATCCTGTCGTGCCCGATGCCGAGTATGTCGAGCAGCTCCGCGGTCATCTTCATCCGCTTCTCCGCCTGCTCGTTCCCCGCGATATAGTGGCAGTCCCCTATGTGGCATCCGCAGATGAGAACGCCGTCCGCGCCCAGCTCCAGCGCCCTGAGTATGAACTGCGGCTCGATCCTGCCGGAGCACATCACGCGGATGACTCTGACGTTCGGAGGATACTGGAACCTGCTGACCCCGGCGAGGTCGGCTCCCGCGTACGAGCACCAGTTGCAGCAGAAGGCGACTATGTTCGGCTCCCAGGCCCCCGCCTGCGGCGCGGCCTTCGCCTCGGTGCTCATGCCTTCGCCTCCTTGTTCAGCGCGCTCTCAAGCATCTTCATGATTTGAGCGGACTTGAAGTGGCGGCTGGTTATCGCGCCGTTGCAGCAGGTTGCCACGCAAGTGCCGCATCCCTTGCACAGGATGTCGTTGATCTGGGACTTGAACACTCCAGGCGAGACCTCGGTGACTCTCGCCGCGCCGAACTCACAGACCTCCTCGCAGTCGCCGCACCCGCGGCACTTGTCCTGGTTGACGACAGAGGTGGCGCCCTCGGACTCGACCTCGTCCTTGGATAGAATGGTCATCGCCCTGGCGGCAGCCCCGTTGGCCATCGCGATGCTCTCGCCGATTCTCCTCGGAGAATGCGCGAGCCCGCAGAGGAAGATCCCGTCGGTGGCGAAGTCAACCGGCCTGAGCTTCATGTGCGCCTCGAGGAAGTATCCTTCCTTCGTCCTGGGCACCTTGAGCATCTTGGCCAGCTCCTCGTTGTCGGGGTTCGGCCTCGTCCCAGCATTCAGAACAAGCAGGTCGGGCCTGAGCTCTATCTCGTCCCCGATGAACTGCTCGTGTACCTTCACGACGAGGTGCCCGCCCTCCTCGGTGACGACCGGGGGTCTGTCGACGTCCCAGCGGACGAAGAGTACCCCGAGCTTCGCCGCCTCATTGTAGTGCTCCTCGGCGAAGCCATAGGTCCTGATGTCCCTGTATAATATGTATACGGCCGTCTCGGGGTGCTCCTTCTTGATCCTGAGCGCGTTGGCCATCGCGGTGAAGCAGCATATCCTGCTGCAGTTGGGGCTCTCCTCGCACCTAGAGCCGACGCACTGGATGATGACAACGGTTTTGGCGTCGAACTCCTTCTTCGCGATCCTCCTCCCAAGTTCCGTCTGGAGTATCACGCGTTTGTCCTTTCCGAACATGTACTCCTTCGGCTGGTACTCGGTCGCCCCGGTGGCGACCACAATGACGCCGTGCTTGAACTGCTCGCCGTCGGAGAGCTTCGTCTCGAAGTTCCCCAGGTACCCGGCGATCTCCTTGACAGTCGATTTGAGATGAACCTTGATCTTATCGTTGGCCTTGATCTTCTTCTCCGTCTCCTTGAGCACCTCTTGTGGGTCGAGCCCCGTGAGGGTGTGGTATATCCCGTTCAAGTGCCCGCCCAGCCTGTCGCTCTTCTCCACTAGGTGGACACCGAATCCTCCCTCCGCTATGCTCAGTGCGGCAGTCATGCCAGCGAGCCCACCGCCGATTACCAGCGCCGCGTGCTCCACCTTGACCTTCGGGACGCTCAGCGGCTCCAGCATCCTCGCCTTCGCGACGGCCATCCTCACGAGGTCCTTCGCCTTCTCCGTCGCCTTCTCGGGCTCCTTCATGTGCACCCAGGAGCACTGGTCCCTGATGTTCGCCATCTCGAACAGGTACTGGTTCAGCCCCGCCTCGCGGCAGGTGTTCCTGAACAGTGGTTCGTGCGTCCTCGGCGTGCACGACGCGACAACGACCCTGTTGAGCTTCTGATCCTTCACGATCTTCTTGATTTTCTCCTGCGTGTCCTGCGAGCATGTGTAGAGGTTGTTCTCGGCGTAGACGACGTTCGGCAGAGTCTTCGCGTATTCCATGACCTTCGGCACGTTAACTACGCCGCCGATGTTGATGCCGCAGTGGCACACGAATACGCCTATCCTCGGCTCCTGGCTGGAGACGTCGATCTCGGCCGGATAGGTCTGGGGCGTGACGAGCGTCCCCCTGGCGTCGCCCAGAAGCGAGGCTATCTTGCCAGCCCCGCCGCTCGCCTGCGCTATCGAGTCGGGGATGTCCTTCGGACCGGAGAACACTCCGCTGACGAATATGCCCGGCACGCTCGTGTCCATCGGTGCGAAGTCGTCGGTCTCGCAGAACCCGAAGTCGTTGAGCTTGATTCCGAGCGCCTTGGCCAGCGCCTTTGCGTTGGCCGGCGGGCGGGCGCCTGCGGAGAGCACGACCATGTCGAACTTCTCCTCGTGGATCTCCGCCTCCTCGTGGTACCTGAGGATCAGGTTGCCGTTCTCGTCCTGGTTCAGGTTCGATATCCTGTTGTTCCTGTGAATTGCCACGCCGTACTCCTTCTCCGCCCTCTCCAGGTACTGCTCGAACTCCTTGCCGAAAGCCCTCGTGTCCATGAAGTAGATGTGCGTTTCGAGCTTGCCGGTGTGCTCCTTCGCTATGACGGCCTCCTTCAGGGCGGCCATGCAGCAGTATGAGGAGCAGTACGTGTTGCCCGTCTGCTCGTCCCTCGAGCCTACGCACTGGATGAACGCGATCCTCTCCGGGATGTCGCCGTCCGATGGGCGGATGATGTGCCCCCTCGTCGGCCCGGAAGCGCTCAGCAGCCTCTCGAACTCAAGGTTGCTAACCACGTTCGGGAAGGTGCCGTAGCCGTACTCCTTCTTGATACTGGAATCGAACAGGTCGTAGCCTGGCGCTAGCAGTATCGCGCCGACGTCCAGCTCCTGGACGCTCTCCTTCCCCTGGGTGTAGACTATTGCGCCGGCCTTGCAGAACTGCGCGCACTCGCCGCAGCCTATGCAGAGGCCAGGGTCTATCGCGAATATCAGCGGGACGGCCTGCGGGAACGGGATGTAGATCGCCTTCCTCGGCGCGAGGCTCAGGTCGAATTCGTTCGTCCCCTCTATCGGGCAGTGGTCGGCGCATATGCCGCAACCGGTGCACTTGCTCGAGTCGATGTAGGTGTGATATCTCTTGACCTTGACCTTGAAGTTGCCAGGTTTCCCCGTGGCGCCCAATATCTCGGCGTTCATCAGGAGCTTGATGTTCGGGTGCCTGCCCGCAGCGACGAGCTTGGGCGACAGAATGCACATCGAGCAGTCGTTCGTCGGGAACGTCTTGTCCAGCTGCGCCATGCGGCCGCCGATCGTCGTCTTCTCGTCGAGCAGGTAGACCTTGAGCCCCATGTCCGCCAGATCCAGGGCCGCCTGTATGCCCGCCGGCCCGCCGCCCGCGACAAGCACCGCCCCTACCTTGTCGCTCATACCGGTCCGCTCCCGAGAGGCCCGAGGACCTTGAGCTCCTCGACCATCTTCCTTACAGTGCTCGCGAACTTCTCCCCTTCAGAACCGGCTATCCACTCCAGCTTGAACCTCTCCGGCTCTATCCCTATCTCCTCGAGGAAGGGCTGGAGGAACTCGGCGCGTATCGCCGTGCTCTTGTTGCCGCTGATGTAGTGGCAGTCGTTCGGGTGGCATCCCGCGACGATGACGCCGTCCGCCCCCTGCCTGAATGCCTTGATGACGAACTTGGGGTCGACCCTCCCCGAGCACATGACCCTGATGATTCTGACGTTCGGCGGATACTGGAACCTGCTCACTCCCGCGAGGTCCGCCCCGGCGTACGAGCACCAGTTGCAGCAGAAGGCGACTATCTTCGGCTCGAACTCGGCCGCGCGCTCGATCATTTCTTCACCTCACCAATCTTGGCCAGCAGTGGGTGGCACGAAACGTTGTGCAGTTCCAGACCGAGCTTGTCGATGTCGGCGCCCATCGCAATCGCCATAAGCTGGGCGATGTGCAGGACCGGGATGCCGCGCTTTGT
>Ga0316628_100004832_pt1 | contig 10669 bp, 1 predicted proteins | sample OWC_Aug_M2_C1_D5_FD_207648 | JGI IMG/M metagenome (GOLD analysis project Ga0316628, IMG submission 207648) | Wetland soil microbial communities from Old Woman Creek delta, Ohio, United States - OWC_Aug_M2_C1_D5_C | ecosystem: Environmental > Terrestrial > Soil > Wetlands | place: USA: Ohio... | reverse complement strand
AACCGGCGATTGAGTCGGTGCAGCGCTTAACCGAGAAGCTTTGGAAGGTGCGCGGTGTAATACGCGTTGATTCGTTAACCAACTTCCAGGCGACTCGCGCGGTTGAGAGTGGAATATCAGTTGACGATCTGTTTCCTGCCGATAAACCTATTGATGAAGAACTGATACGCAGTGCTACGGATTACATCAACAAGGAGCCATTGATAATCGGAGCGCTAATCAGCGCCAATCAGCAGGTTGCCATCATCCGTGGGAAGTTTGCTCCAAACTCTATCAATTCACAATTGCCAGCAGAAGTATATCGACAACTAAACAATATTTTGGACGAAGAGACCAAACTTAGTGGTTATAAGTTTCATATTGCGGGAGGGCCGATTACCGATGAAGCATTCGACCAGGTTGCCAGATCCGATATGGGGCGGTTGATGCCAATTCTGCTGCTGATCATGATCGTCATTCTTGGGGTAACGTATTTTTCTGTGTGGGCTGTTGTGATTCCGCTTGGTATAGCTGCCGCAACCATCATGGTAACGATGGGCATCAACGGTTTGCTTGATTTTAAACTCAATTCAGTCACGGCTTCGTCGCCTCAGCTATTGCTAGGAATGACGGTAGCAACCGTCATGCATTTGCTGTCTACGTTTCTCGACGCTAAAGAACGCAACATGACTTCGCCTGACGCGGCCCGTTATGCGCTGGAGGACAATTTTGCGCCAATAATCCTTACTAATATTGCAACTGCGTTGGGATTCGCATCATTTATGGTCGGTAACGTTGTGCCGATCACGCGTCTGGGATTTATAGCGTGCGTAGGTTCGGTGGTGCTGACTATATTGGCCTTGACGGTAGTGCCTGCTTTGCTGAGTTTCTACCCGAAGCGAGCGAGACGGTCACTGTCAGCACGTCTTGACTTGTCTAGCATATTCCAGCGCTTAGGTCGCTTTGCCGTGGCTAATGCGAAGAAAGTGATTCTTATATGGATTGTGCTGACCGCCTTGTTTGCGATGTTTACACCGATGCTGGTAGTTGACTCCAATCCTGTGCTCTACTTTAAGCCCAGCTATTGGTTTCGCGATTCGATCGATTTTATCGAGAAACGCGGTTCTGGTGGGGCTGTGTACGAAATCGTCGTGCGCGGAAACGGTGTAGATTCGATAAAGACGGTCGAATATATGCGTGACCTAGACAAGCTTACCCAATATCTCTCGAAGGAAGCTCCAGGAAATTTCCGCAATGTATATTCACTGTCTACTATCGTGCGCAATATTAATCGTTCAATGCACGCCGATGATCCCGTGTTTCACACTATTCCGAACGATTCCACTGAAATTGCGCAATATCTGCTTCTCTACTCCCTGTCAGTGCCTGTCGGACAAGACATAAATGATCGGATGAACGTTACCAACTCGGCCTCTCGGGTTACTGTGGTTCGTCCTTTGGTCTCAACACGATCAAGTCGTGAAATCATCGACAATATTGACGCTTGGGCAGCAAAGAATCTAACCCATGTCAAAATCGAATTTACTGGGCGAGACGTGCTTTACACCAATATGGGCAACAATATAACTGAGAGTCTGATCGCCTCTCTCGGCTTCGATGTGTTGACTATCCTCCCGTTGTTACTGTTGATGTTTCGGACACTCACAGCCAGTGCGGTAAGTGTATTGGCTAACGTTGGCCCCTTGATTATCGTACTTGGTTTGATGGGCGCGTTTGGAGTAATGCTTGACGTTGGTACCTTGATGGTCGCAGCACTCGGCTTGGGAATCGCCGTCGACGATACTGTCCATCTTCTATCGCATTACTTCAAATACCGGCGTGAGGGAAAACACCCCGATAGTGCGGCTATAAGTACGATGTCGCATATTGGTACGCCCGCGGTAGTGACCACATTGACGCTGATGTGTTCTTTCTTGGTATTTCTGGCTGCAGACTTCCAGCCAAATTACTATTTTGGCATCTTGATCAGTCTTGTGATCATGCTGGCGTTGTTGGCTGATTTAACGCTGACACCAGCACTGCTTTACTGGATTGACAACAAACTCGCAGCTCGAAGAGCCAATAAACGTATGTTTGTAGAGCATCCGTCTGCGCATACAGGTGCATATACAGTTGCACGTCAATTCACATCTGCGGTAGCTCACCCCCCTGTACCTGTTCCCGATATCGCCGCGCCATCGGTCTCAGACGCTGTGTCTAGTCGAAATTTCAGCACGTAGGAATACGAAGCTGACTCCAGGAAAAGATCAGAAATGGCAGATTAGCTAACTTGCCGCATTAACGCTGAGCGTAAATAAAGATATTTGTAAGGGGAACATATATGGCGAAGAAGAAAGTTCAATCGACGGGCAAACCACGCCGTTCCGCGCAGGTGAATAAACTTTCGCATATTGTTGCCGAATCTGTGGCGGGTTTGCTTCATCCAGACGGCTCATTAGCACAACTGCTAATTGATGCTGCTGCTGATCACTCGCGCGGAATCGTATTTATCCAGGACGATGAAACCGAAATCCGCCTGTCATATGCCGAAGTGTTGGCGCGCGCGGAGACGCGTTTGGCTGGACTGCGTGCGGCAGGATTTGTGGCTGGTGCGCCGGTGCTGTTGGTTTTTAACGACGGCATCGATTTTGTCGTCAGTTTTTGGGCTTGTATATTGGGAGGGATTGTCGCAGTGCCGCTCGCGTACCCGACTTCTTTCGTACAAGAAAATAATTCGCTGACGAAACTTAAAGGTATCTGGGAGCAACTGGACAAGCCGTCGATACTGAGCGAAAAGCGGTTTTTTGAGCGTTTGGTCGAATTGGAGAAATTGCTCGGGATCTCCGGGATGACAGTGTTGTCGTCTGAACAGATTGATGGACACGGCACCAGTGCTCAGCATACGCCAGGAACTGGCGATATGCTGGCCTTCATCCAATATAGTTCCGGCAGTACAGGAAAGCCAAAAGGCGTAATGCTGACTCACCGCAACCTCCTGACTAATATCGAAGCGATCATCACCCGAATGGAAATAAGCCCATTCGAATCATTCCTGAGCTGGATGCCTTATAGCCATGACATGGGCTTGATTGGTTTTCATCTGACACCAGTTGCAGCCCGGGTTGACCAGTTCAATATATCACCATTCAAATTTGCACAACGTCCATTGCTGTGGCTGGAAAAAATAGCACAACATCGCGTCACGTTTACCGGTTCACCAAATTTTGGTTACCGTCTGCTCTTGAGCAAGATCCGCGATTCACATCTTCAAACACTTGATCTGAAGTGTTTGCGCTTGATATTTAATGGCGCCGAGCCGATTGCAGTGGCGGTAATGCGCCAATTTATGGATACGCTATCGCCGTGCGGGCTGGATCCTCGCTCAATGTTTCCGGTGTATGGGATGGCCGAAGCAAGCTTGGCAGTATCGTTCCCGCCGCTCGCTTCGCAACCGCTGGTTCATGCGATTGAACGACGTTTGCTGGCCGCAGGCGGCGAATTGGAAGCAAGCGGAGAAAGCGAGGAAACCTTGTTGATTGTTGACGAGGGCAGTCCAGTGCCCAGCTGTGAAATACGTGTGGTTGATGACAACGACAACACTTTACAAGAAGGTCTGGTCGGTCACGTCCAGATTCGTGGCGCGAACGTTACTAGCGGATACTACAACAACCCAGAGGCAACTCGCGATTCATTTGCCGGCGATTGGTTACGCACCGGTGATTTGGGTTTCGTGTTTGATAAACGCCTTAGCATAACCGGACGTTCCAAGGACATCATATTTGTCAACGGCCAAAAGTTCTTTGCACACGATATAGAGTTTCGCGCTGAGGAAATAAAGGGTATTCAATCCGGTCGAGTGGTGGCTTGCGGTTGGCACGATGCTGTGCTTGGACGCGAACAAGTTGTATTGTTTGCCGCAGTACGCAGACCAGCCGGAAGCGAGTTGACGCAGTCGCAAATACTTGCACAGTTGTGGAGACATATTAATGCTGCATTTGCAATACCAGTCGATTTTATCGTTTTGGTCAAGTCAGTGCCGCGCACCACCAGCGGAAAGCTGCAGCGTTTCCAAATGCTAAGCGAGTTTCGCGACGGCGCTTTTGCAGATAATACATTTACTGCTGAACAACTACTCAATGAGTCAACGCATCCGATACGTGAAGAGGCTGATCTGTCTGATACGCAGAAGCGTATACGTCGTGTGTGGGCCGAAGTACTGCAACGCAAGCCGGAACAATTGCTTGTTGATCAACCTTTTCTAGAACTGGGGGGTACTTCGATCAAAGCAGTACAAATTCTTGGACTTTTAGAGAAAGAATTTGAGACCGAACTGACTCATGAATTTTTGCTGCAGTGTCGCACCATTGGCGAAATGGCTATCTATATTGAACGTGATATGGATCAACCAAAAGTCGCAGAAAAACAAGCGAGCAGTGCCAGTTCCTCGATGCAGGATGAGGAGGGCGAAGACATAGCCATTATCAGTATGGCCTGTCGCTTTCCAGATGCCAACACCCCAGAAGCGTTTTGGGAAAATCTGGTAAGCGGTCGTGACTCAGTTACAGAAGTACCGTCTGATCGCTGGAATGCCGAAATGTACTATCAAGCCGGTGAGCCGGAACCAGGCAAGATCAATTCACGCTGGGGGGGCTTTATTGAGGATCCGTATGCGTTCGATGCGGAATTCTTTCAAATCGGGAGCGATGAAGCGATCGCGATGGATCCGCAGCAGCGGCTGTTCCTGCAAACTTCTTGGCAAGTGCTGGAGCGGGCAGGTTATTCCGGTCCTCGTAGTGATGGCAAACGGATCGGCGTATTTGTTGGCGCCAGTCATAACAACTATCTTGAACATCACGTACATGCGCTGGACTTGCTGCGCCTGAAGCGCTTCGAAAGTTTCGGCATGCTGTCGCAATTGCAGCAGGATGCATTGGTTGGTGAATGGAAAACGCGCTTTGGTGCGAGCGAGTTGCATGCCAACACCGCCGTGAATAACCTGTTGAACATGATTGCTGCGCGCACGTCGCACATGCTAAATCTAAAAGGGCCGAGCCTGAGTATTGATACCGCATGTTCTTCGGCATTGGTAGCAGTCCATCTGGCATGCGACAGCATTCGCCGTGGCGAATCTGACATGGCAATTGCTGGCGGGGTCAATCTAAACTTAACGGTGACGCCATATCAATTATTTTCGCGAGCAGGCACGTTGTCTCCATCTGGCCGCTGCAAGGTGTTTGATGCAAGTGCCGACGGCTTTGTGCCAGGTGAAGGTGTTGGCGCAGTGTTGTTGAAGTCGCTGTCACGCGCGTTGGCTGATGGCGATCAGGTGCTTGGTGTGATTAAGCGCTCGGTTGTCAACAATGACGGACGCTCACTCGGTGTAATGGCGCCGAATCCGGACGGTCAGCGGATTGCCATCGCGGACGCATATCGCGACGGTGCACTTAGTTCAAGCGGCATTCAATATGTTGAGGCGCATGGAACCGGTACCGCAATCGGGGATCCGAGCGAAGTGCGGGCATTGTCGCTTGCATTCGCCGAGTGTGGTGCGCAGAAAACAGAATGCGTGATCGGCTCGGTTAAGGCAAATATTGGCCACCTGTTAGCCGCGGCTGGCATTGCTGGTCTGATTAAAATGGTACTTGCGCTGCAGCATCGCCAGATGCCGCCGAGCGTGCATCTCACAAAGCCCAATCCACAGATAAATTTTCCAGAAACTCCGTTTTTGCTGTTAGGCGAAGCCAAAGCATGGGAGAAGCCGGGGAGCGGCCCGCGCCGTGCAGCTATCAATTCATTCGGTTTTGGCGGCACCAATTGCCATATGGTAATTGAGGAAAGTCCGCAGCTGGTCGCGAGCAGCAATGTGGCGGACGTCCGCCCGATCCATTTGTTGTGCCTGTCCGGTCGTACCGAAGCCGCAGCCCGCGGTCGTGCCACGGAACTGGCCGATTTTCTACGCCGTACGCCTAACGTATCGATTGCTGATGTCTGCTATTCGCTGCATACCGGTAGACGCCATTTTACGCACAGGCTAGCAGTTGCTGCCGATACGACGGAAAGCCTAGCCGACCAGCTTGAACAAATCGAAAGCATCGTCGCATTGCCGTCCCTAATTGAGCCGAGCGTGGCACTAATGTTTACCGGGCAAGGTGCGCAGTATTCGGGAATGGCTCGCAGGCTGTATGAGACGCTCCCGGCTTTCCGTCGAATTATCGATGAATGTGCAGCCTGTTTTGAACCGTACCTAGACAAGCCATTGTTGGCATATTTGTACGATCACGACAGCGATGACAAATTACTTGCACAGACCCATATTACTCAACCGACGATATTTGCCATTGACTATTCGCTGGGTCGTCTGCTTATGGAGTGGGGCGTGCGGCCTGCTTGCATGCTTGGTCATAGCGTCGGTGAGTACGCGGCCGCCTGTCTCGCCGGAGTGATGAGCTTGGCTGACGCCGCCAAGATAGTTGCCGCAAGAGGCCGGTTAATGCATGCGTTACCTCCAGGCGGAGGAATGATGGCGGTGTTTGCTACATGTGACGAGTTGCAGCCATTGCTGACGCCGTTCGATGGACGCTTGTGGTTTGCTGCTCATAACGGCAATCATCAGGTGATATCAGGCGAACTGGAAGCATTGGCGGAATTCCAAACTCAATTGGAGACACTCGGCAAGAGTTGCAGGCAATTGCAGGTGTCGCATGCATTCCATACTCCAATGCTCGAACCGATGCTTGAAGAATTCGCTAAGGTGCTCGCGGAGGTGGAGTTTAGTGCGCCGCGTATTCCTTTAGTGTCGAACATGAATGCGGAATGGATCACTACGACCCCGCTCGACGCAACGTATTGGCACCAGCATGTACTGGCGCCGGTTTGTTTTGAACAAAGTGTGCAGCATGTGGTGGAAAAGAGCATTTCCATACTTATTGAGTGCGGTCCTGACAAAGTCCTGTCAAATCTGACGCGTGGGGTGTTGAGCGGCCAGTCGGTACATGTGTTGCCGATGTTAGATCGCCGACGCGAAGATTGGGATTGCTTATTGACGACCATTGGTGCTCTGTATTGCCAAGGTGTGAGCATGGATTGGGAAACATACGACGCCGATTTTGATACCCACCGAATATCGTTGCCAACTTATCCATTCGAGCGTCAGGTATACCGTTTGTCTACTGATGGAACTGAACCGATTTCTGCACCAAAGCCAAGTGCCGTCACCATAACAAATCGGGTTTCTGAACCTATTCATGCATCTCTTAAGGTTGAGACACCGCGTGCGGATACCGGTATCCGAAACTGGAATGAAACGGTGCAGGTGCTAGTTGCCGAGTTTTTGCGGATTGAGCCGTCTCGCGTAGATATGTTCCGAAATTTTCACGACTTGGGCTTGGACTCGATAGCTGCTGTGAAATTAGCGGAACGCTTAGGCGCTATAGCGCAAGTCAAGTTGCCCCCGACGCTGCTATTTGAATATCAGACTCCAAACGCACTTGCCGATTATTTGCGCGATCAGGTTCGTTTGATTGAAGCGGCTCGGGCATGTCATTCATTTGAAGCTTCGCAGGTTGCATTGAGTTCCGATTCTTCAAATAAGGCGACGCAGCAGTACCGCGACCATGATATTGCGATTATCGGCATTGCTTGTCGGCTTCCCGGTGCGGACACGCCTGAGGAGTTCTGGAAGATGCTGATTGAAGGGCGATCGGCGATCCGTGAGGTACCTGCCTCACGCTGGTCCGTTCAGGACTACTTCAGTGCTGAAAATAAGGCGCCGCATCTCAGTAATTCGAAGTGGGGTGCCTTTATTGATCGGCCACACGATTTTGATCCGCTATTTTTTGGTATATCTCCGCGCGAAGCGCAGGTGATGGATCCTCAGCAGCGTTTGTTCTTAGAAGTGGCGTGGGAGTCGTTGCAACAGGCTGGTTACGGCGGTGAATTCCGTACCCGTGAAATTGGCATCTTCGTTGGCGGTGAGCAAAATCATTACGGCGAACATTTCATCATGAATCAACGTTATCAGGTGCTGTCTGCGCGACTGAAGCAGACGCAATGGTTTGTAGATTTAAAGCCGAACGAGCGTGATGCGTTGCTTTGTATGATGCGGGACGTACTGCATCCGGCGGAATTGACATCGGATGCTATTGCCGGCAATGGCATGAATGAAATTGCAGCACGAATCAGTCATTGGCTAGATCTGTGTGGACCAAGCTTAGTGGTTAACACTGCATGTTCGTCATCGCTGGTGGCGCTGCACTTGGCATGCGAAAGCTTGCGCTCTGGCGAATCTAAGATGGCCATTGCCGGAGGTGTTTATCTGTCGGGCAACGACACACCATTTGTCTTGTTGAGCCGGGTCGGTGCGTTGTCGCAATCCGGCGAATGTGTGCCATTCGACAAGAATGCCAACGGCATGGTGCTGGGAGAGGGCGTATCAGCGGTCGTTCTCAAGCCTTTAAAGGATGCCGTGCGAGATGGTGACTATATTCACGGAGTTGTCAAAGGTTCGGCAATAAACAATGACGGTCACTCAAATGGCATTACTGCGCCAAACCCCCGTGGCCAGGCTGATGCTATGCGAAAGGCGTACCGCAACTCAGGCGTGACGCCGGAAAGCATCAGTTATATTGAATGTCACGGCACCGGTACGCCATTGGGGGATCCGGTTGAGTTCGATGGTATGACTCAGGCATTCCGAACATTTACTGACCGTACCCAGTTTTGCGGCATCGGTTCTGTGAAGTCTTCAGTCGGCCACATGCTGTCGGGTTCCAGCTTGCCTAGTTTGATCAAGGTCATTATGGCGATGCAGCATCGGATGATCCCTGCTACGGTCGGTTATAACACACCCAATCCGCATATAGATTTCGATAAGTCGCCGTTCTTCGTAGTGTCCGGCGCAGCGCGACCCTGGCTACGAGGGGAGCAGCCTTTGCGGGCGGGCATTAACGCCTTCGGCTTTGGCGGTACCAACTGTCACGTCGTGCTGGAGCAAGCACCTGATTTGTTCGAAGAGCGGCCTCGCAATATAAAAACCCAATCAAATCTTCTTATGCTGACAGGACGCACCCAGAAGGTTTTGCAGACGGTCGCCGCGCGGCTAGCAGAGCATCTAACGCGTTATCCGGAGATAGAGCCGGCACAAGTGTGTGCGAGCATGAATAGCAGTCAGCGCGATCTACCGTTCAAAGCTTCCGTAATTGTTCGAGAGCCTAACGATTTGCTGGCACAACTTGAAGCAGTGGCTATTGGCAGAGCCGAGCGTGGCATCGTTCAAGGGCGAAGCAATCCGAAACAAATGCCTCAGTTCTATCTGGCGCTAGACGGCGTGAGTCCGGTAAACGAGGTAGATCTTGCTGTTCTAATTGAACGCTTTCCCCAGTTACGGGAAATATGCGAGTTGTGCAAGGAGCATTTCCGCCAGGGGATCGCGCTGAACGACAAACGGACTCAACAACATCTTGATGATCTGCTGAACGCATTTGCGGTGCAGTACTCATTTGGCCGAATGCTGATGACTGCTGAGATTGAACCAGCTGCTGTGATTGCCGAAGGAACCGGGGTGCTGGTTGGCGCGTGCCTGCTGGGTATATTAAGCATCAAGCAAGCGGCAGAAATGCTGAGCCGTTATGCGTTGGGGTACCGAGACCTTACTATCACGCCAAAGCGTGGCGGTGAGCAGCAGGACAATTGGAATTGTCCGATGGTGATCCCCGGGGCTGTATTGCATACGAATAAAGAAGACGCGTTCGATCAATTGGAGGTTTATCTAAAATCTCCGCGCGTGCTGTTGGCTGTCGACATTAACGATTTGGCACGCAACGATTACGTCGTAGTCCATATGGGAGGTTCGCAGGAATTGAAGGTGCAACTCAATATTTCAGAAGAATCCAACTGGATTGATTTAAATCGACCGGGTAGTGCAGATGAACGCCTGTTGTCGGTGTTTGGGCGCATGTACGTGCGTGGTATGCGCTTCAACAGTCGTCCGCTAGCAGCACGTGGCGTGCGGCGAGTTCCATTACCGACGTACCCGTTCGAAAACAAGGAGTATCACTTCAACATGCTGCAGACGTCATCGACAACAGTAAATGGAGGAGCGGTATCTACGTCTCAGCTAGTAGGTGTGGCGGCGAATCCATCGCTTGATTTGCGAGCCACGAAGCATCATCAGGCGACATCGTTTGTGACCACTGGAACAATCATTGAAGATGGAAACCGTTCGGCAAAATTGACGCGAATAGTGCCGGCGTCCGGCGCTGCTCTGTCGCAAGATGAGAGAGAGCGGATTGCGATGGTATTTCAGAGCGAGTTGAATGCGAATTATTCGTAACGAAAAAGCAATACACAATTATTCAATGATATCCAGAGGAGTTAAGAATATGGCACAAGACACGATGCGACGCCGGATTCGAGAAGAAATCGCCGGTATTACCGGGCACAGTCTTGCGGACTTGGAGGGCGATTCTTTTTTGGAAAATGATCTCGGCATCGATTCAATAAAGATGGTGGAATTGATACAAAGGCTGATGTTGCTAATCCCAGAAACACGACGCGTTGAGTTCATTAATACGGTGCCCGGCGAGCGCTTGATGCAAGTGCAAACATTGGGGGAGTTGGACGCAATATTTTGTGCACTTGATACTGCACCAGCAGCAATAGAACCAAACGTGTGCCCAGATGTACTCCCCGG
>Ga0316628_100004831_pt1 | contig 10669 bp, 7 predicted proteins | sample OWC_Aug_M2_C1_D5_FD_207648 | JGI IMG/M metagenome (GOLD analysis project Ga0316628, IMG submission 207648) | Wetland soil microbial communities from Old Woman Creek delta, Ohio, United States - OWC_Aug_M2_C1_D5_C | ecosystem: Environmental > Terrestrial > Soil > Wetlands | place: USA: Ohio... | reverse complement strand
CCCCTTCAGGATTGCGTCCACCATGCGGGCAGCTTGGCGGCCCATCTCATAATAGTCAGGTCCGTAGGCGGCGAGTGCTCCCTTGATTGCCCACGATTGATCGCTGTACATCGTGGGTAGTTTTTTCCGTCTCGCGGTGTCAAAGATGAAGTCGGCCTGGCTTTCAACCAAATCATCCGGGACGTGAAAAATGGCTTCGCGATTTCCAGTTTGAAGTCCACCCACAGTCGCCTTTAATTCCTCTACTGACTTGACTCCGTGCTCCACTACCTTGAGGCCGAATTTCGCCGCCGCCGCCTTGACGAATTCAAGGTTGTCGCGAGAGTATTTATCGTTCGAGTCATAAAAGATGTGAATTTGCTCTACCCCGGGGATGATCTCTTTCAGCAGCTGCAGCCGCTTTTCGGTCATTTGCAGGCCGAAGGCCGCTACCCCGGTCAAATTGGCTTCGGGTCGCTTCAGATTTTTTACGAACCCCAACGCAACTGGATCAGCAGGATGAATAAAGACAATAGGAACGTTGGCGGTCACCGATTTCACCACCTGGGTTGCCCTTGTCCCGGTGGTTACTATAACGTCAGTTGTTTGTTTAACCAGCTCATTCGCCGCTGGCTGGAGGGCGCTCCGGTCTCCTTTGGCATTGCGGATTTCCAAGAAGATCGTTTTTCGTTCCTGGTATCCGAGCTGTTTGAGTTCGTCTCGGAGTCCTCTTATGGCCTGGGACTGGGACCGGCCCATATCGGGAACCATGATACCAAGGTGCGGGATTCGAGGCTGCGCCTGTACTGCTATTGGCGCCAGCAAACCAACGGCTAGTAAAATGAACCCGGCGAACATCGTGAGTTACGCCCGAATAAAAAGCCGAGACTGCCCTGATAACAGAGACGGCACAATGGAGCAATGCCCGATGGGTAAATCTCAGGGTCTCCCGGCCCAATTTTCAGAAGGTCACTATTCTGATTACCGCCATTTTAACCAGTGGATTCGCGATCCTCATCATTCTCAAAATATGCCAAGAGCCAGCGGAGTAAGAATCAACTTTCTCCGGCCTAGAGCCTAATCTGCAACCCTTCAGAAGCCACCAGTGTCGAGGAAAAACGGCGGCGGCCTATTTTTGCCATTCGCTTGAGCATCGTGTCATTATGGCTCGGGTCATGATGGAATAGGGCAAGGATCTTGACGTTCGCTTTACGAGCGATTCGAGCAGCTTGCTCCACGGTGCTGTGGCCCCAGCCCTTGCGCGGGCTAGTACGGGAAAAATACTCCGCATCAAAATATTGCGCGTCGTGAACCAACAGATCGGCTCCGCGGAAGAATTCAGTCATCTCCGCATTCTCTTCCTTATTCTCTTCCACATCCGTTGCATAGACCATACTTTTGTCGCGATAGCAAACACGGTAAACAAACACGCCATTGGGATGGGCGGAGCTTCTGCGCGCCAGAACAGTTACGTGATCTGCTGAAGGGTCATGGGAGTGCTGATTTATCTGAGGATGACCTCCGGAATTGCTCAACTGAATGGATTCGCCTCCTTGAAGCGAATAAATATCAGCGGTGGCCTTGAAATCACCCACACCGACCGGAAAAAATCGCCGGTCCATAACTGTTCGTAGCGTTTCTTCCAGCGAGTTGCCGGCAGATTTGGGCCCGAAGATACAAACGCGATGCGCCGGATGAAAGAGAGGTTCGAAAAAGTAAAGGCCAAAAATGTGATCGTGGTGTGTGTGACTGAAAAACAATGTCAACGGTCCAGACGGGTTCCGACCCCTGACCAATTTTTGACCCAGAGGAATGATTCCTGTGCCGGCGTCAAAGATGACGTGTTGCCCTCCGGCTTCGACCTCGACACATGAACTATGGCCACCATAGCCGAGAGTCGCCCGCACTGAAGTGGGGTAGCTTCCACGAACGCCCCAAAATCTCACGCGAAACGGGGTTCTGGCGGTTTTCTTGGCTGCCATTTGCGTGGCTACTTAATGTTTATCACGCTATAAGCTGTCACCGCACGTCCAAAGCCTTGAGGTACAACTCCTCAACGGGCTCGACGGCCGCCGACTTCTCTACCCTAGTAAGGACTTCTAGTCAATCAGAATCTCCCCACCGCGAGAGCGGCAGCAAAAAATCCTGGTCGGTTCGTAGGGGGGAACGAAATGGGCCAGCTTAAACCTTTCCCATCGGACTTCCGTCGGTTATACTCGCTTCCGACTTATGTATAACAAGTTTTTGCGGTGCAAACTGCTAGTCCTGCGAATTCTGGCTCGCCAGAAATCATACTGCGATTCCTATGTGGGAATGATTCGAAGATGAGTAACCTGACGATCGCCCATGCGCTCATCATCCCGATGGTCGAATCGCGCCAAACGATCGATGGCTATGTGCGCGTGCGAGAAGGCCGCATCGCTGAGGTGGGTGCGGGCTCGCCACCGGGCTTTGAGCCCGGCGAAGAGATCGTGGATGCCGCGGGCCGCGTCCTCATGCCCGGCTTGATCAACGCGCACACTCATCTTTATCAGGTTTTGCTGCGCGCGGTTTGGGAAGATCTCGAGTTGATGCCGTGGCTTAAGCGGATCTACGGCACCGCTCAAGTGTTGCGTCCGGAGCATTTTTACGCTGGAACGCAATTGGGTTGCGTGGAAGCGATTCGCAGCGGGGTAACGACGGTTTGCGAGCATAACTTTCTCAATCCAAGCCCGGAGTGCGCGTTCGAGACGGTGCGCGCGATGCAAAACTCCAGTCTGCGTTCCGTTTTTGCGCGGACGATCATGGATACCGGAGAGATCGTTCCCGACTGCACCAAGGAGACGCTGGCTCAGGCATTTCGCCGGATCGAGGAAATTCTCGCCGCGCATCCGAACCGCGCCAAGCTTACCTTTATGACCGGCCCGAACACACCGCCGATCAACACCACCACCGCGCTGCTCCAAGAAGTTCGCCGGTTCGCCGATGACAAAACGATCGGCATCAGTGCTCACGTCGCAGAGTCGAGGTCGGTGGTTGAATGTGTGCGCCAACACCATGGCAAAAACGGTGTGGTGGAGTTTCTGCGCCAGTTCGGCATTCCGGCGCGCAATTCCATTTTCGCCCATTCCGTGCACGTCTCGAAGGATGAAGTCTCAATCCTTAAAGAGACCGGGACATCGGTGTCCCACAATCCGGTCAGTAATATGATGCTCGGCGACGGGGTCGCGCCGGTGGTGGAGATGCTGCGCCAGGGCGTCAATGTGGCCCTCGGCACCGACGGCGCGGCGAGCAATCATTCGCAGGATCTGTTTGATACCATGAAAGCCGCGTCGTTATTGCAGAAGGTTCATCATCAAGACGCCGGGGTTATAAAGCCCTATGATGTGCTGCGCATGGCGACGATCGGCGGGGCCAAGGCGCTCGGCCTGTCGTCGGTTTGCGGTACGATCGAAGTTGGCAAGCGGGCGGATCTGATCCTTGTCGATATCGACACGATTCACAATCAGCCGGTCAACGACATCTTCAGCCAGATCGTGCACTGCGCGAAAGCGAGCGACGTGCAGACCGTGATCGTCGATGGCGAAGTGTTGATGAAGGATCGCGCGTTGGCGCATCTTGACGAGAAGCGGGTGGTGGCGGAGGCAAAAATTGCCCACCGTGATCTCATGGAGCGCGTGGCATCTCTGTCGTTCTGACCTCAAACCCGGATAGGTCACGCTTGACAGTGATCGAAGGGCGAGCCCTCCGGACCGAAGGATAGAAGTTTAGAGTTCACTGCTCAAGGTTAGTTTAGTGGGGCCCGTTCAAGGCTTAATTCCTGTTTCGGCGCCAAAGCGGGTCATTCCTGGGGCTTTTCCGCGGCCGCATTCATACCGGCTATGTAGCCCTGCGTCGCGCACCGGCCCATGCCGTGTTGGTTGAATCCCCCTGCTGATTCGCCGGCGCAATAAAGCCCCCCGATCACTTGGCCGTTCATATCCATCACCTGGCACTTCGCGTTGATTCTCAGCCCGGCGCGGCTGTCGTGCACCACGGGAGTTCCCCAAGCAGCATAGAACGGCGGTGTCTGAATCTTGTACATGGGCGCCGGTTTGCCGAAATCGATGTCCTTGCCTAAATCGACAAACGAATTGTACCGTTCCACTGTCGCCTGCAATGTCGTGCCTCTCATCGGCTTCGCCTGATACTCATTCTTGATCGCCGCGGCAAGCTCAGCAAGCGTGTTGGCGCTGAAGAAATATCCCTCTGTGTCCACGTACGGCGGCGTGACTTGCCATCCCTCCCGTTTGACCGCATCGGCGTCAAAGATCGCCCATATCGGACCGGCGGAATAGTCGGGCGGTTCCGAATATTCGTTCATCGCGACGGCAGCGTTGAAAAAGTTATATTTAGTGGGATCGAATTGCACATTCTGGCTATTGCGGTAATCGTTGGGCGTGTAGGGGTTAATGTCATTGTACACGTTGCCGTGCGGATAATCCCCTTTGGTCTCGTCGTAAAATCTCTTGCCCACCTGGTTCACCAAAATGAGGTCCTGCCAATCCTTCACGTTCAGGCCTTGGGCTTTCACCAGCGGGAACAGGGGGCTCTCAAGTTTCCATGCGATGTAATTGAATCTGCTGCCGAGTGTGCGCTGGGTTCGAATGGTCGCGCCGTTTTCCAGAGCTTGATTCGCCAATCCCCAGAGAGACGCGCCAATGCTCATGGCGGCGAACTCGCCGCTGGCGTCTTGATAGCTATACGGTTCGCCGGCGCATTGGATCGCGGTGGTTATCCTCGGGTCGAACATGCGGCGAAAGTTTATGTTGCTGGTGTTGCCTCCGGTCGCGATAATCACCGCTTTGGTTGCGCGCAGCTTCATCGTGGGATTGGCGCTTTCGATGTTTCCGTCCGGGCGAAAGCTCTTCAGCGGAGCGCTTGCCCCCGGCATGATTCTCGGCGTGTGCTGAACGGCGATGCCGATCACGCGCCCCGATCTTTGCGCCGTCGACGGCTCGCGTATCAGGTTCGTCATCTTGTAGTTCAGCAAAAAACGCACGCCCTTGGCGCGCGCGCTGTTTTCAAGCGGTCTGATCACACCGGTTCCGGGTTGAGCGTTCGGGCTTTCCAGCCCCGCGCCCTTGGTCCAGAAGGCATGATTCTCCCGTGGCGCCGAGTTGCCGGTGTTGTGAGCGCCGTGGTTGTCCGGCGCCTTGTCCATAAACACGACACCGTTGGCCAGCAAGAATTCGAAGGTGAGCGCGCAATGATCGGCGAAGGCGCGCATCAATTCCCGGTCGTTGTAGCGGTAATCGGGCCAACCGTTGGGCCGGACGATCGACCAATCGGTGAGGTCGCGGAAAACTAACTCGGGGGAATCTTCGATGCCGTACTTTTTCTGCGCGCTCGTGCCGCCGCCCAGAGGCATATGGCCGCCGCTCAATATCGCATGCCCGCCGACATCGTAATTGGTCTCAACCACTATAACCGATGCGCCGTCATCGGCTGCTCGGATCGCCGCAGGAAGACCCGCGGCCCCTGATCCGACGACCACAATATCCGCCTCCAAGTCCCAGCTCCGATCCTTGTTGGGTATCGCTTGTTCCATACTTCGTCCTCGCATCCGTTATGGCCGCATTGGTTTGCCGCTCATGGCGCCGATTTGCGACGGTTCAAAATCGATTACAACTGCGACACTGAATATGCAACAGATGTAACGAAAAAAATAACGCCGACTAAAACAAGAAAAGGTTGAACAGATCAAAGGGAATTGGACGATTTAAACGGCTGGAACGACTTGAACCTTTGATTTGTGAGCTTCCAAAGCAGCGCGCAGGAGCCGTTCCGCGCGGGGATGCAATGAAGGATCGGAGCGCCTCGCCGAAAATCAAGAGTGCGGTTTTCTAGCTTCGTTTCAAATCGAGCTCAGCCGCAAATTCTCAAAATATTTCTTAGCCGGGTTGACATCGCCGCGATGTTGAATACTCTCATTCCATAACCACGAGCGTTAGCTGTCAGTGCCATACAAACGTGGACTGGGAATGCTGGAGGTTGTCCCATGAAAAGAGTATTGGCTATTATCCTGGGCGGAGGCGCTGGCACCCGACTCTATCCTTTAACCAAGCTGCGAGCGAAGCCGGCGGTTCCGCTGGGTGCCAAGTATCGCCTGATCGACATCCCGATCAGCAACTGCATCAATTCCGAGATCCAACGGATTTATGTTTTGACGCAGTTTAACTCGGCGTCTCTCAACCGGCATATCACCCGCACTTACGGCATGGCCGGCTTCTCCCAGGGGTTTGTTGAAGTGTTGGCCGCCCAGCAAACCCGGGACAACCCGAGCTGGTTTGAAGGAACCGCTGATGCCGTAAGGAAATATATCTGGTTATTCGAAGAATGGGATGTCGATCAGTACCTCATTCTAGCCGGCGATCATTTATACCGCATGAATTACGCGGATTTCATTCATCGCCATCGCGATACGAGGGCCGCGGTCACTTTGTCGGTGATACCGGTTGATGAGAGCCGAGCATCCGATTTCGGCTTGATGAAAATAGACAGACGCGGTCGCGTGATGTCTTTCAGCGAAAAGCCGAAAGGGGATGCTCTCAAGGCGATGCAGGTCGATACTACCGTCCTTGGTTTGTCTGAGGCCAAGGCGAAGGAGTATCCATATATCGCTTCGATGGGCATCTACGTGTTTGAAAAGCGGGTTCTGGTCGATCTATTGAAGGCAGCCGCGGAACGAACCGACTTTGGCAAAGATATTCTTCCCGCTTCGGCAATCGATTACAATGTTCAGACCTATCTGTTCGACGATTACTGGGAAGATATTGGAACCATCGAGGCGTTCTACAACGCTAATCTGGCGCTTACCCAGCAGCCCTCTCCGCCCTTCAGCTTCTACGATGAAAAGGCGCCCATCTACACCCGGCCGCGTCATCTGCCTCCCACGAAATTGCTCGACTGCCACGTCGTTGAGTCGATGGTCGGCGAGGGATGTATTCTCAGGGAATGCACGGTTAGCCGATCGGTCATAGGAGTTCGATCCCGCATCGAAACCGGTTGCACGATCAACAACGCATTGTTAATGGGATCAGACTATTACGAATCCCCCGCGGAACGCCTGGCAGTTCTGGAGAGTGGGAAAGTCCCGTTGGGAATCGGCGTAAACACGATTGTCCAACGAGCTATTATCGATAAGAACGCGCGCATTGGACGTGATGTTCGCATCGTGAATAAGGATCACGTCGAGGAGTCAAACCGGGAAGAGCTGGGCTTTGTTATCCGAAACGGGATTGTCGTCATAATAAAGAACGCAACGATTCCTGACGGAACGATTATCTAGCCCGGGGCCGTCCGCGTAAGATCATTTATCGATCCGTTTGCCGGGAACGGTTAGCTCTATCTCCCGGCGGCGCTTGATTTCGAATAGTTCAAAAATCTAAGCCGCGTTCACGCCACGTAGGGTACACTCCGCGCCTGCTAAGGCTGATAGATCTGGTTGATAAATCCGGATCGCTCGAGTTCCTCCACGATCGAATTATCAATGAACTGTTCAGGTTTTGCCGTCTTGGCATTGGGGCTGGCAGAAAAATTAAGTATGGTTTGCACGGCCGCTGAGGAGACATAGGGAACTTTTTCCCACACGCCCACAAAAGTTTTATAAGTTTCTTCCAGATTTTCCTGGCCGGTTATTTTTGTGTACTTGCCCACGATCTTTTTTGTTTCTTCCGGATTGCTGCGGGCAACCTTGATACCCTCTATATATCCTTGAAGAAAACGGCGGACTCGATCCCGGTGATCCTTGATGAAGTCTCTCGTCGTGGCAAGCGACGAATGAACCATCGGAATATTTTTCCCAACCACGTCGACGATCTCCTTAAAGCCCAATTGGCGCGCTTGTAACGTCATGGGCGCCGATATGATTCCCGCGTCAGCGTTTCCCTGTGTCAGGGAGGCCAGGATTTCGGGAGCGCTCTTCATGAAAAGGATGCGAATGTCTTTTCCCGGAGTGAGGCCCGCTTCCTGAGCCAAAATGCGCGCTAAAAAGTCGCTCGTTCCGCCCGGCGTCAAAACCGCCAGCACTCGTCCTTTGAGACCAGCTAGCCCCTGAATCTCCCGTTTGCCGTACAGAGACAGAACGACTCGATTGGCGATAGCTGCGATGTAAGCCACCTTCTCGCCCGCCAGACCCGCTTCGACGATCTCGCCTCCCGGCGCGATGATATCAAGGCTCTTACCCACGAGGGATTGAGTTGCCGTGCTTGGCGGAACGAAGTTGAGATCCACGGCGAGACCGTATTTGGCGAAAAGACCTTTGTCCTGAGCAACCCATATCGGCGCAAAATTTCCGCTGATGGCGGCGTAACTCGCCTTTAAAGTCATTTGTTCCGCAGCCCAAACGCTGCTCCAGCAGCTAAACCAAATAATAAAAGCGAATCCCAGCCGAATCGGCATACTCTTTCCCGCTTTCAATGGTTCACCCTCCCTGGACGTTATCCCTGATCCGACATTATCTTGAACCCGCGAAGGCGATGAGCCCTACAGCCGTGGGCAATAGGACACTGCCTCGAGGGCCACCCCGCAATTCCCTTAGGTTGATATTCCATGCGGTCGGGGCCTGCGAGCAACCTGTACGCTTAAGTGCCCACGGCTTCCGGTCTTACCGCCTTCGCTCGCTGCTCGCGGTCCGAAGTTTTGTCGAAGTAGGGTTATTCGTATAAATCCCTCCACCATGAAGCCACCTGGTCGTGGGCGGTGAAAACGACTCCTTCGAACTGTTTTGCATAGGTGATAAAATCGTCCAGCGCTTTGGCGCGAAAGGGACGGCCGGTTATGAAGTCATGCGCGACCAGCGGCATCATCACCGCCCTTTCGGCGCCCCGCTCGTACAGAGCGTCGAATGCCGCTTTCCATCCACGAAACATAAACTCGGGCGTATTGGCGTTCCAGGTGGAATAGCGCGTAGGCGGATTTCCGGCACTGGTGATGTCCACGCCCAAAGCTGTGTCGCTGTAGGTGGCAAAGGGAATTTCCAAGAGCTCGCGGCCATATCCCTCGATGATGGAAGGCAAGTCATCGTTCCACATGCTCCCGTCCCACGCGAAATCCGAGTGCTCCAAAATCAAGTCGACGGTGTCGTGGCTGGCGAAGCAGGTGCGCCAGCCCTGAATGTGCTCGCCCAACAGATCTTCAAACACGGAAACCGTCTTCTTGATCAAATTCAGCTCGGTGTGTCGCGGCAAATTGCACATCATTTCGTGAGCATAGGTATGGCCGGCAATGCAATGGCCGGCTTTTTTCACCGCCCGGGCCACTTCCGGATATTTTTCCAACGTCGCCCCGCATATCAACCACGTTCCCCTTACCTGGTGTTTCTCCATGATCTCCAAAATCCGCCACGCCCCACGGCGGGCGCCGTACTGCCTTTCACCGTAGTCGAAAGGGTCGGGCTGGCCGTCAGGAAACGGGCATGTGGCCTCTTCCGACTGATGATGCACGCTGACCATTATGGGAAGGCGAACTCCGTCAGGCCAGCGGGCGGGTTGGTTGGGGTGCTTCTCGTTCCACATAACGCCTCCGTTAAAGTTTTGCGCGGCTGTCTTGCGCAAGGCCCAAGCAGCAGTTGGCGAGCTCCCCGCAGCGGGCAAACCAGAATTCCTCATGGCCCGCAAGACGATCCAAAAACTGCCGCAGAACCCGGAGCGTAGCGGGCCGGCCCGTTGCCCAGGTTTGCAGGCTGAGTGTCAGACAACGCCGCGCTCTCTCGCTTTCGCTGTAGAGAACTTCGAATTCATTATTCCAGACGTTTGCCAGGCCATCGGGTCCGCCGCGCTGGGGGTAGGGATAACCAACAAACGTTTTGTCGGCTGTACTCGTAGTAAAAGGGATTTCGACCAGGCGACGCGCTCCGCACTCGAACAGATAGGGCAGATCGTCGTTGAGCATGCTGCTATCCCACACAAATCCTTCTTCCGCCAGGATATCGTGCGTCTGCGGGCTGATCCGGTAATCCGGGCAGCGCCAACCCTGAATCCGGCTGGCAGTCATTCCCTCCAGTACGGCCACCGACCGGCGGACTATCGAGCGCTCGCGCTCGGTGCTCGCCGTGCGCACCGACTCGAACGCGTAGCTCATTCCCGCGATCTCATGACCGGCCTTTGCGGCGGCTTTGACTGTGTCGGGATACTTTTCCGCGGTCGTGCCGACGACGAAAAAAGTTGCCTTGATCTGATATTTGTCGAGAAGCTCAAGGATGTTCCAGATGCCGCGCCTGGCGCCGTACTGCATCGCGCCGCCGACCATATAGTTCGGCCTCTCGCCTGGAAACAGGGGCGCTCCTTCCCCTGACTGGTGCTCAAAGGTAAGGACTACGGGCAGACGAACTCCGGAAGGCCAACCGATATTAGGGTCAAGTTTTAGCTCTCGCGCCATCGTGAACTCCAAGCTGTTAAATTCCGGAAAACGCTGCCGAAAGGGCCCTCAAGTTTACGAGCCACAATAGGACAAACAAAAAAGAAGAGTCAAGCCAACAGCCGGACGAACGGCGGGGGCAGGCCGAGAAGATTCTTCCCAGGCTCCACACCACGAGAGAAGTTTGCATTACGCCGCGTTTGGATTTGGAATCGGCTCTTTCCACGGCCTTTGGCCATTTTTGTAGACGTCCGGGCCGAAGCGAAAGTGGCGCGCCTGCTCGAAGGTTTCGACGAACGGCATATTGGGGTCG
>Ga0316628_100004830_pt1 | contig 10669 bp, 12 predicted proteins | sample OWC_Aug_M2_C1_D5_FD_207648 | JGI IMG/M metagenome (GOLD analysis project Ga0316628, IMG submission 207648) | Wetland soil microbial communities from Old Woman Creek delta, Ohio, United States - OWC_Aug_M2_C1_D5_C | ecosystem: Environmental > Terrestrial > Soil > Wetlands | place: USA: Ohio... | reverse complement strand
AAGCAACCCGGAAACATACCGGGTCGCCGCACCGCGGCGCGGACGATCAGGCGCGCATGCGGGCGGCGGTTCCCTGGCGGCCGAGACCGATCTTCTTGGCGATCATGCTGCGATGCGCCGCATAGTTTGGCGCCACCATCGGATAATCCGCCGGCAAGCCCCATTTCTTGCGATAGTCCTCCGGCGTCATGTCGTAATTGGTCTTCAAGTGGCGCTTCAGCATCTTGAGTTTCTTGCCGTCCTCGAGACACACGATATGATCGGGCGCCACGGAGCGGCGGACCGGCACGGCCGGCGTCAGTTCGGCTTCCTTCGGCTTGCCGTTCGCGAGATCCTCGAGGCTGCGGTATACGGAGTGGAGCAGACCTCCGATATCGCCGACTTGCATCGCATTGCGGCTGACATGCGCCGCTGCGATCCTGGTGGTCCATTCGAGGAGGCTGGTGGGCTGGGGGTGTTCGGACATACGCAAGGCTCCATCGGTACTGATACGGCATTCGTTGCCCCGAAATGAGCCGGGATTTTCATTTCTCAATCGACTCGATCAAGAAATTCGTCCGTCCATGAACGACCGATTGACGCGTTTTCTCGACATTACCGGCGAAGTCTGCCCGATGACCTTCGTCAAGACCCGGTTGCTGATCGAAAAAATGGCGCCGGGCGAGGAGGCGGAAATCCGCCTGACCGGCGGCGAGCCGCTGGAAAACGTACCGGCGTCGGTCACCGAGCTCGGCCATGATGTGCTCGGCATCGAGCGCGAAGCCGGCTCTCCCGACCCCGGAATCCACCGCCTACGCGTCCGCAAGAGGCCGGCGGATATCAAATCCACATGAAATTACAATAGGTTACACAGAAGCGCGGGGCGCGGCCGGCCCGTCCAGGCCGCACCGCATGGTAAGCGCGGCGGTGCGGCTGCCATCGGCATTCTCGTAGTAATCCGGCCGCCGGCCGACCGGCACCAGGCCGAATCGCCGGTAGAGCCGCAGCCCGGGCTCGTTGTCCTCGGCCACCTCGAGGAAAAACTGGCGCGCGCCCATCCGGACGGCCCGGGCCATGGTCGCCTCCATCAGGATCCGGCCGACGCCGCGGTCGCGATGGTCGGGTGCCACGCCGAGCGAGAGCAGCTCACATTCGTCGGCAACCACCCGCGCGAGCGCGAAGCCGATCATGGCCCCGTGCCCGCCCCAGCGCGCGACCAGCCCGAACGCGCCCGGCATGGCGAGCACCTGGCGCAGCATGGAAACACCCCAGGCGTCGTAGAAACAGCGGGCGTGGAGCCGCGCGAGGGGACCGACATCGACCGGTCGCAGATCTTCGACCGCGTCCGCGATCATGAGCGCAACCGTTGCGACGGCGCCGGTATCTTCGCTTCCGGCGGGTGAAGATAGAACGGCGACGGCGGGCGGGGCAGTCGGCCGCGATCGCGGTTCAGCCCCGCGAGCGCGGCGACGTCCACCGCCCGCGGCAGGCCTGGACCATCCGCCGCGTCGAGCGCCCGACCGGGCAGCGCAGCGGCGAGCCTGAGCGCGCCATCTCCGGCGATCAGGCAGCCGGATTCGGGCACCAATGTCGCCGCCGCCTCCGGCAGCAAGGCGGCCGGCGTGCTTTCCGGCGCGCCGTCGGCGCCGAAACGCTGCACATACAGATCGGCACGGCGCGTTTCGATCGCGACAATGACCCGCCGGCCGGCCGCTTGCGGCCGGGCGGCGTAGGCGACGGCTTCGAGCGTGGTTATGCCGTCGAGCGGCAGGGTGCGGGCAAGTGCAATGCCGCGCGCCGCGGCAAGCCCGGCTCGCAGGCCGGTGAACGAGCCCGGGCCGACGGTCACCGCGACGAGATCGAGCGAGTCGAAATCGGCGCCGGCTTCATCGAGCACATCGAGCACCATCGGCATCAGCGCCTCGACATGGCCGCGCGCCATGGCGCGGAACCGTTCGGCCAGAACCACGCCGTCGCGCACCACCGCCGCCGAACAGGCCGCGCAGGCCGAATCGAGCGCGAGGACGTTCATCGCGCGCGCCCCGGCGCAGCGGCCGTGCTAAAAAATGCGCCCTCATCGCGAGGTGCACCGTGACGGATCTGGTCGAGATTGCCCCGCCCGCCTTCGACGTCGACATCCGCCTGGCTTACGCCACGGCGGAGAATTTCACCGGCCGGCCGGTCTATCGCGCCGATGCACGCTGCTGGCTGCATCGGACGGCGGCCGAAGCGCTGGCGCGGGCGATCGAAGCCGCGGCGGTGCTCGGGCTGCGATTCCTCATCTTCGACGCGCTGCGGCCTTCGGAAGCCCAGTGGGCGCTGTGGAACCATACGCCGGACCCGAACTTCCTCGCCGATCCGCGGCGCGGCTCGCCGCATTCGCGCGGCGTCGCGGTCGACCTCACGCTGATCGACCCGTCCGGGCGGGCGCTCGACCTGGGCACACCCTTCGACGCCTTCACCCCGCGGTCGCACCACGGCAGCCGCGACGTGCCGGTCGAGGCACAGCGCAACCGGCTGCTGCTGCTCGGGCTGATGACCGAGGCGGGCTGGGATTTCTATCGCAACGAATGGTGGCATTATCAGCTGTTCAAGTCCCGCGACTATCCTTTGTTCGCCAACGCCGATCTCCCCGCGCCGATGATGTGACCGGGCGGCCGCCGGGACGGCCATAGTCGGCCGAGCCATTATAAGGAACCCGCCCGGTATTGCGTAAGCCCGCCAGATTGCGCCGAAATGGCGCATGCGCGGCATTGCATGAGCCGGCCAAATCGGTCACAAAATCGTAACCGGCCACGAAGCGCGGGGACGACATGGTCCTGCGACACCGTTCATCGGGCGGATCGACGGCGCCAATCGCCGCGCTTGCACTGTTCGCGGCGGCCACTTTCTGGCCGTCCGTGGTCAAAGGCGCCGATTCGGCGGTGGTCTTCATGTACCACCGCTTCGGCGAGTCCGCCCATCCGACCACCAACATCCAGCTCGATCAGTTCGACGCGCACATTGCCGAGCTCAAATCGGGGAAATACGCCGTGCTGCCGTTGCCGGAGATTGTCGCCGCCCTGCGCGAGCGCAGGAAGCTTCCGGATTACGCGGTCGCCATTTCCGTCGATGACGCCTACGAATCCGTCTACACCCGCGCCTGGCCGCGGCTCAAGGCGGCGGGCCTGTCGTTCACGCTGTTCGTCGCCACAGATCCGATCGACCAGAAGACGGCCGGCATGATGAGCTGGGACCAGATCCGCGAGCTCGCGAAAGCCGGCGCCACCATTGGCGCGCACAGCGCGGCGCACCTGCACATGCCCGACAACGATGCGGCTACGAATCGTACCGACGTCGAACGCTCGAACGCACGCTACCGCGCCGAGCTCGGCGCGGTGCCGGCGCTGTTCGCGTATCCCTATGGCGAGATGGGCCGAGCGGTCGGCACGCTGATCGCCGACGCCGGATACAGGGCGGCCTTCGGCCAGCATTCCGGCGTGATCGATACGGATTCGAATTTCTTCTATCTGCCGCGATTCGCCCTCAACGAGCATTACGGCGCGATCGACCGCTTCCGCCTGGCGGCGCGCGCACTGCCGCTGCCGATGAGCGACCTGACACCGCGCGATCCGTTGCTCGGGCCGGGCAACAACCCGCCCGCTTTCGGCTTCACCTTGGCAAGCGATATCGCGAAACACGCCGGTCGGATCGCGTGCTACAGCTCGCTCGATGGGCGCATCCGTGTCGAACGACTGGGCGAACGGCGCTTCGAAGTGCGCATGGCGCGGCCTTTCCCACCGGGACGCGGCCGTATCAACTGCACGATGCCGGGTCCGGATGGTCGCTGGCGCTGGCTGGGCACGCAATTTTACGTGTCGAAGAAGGCGCTCTGAATTCGACGGTCATACCGGTGACGGGACGGTCTCGCCGGACAGGATCAGGCGTCGGGCGAGCCGATTGCACCCGTCACCACCCGATCGCCCAGCCGGGCATGATCGAAGACATCGAGCGCATTGCGGCGGATGATCGTGCGGACCGCGCGCACATAGGCCAGACGGCGTTCGGAATAGCGGCCGAGCGTGCCGGCGAGGGCGAAGCCGTCGAGCGCGTGGTTGTCGTGGCGCTGCGCCGCCCGGGTGCGGCGAAACTTGTCGTAGGCCGGATGGCTGTTGAGGTTGAGGGCGTAGGACTTCACGCAGTCCATGAGCTGATCAAACACCGCGATGCGGTAGCGGACGCCGTCGCCGCGCCGGTCTGGCAGGAGACCGCCATTGTCGCTCCAGGTGAACTGGCCGAACAGCGCGTTGCCCTCCTGCGCGACGCGCGAGGTGCCCCAGCCGCTCTCCTCGGCCGACTGGGCGAGCGCAAGCGATGGCGGAATCACGTCGATCCGACGTAGGAGCTCGTCCATATCGAGCCGATCGAGTCCGTAGGCCGCCGCCGCGCGTTCGAGCCAGGTCCTCTCGTCGTCGGTAATCGCGCGGCCGGCCGCCATCCGATCGCGCAGGTCGATGACGCGCTCGCGATCGAGCGCGATCAGCTCGTTGACGTGCAGGATCAGCGGCAACGCCGTCTCGATGAACATGATCTTGCGTCGTTCCGGCATCGCGATATCGGACAGATCGCTCGGCAGGCTCGTCAGGAAGACGCGCGGGACCTCGCCGTCCGCGCGTACCGTGTCGAGGCGGTAGCCAATGCGCGCAAACACGTCGGCGATCCGGTCGCTGGTGATCGTGGCACCGTCCGCCGGCGCGGCGGACGCACGCGGGCCGTCGGACGGCGCCACGATATCGGCCCGAGCCGGCTTCCGCGAATCGGCCGCTGACGACGCCGCGAACTGCAGCAGGGCATGCGCTGCGGCGTAATAAAGGCCGGCTGTAACAACGACGATGAAGGCGATTGCGACGTGGTCGAAGGTAATCCTTCGCAGTGCGCGGCGGATCATGCGCCCATCCCTGATGCTGTCCGGCGCCTCCCGGCCGGTCGGGTTATCGCTCCGTCCCCGCGGTGCCGAGCCGCCGGAACGTTCGTCCCGCCCCGGCGCGGATCCGCCACGCCCGGGCACGGCGAAGATGGGTTAAGTAAAAATTAAGATCAACCCGTTCCGGCGCGAGTAATTTCCCGCGAAATCGGTAAGCGATTGATTCGCCGGAAAAGCCCCGAATCGTTTCGGAAGCGGAATTCTGTGGTCTAGATGGTTTTTGGCTTATTTATTAATTAGTTAACGAGCCACAGGGACCGGTGCTCAGGTCAGCTGATCGATCTGTTCCAGCGTCAGATTTCCCGGCACCACCGTGATCGGTACCGGGAATTTTCCCGAAAGCTTGCCGGCGATCGATGACACCAGCGGCCCCGGCCCCTTCTTGCCGGTGCCGGCACCGAGCACCAGGATCGAAATGCGCGGCTCCTCCTGGATCAGCTTCACGATCTCGTCGGCCGGCTTGCCCTCGCGCAAATAGAGAACCGGTGTGGTGCCGGTCAGTTCGTTTACCTGGGTGGCGAAGGAATTCAGCGTGCGTTCGGCTTCTTCGCGACGCTCTTCGCGCAATTTTTCCTCGACCGCCATCCAGTGCTGAAAGTCGGCCGGCTCGATCACGTAGAGCAAGGCCACCCGTCCGCCGGTGTGTTGCGCCCGGCGACAAGCGAAGCGGAGCGCGCCACGCAATTCTTCGGTTGCGTCGACAACGCAGAGGAAGATTCGTTCGCGCTCGGGCACAGGCACACTTTGCGCGCCCGCGCCCGCCGACGGCGGAGCGGTCGTCTCGCTCATGCCCACCTCACGCCTTTCTGAACATCAGCCCGGCCAGCCATCCTGCCACCAGCGCGACGACGATGGCAACGACGCCGTAGAGTGCCGCCTGCTCCTGGGCGAAGTCGAAGATTCGCGCTTCAACGCCGGCCTTGCGTACGATCACCGGCGTCTTGGTCGAACCGGTCAGCTGTCCGCCACGGAACAGGTACGTCTCGGCCGTGTAGACGCCCGTCGGCACATTGGCGGGAAACCGGATTTCGGTGCGAAACAGCCGATTGCCGAGAACGGCCACCGGCGCCGCCGTTTCGGAATAGAGGTTGCGCGCGACCATGGCGCGCCGCAGGCCGCTGCGAAAGGATTCTGCCCTGTCCTTGTCGTGCGCCGACGCCGTCGGAAGCGACAGGTGGGCGACACCGATCTGTAATTTGCGCAGCGTCTCCGGCGGCGTGACCTGATCGAGCGGCCGGCTCGATGCAATGAAGTAAAAGCCCGGAACGTCGTCGAAGGCGACGGAAGTGCCGTTGAGCCATATCCCGGCGATGCGTTCCTTGCGGCGAACCACCTCGCGGCGCACGGGCCCGCGCACGACGACGACCACGTCGCCCTCGCCGTCCGTCGCCCCGAACAGCAGCAGATCGGCGCCGGAGAAACCGGTGGTAATGGCGATTTCGCGGCTCGAAAGATCCGCAACCAGCGGCATGGCCGCGGCGCTCTGCGGATCGACGGCCGGCAGCGCCAGCGCGAGCGCGAAGACGGTGGCGCTACGGTGCATCAATGCCTCCGCTCGCCGCCGAGGTCGAACAGTGATTCGGGCGTCACGGTCAGGTCGAAAGCGACGCGGCCGGCGACCGCCAATACGATCGCGCCGAGAAGACCGCGCAGATGCTCGCTGCGCAGGCGCATGCCGAACCGCGTGCCGAGCTGGGCTCCCACCACGCTGCCGAGCACGAGCAGCAAGGCGAGCACGATGTCGACCGTCTGGTTGTTGAGCGACTGCAGGAAGGTGACGTTGGCGGTGACGAAGATGATCTGGAACAGCGACGTGCCGATCACGACCGAGGTCGGCATGCCAAGCAGATAGATCATGGCCGGCACCATGATGAAGCCGCCGCCGACGCCCATGATGGCGGAGAGAATGCCGACAAAGAAGCCGATCGAGACCGGCAGCAACGCGCTGATATAGAGCTTGGACCGGCGGAAGCGCATTTTGAACGGCAGGCCGTGCATCCAGGTATGCCGATGAAGCTTGCGACGCGGCATCGCGGATATGTGGCTGCGCAGCCACGCGCGTCCGCTCTCGGCCACCATCAGCGCGCCGATGATTCCGAGGAACGCGACGTAGCAGAGCGCGATCACCAGATCGAGCTGGCCGAGTTGCCGCAGCGACGTGAACAGCCACACCCCGAAGCTCGAACCCAGAAAGCCGCCGGCGAGCAGGAGGATGCCCATTTTCAAGTCCACGTTGCCGCGCCGCCAATGGGCGAGGGCCCCGGACGCCGACGACGCAACCACCTGGTTCGCCTCGGTACCGACCGCGACCGCGGGCGGCACGCCGATGAAGATCAGGAGCGGCGTCATCAGGAAGCCGCCGCCGACCCCGAACATGCCGGACAGGAATCCCACCATCCCTCCGAGCCCGAGCAGCAACAGGGCGTTGAGCGAAATCTCGGCGATGGGCAAATAGACTTGCATCGACACGTCAGCCGGCGGTGTGCCCGCCGATACCGGAATACCAATTTCTTTTGCGCCCGTTACCGGGCGACTTCAAGACCTGGACCGCCGATTTTCCGGGAACGCCGTCGCGCCGTCTCCCGAGATCAGGGCGCCAGGCTGAACCGCTCGGCCGGGGTCACGGCCAGTTCGAACGCAACCTCAAGGCCGACCGCGAGCACGATCAGGCCGAGCAGGCCGCGCACATATTCGCCCTGTAGCCTGGCGCCGAACCGCGTGCCGAGCTGGGCGCCCGCAGCGCCACCGATCACCAGGATGAGCGCCAGGAAGGCATCGACCGTCTGATTGCCCATCGCCTGAAGCAGGGTGACATTGGCCGACACCAGGGTGATCTGCAGCAGCGAGGTCCCGACCGCCATCGCCGTCGGCATGTCGAACAGATAGATCAGCGCCGGCACCATCACGAAGCCGCCGCCCACGCCCATGATCCCCGACAGCGCGCCGACGGCAAAGCCGATGACCAGCGGCGCGAACACGCTGATGTACAGCCGTGAGGCGCGGAACTTCATCTTGAACGGCAGCCCATGGATCCAGGTATGGGCGTGCAACTTGCGCCGAGGCCGCATCGGGTTACGCCGGCGGAGCCACGACCGGGCGCTTTCCACCACCATCAGGGTGCCAAGCGTGCTGAGCAGCACGACGTAGGAGAGCCCGAGCGCAACGTCGATCTGGCCGAGCTGCTTGAGCAGGCCGAAGAGCCATACCCCGGCGGCCGATCCCGCGAGCCCGCTCAGGACGAGCACCAGGCTCATCTTCACATCGACATTGCCGCGCCGCCATTGCGCGATGGCGCCCGAGACCGAAGCCCCGATCACCTGGTTGGCCACGGTGCCGGCCGCGACGGCCGGCGGAACGCCGACCATGACAAGGAGCGGCGTGAGCAGAAATCCGCCGCCGACGCCGAACATGCCGGAGACCAGCCCGACGATGCCGCCGAGGCCGATCAGCAGGAAGACGTCCATCGACAGGCCGGCGATCGGAAGATAGACGCTCATGCGGCTGCCCGGATCACGCGTGCCGGCGTCGCGGCGACGCCGGTTGCAGCCCAATGTACGCCACAACGAGGGAACGGCAAGACCCGCCGCGCGATGCGCCGGCGCCTGTGCCCATTGGCCGCACGATTGCGGCCGCAGTCGTCCGGTCGCAACCGTCCGGCCGCTCAGGGCCGCAGGAAGCCGACGACGCGATAAACCTCGTCCATCACCGGGGCGGCAAGCGCGCGGGCGCGCGCCGCGCCGTCAGCGAGGACCCGGTCGATATGGCCGGGATCGGCCTTCAGCCGCTTCATTTCGGCGCCGATCGGGCCGAGCTTCTCGACCGCGAGCGCGGTCAGCGCCTCCTTGAACACCGAGAACGGCTTGCCGCCGAACTCCGCCTGCACGGTCTCGACGGTGACGTCGGCGAGCGCCGCATGGATGGTCAGCAGGTTGAAGGCTTCCGGCCGGCTCTCGCGGGTACCGCCCTCGGGGCTGCCGTCGGGCACCGGATTGGGATCGGTGCGGGCGCGGCGGATCTTGAGCGCAATGGCGTCGGCGTCATCGGTCATGTAGAGTCGCGACTGGTCGGACAGGTCCGACTTGCTCATCTTCTTGGTGCCTTCGCGCAGGCTCATGATCCGCGCCGCCTCGTCCAGGATCAGCGGCTCGACCAGGGGAAAGCACTCGACGCGGAAGTCGTTGTTGAACTTCTGGGCGATGTCGCGGGTGAGCTCCAGATGCTGCTTCTGGTCCTCGCCGACCGGCACGTGGGTCGCCTTGTAGGCCAGGATGTCGGCCGCCATCAGATCGGGATAGACATACAGCCCGACCGAGACGTTCTCGCGGTTCTTGCCGGCCTTCTCCTTGAACTGGGTCATGCGGTTGAGCCAGCCCATCCGCGCCACGCAGTTGAACACCCAGGCGAGCTCGGCATGGGCGGAGACCTGGCTCTGGTTGAAGACGATGTTCCGCACCGGGTCGACGCCGGCGGCGAGGAAGGCGGCGGTCACCTCGCGGGTGTTGGCGGTGAGCTCGGCGGGCTCCTGCCACACCGTGATCGCGTGCATGTCGACGACGCAGTAGAGGCACTCGTTGTCGCCCTGCAGCCGGGCGAACTGGCGAACGGCGCCGAGATAATTGCCGAGATGCAGATTGCCGGTCGGCTGAACGCCGGAAAACACGCGGGCCATGATGCGAATTCTCGTTCGTCGCCGGATTCAACCCGGCGGTCGCCTTATCCCGCCATCGCGCGGGGCGGTCAAGCGTCAGAGGCGGATCGGCGGAAGCGCCGCGGAATCAGCCGGTCGAGATCGGTTCGGTCGGCGGCGCCGAGCAGAAGGGCGAGCCCGCCGTAGAGGGCGAGCCCGCTGACGACCAGCAGCCCCAGCGCGATCCAGCGCATCGGGCCATGGGCGGCGAGCCAGCCGGCGAGGACCGTGGTGCCCGCCCACAGCCCGGCCGCCATCAGCGCAGACGCCACCAGGATGCGCAGCGCGCGCCGCCGCAGCCGGACGTCGGCGGCGAACTGGCCACGGGCATTGAGGATGCTCCACATCGCCCCGGCATTGATCCAGGCCGTGGTCGCCGTCGCCAGCGCGATGCCGACATGGGCGATGAACTGGATCAGGCTCAGACTGATGGCAACGTTGGCGAACACGCAACCGATCGCGATCTTTACCGGGGTCGCTGTATCCTCGCGCGCGAAGAAACCGGGCCCGAGCACTTTCACCAGCACATAGGCCGGCAGGCCGAGCGCGAAGGCCATCAGCGCGTGCGCCGTGGCCGTCGTCTCGCGTTCGCCGAATGCGCCGCGCTCGAACAGCACCGCGATCACCGGGTGCGCCATGACGATCAGCGCAGCGGCGCCGGGCACCGTGAGGAACAGCGCGAATTCGAGCGCCCGGTTCATGCTGTGGCGGGCGCCGGTCTCGTCGCCGGTGCGGATCTGGCGAGCGAGCAGCGGCAGCAGCGCCGTGCCGACCGCAACGCCGACGACGCCGAGCGGCAGCTGGTTTATCCGGTCGGCATAGTAGAGGTAGGACACCGCGCCGGTCGGCAGCAGCGAGGCGATGACGGTGTCGATCAGAAGGTTGATCTGCACCACGCCGGCGCCGATCGCGCCCGGCACCATCAGCCGCAGCATGCGCTTCACCGCCGGCGTGAGCCGCGGCCGCGGCAGATAGAAATGCACCCCGGCGCGGCGGCAGGCGATGACCATCCACAGGAACTGCGCGATCCCGGCGGCGGC
>Ga0316628_100004828_pt1 | contig 10671 bp, 6 predicted proteins | sample OWC_Aug_M2_C1_D5_FD_207648 | JGI IMG/M metagenome (GOLD analysis project Ga0316628, IMG submission 207648) | Wetland soil microbial communities from Old Woman Creek delta, Ohio, United States - OWC_Aug_M2_C1_D5_C | ecosystem: Environmental > Terrestrial > Soil > Wetlands | place: USA: Ohio... | reverse complement strand
CGTTGCCGCCGCCGCCCGACCTCCCTCCTGTGCCGCCGCCGCTGGTGCCGCCGCCGGTGGCGCCGCCGGTCGTGCCTCCGCCGGTGCCGCCGCCCGCCGAGCCACCGCCGGTGCCACCGCCCGCCGAGCCACCGCCGGTCGATCCACCCCCCGACCCGCCGCTTCCGAAGGGGATGCAGGCGCCGCTGATGCAGCTCTCGGAGAGCGCGCAGGCCTTGCAGACGCCGCCGGCCGCGCCGCACGCGGCGATGGTGCCGCCGGGCTGACAGTTCTGGTTGGAGTCGCAGCATCCGGTGCAGTTCGACAACGAGCAGTTGCCCTTCGCGGGTCCGCACGACGGAGCGAAGGCGATGACGAGTCCGGCGAGGAAGCCCGCGAGGAGGCAGTGCTTGTTCATGATTCGTGGCGTCGTAGCCGAGGATCTGCCTGGGCTCAACTCCCGACCGGCCCTGGCCGCAGTCCCATCGACAGCCGACCGTTGCGCACCGAGGGTCAGGGTGAGGGGTTGCGCGGAATTCCTCGTCTGGTCGCCTCTCGCAGCGAACGACCCTCAGCGGAGCCGCGCGAGGAGCGCCTCGGTCTCCTCCCAGAGCGCCCGCCCGCGCGCCGGATCCGCGGCCCGCGCGTCCGGCGCCTTCCGCGTCATCTGGTGGAGGTACACGCCGCTCTCCGCCTCCATCGCCCGGCTGCAGGCGAAGAAGAGCACCGGCTCGTTCGCCCGGAAGGGATCCTGGAAGAACAGCCGCATCACGCCGCGCAGCAGCGGCTGCGCCAGCCGCGGCGCGTCGCGGGCGATGTTGGTGTTCATCGCGCCGGGGCAGAGCGCGAACACGCCCGCGCGCCGCGCGCCGCCGGCGTTGAGGCGCCGGTCGAGCTCCCAGGCGAAGGTGGTGAGCAGCAGCTTGTACTCGCCGTAGTACGCGAGCACCTTGCCCAGCGCCGGGTCGCGCCGCTCGACGAGCTCGCCGAACGCGAGCCCCTTCGCCCAGCGGTGCGCCTCGGAGGAGACGAAGATCAGGCGCGGGCGCTCGTTGGGCGAGAGCGCGCCGGCGTCGAGCAGCCGGCCCACCAGGGCGAACGACGAGAGGTAGTTGACCACCAACATCTCGTCGAGGCCCTGCGGCGTGCGGCGCGCCTGGGTGGGCACGATGGCCGCGTTGAGCACCAGCCGGTCGAGCCTCACCCCGCGCTGCGCGAGGCCGGCCGCGAGGGCGTCGATCGACGCGAGGTCGGCGAGGTCCACCGGCAGCGGCTCGAAGCGCCCCGGGCCGGCGAGCGCCTCCGCCCGGCGCACCGCCTCGGGGAGCGCGCGCCGGTCCGCCATCAGCACCCGCGCGCCGCGCCGCGCGAGGTCCACCGCGGTCGCGAAGCCCAGCCCGGACGAGGCGCCGGTCACCAGCGCCAGCTTCCCGTCGAGGCGCTCGTCGTCCGCGAGCCGCGGCACGGTGCGCCGCATGCGCACCAGGTCGGCGATGCCGGTGAGCGTCGCAGCGAGGGCGTTGTCCTTGCCGGAGAGAGGCATGTTCGCCGACGTCAGGGGCCGCGCAGGATCGTCCCGAACGCGCCGACGGCACACACGTCGGCCGGCCCGCTGCCCCACACCGCGCTGAGCCGGTGCGTGGTCAGGCTCGTCGCGCTCGTCCAGGCGCTGCCGTTCCAGTGCTGGGGCGCTGCGTCGCCCACGCCCCACACGTCGTTCGGCCCGCTGCCCCACAGGGCGTAGAAGCTCGTGCTCCGGGTCATCGAGGTCCACGCGCTGCCGTCCCAGTGCGCGAGGGACTGGTAGCCCGCGGCCCACACGTCGCTCGCCCCGCTGCCCCACACGGCGGCGAGCCCGTTCGCGGTGCCGGCCGCCATGGTGGCCCACGCGCTGCCGTTCCAGTGCAGGGCGACGCTGCCGCCCACGGCCCAGACGTCGCTCGGCCCGCTGCCCCACACCCCGTTGAGGCTGGTGGTCGTGCCGCTCGTCACGCTGGTCCAGGCGCTGCCGTTCCAGTGCAGGATCAGGCCGCTGTAGCCCACGGCCCACACGTCGTTCGTCCCGCTGCCCCACACGGCGAAGAGGCCGTTCGTCGTCCCGCTCGGCACGTTGGTCCAGGTGTTGCCGTCCCAGTGCAGGGCGGTCGCGGAGCCCACGGCCCAGACGTCGCTCGCCCCGCTGCCCCACACGGCGAAGAGCATGCGCGTCGTCCCGCTCGGCACGCTGGCCCAGGTGCTCCCGTTCCACCGCAGCGTCGCCCCGTTGTCGCCCACCGCCCACACGTCGCCGGGCCCGCTGCCCCACACCCCGTAGAGGGTGGTGGTCGAGCCGCTCGTCGCGCTGGCCCAGGCGCTGCCGTTGCGGTGCAGGATGGTCCCGCCGACGCCCACGGCCCACACGTCGCCCGCCCCGCTGCCCCACACCCCGCCGAGCGTGTTGGTCGTTCCGATCGTCACGCTGGCCCAGGCGCTGCCGTTCCAGTGCAGCGTCATGCCGCTGAGGCCCACCGCCCACACGTCGCTCGGCCCGCTGCCCCACACCCCGTAGAGGCCGCTGGTCGTCCCGCTCGCCACGTTGGCCCAGGTGCTGCCGTTCCAGTGCAGCGTCGCGCCGTTGTCGCTCACCGCCCACACGTCACTCGGCCCGCTCCCCCAGACGCCGCGGAGGGTGCTCGACGTTCCGGTCGCCACGGTGCTCCACGCGCTGCCGTCCCAGTGGCGGGTGGTTCCGGCCTGGCCCACGGCCCACACGTCGCTCGGCCCGCTCCCCCAGAGGCCGTAGAGGCCGGTGCCTGATCCGGTCACCGCGGAGGACCAGGCGTTCCCATCCCAGTGCCGGATGTATCCGAAGGAGTCCACGGCCCACACGTCGCTCGCCCCGCTCCCCCAGATGCCACGGACCGGATTTCCATTTCCGGTCCCCATGGAGCTCCAGGCGCTGCCGTTCCAATGCCACATCACCGAGCCGGAGCCTCCGGCCCAGACGTCGCCTGGACCACTGCCCCACACGGCGTTGAGCGAGACCTGAGCTCCGGCCGCGACGGTGGACCACGCGCTGCCGTCCCAGTGCATGATGACGTTGCTGCCCACGGCCCAGGCGTCGTTCGGCCCGCTCCCCCAGACGGCGGCGAGGTCGTTGCCCTGGGGCAAGGGGCTCTGCCAGCGCCAGCCCATCGCGGCGCCGCCTCCGCCACCGGTTCCGCCGCCGGCGCCACCGCCCGCCGCGCCGCCGCCCGCCGCGCCGCCGCCCGCCGCGCCGCCGCCCGTTCCGCCGCCGGCTGCTCCGCCGCCCGTTCCACCACCGGCTGCGCCCCCGCCCGTTCCGCCGCCCGTTCCGCCGCCCGCTGCGCCACCGGCCGTGCCACCGCCGGCTGCGCCGCCGCCCGTTCCGCCGCCCGCTGCACCACCACCGGCTGCGCCACCGCCCGCTCCGCCGCCGCCCGCTCCTCCACCGGCTGCGCCACCGCCCGTGCCTCCGCCGCCGCCGTCAGGGCCGTCCGCGGGCGCCGCGCACCCGGAGACGAGGAAACAGCCGACCACGGCCACGACCAGAGTCCTGGGTAGGCGAGACATGGCTCTCCTGGGTGAGGCCACGAGCGGGCGTGGCACGCGAAGGGTAGCAGCCGCCTGGCTGCGCACGAAGAGGCATGTGTTCGACGTCGCCGCGAGGCCGTCGAGCATGTCGGGCGACGTGCATCGCCCGGCAGAAGGCCGCCGACCCGTTCACCCGGGACCACAACTCCCTCTGCTGGCAGGGCGTCGCGCGGTAGGGTTCGGGTCATGTCGCTCCCCCGCTCGCTCGCCACGCTGTCGATGCTCGCCGTCCTCTCCGGTTGCTTCGGCCTGTCCAGGGAGCTCCGGAAGAACGGCGTCTGGGCCCCGGCGCAGATCCTCTCCATCTGGGACACCGGCTGGACGGTCAACGACGACCCGGTGATCGGCATGAAGGTGCGCGTCCAGCCCACCGACCGGCCGCCCTTCGAGGCCACCGTCGAGCGGACGGCGATCTCCCGCCTCGCGGTGCCCATGTTCCAGCCGGGCCGCACCGTCGCGGTGCGCTTCAACCCCAACGCCCCGACCGAGGTGGAGGTGGACCTGGAGTCCGCGCCCCCGGCGGATGGGGCCGGCGCCTCGCCGTCGGGCAACCCCTTCCACGACCGCTTCACCCGCGGCTCGCCGAACGGCGCGGCGTTCCTGCCTTCGCCGGGCGCCCCGCGGCTGTACCGCGGCACCTCCGACAGCGCCGCCGACACGGTGGCGCTGGCCGAGAACGGCTACGCGCTCCTCGGCACCGCCGCGGCCGAGAACACCCCGGACTCGCAGCGAGCGCTCGCGCAGGGGCAGCAGGTCGGCGCGGCGCTGGTGGTCCTCTACGGGCGCTTCGACCCGCCTCCCGGCCAGGTGCTCGAGGTGCTGCCCCTGCAGCGGAGCGCCGCGGAGCCCGCGCCCATCGACGCCAGCATGACCCTCGTCTCCGGCGTCGGGCCCACCGCGCAGGTCGCAACGTACTGGGGCCGGCTCCAGCCACCGATCCTCGGCGTCATGTCCCGGCCCCTGGACGACGCCGAGAAGGCCCGCCTGCGGCGCAGCGACGGCATCGTGGTCGAGGGCGTGACGGCAGGCTCCCCCGCCGCGGCCGCGCACCTGCGCCTGGGTGACGTCATCGTCGCCATCGACGGCAAGCCGCTGGTGGACCCCTTCGCCACCCCGGCGCTGCTCGAGTCGATGGCCGGCCGCACGGTCGTCATCGACCTCCTCCGCGACGGCGCGCCGCTCTCCGTCTCGGTGCAGCTCAACCCCGCTCCGGTGGGAGCTCGAGCGCTTCCGCCGCCGTCGTAGTCCGGTGATCGACGGCAGCCGTCGAGCTGCCGTGCGATCCACACTGCCGGTTCGGACCTCGAGCACACGCTGGTGCGGACGACGCACGGCCTGGGCTGGGGAAACGTCACCCTCGGCCGGGGCAACCAGCAGAGCGTTCGTCTCATCACCGTCGTTCAGCGTTCAGCCCGCCGGCACCACCGTGCCCTCGCAGCCATCGCGCTTGTCGCCGGTGACCGGCCGAGGCGCGCCGTCGAGCGAGGCGCCGCTGGACGACCGCGGCGGGCGCTGCCGGCGGACCAGCAGCGTCGCCCCGAGCGCGGCCAGCACCTCGCCGCCCAGCCCGGCCCCACAGCTGCAGCCGCAGCCGCCGGGCGGGGTCACCTCCAGCACGGTGACCGAGGCGCGGGCCTCGTTGTTGGCGAGCACCGGGTCGGCGGTGGTGGAGCTGACATTCGCCACGTTCTCGTGCTCGCCGGCGCGGCCGGGCACCAGCACCACCTGCACCGTGACGGTGGCCGCCGGCGCGAGGTCGCCCAGCGCGCAGGTGACGACTCCTTCCGCGGGCGCGCAGTCGCCCCGGGTGCTGCTCGCCGAGACGAAGGTGGCGCCGGCCGGCAAGGTGTCGGTCAGCGCGGCCGCCAGCGCCGTCGCCGGGCCGGCGTTGGCCGCCGCCAGGGTGAAGGTCACCTCGGCGCCGGCCTCCACGGTCGGCGTCGCCGTCGCCATGGTGAGGGAGAGGTCGGCCGCCGCGGCCAGCGGCTGCACCGTCGTCTCGCTGGTGGCGGTGTCGTTGGCCGGGTTCGGGTCGGCGGTGTCGCTGCTCACCGTCGCGGTGTTGACGAGGGTGCCCGCGGCGGTGGGCCGCACCACCACGGTGACGGTGGCCTGGCCGCCGGCCGGCACGGTGCCCAGCGCGCAGCTCAGCGGGCCCTCGCCCGGGCAGCTGCCCTGGCTGGGCGTCACCGAGAGCCGGTCGAGCCCGGCCGGCAGCGCGTCCATCACCCGCACCTGCGCGGCGGGCTGCGGCCCGGCGTTGGCCACGGTGAGGGTCCAGGTCAGCGCCTGCCCCACCACCACCGGGTCCGGCGCGTCGGCCTTCGCCAGCGAGAGGTCTGCCGAGTCGGTGGGCCCCACCTCGAGGCGCAGCGTGCCGTCGAGGCGCGCCACGAAGCCGTCGCCGGCGCCGCCGCCGAAGGTGGGCTGGCCGGCGTCCGCCGTGGCGGGGAAGTCGTAGGAGCCGGTGTAGCCGGCCACCAGCAGGTCGCCGGTGGCGGTGCGCTCGACGAGGCGCGCGGAGTCGTCGCCCGAGCCGCCCAGGTAGGTGGACTGGCGCAGCGCGCCGAGGTCGCTGGTGAGGCGGGCCAGGAAGACGTCCGACTTGCCGGCGAGCGCGGGCTGCACGCCACCGCTGGTGCCGGGAAAGGCCGCCGAGTCGGTCGCGCCGGCCAGCACCAGCTCGCCGGCCGCCGCGTTCAGCGCCACGCCGCGCCCCCAGTCGTCGCCGGCGCCGCCGAGGTAGGTGCCGTGCTGCAGGTGGGTGAGGGCCGCGTCGAGCTGGGCCACGATCACGTCCCGGCCGCCGTCGGGCACGTGCGCCGGCTGAGCGCCGCCCGCCGTCCCGGGGAAGTCGTACGAGCCCGTGTTGCCCACCACCCACACCTCGCCGGAGGTGGGGTGCACCGCCAGCCCCAACAGGTAGTCGTCGCCGGTGCCGCCGAGGTAGCTGGCCTGCCGCAGGGTGGTGAGGCTCGCGCTCAGCCGCGCGACGAAGCCGTCGTACATGCCGCCGCCGGCCGCCACCTGCGCGCCGCCGGCGGTGCCGGGGAAGTTCGCCGAGTCGGTCCACCCGGTGAGGTACACGTCGGCGCCGGTCAGCGCGAGGGCCTCGGGGAAGTCGTTGCCGCCGCCGCCGAGGTAGGTCGCCTGCACCAGCGTCTTGAGGTCCTTCGAGAGGTGGGCCACGAAGGCGTCCCACCGGAAGCCCTCGCCGGTGTTGGTGGCCTGCGCCCCGCCGGCGGTGCCCGGGAAGTTGGTGGAGAGCGTCCACCCCAGCACGTACGGCTCGCCGGAGGCCGGGTCCAGCGCGAGGGCGGCGCCGTCGTCTTCATCGCTGCCGCCCAGGAAGGTGGACTGCTTCAGCGCGGTGAGCTCGCCGTTCAGCCGCGAGACGAAGGCGTCCCACCGGTCCGGCGAGATGACGGGAAACGCGCCGCCGGCGGTACCCGGGAAGTTGGTGGAGCGGGTGTAGCCGGTGACGAAGACGTCGCCGGAGGCGGCGTCCACCGCCACGGCCAGCGCCTGGTCCTCCTGCTCGCCGCCGAGGAAGGTGGCCTGCACCAGCCCGAGGGACGGCGTCAGGCGGGCCACGAAGCCGTCGTGGCGCAGGGTGCTGGCGCTGCCGTGCGTGGGCTGGGCGCCGCCGGCGGTGCCGGGGAAGCTCGCCGACTGGGTGGGCCCGACCACGTACACGTCGCCGGTGGTGGCGCTCCGCGCCAGGGCCAGCACCGTGTCGCTGTACACGCCGCCCAGGAAGGTGGCGTCGAGCAGCGGGTCGATGACCACCGCCCGCGAGGCGTCGTACGCGCCCAGCGCGAAGCCGTAGCCGTCCGCCCGCGGCGCGTAGGCCACCGCCACCGGCACGCGGCGCGAGCCCGCCTCCTGCCACGCCACCGGCGGCGAGAAGGACACCTCGCCCAGGCCGGTGCGCACCCGCAGCGCGCCCGAGCCGGTCACCTCGAGGCCCAGCGCGCCGTCGAGGCGCACGCCGATGGCGCCGGGGTCCGCGCCCGGGCCGACGGTGAAGCGCTTCTCGAGGCCGTCGGGCCGCGCGCGCAGCTCGACGGTGACGCCGGGCCACACCTCGCCCAGCCGCACGCTGTCCCAGGTGGCGACGCCGGAGCGCCAGCCAGCCGGGTCGGCGCCCAGGAAGGCGCTGACCTGCGCCAGGGCCCGCTCGCCGCCGCTCGGCGTCGCAGCGCCGGAGCGCAGGTGCTCGGTCAGCGTCCACCCCTGTCGCTCGCCCGCCGGCGTGGCGCGCCACAGCGAGTGCACCAGCGCGCCGTCGCGGGTGACGTACAGCTCGGCGCCCGGCGACGGCGCGACGAAGGCCACCTGTGGATCGAGCTGGCCGGCGTTGGCGATGAACGGCAGGCGCAGGCGCCGCGCGGCCTCGGCGGGCGTCGCGGCGCGCGACGGATGGGACGGGCGCACCTCGTCGCGGGCGCGAAGCAGCCCGGCGGCGCCGAGGATCAGCGCGAAGACGAAGGCGGCGATGGCGACGGGAACGACGCGGGCACGGTGGAGCATGGCGACCTCCCGCGAGGTGGCGTGCATCGCGCGTTCCCCGCGGGAGGGCCTCGCCTTCCGCAGGCGTTGCGCCCGCCGCGCGCGATGGCGTGCGCCCATGCGCCCAGCCGTGGTGTGGATCAACCCCGCGGTGGTCGCAGGCGAAAGCCTACCGCCCGCCTCCGCAAACACTGCGCCCGGCGCTGGAGCGCCGCCCGACCTCCGCAGCCCGGCAGCCGAGGCGAAGAAGGTCACGCTTCCTCGGCCTCGCTGAAGACGATCGACGCGCCGCGTGTAAACGCGCAGGCGACGGCGCGCGGGCCAACGCCCGATTCCCGCGGGGCGGCGCGGTGGGCACGGCCGTGGCAAGCTCGCCACCCATGCTCCTGCTCGCGCTCCTGATCGCGTCCCTCGACGGCGGGGCGTCGTCCCCGATCCAGCCCGAGCCTCGACCGGGGCCGGCCGGAGAGGTGACCGCGGTGGTGATCGACGAGCGCGGCGCGCCGATCGCGGGCGCGGTGGTGGAGCTCATGGGCGGCGACCACCACGACCTGCGCCACCTGCAGGGCGAGACCGGCGCCGACGGCCGCGTCACCGTGACCGGGGTGGCCACCAGCATGTACGGCACCACCATCAGCGTGCACCGCGAGGGCTACGGCCCGGTGCGCGGCACGCTGGAGGAGACCTCGCTGCGCCGCGGCGCGCTGTCGGTGCGCATTCGCCTCGGCAAGGCGCAGGCGCTCGCCGGCATTATCCTCGCCCCCGACGCCACCAGCGGCTCGCTGAGGCTGATCCAGGCGCCGCCGCCCGGCGCGGATCCGGCCCGCTGGCGGTACACCGCGGTCGCGCAGGCCACGGGCACGCTGGGGCCCGGCGGCGGCTTCGCCTTCGAGGTGCCCGAGGGGGACTACGAGCTGTCGTGGCTGCGGCCCTCGGGCGCCGAGTTCTTCGCGGTGGTGCACGCGCCCTCGGCGAAGCTCGCGCTCCAGGCCCCCGTTCGCGCGCTCGACGGGCGGGTGCTGGCCTCCACCGGCGCGCCGCTGGCCGGCGCCAGCGTCGAGGTCGAGCGGGCCCTGACGCAGCAGCCCTCGTGGCCGCCGGGCCTGCGACCCAGCCCGCTGGCGGCCCTGACGAAGACCGACGCGCAGGGGCGCTTCAGCGTGAAGGGCCTCGACATCGGCCCGTACCGCGTCGAGGCGTCGAGCGGGGGCCTCTGCCACGCCAGGGCCGTCGAGCTCCGCGAGGCCGGCGCGGCGGCGGAGCTCACCTTCGGCAGCGGCTGGACGCTCACCGGCCAGGTGGTGGACGGCGAGGGCCACGGGCTGCCGGGCACCGCGGTCATCCTCACCGAGCCTCCCGACCAGCCGCTGAGCATGTGCAGCGCGCGCTCCGCGGTGACCGACGCGCAGGGGCGCTTCACGCTGCGCGACATCGACCTCGACGCCGCCCGGGTGGCCACCGTGCCTGCCCGCGGCTCCGACCTGCCCACCGCGGAGGCCGCCGTGAGAAAGGGCGCGCCGCCGCTGACCTTGACGGTGCGCCAGCTGGCGACGCGCACGGTGCGTGGGGTGGTGCTCGGGCCGGACCGGAAGCCCATCGCCGGGGCGATGGTCTCGAACCGCGGCGCCTTCACCGACGAGCGCGGGCAGTTCTCGGTGGTGCTGGGCCCGGCGGATCCTCCGGTGGTCAGCGTCTCCCGCCGCTGCTTCGTGCAGCGCGAGGTGCCGGAGGCCGAGGCGGCGACCATCGTGCTCGAGCGCCGCCCCTGCCTCGCCGCCTACGTGGTCGACGCGCAGAAGCGGCCGGTGCCCGGCCTGCACTCGCTGGAGGTGAAGCGCGCCGACGGCACGCGCCTGGCCTCGTGCACCACCCGCCAGGCGGAGGCCGACTGCACGCTGGAGGCGGAGCTGGGCGAGCTGGTCGTCTCCGGCACGCTGCGCGACGGCCGCGCCGTGCGCGCCCAGGTGAAGGTCGACGGGCCCGAGAAGCGCGACGTGTACCTCACCGCGCCATGACGCGACTCGAGCTCGAGACGGGAACCGGCCGGAGGCGCTGCGAGGTCGACCGCGGCCGGGGCCACCGCAACGGGAGTCGAGGTTGCGCGCGGGCGCCGGGCCAGTTAGCCGTCAGCGGCTCATGTCTGAAGTGACCGCCGGTGAGGTGTGCATCGCGAACATCGGCCCGCGCCAGCGCCGCCGCCGCATGCTGGCGGGCGTGGTCTCGTTCGCCGTGGCCGCCGCCATCTTCGCGGCGCTCGCGGCGACCGGCGTCCACCGGTGGTGGCGGCTGGTGTTGTGCCTGCCGCTCTACGTCGCGGCGGCGGGCTGGTTTCAGGCCCGAGACAAGACCTGAGTGGGCCTCGCGTCGCGCGGTCAGCGCGACCTGGACTCCGGGGCTGAAGCGATCGCCGACTCGGCCGAGCTGGCCCAGGTCCGCGCACAGGCCCGGCGGGTGAACCTCAAGTCGGTCGCGGCGGCCGCGGTGGTGACGGCGCTGGCGCTCCTGCCGCCGTAGACGGTGGCGTGGACTCCGCTGCACGCGCGTGCCACCATCGCCGCTCGCCACATCCGCGGTCGAACGACTCTG
>Ga0316628_100004827_pt1 | contig 10671 bp, 7 predicted proteins | sample OWC_Aug_M2_C1_D5_FD_207648 | JGI IMG/M metagenome (GOLD analysis project Ga0316628, IMG submission 207648) | Wetland soil microbial communities from Old Woman Creek delta, Ohio, United States - OWC_Aug_M2_C1_D5_C | ecosystem: Environmental > Terrestrial > Soil > Wetlands | place: USA: Ohio... | reverse complement strand
CCTGCTGGGCGTCGGCGACCTTGACCGAGAGGTTGGAGGTGGCGAGATCGGCCAGGCGAAGCGGGTCGTCGAGGTTGGCGGCGATGAGCATGACCTCGGGCGAGATCTGGCGCCCCAGGGCGTTGACCCGCTCCAGCCCCTGGCGGATGGAGCGCACGAAGGCCTCGACCTCGAGCTCCTGACCCTCGAGCGAGGGTTCCTCGAGGCGCGTCAGGCGGGCCTCGAGGTAGGGCTCGGTGCTGGTGTAGTAGTCGAGGGAGGCGCGCGACAGTCCCTGGACGAGGATGCGCAGGTTGCCGTCGGGCAGCTTGAGCATGCGCATGATGACGGCGGCACAACCCACGGTGAACAGATCCTTCTCGGTCGGCCGGTCGATGTTGGCGTCCCTCTGGGTAACGAGCAGGATCAGGCGGTCCTCGGCCAGGGCCCGGTCCACGGCCCGCACCGACGCCTCTCGGCCCACTGACAGCGGCATGATGGTGAAGGGGAAGAGCACGACGTCCTTCAACGCCATCACCGGAAGCACCTCCGGGATGTGGAGGATCTCCCCCGGCTCCTGGGTCGGCTCAGCGATTTCGGGCGCGTCACTCATCGATCTCGGGCTCCTCGACGATGGGGATGGTGTGGGTGCGGTGACGTCTCTCGACCAGTCTGGGGAGGGTGACGATCAGGACCCCGTCGCACAGGCGGGAGCTGCTTTGGGCGGGGAGGATGGGCCGTGGCAGGTCGACGCGAATGGCGAAGGACCCCATGAAGCGCTCCATGAGGTGAAAGCGCCGCCCCGGCGGCTCGTTGGCCAGACGCGTCTTGCTGCCGCGGATGTGCAGGGCTAGGTCGCACAGCTCGAGCTGCAGGTCTCGCACCCGGACCCCGGGCAGCTCCACCCGGACCTCGAACCCGCTCTCGCGCTCGATCAGGTCCAGGGGAGGCTGCCAGTGGGCCGTCGGCGAGGCGGGCTCCTCGAGGAGCAGCTCGATGAGGCGGTTGATCTCGGCCCGCAGCTGGTGGATGTGTCCGAACGATCCGGTGGGGGGGCTCATTCGTCGTCGTCCTGTTGCAGCAGCAGCCGCCGCAGCTCCTCCATGAACTGGTTCACGTCCTCGAAACGGTGGTAGACGCTGGCAAAGCGGACGTACGCCACCTGGTCCATGCTGCGCAGCCGCTCGGTGACCATGCTCCCGATCTCCTGGCTGGACATCTCGCGCACCTCGCGCGCCGCCAGCTCGGCCTCCACCGCCTCGACCAAGCTGACTAGGTCCTGGCGCGGAACCGGTCGTTTCTCGCAGGCCTTGAGCAACCCGGTGAGCAGCTTCTCGCGGTCGAAGCTCTCGCGGCGCCCGTCCCGCTTGACGACCGTGGCCGGCAGCTCGTCCACTCGCTCGTAGGTGGTGAAGCGTCGGCCGCAGTTCTCACACTCGCGACGGCGGCGGATCTCGCAGCCCTCGCGGACCTCACGAGAGTCCACGACTCGGTTGTCCACGTGGCCGCAGAAGGGGCACTTCATGTCGTCCAGCCGCCTCGCCCAGGGCGAGTACCTGAGTATACATGGCGAGGCGACTGCTCGGCTTGTCCGACCCCCCGCGCCTACTCGGGCTCGGGCTGCCCGTTCCCATCTCTCGCCGCCGTCTCCTGCGCCGGCGCGGCCTTCATGGAGCTCACGTCGCGCAGCGAGAGGCCGAACGCCGGCAGGCAGGCGAGGCCGATCACGGTGATGGGCACGAAGCAGATGGCGTGATAGGCGATGGCAAAACCGGTGGCGCGGTTGAGCTCGATGGCGAAGAAGTAGACGAGCCCGGCCTGGGTCGCCTTGTGGAACCCGCCGATGCCACCCGGGGTCGGGATCGCCAACCCGACGACGGCCAGCATGACCAGACAGTAGGTGGTGCGGAACGGTAGGTCGATGGAGAAGGCCAGCATGCTGGTCGCCACCTGCCAGTAGATCACGTACCACAGCAGGAGCGAGGCGCCCACCGTGACCACCAGGTCGCGGGGCCGGCGCAGCACGCGGATCCCGTCCAGGAAGTGGTTGAGGAAGCTCGCCACCGGCTGTTCCCAACGTTTGGCCACGCGGGCCACGGGCGCGGTCAGCAGACGCACGAGGCGCTCCTGGAAGCCGAGGAGCCCGAGCAGGGCGACGGTGGCCACGACCAAGCCAGCGGCGAGCAGGTAGGCGGCGCGGGTGAGGGCCTCGAGGTAGCGGCGCGCCTGCTCGTCGAGGCCATCCATGACCGGCGGCCACAGCGCGAAGATCAGGAAGAAGAAGACGACGGTGCCCAGATCGAGGATGCGCTCGGTGACGATCGAGGCGATCGTCGCGGAAGCCGGCTTGTGCTCCCGCTGGGCGAGGAGCAGCGGGCGCACCAGGTCCCCAAGGCGCGCCGGCAGCAGGGACATGGCCGCGTAACCCGCTCCAGTAGCGAGAACGACGCTTGAGTGTCGGAGCGGGCCCACCGGTCTGAGGATGATCTGCCAGCGGACGGCGCGCAGCCAGTAGGTCGAGAGGGCCAAGAGGGTGGCGAGGGCTAGCCAGCCCGGCCGGGCCTCGGCCAGCGAGCGCCCGACCTCTGCCAGGTCCACGTTCCACAGGAAGACCGTCAGGAGGGCGGCGACGAGGGCAATGGAGACGGCAATCCGAAGCGACTGTTTGGTCACTCGCTCAGGGTATCATCCTGCTCGCCCCGCTGCGGGTCGTGCGCACGATGTTGGTCAGAGCCCACCCCGACTGCCTCGCCCATGTGCCCAGCCTCGGGCATCCCGACCCGCCGGCCCGGCAGCGGGTGGTGCTCGAAGCGCTGGCGGGTGCGGCCGAGGCGGCGTGGCAGGTGGAGGAGCGCGCTGCGCTGCCCGCCGAGGTGGACGTGCTCGGCGCTCTCGCCTGGCTGCACGACCCTGGCCACCTGGAGCGGGTGCGCGCGGCTTCAGCCGCGGCGCCGGGCTTCGTGGACAGCCCGGACTGCCCGGTCTCCCCAGGCACCTTCCGGGCGGCGGTGGCGGCCGCCGGCCTGTCCCTGCAGACGGCCCTGGATCTGGCCAACGGCCGGCTGCAGCGGGCGTTTGTGGTGACGCGCCCTCCTGGTCATCATGCCGAGGCGTCCCGAGCGCACGGCTTCTGCTTCTTCAACAATGTGGCTGTGGCCGCAGAGACGATCGTACGCGCTTGGAACGCGCCGGTGTTGATCGTGGACTTCGACGTCCACCATGGCAACGGCACCCAGAGGATGTTCTACCACCGCCGCGACGTGGGCTACCTGTCGGTCCACAGGTACCCTTTCTTCCCCGGTACCGGTCAGGGCGACGAGGTGGGGGAGGGCGCCGGTCGCGGGACCACCCTCAACTTCCCCCTGGCGGCGGGGGCCGACGACGAAGTGTACGTGGCTGCTCTGGAGAGCGGCCTGGAGCAGATGGGACGCCGGATGCGACCAGCCGCGATCCTGGTTTCGGCCGGGTTCGACGCCCATCGTGACGATCCGCTGGGCGGTATGGGCCTGTCGAGCGAGGGCTTTCAGAGGATGACGGTGGCCATCGTGCAGGCCGCCACGACCTGGTCGGGCGGGCGGGTGCTGTCATTCCTCGAGGGTGGGCATCGCCTCAAGGTCGTCGCGGAGTGCGCCCTCGTTCACGTGCGGGAGTTGGCCCGGGGCGAGGGCCATGGCCGTCCGGAGGACTGACCGAGCCCCTGGAGTCCGCCTGCGGGTGGTGGGTCGGAGCGGGGCACAGGGCCCGGAAGCGTCGCCCCGCCGCCCAAGCCGGTATTCGGCATCGGAATCGCGCCCGGAATCGGTGCCCGGATGCGGCGATCTAGGCGGGCGCAGTTTGCAACATCCTGTGCTCGGGCAGAAGCGGTCGCCGATGTCCAGACGAGTGCTCGAATGATCGGTCCGGACGGCGCTCTCATTGGGGCTGGGCTTTGTTCCCGATTCGCGCACGGATTCTCCCCGCGCATGCAGCGCGGTGGAATGTGTGGGAAACACGGAGGCATTGTGAGACAATGCTTTCTGGTGTATCGGGAGAGTGCCCGAGGGCCTGCGTCGAGGACCATGTTGGAGCATGGTGGGCAGCCTCGAGGTGCAAGTCTATTTGGATGAGATTGACCGCGGAGATTGCTGTGGTGTAATATCATGGCGAGCGATCACCCAAGCACGGCTTCCGTGGTGCATAGGAGGTAACGCGATGCGGCACAAGTTGATCGGGGGAGCAATCATGCTGTCGGCCCTCCTGCTGCCTGCGAGCGCCTTTGCCGACACGGTCTTCCATCTCGATACTCCGCCCGACGGGGCAACCGTGGCCGGGATCGTGGAGGTCGCGGGGTGGGTCGTCGACGACGGCCAGGATTGTGGTCCGCCGCCCGAGTGGCTGGTTTGCGACTGGCCGGTGGATGCCTTGGTGAGCAATATCGACCTCTACGTGGACGGGGTCTTCGTCGCGGCCGCGGACCTCAACATCCCGCGCTACGACGTGCTCCAGGCCTACCCCTGGTACGCCGGCACTCCGTTCAGCCGCCCCGGGTTCAGCACCTCCTTTGACGCCGATGCGCTGATCGACGGCAGTCACACCCTGTTCCTGCGGATCACCTTCAGCGATACCACGGTGGAGGATTACGGGGAGCGGACCGTCATCGTCAACGGCTCTCTGAACCAGGCGCCCTTCGGCGAGATCGAAATGCCGGGCGAGAACCAGCCGATGAACGGTGTGTTCCCGGTTACGGGCTGGGCCCTCGACGACGGTTCGATCGAGGACGTCGAGGTCCTGGTGGACGGCCAGGTGATCGGCCATGCCGTCACTGGTATGCACCGGCCGGACATCCACAACCGGTTCCCGTGGCATCCGGATGCCGAGTACGCGGGTTTTGTCCGCATGCTCAACACCACTGAGATCATCAACGGCATTCACGTTCTCTCTGTCCGCCTGCGCGACGACGAGGGCGCCGAGCGCCTGATCGGGCGGCGCTACGTGCACACCTCGAACGTGGGCTACAACCTGCCGCCGTTCGGGGCTATCGACTGGCCCATCGCCAATCACTACATGTTCGCCCGCGGCTGCAGCGATCCCGGCGGGTGGTCGATACCGCCATTCGAAGACCCGCAGGTGGTGGAGCTGGTAACCGGCTGGGCCCTGGACGTGGGCTCGAGCACCGATGCAGGCGGCGTCAAGTGGGTGGAGCTGCTGATCAACGGTACGGTGATCGCCAACACGCTGGTCGACGAGTTCTACTACCCGTGGTTCGCGATGGACGTGAACTACTACGGTCACGAGCGCCTCGACGTGCTGCGCATGTTCCCCGACGTGCCGAACGCCAAGGTCTCTGGATTCGCCTTTGCGATGGACGTGTCCGACCTCATGATCAACCACGGCTACCACCAGGGCTTGCACTACCTCAAAGTCCGTGCCGGAGACCTCGAGAACTACGTGGCGGACATCGCGCAGATCCCGGTCATCTTCGACTGTGACGACGACCCGGACCGCCCCTCCTGGGGCGACATCTACAGCCCGACCGAGATGGAGCGGATCGCCGGCACGTGGCCGGTGACCGGGTGGGCGGTGGACTACGACCACGTCCAGTACGTGGAGGTGTGGGTGGACGGCATGTTCATGGGCTTTGCCACCTATGGACTGCCCTCGCCCGAGGTCACTGCCGCCTACCCGTGGTACCCGTGGTCACAGACCCAGAACGCGGGCTTCTACTACGACCTGGACACCACGCTGCTGAGCGACGGTGAGCACCTGCTCGTCATCCGCACCGAGGATTACTGGGGCGGCAAGACCTTTGTCGGCGAGCGCCGGTTCATCGTCGACAACATTAACAAGCTCTTTTAGCGAGAGCTGTCCCAACGGCTCGGAGCCTGCGCCCCGCGTCTGCGGGGCGCCGCGCATTTAAAACCACGGGGGGGGGTGCGGGCAAAAAGAGGTGAGACCATGAGGGCTCTCTACTTCGAGGAGCACGGAGGCACGGACAAGCTCCGCTGTGGCGATCGACCGCTGCCCGAGCCTCCGCCGGGCTGGGTCCGGGTGCGGCTCAGGACCGCTGCCCTCAACCACCTCGACCTGTTCGTGCTGCGTGGCATGCCCGGGGTGCCGGTGGGTCTGCCCCACATTGGTGGCGCCGACGGAGCCGGTCTCGTGGACGCCGTAGGCGCCATGGTCGAGGGCGTGGAGCTTGGCCAGGAGGTGGTGTTCGACCCCGGCCAGTCGTGCGGATCCTGCGAGCAGTGCCGCAAAGGCGAGCACTCGCTGTGTGTCCGCTTCGGCGTACTTGGCGAGCAGACCGACGGCACCTTTGCCGAGGCGGCGCTGGTCCAGGCTGCGGCGTTGGCCCCACGGCCCCAGCACCTGAGCTGGCAGGAGTCGGCCGCCTTTGGCCTCACCTTCCTGACCGCCTGGCGCATGCTGTTCACGCGCGGCCGCCTGGCACCCGGGGAGAGCGTTCTCATCCACGGTATTGGTGGTGGTGTCTCCCTGGCCTGCCTGCAGCTCGCCACCATGGTCGGTGCCCGGGTCCTGGTGACCTCGCGCTCAGAGAGCAAGCTGCAGCGGGCGCTGGCCATGGGAGCGAGCGATGGTCTGCTGGCTGAGGCAGGGGTTGCGCGGGAGGTGCGACGCCTGACCGACAAGCGCGGCGTGGACGTGGTCGTGGACTCGGTGGGCGAGGCGACCTGGGGCGAATCGCTCAAGGCCGCCGCCAAGGGCGGCCGGATCCTGACCTGCGGCGCCACCAGCGGACCTAACCCGGCCGAGGAGCTCAGGCTGGTCTTCTGGAACCAGCTCAGCATCCTCGGCTCGACGATGGGCAGCCGCGAAGACTGGCGACGGTTGATGAACGCGGTCAACGCTCATCGCCTGAGGCCGGTGGTGGACTCGGTGCTGCCCCTGGCCGAAGGTCGCGCCGCCTACGAGCGCATTCAGCGCGGTGACCAGTTTGGTAAGATCGTCCTCGCCGTGGACTAGGCCGACGGACGGCACTGGTGCTTCTCTGGCGCACGCGATCCCGGCATTTGGGCGGTCGGGCGCGAGACCATGGAGACCGCCAGGGCATCAATCCACCAAGGGATACCGGATTCGAGGATATGCATGCACACAACCTAGCCCGCCCTTCTCACCACCTGGCTACTGCGGGCCGCGATCTGGCAGCCTTGGCGGCCCTCCTCGGGCCTTGCTCGGTGGGACGTACTTCAGGGAGTACGCCTCGCTCGCTCGGCCGCTCGGATCGCGACCAGGACTACCATCTCGCGACCCTCCCTGCGCAAGGTGGTGAGAAGGGCGAGCTTGCGCCGCGACATCCAGCCCCCGTACCACGGGCTCTCGGGAGCTGGTGGATGGTTCCATTGCGAGCCGAAACGCGCCTCGCCGGCTCGAGGCCCGGCCTGCGGGGCAGGTGGTGAGACAGCGGTGGCAGTAGCGACTCACGAGCACGTCGAGCCTCGGGTCTTGGCCCGCCACGAGCACTCGCTTTCCCGCAAGCACATCTCGGTCAACGCCCTCAAGGTTCTATACCGGCTCCATCGCTCGAGGTATCTTTCGTATCTGGTCGGGGGCGGCGTTCGCGACCTGCTGCTGCAGGGACGGCCTAAGGACTTCGACGTTGCCACCAATGCCAGGCCGGATGAGATCCGCCGGCTGTTCCGCAACTCGCGCGTCATCGGTCGTCGGTTCCGGCTGGTGCACGTCTTCTTCAAGGACGAGGTCGTCGAGGTGTCGACCTTTCGCGCCAGCCCGGAGCCGCCTGAGGGGCCAGAGGACGCGGAGGTGCCCGAGGAGGAGGTTGGCGACGTCGTAGGCGAGGACCCAACGTACGGAACGCCGGCAGAGGACGCCCGCCGCCGCGATTTCACGGTCAACGCTCTCTTTTACTCGATCGCCGACTTTTCGGTGATCGACTACGTGGGCGGCATCGACGACCTCGAGCGGCGCATCCTGCGCACGATCGGCGACCCCGAGCAGCGCTTCGGTGAAGACCCGGTGCGGATGATGCGCGCCCTCGAGTACAGCGTGCGCCTCGGCTTCGCCCTCGACCCTCTGACCGAGCGGGCGCTCGGCCGGTGCTGCGACCTGATCGGCGAAACGGCACCGGCTCGCCTCATTTACGAGCTCATCGAGGGCCTGCATTCGGGCCACGCAGCCGGCATCTGGGAAGCGTGGACACGCCATGGTCTGAGCAGGGCCGCCTTCCCCGAGGTCGTGCCTGACCCGCGGATCCGCACCGTCCTCGACTGCATCGACCGCCGAGTCGGTGCCGGTGAGCGTTGGCCGGATGCCTCGCTGCTGGGCAGCCTCTTCCTGCCCCGGTTCGTGGACACCGTGGAATCCCTGTGCGGTGAACGCTCCCGGCTGAGCAATCCCGAGCTGCTGGAGAGGCTGGCCGAAATGCTCGAGCCAGTGGGCGCGCGGATGCACCTCCCGCATCACGCGCTGCACCTCATCCGGCACGGCCTTTTCACTATCACCAAGCTACGACGGGTGCCGGAGCGGGGACGCCAGGTGATCCGCCTGGCCCGGCAGGACTACTTCCCGGTGGCCTGGGACCTGTTCTCGCTGGGCGCCGAGTCAGGGTTGCTCCCGCGCGACGCCTGGGCGGCCTGGTCGCGCGCCCTGGCCCAGGTCCGCGGGGGCGCGCTCGGCGACGACGACGACCTCGGCGTTGACCCGGCGAGGCGAACGAGGCGCCGGCGTCGTCGTCGCCCGGGGGCGCGGAGGAGGACATGATGGCGAGCCAGCGAGTCGAGGAGCTGCGTCGTCTCATCCGCCACCATGACCGGCTCTACTACACCCTCGGCGTGCCGGAGATCTCGGACTTCGAGTACGATCAGCTGTACGCCGAGCTGAGGCGGCTGGAGGCGGAGAACCCGGGGCTGGTAACGCCCGACTCTCCGACCCAGCGCGTGGCCGGCGCGCCCCTGGAGGAGCTCGAGAACGTCGCCCACGTGGTGCCCATGCTGTCGCTCGACAACACCTACTCCACGGACGAGCTGGCGAGCTGGTACGAGCGGGTGAGGCGGCAGCTCGGCTCGAAACCCTCGCGTCTGGTAGCCGAGCTCAAGATCGACGGCGCTTCGATCTCGCTCCATTACGAGGAGGGCAGGTTGGCGCGGGCGGTGACGCGGGGCAACGGTGCGGTCGGCGACGACGTGACCGTGAACGCGCGGACCATTCGCCAGCTGCCTTTGGTCTTGATCGGGGCGCCGCCGCTCCTCGAGGTGCGAGGCGAGGTGTACATGGCGCGCAGCATGTTCCAGGAGGTGAATCGACGCCGTCGCGAAGCCGGAGAGCCGGAGTTCGCCAACCCTCGTAACGCCACCGCCGGCTCGATCCGGCTCCTCGACCCACGCCAGGCTGCCGCGCGCCGCCTCTCGCTCTGGTGCTACCAGGTGGCGCGGATCGAGGGCTGCGAGCTCGAGGGGCAGGCGGCGGCCCTCGAGCTGCTCCAGGAGCTGGGCTTCCCGGTCAGCCCGGGGTGGAGGGTGTGCCCTGGTCTGGGAGAGGTGGAGACCGTCATCCGGGAGTGGGCGGAGCGCCGGAGTCAGCTCGACTTCGACACCGACGGGGTGGTGGTCAAGGTCGACCTCCTCGCCGAGCAGGCGGCCCTCGGCGCCACGGCGCGGGCGGTGCGCTGGGCGGTGGCCTACAAGTACCCGCCCGAGGGAAGGACGACCCAAGTCGAGGACATCGTCATCCAGGTGGGTCGAACCGGCGTGCTGACCCCCGTCGCAGTGCTGCGCCCGGTGACGGTGGCTGGCTCCACCGTGTCCCGGGCGACGCTCCACAACTTCGAAGAGGTAGCTCGGCTCGACGTTCGCGTCGGCGACACGGTGTGGGTCACCAAGGGCGGCGAGGTCATTCCCAAGGTGGTCGGCGTCGTGACCTCGGAGCGACCGGCCGCGGCACTTCCGCTGGTCGAGCCGGAGCGCTGTCCGGCGTGCGGTGCCGCGGTGGTCCGGGTGCCCGGAGAGGTGGCGGTGCGATGCCCGAACCGCGACTGCCCGGCGGTGGTGGCCTCAGGCCTGCGTCACTTTGTGTCGCGCGGCGCGATGGACATCGAGGGTCTGGGCGGCAAGCTGGTCGACCAGCTGCTGGGCGAGGGCCTGATCTCCGACCCGGCCTCGCTGTGGGAGCTGAAACCCGAGCAACTCGCGCGCCTCGACGGGTGGGGCGAGCTGTCGGCCGCCAACCTCCTGCGCGAGCTCGGAGCGGCGCGAGAGCGCCCGCTCCACCGACTGATCTTCGCCCTCGGCGTGCCCCACGTGGGAGAGCGCGTTGCGCGCACGCTGGCGGCTCGGTTCCGTACCCTGGAGACGCTCGCCCACGCCAGGCAGGAGGACATCGATGCCCTCGAAGGCATCGGGCCCACCATCGCCGCCGCGGTCGTCGAGTGGTTCGCCGAGGCCCGCAACCGGCGTCTGGTCGAGCGCCTGGCCGAGCGTGGGGTCGCACCCGAGGAACCGGACCAGGACCTCACACCGAGGCCCCTGGCCGGCTGTACGGTGGTCGTGACCGGCGTCCTCTCCCGGCCTCGCCAGGAGGTCGAGGAGAGGCTCGAGGCGCTCGGCGCCAAGATCACCGGCTCGGTCTCGCGACGCACCTCGTTGGTGGTCGCCGGCGCCGACGCGGGAAGCAAGCTGGAGCGGGCGCGGGAGCTGGGAGTCGAGGTGCTCGACGAGGAGGGTGTGGACCGCCTGATCC
>Ga0316628_100004826_pt1 | contig 10675 bp, 8 predicted proteins | sample OWC_Aug_M2_C1_D5_FD_207648 | JGI IMG/M metagenome (GOLD analysis project Ga0316628, IMG submission 207648) | Wetland soil microbial communities from Old Woman Creek delta, Ohio, United States - OWC_Aug_M2_C1_D5_C | ecosystem: Environmental > Terrestrial > Soil > Wetlands | place: USA: Ohio... | reverse complement strand
CGTGATCCGCCGCTCGAACCAGCGGCCGAGCCGGCCGGGCTCGTCGTGGCCGAGCAGGCGGTGGCACGCGACCGGCGTCACCGCGACCGAGACGAAGTACGACGCGATCATCGCGACCGCGACGGTCAGCGCGAGCGGTACGAACAGCTTCTTCGCGAGGCCGTCGAACAGCAGCACGGGCAACAGCACGGCGATCGTCGTCAGCGTCGACGCGAGCACCGGCAGCACGACGACCTTCGTGCCCTGGAGCGCGGCCTCGTACGACGAGAGCCCGCGTTTTCGGTAGCGGTGGATCGACTCGAGGACGACGACGGCGTTATCGACGAGTCGTCCCATCGCGAGTGTCAGGCCGCCGAGCGTGAACACGTTCAGCGTCTGGCCCGTCGCGTACAGGACGATCAGCGTGATCGCGAAGGACAGCGGGATCGCGAGCGACACGACGAGCGTGCCGCGCATGCTCTGGAGGAACACGAGGATCACGAGCGCGACGAGGATCAGTGCCTGGACGATCTCCTTCTTGAGGCCGTCGTACGACGTGCGCACGAAGGTCGACGCATCGAAGATCGGCTGGACGAGGAGCCCGGGCGGCAGGCCCTGGAGGTTCGCGATCGTCTTCTTGACCTCCTCGACGATCTTGAGCGTGTTGCCGCCGGGGACGCGCAGCACGTTGAGGTAGACGCCGTTCTTGCCGTTGATCGCGACGTCCTGGGTCGCGGGCGAAGCACCGTCGACGACCGTCGCGACGTCCTTGATACGGACGGGCTTGCCGTCGACTCGCTTGACGATCGCGTCGCCGATGTCCGCGATCGCCTTGGCGACCGCGTTCGTGTAGACGATCGCGTCGAACTTCGGCTGGATCAGCTCGCCCGACGGCAACAGCGCGTTCGCGTCGCGCACCGCCGCGGCGACATCGGACGACGTCAACCTGCGGGCCTGCGCCTTCACGGGATCGACGACGACGTTGATCTGGCGCTGGCGGCCGCCGTTGAGCGATGCGCTGGCGACGCCCTGGATCGACTCGAGCCGCGGCTCGATCTCGTTGAGCGCGTAGTCGTAGAGCTGCGGGCCCGACAGCCCGCCGCCGTAGACGGCGACCTGGACGACCGGCGCGTTCGACGGGTCGTACTGCAGCACGAACGGCGGGATGACGCCGAGCGACTTCGGCACGGCGGCCATCGCGAACTGCACCTGCTGCTGCACGAGCGTCTGCGCGGCGTCGAGGTTCGTGCCCCACTTGAGCCACACGAACACGACCGACAGGTTGTTGCGCGACGTGCTCTCGACGTGATCGACGCCTGGCGTCGCGCTGACGTACTTCTCGAAGCGCCACGTCAGCGTCTTCTCGACGTCCTTCGCACCGAGACCGGGCGCGAGCGTGCCGATCACGAGCACCGGCGGGGACAGCTCGGGGAACGTGTCGACCGACATCTTCGGCGTGACAACGATCGCGAACACCATGACGGCGATCGAGATCATCGCGATCGCGATCGGATTCTTGAGGGACAGCTCGGTCATTTTTCGACCTTCGCGGTGACCGCTTCTCCGTCGTCGAGGAGGTTGCGGCCCTGGGTGACAACCTGCGTTCCGCCGGGCAGCGCCTTCGCATCGAGGTAGAGAACGCCTTGACGCTCGCCGACCACCGGGGCGCGGCGCAGGTGCGCGACGCCGTGGTCGACGACGAACACCTTCGCCTTGCCGGCGTGGACCGTCGCGGCGGACAGCGGGATCGACGACGCAGGGATCGCAGTGCCGACGTCGAGCGAGAGCTCGGCCGTCGTCCATACCGGCATCGACTTGTCGTCGTTGGCGACGTCGATCTCGATGTGCGTCGTGCGGGTTCCGGGATCGGCGGCCGGCGCGCGGCGGGCGATCCGTGACGTCAGGTCCTTGTTCGTCGACAGCAGGTGGATGCGGACCGGCGTGCCCGGCGCGACGGCGTCGAAGTCGTCCTCGGGGACCTCCGCGGTGATCCGCACCATGTGGCGATCGATCAGCGTCGTGATCGAGCTACCCGGACGCACGAACGAGCCGGGATCGGCGCGGCGGTCCGCGATCTCGCCGTCGAACGGCGACCGCAGCACGCAGTCATCGACCTGCAACGAGGTGCCGACGGCCTGCGCCTGGAGGGCCGCGAGCTGTGCTTCCTTGGACGCGGCCTCGGCCTTCTTCTGGTCGACCTCGTTCTGCGAGACGTACTTGCCGTCGAGCAGGCTCGCGATGCGCGACGCCTCGTTCGCCGACGCCGTGCGCATCGCGTCGAGTGCGCGCGCCTGGGCGGCGATGACCTTGCTCATCGCCGAGGCGTTGCGGCAATCGAGGGTCGCGAGCACCGAGCCGCGCTTCGCGATGTCTCCCGGCCGCACCAGCACGGTGTCGACGTACGCCGACACCATCTGCGGGCCGATGTTCGCCGACAGCCAGGGCTCGATCGTGCCGACGTAGCGGCGCGCCGGCTGGAACGGCTCGGACTTGGCGATGGTCGCCGACACGCCCTTGGGCTGCGACGCCAGCGCGACCTGGTTGGTGTCCGACGCCGCGCGCATGTACAGCACGCCGCCGACGCCGAGCAGACCGCCCAGCGCTCCGAGCAGGACCATCGAGGGCATGCCGATCAGACGGCGCTTGGGGGCGGGTTCGGGGATCTCTTCGCTCATGGGACAACCTCCGCGATGACGCGCGCGAGCCGGGCGCGGGCCCGAGCGCGCTGGAACTGGCCGACGGCCAGCTGGATCTGGGTATCGGTGAGCAACGCCTCGGCATCCGCGAGCTCGACGGCGGTGCCGAGGCCCTGGCCGAACCGAGCGTCGGCTTGCTTCTGGTTATCGGTCGCCGCGTCGACGGCCCGCTGGAGCGCGGGCAGCGCCTTCTCGGCCACCTCGAGCTCCTCGTAGGCGCCGGCGATCTTCGCGCGCAGCTGCTCGCGCTCGGCATCGACCTCGGCGGCGCGCACGCGCTCGAGCCGCCGCGACACGTCGGCGCGTGCGTCGACCGTGCGATCGAAGAGCGGCCAGCTGAACACGACGAGCGCGTCCCAGTTGGGGACGTCGGGGACCCAGCCGGCGCCTGCCGGCGTCGGGTTGGTCGTGACCGTGGCGCCGCCCGCGCGGCCGGTGACGCCGGCCGACAGGCTGAGATCGGGGCGCAGCTCGGCGGAGATCGCCTTGGTCAGCGCCTGCTGGCCGCGCAGCGCATCGATCGCGGCGCGCAGCGAGGGGATGCGGCGATCGAGGTTCCCGAGATCGACGGTCGGCGGCGGCGCGTAGGCGACGTCGTCGGTACCCGCGTCGAGCGCGGGATCCGGCGCGCCGATCGCGGCCGCGAGCACCTGCTGGGCGGCGCGCAGCGCGCCCTCGGCGCGTACCTCGTCGGCCTGGCGCCGGGCGAGATCGGCCTCGGCGCGCGTCAGCTCGATCGGCGGGCGCAGCTGCGCCTTGACGTTCGCGTTCGCGAAGTCGCGGTGCTCCTGCGCGCGCTTGACGGCCGCGCTCGCAGCCTGCTCGACCTCGTGAGCGCCGTGAACCGCGTAGAAGCTCTCCTCGACGAACAGCACGAGGTCGAGATCGGCGGTCTCGGCATCCTCGTCGGCGGCGCGCGCGAACAGATCGAGCGCATCGGTCTGCGCGGTGATGCGGCCGAAGTCGTAGACCTCCTGCCGCACGCCGACGCCGGCGAGCGTCGACGGGTCCGGCGACAGCGAGGTCTTCGCGTTCGCGGGCGTGCCGCCGATGCGCGGGACGTCGAAGCCGAGCGGACCACCGTACGACGCGGTCGTGTTGTTGTTCGTGCCGACGAGCAGCTCGGCGCCCGCGGTCACCCGCGGCGACCAGGCGGCGCGCGGGACTTGCGCCTCGCCTCGCGCCACCTCCACGCGGGCGCGCGCCGCGGCGAGGGAAGGTTGATGTACGCGCGCGTAGGAGATCGCATCGCGTAACGTGATGGAGCGCGGCGCCGTGATCGCAGCAGCGTCGGGAGAATTCGGCTGAGCGGCGGCCGCGGTGGTCGTCGCCAGGAGCAGCGACGCGATGAACACCCGCATATTGCGGAGGGCCGCCAAAGCACTCGGCGTGCCGCAACGTAAGCATCGACATCCTGTGGCGCGCGCGGTACGCCTCGGGGAAATTTTCCCGCCGTCATGGGAGCGATGCCCGGGGTAGAACGACACAAATCCGCGAACTCAGGAGGATTCAGTGATGGCGCGCCGCTTGCTGATGGCGTGCGCCGGAAGGTTCTCTTGGTCCCAACGCGAGTGCTGCTGCTCTCGATGATCGTTGCGGTCGTCGCGATCGGCGTGCTCGCGTTTCTGAACGAGCAACGCCGTGCCGGGGCCGAGCTCTCGGATCTCGGGCGCGAGCAGGCCGCGGTCGCCGAGGCCGCGACGCCGCGCCTGGCCGCGGGCACGCTGGACAACCTGGAGAAACCCGGGACGACGCGGGTGATCGTCAGCCGGCCCGGCGACCGCCCGCGACTGCTCGATGGAACGCCCGTCGATCTTCCGGGACTCACCGACGCCATCGCGCGCGGCAAGCGAGTGGTCCGGATCGCCGCGGACAACGCGCCGAACACCGGCCTGCCGGCGCGCACCGCGATGGCGGGCATCGCGCGCACGCCGGAGGGAACGATCGCCATCGTCTCGACCGCGGCCGATCAGCGCGATCGCGATCTCGCGGCCCAGGAGCGGCTCGTCGGGTCGATCCTGCTGGCCGCCGGGCTGGTCTCCGCGTTCGGCGGCCTCGCGCTGGTCCGCCAGCGCTCGCAGATGATGCTCGAGCGCGAGCTCGCGGTGTCCGATGCCGCGCGCGCCCGCGATAGCGAGCTCGAGCGGCTGTCGCGTGCGGCGACGATGGCCGCGCTCGGCTCGGGCGTCGCGCACGAGCTGTCGACTCCGCTCGGCGTGATCGTCGGTCGCGCCGAGCAGCTGCTCGCGCGCGCCGGCGGAGATGATCGCATCGCGAAGAACGCGCAGGTGATCCTGGACGAGACCGATCACATCGACAAGGTCGTGCGCGGTCTGCTCGGGCTCGCGCGCGGCACACCGATCGCGATGCAAGAGATCGGCCCGGGCGAGCTGGTCGGCGACGCGGCGGCGCTGGTCCAGCACCGGTTCGAGCGCGCCGGGGTGACGCTGCTGCCCGTCGTCGGCGCCGATCTGCCGGCCGTCCGCTGCGAGCCGCTGCTGTTCAAGCACGCGCTGGTCAACCTGCTGCTCAACGCCTGCGAGGCCTCGCCGAAGGGATCGACGGTCCGGGTCGAGGTGAAGGCCGAGGCCGGCGAGATCACGTTCCTCGTCAGCGACGAGGGGCAGGGCATCACGGCCGAGGACGCAGCGCGCGCCACCCAGCCGTTCTTCACGACGAAGGGCGAGGGGACCGGCCTGGGGCTCGCGATCGCCAACGAGATCGTGTCGACTCATCGTGGATCGCTGAAGATCGCGCCGCTCACGCCGCGCGGCACGCAGGTGCAGATCAAGATCCCGGAGGCCGTGCATGCCTAGGCGCGTGGTGATCGTCGACGACAAGCTGCCGATGGCGGAGACGCTCGCCGACGGGCTCGCCGACCGCGGGTACGAGGCTCGCGCGCTCGGATCGGGACGCGACGCGCTCGCGATGCTGGCCGAGACGGACGTGCTCGTCACCGACCTGCGCATGCCCGAGATCGACGGGCTGTCGCTGCTCGAGCGCGCGCACGCGATCGCGCCCGACGTGCCGGTGATCGTGATGACCGCGTACGGCGCGATCGACTCCGCGGTCGAGTCGATCCGCAAGGGCGCGTTCCACTACCTGACCAAGCCGTTCAAGCTCGACGAGCTGATCGTGTTCGTCGAGCGCGCGCTCGACGACCGCGATCTCCGGCGCGAGACCGTCGCGCTCCGCAAGACGCTGCGCGAGCAGTACTCGGTCGCGGGTCTGATCGGCAAGAGCGCGGGGATGCAGGAGGTGCTCGGCGTGATCCGGCGGATCGCGGCGACCAAGGTGCCGGTGTTGATCACCGGCGAGACCGGGACGGGCAAGGGCGCGGTCGCGCGCGCGATCCACGGCGAGAGCGTGCGGTCGACGGCGCGGTTCGTCGCGGTGAACTGCGCGGCGCTCCCCGATCAGCTGCTCGAGAGCGAGCTGTTCGGCCACACGAAGGGCGCGTTCACCGGCGCGGTCGCCGACCGCGAGGGGCTGTTCGCCGAGGCGAGCGGAGGCACGCTGCTGCTCGACGAGATCGGCGAGATGTCGCCGTCGCTCCAGGCCAAGCTGCTCCATGTCCTCGAGTCGGGCACGGTGCGCCCGCTCGGAGCGACCCGCGAGGTGCCGGTCGATGTTCGCGTGCTCGCGGCCACCCACCGCGATCTGCGCGCGCGCATCCGCGACGGCACGTTCCGCGAGGATCTGCTGTACCGGCTCGACGTCGTCTCGATCGAGCTGCCCGCGCTGCGCAACCGCCGCGAGGACATCCCGCCGCTGATCGAGCACTTCCTCGGCGATGCTCGCACGCGCCACCCCGGCTCCGCGGTGACGGGCTTCTCGCGCGCCGCGCTCGCGGTGATGCTCGACTACGGCTGGCCGGGCAACATCCGCGAGCTCGCGCACGTGATCGAGCGCGCCGTGCTGCTGTCGAACGGCCCCGAGGTCCAGGCCGCCGAGCTGCCGCCGCAGATCCGCGAGCTGCCGCCCACCGGCGATGCCGAGTTCGCCGGCACGGTGATGCCGGTGCGCGACCTGCAGCGGCGCTACGCGAAGTGGGCGCTCGATCGCCTCGGCGGCCACAAGGCGCGCACGGCAACGGAGCTCGGCGTCGACGTCAAGACGCTCAACCGCTGGCTCGCCGGCGACGACAACGACTAGCGTTTCACCAGCGGCATCCGCAGCGCTCGCAGCGTCTGCGGCAGCGCGCGGCCGCCGGTGACCAGCGGCATGTGGCCCAGGTGCGAGCGGACGTGGATGACGCGCGCCTCGCGGGCGTCGCGCATGCGGCCGGAGTGGCGCGGCGGGAAGCCGTCGAACACGACCGTCTCGGGCAGCTGCGCGTGGAGCTGCTCGGCCCACGGCCGCGTGATCACGCTGACGTCGATCAATCGGTGATCTTCGGACGCGTCGACCCACGACTTGAGCTCGTCGACCTTGCCGTACAGCGCGTCGAGCAGGACGATCGTGTCGAGGTCGTCGTCGTCGAGCCACTCCGTGAGGGTGCGATGCGCCCCCGAGTGACCGACCGCGACCAGCGGGCCGTCGGGCAGCTCGATGTCGGTCCCGTCCTCGACGCGCGCGAGCAGGTCGGACAGCGAGGACCAGCTGATGTCGTCGGTCGGACTGGTCGGCGCCTCGGGCGCGATGAACACGGCGTCGATCCGCGACTTCGCGAACTGGTGCGCGAGCCGGTACTGCTTCCACGCGTCATCGACGTCCGCGAAGTAGCCATGGACGTACACGACGACGCCGGCGTGTGCAGGGTCGTATCCGTCGGGCACCCACACGTGGATCGGCCCGTGGTGGTGGGTCTCGATCCGGATGTGACGTGCGCCCGCGCTCGCGTCTGCACTCGCGAGGAAAAGCAGGAGGCCCGCAGTCGCGAGCACGGTGCGCATCACACAGATCAAGACGGCGGAGTCGCGCTCCTGTTCGCCCTCTCGAGCTCGCGCTGGACGCGGTCGAGCGCTTCGCGCAGTGCGTCGCGCTCCTTGCGTGCGGCATCGCGCTCCTTGCGCGCGGCCTGCGCCTCGCGCTGCGCCGCCTTCCAGGAGGACTGGTACTGGTTGCGCAGGCTCTCCGCCTGGCGCTTGTCGGCCTTCGCGGTCTGCAGCGCCTCGACCAGCTGCCGCGTCGCCGCGGTGGCCTCGCGGAGGTCCTGCTCCTTTGCCTGCAGCACCGTATCGTGCAGGCGCCGCTCCTCGGCCACCGAGGTCTGCAGGTTGTCGAGCTCCCCCGCGGCGTCGTGGAGCTCGTTGCGCGTGCGGGACAGCTCGCGACGGCTCGTGTCGACCTTCTGGTTCAGCCGCTCCAGCTCGGTCTGCTGCTGCGAGACCTCGTCGCGCAACCCCGCGCGCTCGTTGCGGAGCTTCGCGACGGTCCGCTGCGTCGTCAGCACGAGGGCGACGAGCACCACCGCGACGCCCGCGGCGAGCGTCAGCTGCGGGTTGCGGCGCGCCCACAACGCCAGGCGCGCGCGGCGCGTGCGGTCGAAGCTGGTCGGCCGCAGCGCGAGGAAGGCTTCGAGCTCGTTCGCGACGTGGGCGGCCGTCGGGTAGCGCGCGTGCGGATCGATCGCCATCGCTCGCTCGATGATGCGCCGCAGGCGTTTCGGGATGCGCTCGCCCCAGGCGGTCCGCTCGAGCCGCGGCGGCGGCTCGCCCGAGGCCGCGCGCTCCCACGCGCCGATGCCGCTGCCGCGCGGCCCCCACGGGCCGGCTCCCGACAGCAGCGAGTACCCGAGCGCCCCGATGCCCCACACGTCGAGCGCGACGAGGATCGCGCGGTCGGTCATCGACCGTGGATCGAGCTCGAGCGGCAGGCCGCGGGCCTGCTCGGGCGCCATGTACTCGGGCGTGCCCTGCACGCTGAGCGGACCGCTCGGTCCGCTGCGGATCAGCGGCGTCGCGCTCTGCGACGGCTGGTCGCTCGGTGCGCTGACCGCGAGCCCGAAATCCGCGATCCGTGCCTTGCGCGAGATCGGCGTGATCAGCACGTTGCGCGGCTTGAGGTCGCGATGGAACACGTTGCGAAGGTGGGCGTCGTGGACGCCGCGCGCGATCCGCAACAGCCAGGTCGCAACCTCGCGGACGTCGCGCGGGGTGCAGTCGGAGGCGGCGGTGCCCAGCGCGATCTCGCCGCGCTCGGGGTCGTGCTCGCCGACGAGCTCCATGACGAGGTACGGCGGATCGCCGTCGTGGACATCGAGGATGCGCACGACATGGTCGCTGATCACGTCACACGCGGCGCGCGCCTCGGTGAGGACCTGGTCGATGCCGTCCGATTGCAGCAGCTTGATCGCGACCGTGCGGCCGAGCTTGCGATCGTAGGCCTGCCACACGCACGATGTCGCGCCGCGATCGAGCATGACCTGGAGGTCGTAGCGCTCGTCGCCGTCGCCGAGCTGCGGCTTGTGGTCGACCCCACCCGCGTCGCGATCCGCGTGCAACCACAGCAGCGCCTGCTGGACCATCACCGGATCGGCGGGGAACTTCTTCGCGAGCAGGCCGGGCCACTGCGACTCGGGGCGGCTCGCGATCTCGGCCATCACCCCGCGCATGCGCGGCTCCATCACGAGCTCGCTCCGATCCCGTGCTCGATCCCCTGCAGCACGATCAGATAGTTCGTGCCGTCCGCGAGCCGCTTGTTCGCGACGGCGAGCGACACACCGAGCGCGTTGGCGATCTGGCGCTGGGTATGGCCCGTGAGGTGGAGCTGCAGCGCCCGCCCGATCTGCTCGACCTGGCCGAGCTTGATCCGCACGCGACCGTCGACGTGACCGCGCTCGAGCTCGGCGACCCGCGCGTGGATCCAGCCGCGCAGCTCGGCCGCCTCGACCATCTCGGCGAGCGCCTGCTCGTCGGGCAGCACGATCTGATCCTCGGTCAGCTCCTCGCGCCCGCCGCGCACGCGCAGCTGATCGATGCGGTCGAGGATGAACCGCCGCACGCTCTCGCCGATCCGGCGGTCGGGCGGCGGGAGTGACTTGAGCCGGTCCCACTCGCCACTCTGCACCCACCTGGCGACCAGGGATCCGAGGATGTCGCGCGTGCTGTAGGAGCCACGGTAGTTCATCGACTGCTTGACGCGCCGGATGATCCGCTCGAACTGCGCGGCCATCTCTTCGTCGGGCGCATCGTTCCTCATAGGAGAAGACGCGCGCGGGCGACGTCCGTTCGGAACCGTACCACCCGTTCGTGATCTCGCGGAGATGCGCGCAATTCCGAACAAACCTGGCGGGGTCCCGTCCTCGGAGTGTGACTCTCGACCCCGAGCTCCGCCACCACCGGCCGCTGGTCGCGCTGATCGATCTCGACCACGAGCCGTTCGGTCGCGATCGCGGGCTCGCGATGGCGGATCGCGACGTCGCCCTGTTCCGCGACCTCCATCGCGCGCACGTTCACGTCCTGTTCGCGTCCGGCTTGCCGCGCCCGCGGATCGAGACGATCCGGGCCCGCGTGCCGAGCGCCTGGTGGTTCGCCGAGCACGGCGCCGCTCGCTTCGCCGGCGGGACGTGGGTGATGCCGCCGACGCGCCGCGAGCTCGACGAGCTTGCCAGCTTGCTCGCGCCGCTGGTGGGCAAGGCGGAGCTCGAGCGCACGTCGGTGTCGCTGAGGATCTCGTGGGTCGACGCGGGCGTCGCCGACACGGCCGCGCACCTGGTCGCCGACTGGCTGCTGAGGCATCCGACGTTCCGGCTGATCGCGAGCGAGCGCAGCCTCGAGGCGCGCCTGGGCACCGCGCACAAGAGCGCTGCCGTGCCGTGGACGAGGCAGCGGTTGCCGGGCGTGCGGTTCATCGTCGTCGGCATGCCCGACAACGAGCACCTCGATGCTCGCGACGTGCGGGTCAGCGCCGAGACCGCGCGCTCGATGCTCGCCTCCTTGGCCGCGCTGCGCGCGATCGAGTATCCCGAGGCGCCGCCGCCGCCGTCCGAGCCGCTGTCGATCCCGCGCGGCATGCGGAGGCGCCGGTGAAGCTCGACGTCGCCCGCAGCGCGCCGG
>Ga0316628_100004825_pt1 | contig 10675 bp, 9 predicted proteins | sample OWC_Aug_M2_C1_D5_FD_207648 | JGI IMG/M metagenome (GOLD analysis project Ga0316628, IMG submission 207648) | Wetland soil microbial communities from Old Woman Creek delta, Ohio, United States - OWC_Aug_M2_C1_D5_C | ecosystem: Environmental > Terrestrial > Soil > Wetlands | place: USA: Ohio... | reverse complement strand
CGCGAGGAGCGGCCCGACATCGACACGATCTACATGAACGCGCTGCACGCGCTCGGCCAGCAGGGCGGCTGGCCGCTCACCATGTTCCTGACCCCCGACGGCAAGCCGTTCTGGGGCGGCACCTATTTCCCGCCCGAAAGCCGCTGGGGCCGGCCCGGCTTCCGCGACGTGCTGCGCGGCGTCCACGGCTACTGGCGCGACAAGCGCGAGGCGGTCGACCAGAACGTGCAGGCGCTCGACGGCGCGCTGGCGAAGCTCGCCGAGGCGCGCGCCGGCGGGCCGATCCCGCTGGAGGCGATCGAGCGTGCGGCGGTGCGCCTGGCCGAGGAGTTCGACCGCGTCAACGGCGGTATCGGCACCGCGCCGAAATTCCCCAACCCGTCGATCCTCGCGCTGCTGTTCCGCACCGCGCGGCGCACCGGCAACGCGGCCTTGCGCGACGTCGTGCTGCTGACCCTCGACAGGATGAGCCAGGGCGGCATCTACGACCATCTCGCCGGCGGCTATGCGCGCTACTCGACCGACGCCGTGTGGCTGGTGCCGCATTTCGAGAAGATGCTGTACGACAACGCCCAGATCCTGCAGCTGCTGACCTGGGCGTGGCAGGCGACCGGCAAGGCGCTGTACGAACAGCGCGCGCGCGAGACGGTGAGCTGGATCCAGCGCGAGATGATCGCCGAGGGTGGCGCGTTCGCCGCCACGCTCGACGCCGATTCCGAAGGAGAAGAAGGAAGGTTCTACGTCTGGACCAAGGCGGAGGTCGAGCGCGCGCTCGGGCCTGACGCGGCGCTGTTCTGCCGCGTCTACGACGTGACCGAGGCCGGCAACTGGGAAGGCCACAGCATCCTCAACCGCACCGCCCATCCCGAGCCGCTGTCCCCGGACGACGAGGCGACGCTGGCGCGCTGCCGCTCGCGGCTGCTCGACGAGCGCGCCAAGCGCGTGCGGCCCGGCTGGGACGACAAGGTGCTGGCCGACTGGAACGGGCTGATGATCGCCGCGCTCGCCGAAGCCGGCGCGGCGTTCGGCGAAAGCGACTGGATCAGCGCCGCGCGGCGCGCCTTCGCCTTCGTCCACAAGACGATGGCGCGCGACGGGCGCCTCGTGCACGCCTGGCGCCGCGGCCGGCACGGGCCGGCGGCGACGCTCGACGACTACGCGGCGATGATCCTGGCGGCGGTGACGCTGCACGAAATCACCGGCGCGGCGCGCTATCTCGATATCGCGCGCGGCTGGGCCCACGCGCTCGACGCGCATTACCGCGATCCGGACGGCGGCGGCTATTTCTTCACCGCCGACGACGCCGAGGCGCTGATCGTGCGCACCAAGTCCGCGGCCGACAACGCCACGCCGTCGGGCAACGGCATGGCGGCCGAGGCGCTGGCGAAGCTGTTCCATCTCACCGGCGACGATGCGTTCCGCGCGCGGGCCGAGGAGACCATCGCGGCGTTCTCGGGCGAGATGGCCGCCAATTTTTTCCCGCTGGCGACGCTGATGAACGCCGCCGAGACGCTCGCCCAAGCGGTGCAGGTGGTGATCGTGGGTGTGCGCGGCGAGCCGGATACGGACGCGCTGATCGCGGCCGCGTGGCGCGCCGCGGTGCCCGCGCGCGTGCTGGCGGTCGTGCCGCCGGACGCGGCCCTGCCGCCTGCCCATCCTGCGCACGGCAAGGGCCGCATCGGCGAAAAGGCGACAGCCTATGTCTGCATCGGCGCGACCTGCTCTTTGCCCTTGACTGACTCGGGCGAATTGTCGAAGCGTCTACGATCCTGACATCAACAAATTACGCCGCCTGCCATGCCGTCGCTGTCGCTGCATTCCCCGCTCGGGCCGCTCACCCTCACCGAAGAAGACGGCTCGATCGTCGCCGTCGACTGGGGCTGGTCGCGCGGCTCGGAAGAAACCGGCCTGCTCGCCCTCGCGCGCGATCAGCTCGCCGAATATTTCGACGGCGCGCGCCAGCGCTTCTCCCTGCCGCTCGGCCCCGCCGGCACGCCGTTCCAGAAAAGCGTCTGGGCGCAGATGGTGCGCATCCCGTACGGCAGCACCGACTCCTACGCCGGGCTGGCGCGCGCGCTCGGCTCGTCGGCGCGCGCGGTCGGCATGGCCTGCGGCGCCAACCCGCTTCCGCTGCTGATTCCCTGCCATCGGGTGGTGGGATCGGGCGGCCGCCTTACCGGCTATTCCGGCGGCGATGGCATCGCGACCAAGCGCTATCTGCTGGAGCACGAGGGCGCGCTGCCGAACCCGGTCGCGTCGCTCAACCTCGCCTTCGCGTTCTAGACGCCCGGTTCAGGCGGCGGCGCCTTTCGCCCGCTGCGCCTCGGGCACGCGCACCCGCTCCTTCGGGAACGTTATCGTCACCGCCGTGCCGACGCCGACCGCGCTGTCGATGTCGAGCCGCGCGCCGTGCAGCTCGGCGAACTTCTTGGTCAGCGCGAGGCCCAGCCCGGTGTCGCGCTCGCGGCGGGTTCCGGCGGCATCCGATTGTTCGTAGGGCATCAGAACGCGCGGGATATCTTCTTTCGCAATCCCGACCCCGTTGTCCCTGATCCGGAACACCAGAGCGCCATTGGCCTCGCGACAGGCCGACAGCGTCACGTCGCCATGTTCCGGCGTGAACTTGATCGCATTGGCGACGACGTTCACCAGCATCTGCTTCACGATCTGGAGATCGCCGAGCAACCGGACATTGAACGCCCGGTCTTCGATCCGAAGCGCGATGCTGCCCTTGCGCGCCAGCGGCGTCATCAGCACGCGCACGGTCTCGACCGCGTCGGCGATCGCGAACTCGTCTTCGCGCAGGACGAACTTGCCGGCATCCAGCTTGGCGAAATCGAGCAGATCGCTGATCACGCCGAGCAGATAGCGGCCGCTCTGCTCGATGTCGCGGGCGTATTCGCGATAGCGCGGATTGCCGATGGGACCGAGTTGCTCGCCGCCGATCATCGACGAAAAGCCGATCACCGCGTTCAGCGGCGTGCGCAGCTCGTGGCTGACCTGCGCCAGGAAATGGAACTTCGAATCGGCCAGGCGAACCTGCTCGTCCGCCGCCTGTCGCAGCGTCGTGTTGAGCCATTCGCGCAGCCGCATCTTGCGACGGAACAGCACGGCCGCGATCACGATCAGGACCGAGAGGGCGGTCGCGAAACCCGTCACCACCCATGCGGTCCGCTTCCAGCGCGCGTCGATCTGTGCGACCGGCTCGCCCACGGCGACGACGATCGGCGGCTCGTTGTCGGTCGCCGCGGTCACGAGGTATTGCTGCCCGTCGACAGCGGAGCGCATCCGCGATGCCCTGCTGATGCCGCTCGTATCGACCGCCGGAATCGGCAGCCGCGGCCTCCCCGAAGCCTTCGCGACGTTGTCGGGAAATTCCGCGATCGGCGCGCCGCCGGGAATCGCCAGCGCCACCGACAGATGCCGGCCGAACAGCGCCCGGGCGTAGAAGCCGGAGAAGTAATCCGGTTCCACCAGGCCGGTGATGACGCCCTTCAGCCCGCCATCCGGGCCGCGCCACGGCGCCGAGATGGGGATCGAAACCATCCCCGAAACGCGCGTCCGGAACACGCGGCCGAGATAGAAGCTGCGCTTCGGATCGTCGAGGATCGCCTTCACATGCGGCCGGTCGGACACCTTCCGCCCCGCGGCCGTGCCGCGGGAATCGCCGATGATGCGACCATCCAGGCCGACAAGCCCGATCACCTTGAGGAACGGCGAGGCCCCCTGCAGCCGTGCCAGCAGACGCGTCAGGCGCGCCGGCTCGCTCAGCTCGTCGGGCGCGATGTACTCCAGCGTCTCGCCGGTATGTTTCAAGGCCAGCTCGGCGGCGTCGAAGGTCTGTACCGCGTGCTGGCGGAAGGTCGTGGTCGCCGACGTCAGGATGAGCGCCGATCCGTCGATCACGTCGGCGCGCCGCTCGGCGATGAAGAATCCCGCCGTGGTCCAGACCACGGCGAGCGCCGCAGCCACCGCAAGGACGAGACCGAACGTTCCTGCCGCTTGGCGGGGATCGGCTCGCTTGCCCCTGTCTGAACTGGCCAACTCGATCTCCAATTATGACGCCGCCGAGCCGATGACAGCCGGCCGCCGTCGAAATCATGTGGGCGTCGCGACCTTGGCTATCAATCAATACCCTTACGGCGATCTGGTTAATGGGATGTTAATGGCCGTGGCCCCGGGGCGCCCGCCTGGTGCGACCTGGTGACACACCCGAAAGCCCGCGTTATTTTGGCCGCCGCCCGGTCCATCCAGCCTCCGCGTGCAGAGAGATAGAGGGAGACGCCGCACCATGCCCGACATCACCATCAAGGGTCCGGACGGCGGCTTCGGCGCCTATCTGGCGAGCCCCGCCGCGGGCAAGGGCCCGGGGATCGTCGTCATCCAGGAGATCTTCGGCGTCAACAAGGTGATGCGCGATCTGTGCGACGGCTACGCCCGGCAGGGCTATTTCGCGGTCTGCCCGGACCTGTTCTGGCGCATCCAGCCGGGCGTCCAGCTCACCGACCAGTCGAAGGCCGAATGGGACCAGGCGTTCGCGCTGATGAATAAATTCCTGCCCCAGTTCGAGAAGGGCATCGGCGACCTGATGGCCGCCATGGCGCATGTGCGGAAGCTTCCCGGCGCCACCGGCAAGGCGGGCTGCGTCGGCTACTGTCTCGGCGGCAGCCTGGCCTATGCGATGGCGTCCAATCCGGCGGCGAACTCGGATGCGTCGGTCGGTTTCTACCCGGTGCAGATCGACGACTACCTGCCCTACGCGGCCAACATCAGGAAGCCGGCGATGTTCCACATCGCCGAGAAGGACGATTTCTGCCCGCCCGCCTCGCAAAAGAAGATCAAGGACGCGCTCGGCAAGATCGCGCATGTCACGGTGCATTCCTATGCCGGCGTCAACCACGCCTTCGCCCGCGTCGGCGGCGGCAATTACGACAAGGCGGCGGCCGAACTGGCAAACGCGCGCACGGCGGAATTCTTCAGGAAAAACCTGGGCTGAGGCGATCGATACTCTACTGTCGTCCCGGCCAAGCGGCCGTCGGCCGCGCGAACCGGGACCCGACACCACGCGGTTTCGGACCCCGGATCGCCAGTGTAGCCTGTCCTCGGGCCAGCCTCCGGCCGGACCCGGCGGGCGTCGTCCGGGGCGACAGAAAAAGACAGTCTGAAGGGGACGTCACATGGTCAAAGCGATCCGCATTCATGAGAACGGCCCGGCTTCGGCGATGCGCTGGGAGGACGTCGAGGTCGGCGATCCGGGCAAGGGCGAGGTGCGGCTGCGGCATACCGCCATCGGGCTCAATTTCATCGACACCTATCACCGCGCCGGCCTGTACCAGATGCCGCTGCCGCTCACCCTCGGCATGGAAGCCGCCGGCGTCGTCGAGGCGGTCGGGCGCGGCGTGAAGGGCCTGAAGGCCGGCGATCGCATCGCCTACGCGGCGGCGCCGCTCGGCGCCTATGCCGAGGCGCGGCTGATGCCGGTCGACAAGCTGGTGAAGATCCCGGCCGCGATCTCGGATGAGCAGGCGGCGTCGATGATGCTCAAGGGCATGACCGCCTGCTATCTGCTGCGCCAGACCTACAGGGTGAAGAAGGGCGACACCATCCTGGTCCATGCCGCCGCCGGCGGCGTCGGGCTGATCCTGTGCCAGTGGGCGAAGCATCTCGGCGCCAGGGTGATCGGCACCGTCGGCAGCGACGACAAGGCGAAGCTCGCCAAGGCGCACGGCTGCCACTACCCGATCGTCTATACGCGCGAGGATTTCGTCGAGCGGGTGAAGCAGATCACCAAGGGCAAGGGCGTGCCGGTGGTCTACGACTCGGTCGGCAAGGCGACGTTCCCGGGCTCGCTCGACTGCCTGCAGCGGCGCGGCCTGTTCGTCAGCTTCGGCAATTCGTCGGGTCCCGCGCCGGCCTTTCCGCTGCTGATGCTCACCCAGAAGGGCTCGCTGTTCGCCACCAGGCCGTCGCTGCCGGACTACACCGCCACGCGGGCGGAGCTCGAGACGGTGTCGCGTGCGCTATTCCAGGTGGTGAAGTCGGGCAAGGTGAAGATCAAGGTCAACCAGCGCTACGCGCTGAAGGACGCCGCGCAGGCGCATATCGACCTCGAAGCGCGCAAGACCACGGGGTCGACCATCCTGGTGCCGTGACCGGGCGCATCGCCATCGGTGAGATCGCGACCGATGCGGACGCCGCCGACGCCGCCCGTCTGATGCAGGGCTTCCTCGACTGGTGCCGGGTGCGCTATGCGGCGCGACCGTGGCATGTCGAAGCCTATTTCGACCCGGCGGAATGGCAGTCGGAGCTCGCCAATCTGCGCACCGTCTACGCGCCGCCGGCCGGCGCGGTACTTCTCGCGCGGGTCGACGGCGCCCCGGCCGGCTGCGTCGCCTACCGCACAATCGGCGATGGCATTTGCGAGATGAAGCGCCTGTTCGTCGGCGAGGCATTCAAGGGTATCGGTCTCGGTCGGCTTCTGTGCCAGACCCTGATCGATCTCGCCCGCGCGCGCGGCTTCTGCGCCATGCGGCTGGAGACCGGCGACCTTCAGCCCGAGGCGCACGCCCTCTACCGCGCCTTCGGCTTCCGCGACATCGCGCCTTACACAGATCTGCCGGTCCGCATCCGGCCGCACATGCTGTTCATGGAGCGGGCGCTCTGAAGCCGGCAAGCTGCGCGGTCAGGCGAATTTGCGCGCCAGCAGGGCCTCCGCCTCGCGCACCACGCGCGCGACGATCGCGCCGGCGCGCTCGACGCCGCGCACCAGGTCGATGCCCTCGCCCGTGAACACCACGGCGGTATCAAAATCCGCGGCAGCGACCGCGGCTGCGTAGCGCGCGCCTTCGGTCGACCGCGCCGCCGCCAGCGCACCCTCGCGGCCGTGCCAGCGGCGGCTGAAATCGTTGGCCAGCGCGCGACCGCTGAATTCCGCCGGCCAGTCGAGCCCGCGCGCGATATCGAACACCATGGTACGCAGCGTGTCGTCGCCGCTGCCGGCCACGACACGCGCCTTGGCGGCCGGCGCGGCGAGCGACTCCTCGGCGACGTAGAACCGCGTGCCCATCAGCACGCCGTCGGCGCCGAGCATCAGCGCCGCCGCCAGGCCGCGGCCGTCCATGATCCCGCCGGCGGCGACCACCGCAACCTCGCGGCCCGACGCGGCGACCACGTCGGCGATCGCCGGCACCAGCGGCAGGGTCGCGCGCGCGCCGCCGTGGCCGCCGGCCTCGGTGCCCTGGGCGACGATGACGTCGGCGCCCTGGTCCAGCGCCGTGCGCGCCTGGGCCAGCGACTGCACCTGGCAGATCGCGCGCGCGCCGCCGGCCCTGATCTTCGGGATGAACGGCGCCGCGTCGCCGAAGGACAGCATCACCGCCGGCGGCGACGATGCCAGCGCGACGTCGAGCGTCGCCGGATGCTTCGCCAGCGACCAGGTGATGAAGCCGCTGCCGACGCGGGCATTCCCTGCCGCCGCCCGCTCGCGCGCCAGCCAGTCGGCATCGGCGTAGCCGCCGCCGATGATGCCGAGCCCGCCAGCTTCGCTGACCGCAGCGGCGAGCCGGCCGCCCGACACCCCGCCCATCGGGGCGAGCAGGATCGGGTGATCGATGCCGAGCATCCGGGTGAGCTTCGTCCGCAGCGCCATGTCGTCCTCCTGGCTTGTCTCGCGACCTGCCTAGCAGAAATCCGCGGCGGTCAAAACGCCCGCCGATGTGGCGCGCGGCGACACTTCGTCTGCCGTCGCGACGCGTGATATAGAATACGCATGATCCGTCGCCTGCTCTGGCTCATCGCCCTGATCGCGACGGCCGGCGGCATATCGGCGCCGGCCGCGGCCGCGCCGCAGATCGCAGCGATCGCGCCGGTTCAATACGGCTATATGATCTACGGATCGGGCTTCGGCGCCGATCCGCGCCGCGTCACCATCATCCAGAACAGCAGCGTGCTTTCATCCGCGGCAATCCTGTCGGTATCGGACAGCCGTATCGTCGTCCGCTCCCCGACCACCGGCCAGCTCACCATCGCGGTGCGCGTCGGCGACCAGGTCAGCCCGCCGGTCGTCTACCAGGTCGGCCACGCCCCGGTCATTTCGGCGATCGCGCCGACCGCGGGCGGCTACACCATCTTCGGCGCCGGCTTCGGCACCGATCGCGGCCGCGTCATCGTGATCCAGAACAATGCCGTCCTGCCGTCGACCGCGCTCGTCGCCGTCACCGACAACCGCATCGACGTGCGCGCCGCGGTCGCCGGCACGGTCGCGATTTCGGTGCGCGTCGCCGCGGTGCTCAGCCAGGCCGTCACCTATGCGCCCGCCAACGCGCCGGCGATCACGGCCATCACGCCGACGACGCAGGGCTACGTCGTCAGCGGACGCGGCTTCGGCGCCGACCGGAGCCGGGTTTCGATCGCCGAGAACAATGCGGTGCTGCCGGCGACCGCCATCATCGGCGTCGCCGACAACCGGATCGAGGTGCGGTCCAGCGCCGCCGGCACCGTCACCATCCTGATCCGCGTCGGCGCGATTCTGACCGCGCCGGCGACCTACCGGCCGCCGGTGCGCCCGCCCGCCATCATCGCGATAACGCCGGCGCCGCAGGGCTATGCCGTGCTCGGCAGCGGCTTCGGGACGGACCGCAATCGCGTCTCGGTGGTCGAAAACAACGCCGTGCTGCCGCCGACCGCGATCGCCGCCATCGCCGACAACCGGATCGACGTCCGCTCGCCGACAACCGGATCGCGCACGGTGGCGGTCCGCGTCGGCCCGCTGGTCAGCGCGCCGATGCCCTATCGGGGCGGCAGCCCGCCGACGGTGAAGCTCATCGTGCCGACGGCGGACGGCTACACCATCGTCGGCAGCGGCTTCGGCACCGACCGCAATCGCGTCGCCATCGTCGAGAACGGCGCGCTGCTGCCGCGCACCGCCGTCGCGACCCTGACCGACAGCCAGATCATCGTCCGGTCCCCGGTACGGGCCGTGCGGCTGGTCGTGGTGCGTATCGACGGCATGACGTCCCAGCCGATCGCCGTTCCGGCCCCGCTGCCCGCGCCCCCACGCCGATAGGCACGACTGTCGGAAAATTTTACACTTGGCCGAACGGCGGCGGGTCAGTTGCGACCAACTCATTGAAATCGCTGGCACCATATTTCTGGCACACGGATTGCATGTGATTTGTCAGCGATCAGTCATGGAGACAAGCCCATGAAGAGATTGGGTCTATCGATTTGTCTTGGTCTGGCTCTTGCCGGCGGCATTGTGCTGGCGACGGCGACGGCGTCAGCCGGCGTCATCTTCAATATGACGGGTACTTGTGAATCCTTCTGCGGCTCGACCGGGCAAAATTCAGGCGATCCGATCTCCGGCTTCGTCGAATTCAACAATTTCGACGCGGTGGCGAACGGCACGTTCCTGGTCCCCGACAGCTACCACCTCGAATTCGGCACCGTGATCCTAGATTCCGCCACGCTGCCGCCGGCCTCCGACTATTACCTGCGGAGCGGCCACGACACGTTGCAGAAGATCGACGCCAGCGATATCGGTCCGGGCAGCTTCGATGTCTGGAGCGCCGTCGTGAACATCCCGATCATCTTCCTCGGCAATTGCTTCAACTGCGCGACCAACCAGTGGGTCTTCGGCTTTGTGCCGGGATCGTCCGGCCATTACCAGTTCACCCGCGCGACGGCGTTGCCGGCGCCGGAGCCGGCGTCGACCGTGCCGTTCGTCGCCGGGCTTGCCCTGCTCGGCGGCGCGCTGCTGCGCCGGCGGGCAAGCGCCCAGAGTTGAGGAGACGGCGATGATCGAACGGATGTTCCCGCTACGGCCGGCCGCGATCGCCGCCGCGCTTGCCGCGCTGGTGGTCTTCTCCGGCGCCGCGCATGCCGTCCCCGTCACGGTGACCATGAACGGTCACCTCACCTCGGTCCCGAGCCAGGTCGGCGGCGCGTTCACCGCCGGCGAGGCCTTCACCTTCCACTACACCTACGACACGACGACCGGCAACGCCGGCAGCAGCAGCACCGCGATCTATTACTATCAGAGCTATCACCTGGATATCGGCGGCGGCGCGTTCACTGTCGATGCGCCGGCTGGCGCGGTGTTCGCCAACTCGGTCCAGATCGTCAATCTCTCGAGCTTCGACGCCTACAAGGTCGACGCGACGGATGGCCTCTCCTACACGCCGTCCGCCGCCATCGATCCTTACACGCTGGTGCAGGTGTTTACCCAGTTCAGCTACGCCGCGTCGCAGTTCGCCGGCCCGGCGCTGCTGCCCGGCGCGCCGCCCTATACCAGCGCGAACGCGTTCCGGCTCGACCTGCGGCCCGACCCCGCCTCGCTCAGTGGCGAGATCTTCGTGACCGGCTTCATCGACTCGGCGTCCGACAACCGCGTCCTGGCGACGCCGGCGCCGGCCGCGCTCGCGCTGTTCGCGCCGGGACTGGCGCTGATCGGACTGCTGCGCCGGCGCAAGCGCGGCTGAGATCGGCCGCACGCGCAGACGAAAAGGGGCGCTGGTTGGCGCCCCTTTGTCGTTCCGGCCGAACGGCCCGAATTTACTGGTTCATCGACTGGAAGAAGTCCTGGTTCGACTTGGTGTGCTTCAGCTTGTCGAGCAGGAACTCCATCGAGTCGACCACGCCCATCGGCTGCAGGATGCGGCGCAGCACCCACATCTTC
>Ga0316628_100004824_pt1 | contig 10677 bp, 9 predicted proteins | sample OWC_Aug_M2_C1_D5_FD_207648 | JGI IMG/M metagenome (GOLD analysis project Ga0316628, IMG submission 207648) | Wetland soil microbial communities from Old Woman Creek delta, Ohio, United States - OWC_Aug_M2_C1_D5_C | ecosystem: Environmental > Terrestrial > Soil > Wetlands | place: USA: Ohio... | reverse complement strand
ACGAGTTCCATTATTCGGAACTGATGGAGACCCCGTCCGCAGAAAAAACCGTCTACCGGATCGCCGGCCGGGACGGAGGGCAAAGACCGCTGGAAGGCTACGTAAGGCGCAGGACCCTGGGGAGCTACATCCACCTGCACTTCGGAAGTGCACCGCAGGCGGCAGAAGCCCTGGTCGAATCCTGTCGAACCTACCACGCCGAAAGGACCCGCAGCGCATGAGACCCCAGGAGATAGAACTGGAGAGCTTTCGGATCATCGACCGCGAAGCCGGCCCGCACGACTTCTCGCCGGAGGAGTGGCAGATTGTTCGACGGATGATCCACACCTCGGCTGATTTCGACTACCTGCGGACGGTCCGCTTCCACCCCAAAGCCATAGCGATGGGGCTGGAGGCCCTTCGCACGGGGAAACCCATCGTCACGGACACCCGCATGGCGCATTCCGGCATCCGCAAGGCAGAGCTCGGGCGGTTCGGCGTCAGGGTGGCCTGTTACATGGATGACCCAGCGATCCATGCGGCAGCCCGGAACTCCGACACCACGCGGGCCGAAGCCGCAGTGGACGCTGCGGTTTCGGAAATTCCGGACGGCATGTATGTCATCGGCAATGCCCCTACGGCGCTGCTGCGTCTGATCGAACGGGTGCGTTCGGGTGAGGCCCGGCCGGCGCTGATCGTGGGGTTGCCGGTCGGTTTCGTGAACGCCGCCGAATCCAAGGCCGCCCTCGCGGCGCTGGATCACCCCTACATCACCAACACGGGGCGCAAAGGCGGATCCAATGTGGCAGCAGCTGTGGTCAATGCGCTGATCCTGCTGGCCGCAGGAAAAGTAACGAGTAACGAGTAATGAGTAACGAGAGAGCTTGTTTACAAAAATGGAGCCAGGCCCACGTGCTGCCTGCTCATTCAGTTACTCGTTACTCGTTACTTATTGCTCATAACTTGTCGAAAAGCCAATCGCCCCATCACTTTCACACATAAAGGTAGATCAACCATGAATCGAGAAGCCGGAACCTTATACGGCATCGGCGTCGGGCCCGGGGACCCGGACCTGATCACCCTCAAGGCTGCCAAGGCGTTGGGGCAGGTCGACATCGTGTTTGCGGCGGCTTCCACCAAAAACCACCACAGCCTCGCCTTGAGCATCGCCCGGCCGCACATCCCGGATGCCACACCCGTGGAGCTGCTGCGCTTTCCCATGACGCGTGACCGCTCCAAAACCCGCCGCGCGTGGGAAGCCAATGCGCAGCGCATCGTCGGCGAGCTGACGGCCGGCCGCGATGCGGCCTTCCTGACACTGGGCGATTCCCTGACCTACTCCACCTTCGGCTACCTGATGGCCTATGTTAAGGCCGCCGCGCCCCAGGTGAAGATCCTGACGGTGCCCGGCATCGCCTCCTACCAGGCAGCGGCCTCCCGGCTGAATACGACGCTGGTCGAAGGCGAAGGCTCGCTCATGGTCGTGTCGGGGGCCACGGGCGGAGACCGGCTGCGTTCGCTCGCGGAAAAACCGGAAACCGTGGTGTTTCTCAAGGCCTACCGCAACCTGGAGGACATCCGCGCAGCCCTCGACGAAAGCGGGCAGTATCCCTACTGCGTCGCGGTGAAAAACTGCGGGCACCCGAGCGAAGAAATTGTGGTGGACCTGGAGAAACTGTGCCGGCAGAAACCGGACTACTGGACCCTCATCATCGCCAAGAAGAACGCCCCTCATGAGCCGCCATCAGAATAAACGCAGCGCCGGCCGCCTGCTGGTTTCACTGGGCGTATCGGCGGCCATCCTGCTGGGGGGCATGCATTTCGGCGAGACGCTGACGATCCGTCAGCTGGCCTTCCGGTTGCTCTGGCCGCTGGCGCAGCTGATGGCCACCATTGCGGCCGGGTTGGTGATCGGCCAGATCATCGAGGCTACCGGGTGGACCCGCGGCCTTTCGATCCTGGCCCGGCCCCTCTTCCGTTTCGGAAGGCTGGGAGACCGCTGCGGCGCCGCGTTCACGGCGGCCTTTGTCTCGGGAGTGGCCTCCAATGCGATGCTGCAGGGGTTTTACCAGGACAACAAAATCACCCGGCAGCAGCTTTACCTGGCCAATTTTGTCAACCAGCTCCCGGCGTTTTTTCTGCACCTGCCGACCACGTTTTTCACCGTGGTTTCCATGACACGGACGGCCGGCATTCTGTATTTCGGGCTGACATTCGCAGCCGCCTTGATGCGGACATTCGTGTTCCTCGCGTATGGCCGCTGGCGGCTGCCGCCGGAGTCTCCCGCAGCCCGCCCGACACCCGCAGAGCCGATTGAGCTGCCGGCTTCCAGGCGCCAGGCAGTGTGGCAGGCTCTTCTGGATCGAATTCCAGCCAGCCTCATGCGGATCGGCATCTTCGTGGTCCCCGTTTACGCTGCGGTCTTTGTTCTCAACCAGCTGGGCATTTTCAGCCTGACCCGGGACTGGCTGGCGGGTGCAGTGGTCACAGCGTTTGTCCCGATGGAATCCCTCTCGCTGGTGGTGCTGAGCTTCGTCGCCGAGTTCACTTCGGGATTCGCTGCGGCCGGCGCCCTGATGGACGCCGGCATGCTCACCGTGAAACAGACGGTCCTGGCGCTCCTGATCGGCAACGTGATGGCCTTTCCGCTGCGGGCCTTGCGGCACCAGCTGCCGCACTACCTGGGGATTTATGCGCCGCGGATCGGCGCGGAGCTCCTTGTCCTGGGACAGGTGTTTCGCGTCGTCAGCATTATGATGGTGGGTTTCCTATTCTATCTTGGCTTCTGAGAATATGAGCAGAAAGCGTCTTCGAACGGGCTTCACCACCGGCACCGCCGCGGCGGCTGCCGCCAAGGGGGCCGTGGTGTGTCTACTGCAAAAATTGCCGCCCCGGGAGGTGTCGGTCGAGCTGCTGACCGGCGACCGCATTTCCATCCCGATCCACGGCTGCCGCCGGAACGACGACGGGAGCACCGCCTGCACCGTTATCAAGGACGCCGGCGACGATCCGGACGTCACCCACGGCGCCGAGATCGGAGCACGCGCCAGGATCCTCGAATCTCCCGCCCCCGGCGCGGAACCGTCTGCGGTTTTCATCTCCGGCGGCGAGGGTGTGGGAAGAGTCACCAAACCGGGGCTCGAACTGCAGCCCGGCGAATCGGCCATCAACCCTGGCCCGCGCCGCATGATCACCCGGGCGGTGGGGGAGGCGCTGGCGGCGCATGGGATCGATGACCCGGTATCGGTGGAGATCTTTGTCCCCCGAGGAGAAGACATCGCCCGGAAGACCCTGAACGCAAGGCTCGGCATCCTGGGCGGCATCTCCATCCTGGGGACCACCGGCATCGTGCAGCCGATGTCACACGAGGCCTTCACGGCAACCATTGAAGCCGGGGTTTCCGTGGCAAAGGCCTGCGGCCTGAAGCGGGTCGTTTTAACCACCGGCCGGCGCAGCGAACGCTTCGCCCAGGCCCGCTGGCCTGATCTGCCTGAAGAAGCCTTCGTCCAGGTCGGCGACTTCTTCCAGGAGAGCCTCACCCGGTGCGCCTCCAAGGGGTTTGCGGGCGTCACTCTGGCGGTTTTTTTCGGCAAGGCGCTGAAAATGGCGCGGGGGGCGCCGCATACGCATGCGGCGCGATCGGGGCAGAGCCTGGATGAGCTGGCGGAATGGGCCCTGGAACAAACCCATGATCATGAGCTGGCACAAAAAATCCGGGGATGCAACACGGCCCGGGAGGCCTTGGGGTATCTTCACCCCAGCCGCCCGGGTGTCATTGCGGAGGTCGGCCGGCGGATCGTAGCCGCTGCCGGCCAATTCACCGGCCCTGAATTGAAGATTCGAAGCGTCATTTTCGATTATGAGGGGAAAGTGGTATTTGACTCAGAACCACTTGACACCTGAGGCGTAAAACCGTCATGCTTCCAATCCAAATCATCGGTGTGGGCTTAGGCCTTGACGATCTCACCTCGAAACATCGCGAGATCATCGCGCGGGCCGATGTGCTGGTCGGCGGCCGTCGCCTTCTCGGATTCTTCCCGGACTCCCCGGCTGAAAAAAAACCCATCGGCAAGGATCTCGACGATGCGATCGGTTTCATCCGGAGTCGGATGGGCCGGAGGTCCATTGTGGTCCTGGCATCCGGAGATCCGCTGTTTTTCGGCATCGGCGCGAGGCTGATCGACGCATTCGGTCCGGACCGGGTGAGGATCCATCCGAACGTGTCATCCGTCGCGGCCGCCTTCGCCCGCATCAAGGAGCCTTGGGGCGGAGTCCAGGTGTTCAGCGTGCATGGCCAAAGGGATGAGAAAGAACTGCTGAGGGCGCTCACGGCTGAGACGGGACCCTCGGCGGTCCTGACGGATCCTGTGCACAACCCCGCCTGGCTGGCCCGGTTGATCAAGGCCAAAACCTCGGGCAGGTTTCGCATGGCCGTCATCGAGGCTCTCGGCAGCGATTCGGAGTGCTACGGCTGGTATACACTGACACAGGCCGCGGCCCGGCAATTTGCCGACCCCAATATCGTGGTGTTGAAACGGGACATCCAACCCATCACCGCCGGGATGCCGTTGCGGCTGGGCACACCGGATGAATGCTTTGAGCACCCGCAGGGGCTGATCACGAAATGCGAAGTGCGGGCCGTGGCCCTGGCCAAGCTGAGGCTCGGGCCGGGTCAGGTGCTGTGGGACCTGGGCGCCGGCTGCGGGTCGGTCGCCATTGAAGCGTCCCTGTTGATTGGAAAAGGCCGAATTGTAGCCGTTGAGAAAAACCCGCAGCGAATCGAGCAGATCAAAACCAACGCCCGCCGTTTCGGTGTCCGACGACTGGGCGTGGTGCACGCCGAACTGCCCGAGGGCCTCAAAAAGCTTCCGAAGCCGGACCGCATCTTCATCGGCGGAGGCGGCAGGGACCTGCCGCCTATCATTTCCGAGGCGGCGCGGCACCTGAAGTCCGAAGGGATTGTCGTGATCAGCGCCGTGCTGCTTCAGAATGTGCACGACGCGGAGGCTGTGCTGCGGCGGCTCGGTTTTGCGACGGAGGTGGTGCAGGTCCAGATTCACCGCAGCCAACCGATGCCTTACGGAGAGCGGCTGGAGGCCTTGAATCCGGTGTGGCTCATAACGGGAAGAAGACCGTGACATCCGATCGAAATAATCCGGTCCTTTTCGTCGGCGCCGGGCCGGGGGACCCGGAATTGATCACCGTCAAGGGCCGGAACGCCCTGCAGGCCGCCGATGTGGTGATCTACGCAGGTTCCCTCGTGCCGCAGGAGCTGCTGTCGTGGACGCGCCCGGGGACGCCGGCCGTCAACAGCGCATCCATGCTCCTCGAGGAGATCGTCGCCGCCATGGCGGAGCCCTGGCGCTCCGGCAAACGGGTCGTGCGGCTGCACACCGGTGATCCCAGCCTTTACGGGGCCCTTTTCGAACAGACCAGCGCGCTCTGCAGACTGGGCATCCCCTTCCAGGTTATCCCGGGGGTCACCGCCGCCTTTGCTGCGGCGGCCGCCCTGGGGATCGAGTACACGCTGCCGGAGGTCGCCCAGACCCTGATCCTGACGCGTATGGCGGGCCGGACGCCGGTGCCGGAGAGTGAAAACCTGGCAAGCCTCGCCGCCCACCGGACCTCGATGGCGATCTACCTGAGCATGGGCCAGATCGAAGAGGTGGCCGGCACCTTGATCGGGGCCTATGGCGGGCAGGCCCCCTGCGCTGTGGTGTATCGGGCAAGCCAGCCAGGTGAGAAAGTGATCCGGACCCGCCTGAACGAGCTCGCCGAACGAGTGGCCGCGGAGGGTATTGCGCGGCAGGCCCTGGTCATCGTCGGCGGGGTGCTGGAGGCCGGCCCGGGAGACCTCAAAATCAAATCCAGACTGTATGACAAAGACTTTGAGCACGGTTTCCGAAAATAAGATCGCCGTCTGGGCCATCACCCCCAGCGGCGCCGCCCTGGCGGCCCGGATTGCATCCAGCCTCCCGAAGGCCGACGTGTATGTGGCGGGCCATCCCGGGATCGTGACGGACTCGGCGGTGCGCGTTGCCTCCCTGGCGGATGCGGTCGCCGAGCACTTCCATCGCTATGCCGGGCATGTGTTCATCATGGCCGCCGGCATCGTGGTGCGCACCGTCGCCTCCCTGATGATTCACAAAACCCAGGATCCGGCGGTCGTGGTGGTCGACGACGCGGGCAATTTCGCCGTGAGCCTGCTCTCCGGGCACATCGGCGGGGCCAACCGGCTGGCGGATCAGGTGGCCGGCGCCATCGACGCCCAGGCGGTCATCACCACCGCCACCGATGCGAACCAAGCCCCGGCCATCGATGTTTTGGCCGTGGAGTTGGGCTTGCAGATCGAAAACCCGTCGGTCATCAAGGACGTGAACATGGCCCTGCTCACCGGCGCGCCGGTCGAGGTGCACGATCCCCTGGGCATTCTCGCCGGCCGGATCCCGAACGCCGCCGCGTTCGACGGCAGCGGGGCCGCTAGCCCCGCCCGGGTCTGCGTGGATGACCGCATTGCGGCAGCCCCTCCCGGCGCGCTGGTTCTGAGGCCGAGTTCGCTGGTGGCGGGGATCGGCTGCAACCGCAACACAAGCGCGGAGGAAATCCGGGAGCTGGTGTTGAACACGCTGCAGGCCTCCGGCCTCGCGCGGGCCAGCCTGAAGGGCCTCGCTTCAATCGATATAAAAGCGGATGAGCCGGGTCTGGCCGCTCTGGCGGAAGAACTCGGCCTTCCCCTGGAATTCTTCGGCCGGGATGAGATCGGCGGGGTGGAGGACACGGTGCCGACGCCCTCCGCCGCCGTCGCGCAACATGTCGGCGTAAAGAGCGTATGCGAAGCCGCGGCCATTTTAGGGTCACGAGGCGGGGCCCTGATCGTGCCCAAGCAGACCTCCACCAATGCGACCGTCGCCATCGCCCGGATCAAGGCCTGCCGGCGCACCGGGGGTCTCGAATTTTCGGGCTCCGGCGGAAAGGGCCTGCCGTACCCCGGTGCCTCAAACGTTGAACATGCAACCCGGCGTCCAACACCCGGTGGGCACGGCACGAATCAACTTTACATCGTGGGCATCGGGCCGGGCCGCCTCGAGCACCTCTCGCAGCGGGCGACCGAGGTGCTCCGGTCCGTGGAGTGCGTGGCCGGCTACAGCATGTACCTCGACCTTATTCAACCGCTCACCGGCGGCAAGAAGATTCTGCGCTCGGGCATGATGAAAGAGGTCCAACGCGTGGAGGCCGCCATCGAGCTCGCCATGAGCGGGAAAACCTGCGCCCTGGTCTCCAGCGGAGACCCCGGCATATACGCCATGGCGGGCCTGGTGTTCGAAACCTGCAAGATCAAGAACATCCCCGTACGGCCGCCCGGGGGGATGGCCGACGCTGCGGCGGGGGTATCGGTGCTAACGGTGGAGGTGATTCCCGGGATCCCTGCCCTGTGCGCGGGGGCTGCGCTGTTGGGGGCCCCCCTCGCCCACGACTTTGCCGTCGTGAGCCTGAGCGATCTGCTCACACCGTGGGAGGTGATCGCCGAACGGCTGGAGGCGGCCGCCCGGGCGGATTTCGTCATCGTGCTCTACAACCCCAAGAGCCAGAAGCGGGATTGGCAGCTGTCCAAGGCGCAGGAGATCATTCTGGCCCACCGGGACCCGCAGACGCCAGTCGGCGTGGTGGCGGCCGCCATGCGGCCGGACCAGGAGGTACAGGTCATCGCGCTCCGGGATCTCCATCGAGCGCGCGTGGACATGCAAACGACGGTTTTCATTGGCAGCCGCTCCTCGAGCCGCTACCTGGATTTCATGTTCACGCCGCGAGGATATTCGGGAAAATATGATCTGGCGTGAACGATGCGGATCCCGGATCCCGGGGGTAAGGTGCGGAGGGGCCTGCACCCGGGTGATCGGTTTCGTTCGCGGCTGAAACTCGCCGCCAACGGGGTCTAGGCCCGGACCAGGCCCGTCTTCGCAATAGGTGCCAGTGGTGAAGCCGGATGGCCAGACTCCGACGAGGTTCCAGCATGGGGTCCGGGCCAAGACCCCGTAAGCGTCTCAGACAGTCAGCCGCTGCCTCAACCGAACACCCGGGCGCAGACCCCTCTGGGCATCGCTTCCACTCGATAAAACTGTTTGATTGAGGTAGGGGATTCGTTGACGACTAAGAGAGGCGGCCATGAAACAGACCAGGGGCTACATTCACGTCTACACCGGTGATGGAAAGGGCAAGACCACGGCGGCGCTGGGGCTGGCGCTGAGGGCGGCCGGCGCCGGGTTGAACGTCTTCATCGCACAGTTCATGAAACTGGGTGACTACAGCGAGATCAAGGCCCTGAAGCGGTTTGCCGACTGCATCACCGTTGAGCAGTTCGGGCTGGGGCGGTTCATCCGCGGCAATCCCGACCCCGAGGACATCGCGGCTGCCCGCCAGGGGCTCGAGCGCGTGAGGCAGGTCTTTGCCGCGGGCCGCCACCAGGTCGTGATCCTGGACGAAGCCAACGTGGCCGCGTCCTGCGGCCTTTTCTCCCCCGTGGACATCCTGGATCTCATCAATTCGAAGCCCGAAGGAGTAGAGGTGGTAATGACCGGCCGCAACGCTGCACCTGAAATCACAGCCCGGGCAGACCTCGTCACGGAGATGAGAGCGATCAAGCACTATTACCGAAATGGCGTCCAGGCCCGGCCAGGCATCGAGCGATGAATCCGAGAAGCCCGAACCTCGCCCCGTGCATCGCCGTCCTGGGAACAGGCTCCGACGTCGGCAAGAGCATCATCACCACGGCCCTGTGCCGCATTTTCAGCCGGCGGGGTGTGCGGCTAGCCCCCTTCAAGGCCCAGAACATGTCCAACAACTCCGGCGTGACGCCGGAGGGCCTTGAGATGGGACGGGCCCAGATTGTCCAGGCCGAGGCCGCACGGATCCCGCCCCATGTGGACATGAACCCCATCCTGCTCAAGCCGACCAGCGATATCGGCTCCCAGGTGGTCCTGCTGGGAACCGCCCGCGGGAACCACACCGCGGCTGATTACCACGCGCACAAGGAACATCTGTTCCATGAGGCCGTCGCCGCACTGGAGCGCCTGCGCCGGGAGTTCGAGCTGGTCATCCTGGAGGGGGCCGGCTCCTGCGCCGAGGTCAATCTCATGTCCGCCGACATCGTCAACCTGCGCATGGCGGAGCAGGCCGGGGCCCCGGTGGTACTGGTCGCGGACATCCACCGCGGGGGCGTCTTCGGCCAGATCGTCGGCACCCTGGCGTGTCTTGAACCGCACCAGCGCAAGCTGATCCAGGGCTTCATCGTGAACCGCTTCCGCGGCGACATCGCGCTCTTCGCGGACGGAGTCCGTTGGATCGAACAACGCACCGGAACGCGTGTGTTCGGCGTTCTGCCCTGGTTCGACCACATCCGCATCGCTTCCGAGGACTCGGTGGTGATTGAAAACCCGCGGCCGGTTGCACCGCCGGTTGCCGGCGGCGCGGCCGCCGTAGCCGTGATCCGGTTCCCGCACATTTCCAATTTTACCGACTTTGAACCGCTGCAAAGCCTCCAGGACCTCCGTATCCATTTTCTGGAGCAGCCCCAGGACGTCAGCGGTTTCCGGGCGATCATTCTGCCGGGTTCCAAAAACACCCGGCATGACCTTGATTGGCTCAAAGGCTCCGGCTGGGCGGAGATCCTCAGCGCGTATCATTCCGGCGGAGGCCACCTGCTGGGGATCTGTGGAGGCTACCAGATGCTCGGCCGATGGGTCCATGACCCGGAAGGCATCGAGGGGCGTTCCGGCTCAACCGAGGGCCTGCATCTTCTGCCCGTAGATACGGTCTTGCAGGCGCCCAAAACCACCACGTTGACGCGTTTCAGCTGGCAGGATGCGCAGGGGTCCGGATACGAAATTCACATGGGACAGACGGCCCGGCACGGCGGCGAGCCCCTGTTCGATGTGCTGGAACGCAGCGGCCGGGCAGCATCGACCGAGGATGGGTGTGTCGCCCCCGGCGCGCGGGTCATGGGAACCTACATGCATGGCCTGTTCGACAACCCATCGATCACCGTCCGCTGGCTGCGGGCCGTCGGTGTCGATACGCCCCAGGCGCCGACTCTCGGCGGACTTGCCGCCCGCGACCGTGAATACGATCTGCTGGCCGATCACGTTGAAGCCCACGTGGATGTTGAGGCTGTTATGGAATTGGCAGAGCGCAAAAGGCATGGAGCATAAGGATCGACCCAACCGGTTCGACGGCGGCCGGCCAGATTGCGGCGGCCCATGCGGGGTGCAGACCCATCCGGGCCCGGGTGGCATTCGATAAAATTGCGTCATTCAGGAAAGAGATATTTACATGGCACATGTAACTCTCATCTTGGGCGGCTGCCGCAGCGGGAAAAGCCACTTCGCGCTGAAGACAGCGAATGAAGCGAGGGCTGATCGGCGCATCTTCATCGCCACAGCGGTAGCGTTCGACGATGAGATGCGCGCCCGCGTGAAGCAGCACCGCGCCGAACGCGGCGCCGGATGGACGACGGTCGAGGCTCCTTTGGCCCTGCCGGAGGCGTTGGCCGAGCATGCCGGGGAGGGCCGTGTGATTCTGGTGGACTGCCTCACGCTCTGGGTCTCCAACCTGATTCTGGATGGGCAGGGCCCCGCGCAAGCCGCCGCCCGCATCCCGGAGCTGGTGAGCGCCGTGAAGGCGTCGCCCTGTCCCGTGATTCTG
>Ga0316628_100004823_pt1 | contig 10678 bp, 10 predicted proteins | sample OWC_Aug_M2_C1_D5_FD_207648 | JGI IMG/M metagenome (GOLD analysis project Ga0316628, IMG submission 207648) | Wetland soil microbial communities from Old Woman Creek delta, Ohio, United States - OWC_Aug_M2_C1_D5_C | ecosystem: Environmental > Terrestrial > Soil > Wetlands | place: USA: Ohio... | reverse complement strand
CGGTCTCGACATAGGCGAGCCGCGTTTCCCGCGTCGCTTCGATAGCGAACTGGTTGGTGTTGTCGCGCAGGTTCTGCGCGCTCGCATCGCCGCCGGCGAGAACGGCGCCGAGCGCCAGCGCCGCGGCGCCCGCGCGCACCACGCGTCCGGGCATCAGCCCGCGCAACAGGAAGCTGATGAGCAGATCGGCCAGCGCGATCAAGAGCGCCGCGAGCAGCAGCGCCGGCTTCAGGTCAACTTCGCCAGCCGCCGGGTAGGAGCGCGACGAGACGCCGCCCGGCAGGTCCGGCAGCGGCTTGAGTTCGCTGACACCCGCGGCGAGATTGAGCGCGCGGCGCCCGCCCTCGCGCCCGTAGAAGCCGGGCGGGGTGCGCGGCCCGGGCACGGTATCGGCGAACTTCACGGCCTCGATCGGCGCGGCGGTCGAGGGCGGGCTTTCGAGATGGCCGAAACCGTCCATGGTCTCGATCGGCGCCAACACGCCCTGCTCGTTCTCGCCCGAGATGCCCTGCGACAGGCCGACCAGGCGCTGGAGCATCTGCACGAACAATCCGGACAGCGGCAGGTTCGACCATTCGGCATTGGCCGTGGTGTGCACCAGCACGATGTAGCCCTTGCCGCGCTTCTCCGCCGTCACCAGCGGCGTGCCGTCGGTGAGGCGCGCCCAGGTCTTCTGGTCGAGGTCGATCGACGGCTCGGCCAGCACCTGGCGTTCGATGCGCACGTCGGGCGGCACGATGAGGCCGGCGAAGGGGCTCGAGTCCTCGAACGGCAGCAGCGCGGCCGGGCGCTCCCACGACATGACGCCGCCGAGCTCGCGCCCGCCGGAGCGCAGCCGCACCGGGATCAGCTTGTCGCCCTGGTCGGTGGCGAGCCGCGGCCCGGCGAAGCGCAGTACGACCCCACCGCGCTCCATCCATTCCTCGAGCTTCTGCACCTGGGTGTCGGTCAGCTTGCCGACGTCGGCGAGCACCATGACGGCTAGCGTGCGGCCGAGCAGCTCGTCGACCGTGCCGCGGCGCACCTCGGAGACCGGCGCCAGCGCGCGCTCCAGGTAATAGAGATCGGACAGCAGCGGCTGCGCGCGTTCGCTCGTCTCGCCGGAGAACAGCCCGACCGGGCGGCGGCGCCAGCGCTCGTCGATCAGGAACGAGGATCCCGCGCTCGCCTCGCCCTCGATCTCTATCTCCGCGATATCGTTGCGGATCTCTCCCGGCAGCGCGAGTCGCACGTCGGTACGCGTCGCGCCCTCGGCGAAGCGCGCATCCTGGCGCGCCAGCAGCTTGCCGTTGTCGCCGAGCGCACGCAGCGCGAACTCGGGCGCGCCCACGGCGGAGGCCCGCAGCACCGGAACGACAAGGTCCGTGCCCTGCGGCTGCGGCTCCTGCACCAGATGCGCGAGCTTGCCGCGGTCCTCGACATAGACCTCGAGCGAGCCGAGCCGCTGCAGCCGTTCGGCGAGGGCGGCCGCCGCCTTGCCATCGCTGCCGGAAAGCCCATCCGTCAGCCAGACGACGTTGGCCGAGCCCTCGATCTTCGCCGCATCGATCGCCTTCAGCGCGGCGGCGCGGTCGACCGGCCACGGCTTCGGCTTGATCGCGCGCGCTGCGCGCTTGGCGTCGGCGGCGCGCAGCACGCCGGACGCGGCAATCGGATCGTCGCCCGGCGGCTTGGCGGTGGTCAGCAGCACCACGGGCTTCGCGGCGCGATCGGCGCGGTCGATCAGCGCCATCATCGCGCCCTCGCGCTCGGACCAGCCGCGCGCCGCGGCCCAGCCGTCGTCGACCACGATTACCAGCGGGCCGGAGCCGGGGAACTCGGTGCCGGGGTTGAGGAGCGGATGGGCGACGGCGAGGATGACCAGCAGGGCGAGCGCCATGCGCAGCAGGATCAGCCACAGCGGCGTATGCGCCGGGGTCTCCTCGCGCTTGCGCAGCATGAGGAGCAGGCGGATCGCCGGAAAATCGAGCCGGCGCGGCGCCGGCGGCAGCACGCGCAGCAGCCACCACAGCACGGGCAGTGCGGCGAGCCCGGCGAGCAGCCAGGGCGAGGCGAAGGCGAGGGGGCCGAGCTCGAGCATTCAGCGCTCGCCTTTGACCGGTGCCGAGAGTGCCGCGTGCAGAGACAGAAGTGGCGTCTGCGGCGGCGTGTCGGTGCGATGGACGATGAAGCTCCACCCGACGGCGCGGGCGAGATCGGCGAGCGCGGCGCGGTGACTCGCCATCAACTCGGTGTAGTCCTCACGCACGGTCTCGACGCGGCCGATCAGCGTGTCGCCCTCGCCCTCGAGCCCGCTGAAGCGGACGCGCCCGGCGAAGGGCAGTGAGTCCTCGGCCGGATCGAGGACTTGCAGCATGGCGCCGCGCACTCCACGCGCCGCATAGCCACGCACGATGCGCTCGATCTCCTCGACCGGCGAAAGCAGATCGCCGGCAAGCACCACGCGCGCATAGCGCGGAAGCGGCTCGACGCCGGGCAGGCTCGGCGCGCCCTCGGGCGCCGCGCGCGACAGAGCATCGGCCAGTCGATTGAGCACGGCGCGCCCGCCACGTGGCATCTGGTGGCTGCCGAGCAGCGCCACTTGCTCGCCGGCGCGGACCAGCAGCGAGGCGAGCGCGAGCGACAGAACCGCGGCGCGCTCGCCCTTGGTCGGGACCTCGCGTCCGGAGCGCCACGCCATCGACGGCGAGGTGTCGCACCAGAGCCAGATGCTCTGCGCCGCCTCCCATTCGTTCTCGCGCACGTAGACGCGATCGCCCTTGGCGGTCTGGCGCCAGTCGATGGCGTTGATGGAATCGCCCGGCTGGTAGCGGCGGAACTGCCAGAACGTCTCGCCTTGGCCGACGCGACGCCTGCCGTGCACGCCTTGGATCACGGTCGCGGCGATGCGCTCGGCGGCGACGAGGAGCGGCGGCAGGGTCGAGGCCGCGTGCTCGGCACGTTGGCGCAGGATCGCGGCGGAGGCGACGGCGGTCGGCGGCGCGCCTCGGCGCGCCTCGGTTGAGAGGCTCAGGCGAGGGGCGCGCACAACCGGTCGATCACCTGGTCGATGGTGACGCCATCCGCCCGCGCGGCGAAGGTGAGCGCCATGCGATGGCGCAGCACCGGGCCGGCAAGCGCGATCACGTCGTCGATCGACGGCGAGAAGCGCCCGTCCATCAGCGCGCGGGCGCGGGTGGCGAGCATCAAAGCCTGGCTCGCGCGCGGGCCGGGGCCCCACGCCACCTGCTTCTTCACCTCGGCGTCGTCGGTCGAGTCGGGACGACCGGACAGGACCAGATCGAGGATCGCCTCGACCACGCTCTCGCCGACCGGGATGCGGCGGACGAGCTGCTGCGCCTGGATCAGATCGGCGCTGGTCAGCACCTGCTCGGGCGCTTGCTCGTCCACGCCAGTGGTGGCGATCAGCATCTCCTTTTCCGCGACGCGATCGGGGTAGGACACGTCAATCTGCATCAGGAAGCGATCGAGTTGCGCCTCGGGCAGCGGATAGGTGCCTTCCTGCTCGAGCGGGTTTTGCGTCGCGAGCACGTGGAAGGGGCGCGGCAGCGCCTGGTATTCGCCGGCCACAGAAACGCGATGCTCCTGCATCGCCTGCAGCAGCGCGGACTGCGTGCGCGGGCTCGCGCGGTTAATCTCGTCGGCCATGAGAAGCTGGCAGAACACCGGGCCGGGGATGAAGCGGAACGCGCGGCGCCCGGATTCGGATTCCTCCAGGACTTCGGAGCCCAGGATGTCGGCCGGCATCAGGTCGGGCGTGAACTGCACACGCTTGTCCTCAAGCCCCAGCACGGTGCCGAGCGTGTCGACGAGCCGGGTCTTGCCCAGCCCGGGAAAGCCGATCAGCAGCGCATGGCCGCCGGCCAGCAGCGTAATTAGGGTCTGGTCGACGACCTCTTTCTGGCCGAAGATGATGCGGCCGATGCGGTCGCGCACCAGCGCGATGCGCTGACCGAGCGCTTCGATCTCGGCGACGATGCGAGCGGGAGGCATTTCCGCGGCGAGCGGATGGGTGTCAGTCACGTGCGGCTCCGGTAAATGGCAAGACCGTCACTCAGCGATCTCAGCGAATTTGCGCCCGGGCCCGAAACCTGCGGGGAGATCGATATCCGCATCGCCCGCGACGGCACTTGGTTTTATCACGGTTCTCCGATCGGTCGCAAACCGCTGGTGAAGCTGTTTGCCTCTGTATTGCGGCGAAATTCGGACGGCAGCTACTGGCTAATTACACCGTCCGAGCGCGTTCGCATCCAAGTCGATGACGCGCCTTTTGTCGCGGTCGCGATGACGATGACGGGCGAAGGCAGGAAGGCCCGGCTCAGCTTTGTCACCAACGTGGATGACACAGTGAACGCCGGACGAGACCATCCGATCCGCGTCGCCTTCGATCCCGCAACCGGCGAGCCCGCGCCCTATCTGATGGTGCGCGACGGGCTGGAGGCTCTCATCTCGCGCCCAGTCTACTACGAGCTTGTGGCGATTGGGGAATCCCGCGGCGCGGCCTATGGGGTGTGGAGCGACGGCGCGTTCTTCTCATTGGGCGAGGCGCCATGCGCGAGCTGATCCGCGCCCGTTTCCCCGGCCCCGGCATCGCCGCGGACCCGTCGGGCGACGGCTCGGGGTGGGAGCGCGGCCAGAACGTCGTGCCGACCGAGAAACTGGTTAACGCGGCGGTGTTGGTTCCGATCGTCGAGCGAGCGGAAGGCTTCACGGTGCTGCTGACCCAGCGCACCGAGAATTTGCCGAGCCACGCGGGGCAGGTGGCGTTCCCGGGCGGTCGCTCGCACGGTCCGCACGAGACGCCGGAGGACACCGCGCTGCGCGAGGCCGAGGAGGAGATCGGCATTCGCCGCGAGGAGGTGGAGCTGATCGGCCGCCTCAACGTGCGCTTCTCGGGCACCGGCTATCGCGTGACGCCGGTGGTGGGTCTCGTCGTGCCGCCTTTCACTCTGCGCCCCGACCCGTCGGAGGTCGCGTCGGTGTTCGAGGTTCCGCTCGCGACAGTGCTCGATCCGGCCAGCCACACGCTGAAGACCGTGATCCGCGACGGGCGCGAGCGCGAGTTCTACGTGCTGTCTCACCCCGAGCGGTACATCTGGGGGCTGACGGCGCGCATGCTGCTGGACCTGTCGCGCGTGCTCGCCGAGCTCGAGGCCTGATGCTGCGCGCCTTCCTCGAATACATCGTGCCGCTCGGCCTGCCGACAGCCGCCTATTTCATCATCCAGTGGTGGATCCAGCGCCGCGCCGCGGAGGGCAAGCCTCTGGAGAAGCCGTCCTGGTGGGACGCGCCCTGGCCCTGGCTCGGCGCCGCGGGGATCGTGCTGCTGCTCGCCACCATCGCGGCGCTCGAGCTCACCGAGGGCGCGCCGCCCACCGCCACGTATCATCCGCCGGAGATCGAAGGCGGCAAGGTGCAGCCCGGCGGCTTCGACAAGTGATCCCGGCGCACAAGATCGCGCCCCCGAAATGGATGCGTGCGCGTGAGACGCGTGCCGTTGTCGCCGCGCTGACAAAGGACGGCGCGCCGGCGCGGTTCGTCGGCGGCTGCGTGCGCGACACGGTGGCGGGGCGCACGGTGAAGGACGTCGATATCGCAACGCCGCTGCCGCCCGATCGGGTGATGGCGCTGCTGGCTGAGGCGAAGCTGCGCGCGATTCCGACCGGGATCAGCCACGGCACCGTGACTGCGATCTCCGGCGGCAAGCCCTTCGAGGTGACCACCTTGCGGCGCGATGTCGAAACCTTCGGCCGCCATGCGCGCGTCGCTTTCACCGACGACTGGGAGGCGGACGCGGCGCGACGCGACTTCACCATGAACGCGCTCTACGCCGACGCAGACGGCACAATCTACGATCCGACCGGCGGACTCGCCGATCTTGCGCGCGGCCGCGTGCGCTTCGTCGGCAACGCGACGGCGCGCATTGAGGAGGACGTGCTGCGTCTGCTGCGCTTCTTCCGCTTCCACGCCCACTTCGGAAGAGGCGAGCCCGACAAGGAAGCGCTCGCCGCCTGCCGGGCGCTCGCGCCGAAAATCGAATCCCTCTCGGGCGAGCGCGTGCATGCGGAGCTGTTTCGCCTGCTGGAAGCCAAGGAGCCGGCAAAGGTCACGGCGCTGATGGCGCGGCTCGGCGTTCTGCGCCATGTCGCGCGCGGCTTCACCAATCACCAGCGACTTGCCGCGCTGACCCGTCTGGAGCGGGAGCCGGAAGCGCTGCTCCGCCTGGGCGCGGCGCTCTCGACGCAGAAGACCGATCCCATCGCCGACCGGCTGCGCCTGTCGAACGCGGAACGTGACCGGCTGGCGGCGATGATGGGAACGCCGCGTCCCACGCCTACGCTCGATGCGCGCGCGCGCCGCCGGCTTTTGTATCAGCTCGGCCCATCGACGTTCCGCGACCGCGCGATGCTCGCCCGGGCTGAGCATCCGCGTGGCGCGTGGGGGCCGCTGCTCGCCGCCGTAGGGCGCTGGAAGAAACCGATGTTGCCGATCGCCGGGCGCGATGTCCGCGCGCTCGGCGTCGCGCAAGGGCCGGAAATCGGCAAGCGCCTGTCCGCAGTGGAGCGATGGTGGATCGAGCGGGATTTCCGTCCCGGCCGGGCGGAATGCCTCCGCTATCTCCAGGGTCTGGACGGCAAACCGCGAACGCGCGTGAAGCGGCGGCGCTGATTCAATTCGCGCACCACCCCTTACTGCGCTGTCTTCACCAGCTTGGCGTTGACGGTTCGCACCGGTTCTTTGTCGCGTCGCATGCTGAACTTGAGGTCCATGCCGGTGCCGGTGAGGGTGCGGTCGTACTGCTCGATTTCGTACGCGCCGTTGGCGAGCACGGTCATCTGGTAGACGGTGAGCGTCTGCTTCTCGATGCGCGCCCACGACAGCGCTTGACCGGCCAGCGGATCGCCGGACTCCTGCGCGCGCCACACGCCGCCTTTACCGAGCGGACGGAACGTCAACGTCTGCTGGCGCTGGCGCACGTTGGGCTTGGCCGGGTCGCCGCCCTTGCGGATCACCGTCGTCCAGGTGACGGTGAATCCGTCGCCAGCGGGCTTGATGATCACGTCGAGATCGCGCTGCGTGACCGCGAAGTAGATCGAGTCCCGGTTCTCCGCCACGCCTGAGCCGGTCCAGGTGCCGTAGAACGCGGCCGGCGAAAGCGACTGCTGCGCGCGAACGGGCAGCGCCGCGATCAGGCCGACGAATGCGACGAGCAAAAGTCTTTTCATGTTGTCCCCCTGCCGAGCGACTGTAACCTAATCGGGCAGGGGGATGAACTCGGTCTCGCCGGGCACCGCGACGAAGCGACCGGCCGTCCAGTCGGCCTTGGCCTGCTCGATGCGCTCGGGCGAGGAGGAGACGAAGTTCCACCACAGCTCGCGTGGACCGTCCATCGGCTCGCCGCCGAGCAGCACCAGCCGCGCGCCTTTTTGCGCCTTGATCGTGGGGCGCGCGCCCGGCGCGAACACCAGCAGCCGGCCGGCGTCGAAGCTTTGCCGGTCTATCTCCACCGCGCCGTCGATGATGTAGGCGGCGCGCTCCTCATGCGTCGCGTCGACCGGTAGAGTCGCGCCGGCACCGAGCTTGGCATCGACCAGGAACATCTCGGAGAAGGTCTTCACCGGTGCAGCCTTGCCATAGGCCTCGCCGACGACGACGCGCGCCGTCTTGTCCGCGTCCTCGATGAGCGGCAGGGATGCGGCCGGATGGTGGAAGAAGCTCGGCGCGGTCTCCTCGTGGCGCTTGGGCAGCGCGACCCAGATCTGCAGCCCGAACATGGGCTGGGCGCTCTTGCGGCGCTCGGCGTCGGACCGCTCCGAATGGACGATGCCGCGACCGGCCGTCATCCAGTTCACTGCCCCTGGCGCGATGGTCTGCACCGTGCCGAGCGAATCCCGATGCACGATGGAGCCCTCGAGGAGATAGGTGACGGTGGCGAGTCCGATGTGCGGGTGCGGCCGCACATCGATGCCCTTGCCGGGGGCGAACTCCACGGGTCCCATCTGGTCGAGGAACACGAAGGGCCCGACCATGCGGCGCTGCGCCGAGGGCAGCACGCGGCGCACCTCGAACCCGCCCAGGTCGCGGGTGCGGGGCACGACGACCATCTCGACCGCCCTGCTTCCCGGTGCTTCGGCCTCATCGGGGGTCTGCGCGGGTTGCCAGCTCATGACCTGCATCCCATTTAATGGCGTTCCAGGAACTCTATAGATAGGAGGCGCCCATGGCACGGAAAGTGGTCAAGGTGGTGCGCGGCATGCCGGCGAGCGACGGGGCCGGGGTGCGCCTCAAGCGCATCATGGGACAGCCCGGCCTGCCGGACCTCGACCCGTTCCTGCTGCTCGATGAGTTTCGCTCCGACAAGGGCTCGGACTATGTCGCCGGGTTCCCCGATCATCCCCATCGCGGCTTCGAGACCGTGACCTACATGCTGGCCGGGCGCATGCGCCATGGCGACCACATGGGCAACGTGGGCCTGCTCCGCCCCGGCAGCGTGCAGTGGATGACCGCCGGGCGCGGCATCGTGCATTCGGAGATGCCGGAGCAGGAAGACGGGCTGCTGTGGGGCTTCCAGCTCTGGGTGAATTTGCCCGCCAAGGACAAGATGACTGCACCGCGCTACCAGGACATCGACCCCGAGAAGATCCCGATGGTGACGGGCAAGGACGGCGTCGGCATCCGCGTCGTCGCGGGCAAGGTGGGCGAGGTGGAAGGTCCGGTGCAGGGCGTAGCGACCGAGCCGCTCTACCTGGACATCATGATGCCCGGCAGCGTCGCTTACGGGGTGCGCGTGCCGCCGGCGCACACGGGGTTCGTCTATGTCTTCGAGGGCGAGGCGCGCATCGGCGAGACGACGCTCGCGCGCGGCCATCTCGGCGTGCTGAGCTTGGGTGACGATCTGGTCGAACTGGTCGCGAGCGACGAGGGCGCGCGGCTCATCCTGGTCGCCGGCAAGCCGCTGAAGGAGCCGGTGGCGAAGTACGGCCCGTTCGTGATGAACACACCGCAGCAGATCAAGGAAGCGATCGCCGATTACCAGGCGGGCCGGTTCTGAATAAGCCGTTCGTCCTGAGTAGGCCCGGAGGGCCGTATCGAAGGGCGGACGTGCGTGCTTCGATACGCTGCTTCGCGGCTACTCAGCACGAGCGGCTTTTCTCTTACGGCCAATCCGCCGTCGGCGGCAGGGACATCAGGATCGCTTCGGTGTTGCCGCCGGTCTGCAATCCGAATCGCGTGCCGCGGTCGTAGAGCAAGTTGAATTCGACGTAGCGCCCGCGCTTGACGAGCTGCGCCTTGCGGTCGGCCTCGGTCCATTGTTCCGCGAAGTGCCGGCGCACGATTCGCGGGTAGATGTCGCAGAAGGCGGAGCCGACCGCGCGGGTGAAGGCGAAATCGGCGTCCCAGTCTCCCGTGTCGACGTAGTCGTAGAAGATGCCGCCGACGCCGCGCGCCTCGCCCCGGTGCGGCAGATAGAAATACTCGTCGCACCACTTCTTGAACTTGTCGTAGTAGGCCGCATCCGCCGCATCGCACGCACCCTTCAGCGCGGCGTGGAAATCGCGCGTGTCGTCCTCGACGGGAAACACTGGCGTCATGTCGGCCCCGCCGCCGAACCAGCCCTTTGCCGTCACGATGTGGCGCGTGTTCATGTGCGCGGCCGGCACCTTGGGCGAGCGGGGGTGGATGACCACCGAGATACCGGAGGCCCAGAATCGGGGGTCCTCCGCCGCGCCGGGGATCTCCTTGCGGAACCGTTCGGAGAAGGTGCCGTGCACGGTGGAAACGTTGACCCCGGCTTTCTCGAAGACACGCCCGCGCAGGATCGACATCTCGCCGCCGCCGCCGTCCTCGCCGTTCTCCGGCGGGCGCTTCCAGGCCTTGCGCTCGAATCGGCCGGGGGCGGCGTTCGAACCGGGCAGCGCGCGCTCGATATCTTCCAGTGCCGCACAGAGTGAATCGCGCAAGCTGCGGAACCACGCCTCTGCCGTACGCTTGCGCTCGTCCATGCTGCGCGTCAGACCCTTGCAATTGCTGTTTTTTCCATTATACCCGTCGCGGGCCGTGGGGGGCAGCGACGATGCGGCAGCGTGCCGCATGTGTGGCCCATCCGGCTGGATGTTAGGTCGAATACATGGCGCACGCCCCCCAGCATGGACCCGAGCCCAGCTCGGACGCTCACCCCGGCGAAACGCGCCGCGATTTCCTGATGCTCGCCACCGCGGCCTTCGGCACGCTCGGCGGGCTCGCGGCGATCTGGCCGCTGATCCATCAGATGAACCCGTCGCGCGACGTTCTCGCGGTGTCGACCACCGAGATCGATATCTCGAAGATCGGCGAGGGCCAGCGCATCACCGTGGTGTGGCGCGGCAAGCCGGTGTTCGTCTGGCACCGCGCGCCTGACGCCATCAAGGCCGCCGAGGACGTGAAGGTGGCCGATCTGCGCGATCCGCAGGCCGACAGCCAGCGTGTGAAGAAGCCCGAGTGGCTGGTGGTGGTCGGCATCTGCACGCATCTCGGCTGCATTCCGCTCGGCCAGAAGCCGAACGACGCCAGAGGCGACTTCGGCGGCTGGTTCTGCCCGTGCCACGGCTCGATCTACGACACCTCGGGTCGCATCCGCCAGGGACCGGCGCCGCACAACCTCGAAGTGCCGCCCTACGAATTCATGCCAAACGACGTT
>Ga0316628_100004822_pt1 | contig 10678 bp, 12 predicted proteins | sample OWC_Aug_M2_C1_D5_FD_207648 | JGI IMG/M metagenome (GOLD analysis project Ga0316628, IMG submission 207648) | Wetland soil microbial communities from Old Woman Creek delta, Ohio, United States - OWC_Aug_M2_C1_D5_C | ecosystem: Environmental > Terrestrial > Soil > Wetlands | place: USA: Ohio... | reverse complement strand
TGAAGCGAGTAATTGCTTATCGTAACAATCAATGTTGCTTGATGCGCTGTCTCTCTCTCTAAATCTGCAAGGTGGCCCATGAAATAGTTCGCGATTTTGCCCCTCAATGATTGTGCGCCATATGCTTTTGCTTGCTCATACTCTTCGGCAAGAACGCCGTGGATTGTATGTATGAAGGGCTTTTTGACGACCTGCTTTTTGAGTGTTTTGGCAAAAGCGTAGCCACTCACATTATGTACCTCATAAACGTCGGCGTAAATGACGCCGGTTTTTTTGGCGAGGCTTCGGTTAAAGAACCAATTGTCAAGAGGAAAAAGTTTATCCGTAGAGTAATATGGAACAAACCGCACACCATTGATATCTGTGGCCGCTTTGAAGCCTGCTTTGGTGCCACTGTAAACCGTGATATCGGCTTGATTTAGCAATCGCTTGGTGGTTTCAATTATGCGACGCTCGACACCTCCAAAGTAAAGGTGGGGTGGCTGAGTGTTGAAGACAGCTAAGCTAAACTTATCCATGTAAGTGCACTTTTCCAAGGCCTTTCCATGTTTGGTTAGCTATTGTTTGCTTTTAAATATAAGTTAAATCGTTGCCACAGAACTTGCTGTTTGTTATAAAACAGGGAGGGCACGCAGAGCAGGAACCTTCCTTTTCAGCTATGAAATGACGAGCATAGGTCACAGACAGCGATTTGCCCTCAAGCGCTAGTTTGCTTGCTTATTGTGTCAGCAACAAATGTTATATTTCAAATTCGTCCATAACTTTCACTTCAATGTCAAAAACCAAGCAAACATCAACAACCAAAGGCTTAACATGGAGGCAGCCAGCCGTCTTTGCAGTTGCAACAATGATTTCGACAGGTTTGGCGATTTGGGCTGTCATCGCAGCACCTGTAGGAGCGGTTTCAGGCGTTTCAGGGCTTTACATTTCAGCTGCAGTCTACGTACCGTTGGCGCTGTGGTTTGGAATGTGGGGTTGCTTTGCAGGCTACCTTAGTTGCGTGTTTATGGGTCTTTATCTTCAAATGCCGTTAGAGTTTGTACTGGTTTGGGCGCTAGCGGATTTTTTTGAAGGCTTAGTTCCTTTGCTGATTTACAGATCACTTAAAACTAAGCCGGCTTTGGCTCTTCGGCGACCAAAAGTAACTTATGGATTAAACGTGTTGTTGGCAGCGGATTTAGCGGTGTCTGCTATTGCGCTTACCCAATCTTTAACATCAGTTTTCATTTCAACATTCGCTGTAGGCGTCGCACTTTTGATAGTGCAGGCTGCTGTGGAAGACCACAAGACATGGACAATGTGGCTAATCGTCGGCGTCGTTTTAGCCTCCTTAGTTTCAGGCGTCTTTGGCGTTGGGGCAATGGCGGCTTTTGGCTTTGGCGGCGTTTCATGGGCGATTTTTCCCACGGTTTTCTATGGCTGGGTGTTTGGCGACATAATCGTGCTTGCGACGCTTGGCACAATATTGACTGTTGCTCTAACGCCAATCATTATCAAGTCGCGGGTCTACGTGCGAAAATTCTTCACTTAAAAGTTTTCAGCTAAGCTTTTGTCGCTCGCCTTTATGAAACAGGTAAACATTGTTTATGAACGAGATGTTGCCATGGTCATAAACAATCGCTGAACTTCTTGGCAATGCAAAAATATCGTCAAACCGCGATAATTCCAGTAAAGCTTTATCCTTACCCAGTCGATAATGAGCCTTAAGCGTAAAATCCACAAGTCCAAGCCCATTAATAACTTTCACTAACCCATTGCTTCGGTAGGTAATTATGCATTTTTTGCAAAGCGCTAATGCACCCGCGCTTCTGCCAACCACAACCCCTTCAAAGTCTTTGAGCAAAGCATCAACACGAAGATTTTTCAGTCGCTCGATCAAAACGCTGGGCACCCCACCCGTCAAGTAAACTAGGTTGGTTTCACTGAGTTTTACCTTGATTTCGCCGTTAGTCCAAGAGTAATCAACTATATTGACTGTGCTGGCGCCTAGACTCCTAAAGTAATCAAAAACCGTTTTCCCTTTAACATAAGTCTTGTCAAAGGATGCGCGTGCCCAAGAAAAAACAAGAACTTTCGGCGCCTCGCCGGCATCTTCAAATGCCCGCTGGTTTACCTGCTCCGCGTCTCGTTTTTGAATGTTTTCTCCGCCTAAAAGATAGTACTTGGGCATAGAAAACCCATGGCTTTGAGGTTTAAAAAAGTACTCATAACTATAGGCTAATTAACGATAGCTAAATATGTTCTCAACTGCGACGTCGCAGATTCATCAAGATGATAGATAACCCTTAACCCGTCGTTTGCTTGCAAAACGAATTCTGAGCTGCAAATCGATTTCATCTGCCATGTCAGCGCCTGCGAAGTAATCGAAACCTCACCTGCCAATCTCCCATGTGACAGGCGATGCTTACACATAAGCGCTTCAATAATTCGCCTAGCAGTCCTATGCCGAAGCAGGCAAATCGCAGCCATCTGCCGTTTTGAGAACCGACCCGAAACAAAGAAACGCTTATAACGCCCATCACGAACAAATGAAATCAGCCCAGACTTTATGAGAACACCAAGATGGTACTGCGCTAAACCGATTGGCAGGCAGAGACTCGAACAGATTGACCTAAACTGAACACCTGGATTCATGCTCACATAATCTACTATGCGACCGCGTGTGGCATTGGCGATTGCAGCTTGACCATTAATAGTTTGAACGTTTATTGATGGCGTGAACGCAAGCGTACAATACTCGTCAATCGTTATCGCGTTGTAACTACGGATGCCTGAGTGAATTTGAAGTCGATGAGTTGGATCTTGTGCGACGGCGAACTTGAAGATTTTTTGTTGATACATAAGAGCTGCGAAAGAGCCTATAACGATACTGATTAGAGCTAACGCAATCACAGCCCGCTTCACATTCAACTGTTCCAGCCCTCTCTTAACGCTTTTGTGGTTTCTTGTTTTTATGTGTATTTGTAAATAAATGTACTAGTTTGCAGATAAAACAAGGCTTATTAGGCATGAGCAGGAAAATACCCAGAGATACAAAATGATACCAGATGGTTATGTTGAATACAAGCGCCGAGAATTTTGCAAAGAAGTATACTGCCCCGTGCAGGTTGAGTTAAACAGGCAAACGGAAGGCTCCCCAGCATACGAACAGACAAGACGCAAGTGCAATGGCGCTTGCCTATATACTACATGGCAGTTTCACCACTGGCTCATAGAAAAAGGTTATTTAATCCTCAAACCAAAAGGTTCCACCGAGGAATAAATTATGGAGTGGGGTATGAAAAACAGATTAAGCAAACTAATACAAAAAGACGGCAAAGCCCTCTTTTTACCCGTAGACCACGGCTACTTCCAAGGACCAACACACTGCCTTGAGAAACCCGGAGAAACAATAAAACCACTATACCAATACGCTGACGCGCTGATGCTAACGCGTGGTGTCTTGCGAAACTGCATTGATCCGACAATAGAGAAACCGATCATCCTGAGAGTTTCAGGCGCAGTAACTATGGCAGGACAAGACCTCTCAAACGAAAGCCTAGTCACATCCGTCACCGAAATGGTGAGGCTGAACGCTACGGCTGTTTCAATGTCGGTTTTCGCTGGTACGCCAAACGAGAACAAAAGCCTAAGCAACCTAGCCAAACTAGTTGATGAGTGCGAAGACTATGGCATACCAGTGATGGCAGTGACCTCCGTTGGAAGGGAACTTGAGAAAAGAGAAGCACGCTACCTAGCGCTTGTCGCTCGAGTTTCAGCAGAAATCGGTGCACGCGTGGTTAAGACGTATTACTGCAAGGACAACTTTGAAAAAGTTGTTGATGGATGCCCAGTCCCAGTCGTAATCGCAGGGGGACCACAAACAGAAACACAAAAAGAAGTCTTCGACTTTGTCTACGATGGCATGCAAAAAGGCGCGATAGGTGTAAACTTGGGAAGAAATATCTGGCAAACAGAAAGCCCAATAGCCGCCATACGTGCAATCAGAGCTATAATTCACGAAGACTACAGCGCCAACGAAGCGCTTGATCTGTTTAATCAGATAAAAGCCGGCTCGGCTTAACCAACAATTTTTCTTTTTTAGTGATAATTATGCTTGCCGCCGTCTATTACAACAACCAAGACGTACGCATCGAAGAGATGCCAATACCCAAAATCGGCGAAGACGAAGCCCTGCTAAAAGTCATGGCAAGCGGCATATGCGGCAGCGACGTCATCGAATGGTACCGAGTGCCTAAAGCACCGCGTGTGCTGGGTCATGAGGCAACAGGTGTCATCAGCAAAGTCGGCGCAAACGTGAAGGACCTAAAAGTCGGCGACCGCGTCTTTGTCTCGCATCATGTTCCATGTTATCAATGTCGTTACTGCGAACGGGGAAATCACACTGCCTGCCATGTGCTACATACAACAAATTACTTTCCAGGCGGCTTCGCACAATACGTTAGGGTACCAAAGATTAATGTTGAATTCGGTACTTACAAATTACCTGACGCGATGTCCTTTGAAGAAGGTACGTTTATTGAGCCTTTGGCTTGCGTTTTGCGTGGTCAGCGCTTGGCGAATCTGCAGAAAGACGACACACTGCTCATAATAGGCAGTGGCATTTCAGGGATTTTGCATGCGCAGTTGGCGAAGTATAAAGGTGTCCAAAACATCGTTGTTGCCGACATTAACCCTTATAGGCTGGAGCTTGCCAAGAAATTCGGCGCAACTCATCTCTTAAACGCAAACAAGGACTTGCCCCAAAAACTCAAAGAAGCAAATGATGGGCGCTTAGCGGATCAAGTTGTTGTCTGCACAGGGGCAACCTCAGCAGCCATGTTAGCGCTGGACTGTGTCGAGAGCGGGGGGACCATCCTGTTCTTTGCCGTACCGGACCCAACCGTGAAGTTATCCGTTCCTATTAACCAATTTTGGAGAAACGAAATCACCATGCGCACCAGCTATGGCGCAGCACCCAACGACTTGGAAGACTCCATGAAGGTTTTGACGACTGACAAGTTGAACGTTAAAGACATGATTACGCATCGGCTTAGTCTCCGCGAAGCGCAGGAAGGCTTCCGATTGATGACGGAAGCGGGGCAATCGCTCAAAGTTATTTTGGAGCCCAACCGCGCATAGCTGTAAAGACTAAAAGGAAAACCGAACATACACTTAGCTATGCCAGACTTGTTAGATGCAATACAAAAGCGGCGCAGCATAAGAAAATACCAAAAACACGAGGTTCCAAAAGAACTCGTTGAGGCGGTTTTAGCTGCTGCTGGCTGGGCGCCTTCAGCGCATAATGCTCAGCCATGGAGATTTATTATTTTGGCTGACTCTTCTGTGAAGCGAAAGTTGGCCTTAGCTATGGTTGGAGCGTGGGCAGCCGATATGGCCTATGACAGCGTAACCATCGATGAGCAAAAGCGAGCGGCAAAATTCGAACGGTTTGCAAATGCTCCAGTACTTATACTGGCATGCTTAACAATGGAGGGCATGCAAAAGTTCTCTGACAAAAAAAGGCAGAAGTGCGAACGTGATTTGGCAATGCAAAGCCTTGGAGCTGCCATAGAGAATCTTCTGCTGACAGCCCATATTAAGGGTTTGGGGGCATGCTGGTTTTGTGCACCAAGTTTCTGCAAAGACAAAGTAAAGAAAGTTCTTAAAATCCCCGCTGAAATAGAGCCGCAAGCGCTAGTTGCCTTGGGTTATCCTGCTGAGAGCCCGCCGATTCCTGCGAAGAAAACCCTTGGAGAATGTTGTTTTTTGAATACGTGGGGGAACAAGTTGGTTTAGGATTTTATCATTGTTAGGATCATTTTAAAGCGTGTTTTCGCTTTTAACGAATGGGGTTTGTTTGCTGGCATAATAGTCATTTCACCCTTCTTGACGCTCACAGGTTTGCCTGCTATTGCGACTTCGGCTTCTCCATCTATCACATATACCATGGCGTCAAAGGGGGCGGTGTGTTCGCTTAAGCCTTGGTTGTCGTCAAAAGCAAAAAGCGTTATAGTTCCCGCTTTCTTGTCTATAATGGTTCGGCTTACAACTGAGCCTTTTTGATAATCGATTAAGCTCTCGAGGTTTGAGGCCTGCGCGTGTACTGGCACATTTTCTTGTTGTTCTCGTTTGTTTGGCATGTTATCCCTTAATGTAATATTGTTAGTGGCTATTTCTTTAGTTTTGCTCTCTCGTCATCCCAGCGTTGAAACACTTCCTCAGCTATAAGCGGTCTGAGTGTGAAAATATCTTCTGGATCCTTGACGTATAGGTAAACCGTATAGATTCGCTCAAAAGCTGAAGAGCGAGTTAGGACGTAGCTTGGTTTCCTGGGTATTGCGATATCATATTTTTCGAAAACCTTGTTGAATATCTGTATGATACCATCTGTGGAAACAGCATGGTCGAAGCCTATTTCAAAAGTATAGCAGTAGATACTTTTTTTATCTGTGGTTTCATGTAGAAAGTTGGTTATGTCTCGGTCAAGTATTTGCAGATTACTTATGGAAACGATGTTGTCAGATAAAGTTAGAATTTTTGTATAGTTTATAGTTATTTCAGAAACGATGCCTTCAATATTGCCTATGCGAACATAATTACCGACCTTGAATGGTCTTGCGGCTATGAGGAAGATGCCTGCGACGAAGTTGCCGATTGTTTTCTGAGATGCAAAACCGACTGCGGCGCCGCCGATGGCTGAGATAGACAATATCAAGTCTGCATTAACCCCATAAACACGGCTTATCGCAATCACAGTTGCAACTAAAACCAGAATTCTAAAAGTTAATGCCAAGTTATTTGCGGTGTTAGGTTCAAGTCTAGAGCGCGTGGCAAAACGTGTTAGGTACCGAGTAACGATTCGCTCAACTGCTATAGCTATTACAGCAATAAAGATGATTTCAAAAAATGTGCTGAACGGTACTCCAAGAAAAGTTGGACCAGAAGTAGGTGTAACGGTAGGCACAGGTGTAGACATGGCTTAAATTCACTTTTCATCCCCATTTTACACTAACTCGTCTATAACTGTTTCGCGAAGCGAAGCCATGTCTGACTATCCTGTTTTGTCAGGAATAAAATCCATCGAAATACTGTTAACGCAGTGCCGAACGTTCTTTTCCGTAAAGTGCTCGCCTATGAAGACATGCCCCAAATGGGCGCCGCAATTAGCACACTGAATTTCCGTTCTTACACCGTCAGGGTCATATAGTCGTTTTACGGCTCCAGGAATTTCATCGTCAAAGCTAGGCCAGCCACAGTCGGCTTCAAACTTGTTTTCTGATCGGTACAATTTTGCTCCGCAGCGTTTGCAGACGTAAGTGCCTTTTTGCCAGAAGGCAAAGTATTTGCCTGTGAAGGGTGCTTCTGTGCCTTTATGGACTATTACGCGTTCTTCTTCAGGAGTTAGCTTTTTGCTAGTTGTTTGATTTTGAAAAGGTGCCATAAAATATCATCTTAACTATCCTATTCCAACGTAAAAAACACTTCTATCGTATGGTAAACCTTAAAAAACAGATATAAGATGCGCTTGCCAATTATAGTTGTGGCTTTTTTATGGTTGAAATTACGCGGTTATTTTGGAAAAAAGCATTAACATCAGACAATTTTGTTTTAGGTGAAGTGGAAAGTGCCGAATTGGATTTGAATACTTGGCAAATAACAAATCTGTATGTCGGCTTAACCGACGAAGCTACACGTGCAATCGGGTTTAAGAGACCTTTTTTGGGCAAGGTGGTGGTTTGCCTGCCGGTTTCAGAAGTTCAAAAGATTCAAGAAAACACTATCCTAAACAAGACGATGGAAGAACTTCGGAACCTCAAACAATGCAAAGAGTAGAAGCTGGTCACACACAATTAGTTGTTAGTTTTTCTAGTGAAACGATGACGTTAATACTTTGTGAAGTGACCAAGGTCTTAATGTCCTAGGCTCATGAGCAGCTTTTCTTCTAAAGCTTGTATACAGTATCAGAGTTTGTATGCAAATTTTATGCTTTAGACGGCAATTAAGAAGAGTTTTGGTATGATCTGACGGTGTTGCATTTTTAAGCAAGATAAACATAACTCCAATAAGTCCTGGCAAAAAGTGAAAAGTAATGGCTACTTCAAGATTAATCGTTGTTAAAGTTGGAACAAGCGGCATAACCACAAGAGATGGAAAACTTGACCAGCTAGAAATGCAAAAACTCACCAGCCAAATCGCGGCTATGGCAGAGCAAGGATATAAAATAGTTCTTGTAACATCCGGGGCTGTCGCTGCAGGTATAGCTGAACTTGGCATTCCTGCAAAACCGAACGATGTCGTTTTTCAGCAGGCAGCCGCTGCAACTGGTCAAAGCGTGCTTATGGCACAGTATCGTGAACTCTTCAAGCAGCATGGGCGCAAAGTTGCTCAGATATTGCTTACTGCTGAAGACCTTTCCAGCCGAGCTTCCTATGTACATACCTGCAATGTATTGAATATGCTTCTTAAAACAGGTGTTATACCAATCATCAATGAGAATGATGTAACTTCTGTTGCTGAACTGAGGAGACGAGAAGGATACAAAGTTAACTTCAGCGACAATGACATTCTCTCTGTTCTGGTTGCAAGTGCAATCGGTTCTGACATGGTTATAATTCTTTCAGATGTCGATGGCTTATACACCGCTGATCCACAAGAACCATGTGCAAAATTAATCAAAAGTGTTGAGGTCATAACACCTAAACTCAAAAACTCTCTTAATGGCAAAAGTAAATTTGGCCGAGGTGGAATCCAAAGCAAAATTAAGGCGGCGGAAATCGCAACTTCCTGCGGCATTCCAGTCATAATAGCGAACAGTCGAAGAGACAACGTGATTGTTGACATTCTTGCCGGAAAGGATATTGGCACATATTTTAAGCCTCAAACTCCCATGCCTGCGGTTAAGCGTTGGATAGCTTACGGGGCAGCGGTAAAAGGTAAAATTTACGTTAATGAGGGCGCAAAGAAAGCGATTCTTGAGGGTTCCAGCTTGTTGCCTGTTGGTATTGTGAAGGTTGTCGGAAATTTTAGTGTTGGCGAGGTGGTCAGTCTCGTTGCCGAGGATGAAGAAGAGTTTGCCAAGGGAAATCCGAACTTTAGCAGCGGCGAGTTAAGCCTAATTAAAGGGTTGCAGAATACTGAGGTAGGGAAGAAGATAGGCTCAGAGAAACCTAAAGAAGTTATTGAGCACAGAAACATACACCTAATTGAGGAAGAAAAATGATAGAAGAAATATGCATCAGAGCAAAAGCAGCTTCAGTTGAAATGGCAAAACTCACATCAGACGCCAAAAACACTGCGCTATGTCAAATGGCGAACGCTCTTGAGGCGAATGCTGAAAAGATTTTGGCCGCAAACCAAGCCGATGTACAAACGGCGAAAGCTAAAGGTCTTAAAGCATCGCTTCTGGATCGTTTGTCGCTTGATCAAAAGAAGATTCAAATAATGTCGAAAGGTTTGAGGGAAGTTTCCGTATTGCCAGACCCAATTGGCACAATCCTCAGCACTTGGACTAGACCTAATGGCTTAATAATTAGTCAAGTCCGCGTTCCAATGGGTGTTGTGGGCATAATTTATGAATCAAGACCTGATGTTACCTCAGACGCTGCTGGAATCTGCATCAAATCTGGCAACGCCGTGATTTTAAGAGGAGGCAGTGACGCTCTACACTCTATTATTGCGATTGGCGACGTACTACGTGAAGCGCTAGCGACAACTAATGTCCCTATTGATGCGGTTCAGGTAGTGAATTCTCCTGAGCGTAGAGTAGCCGAGGAACTAATGGGCATGCGACAGTACATTGATGTGCTAATTCCGCGTGGCGGAGCAGAGTTAATTAAAACAGTTGTTGAGAAATCTCATATTCCAGTCATCGAAACTGGAACAGGCAACTGTCATGTCTATGTAGAAGAAGACGCAGACCTCGAAAAAGCAACACCCATTGTGATAAATGCGAAGTGCCAAAGACCAGGAACTTGCAACGCAGCTGAGAAATTGCTGGTACATAGCAAGATCGCTGAAAGGTACTTGCCAAGTGTTATTCCAGCATTGCGAGCGCAAGGTGTAGAAGTTAGGGGCGACGAGGAAGTGTCTAGGATTGTTCCTTACGTGAAAGCAGCAACAGAACAGGACTGGTACACTGAATACCTCGACTTAATCATAGCCGTTAAAGTGGTCAAGAACTTAGACGAAGCAATTGTGCACATTAACAAGTACGGCACACATCATTCCGATTCAATTCTCACAAAAGACTTTGACAAGGCATTGCGTTTCATAAAAGAAGTTGATTCTGCTGCGGTTTACTGGAATGCATCCACACGCTTTACTGATGGCAACCAGTTCGGTTTAGGTGCAGAAATCGGCATTAGCACTCAAAAATTGCACGCCAGAGGACCAATGAGCGTACAACACCTAGTAACAACGAAATACGTTATCTTAGGCGACGGTCAAATAAGAAAATAAGCTTCAGCAAAGGGCTTTTGGAAATTCTACTGCTGATATGAATCTCAACATAAATAAAGTGCTTTAAAAAGTTGAGGAATGGAGTCACCTTAAATATTTTAGAAGCTACTAACATAAATTTTATTTAAGCTTTTTATTGCGCCCCGTTAATTTCTCAATGATGTCAAGTAAAGATTTCTTCTTAAGTCGCTACGAAAAGTTAGGTTGGCAATACCAAGAACCCAATGTAAAGCAAGCC
>Ga0316628_100004821_pt1 | contig 10679 bp, 8 predicted proteins | sample OWC_Aug_M2_C1_D5_FD_207648 | JGI IMG/M metagenome (GOLD analysis project Ga0316628, IMG submission 207648) | Wetland soil microbial communities from Old Woman Creek delta, Ohio, United States - OWC_Aug_M2_C1_D5_C | ecosystem: Environmental > Terrestrial > Soil > Wetlands | place: USA: Ohio... | reverse complement strand
TAACTTAACATATTGTTGGAAACGAATACCCGGATACCGAAGCTAACTTTACATATCGTTAAAAACGAATAACAGCTTTGTATTATGTCTAATCAGCTACAAAATCCGGAAATAAAAAAACGAAAAACGAATACCTCATCCAACGGTAGACTGTAAACTGAAAACTGTTGATTTGGCGCTGTTAACTATCAGTTGAAGCTCCAACATGTATAAGCTATAATCAAAAGTGAACCCCCTATTTTACAGGAGACTAATTTGCTCAGGACGCATACCTGTGGTTCTCTTCGGAAAGAGCACGTCGGCGCCACCGTGTCCCTGGCCGGCTGGGTCAACCGCCGCCGCGACCACGGCGGGCTGATCTTTATTGATTTGCGCGACCGTGAAGGCGTCGTCCAGACGGTCTTTAATCCGGCCGTGTCGCCTTCGGCCCTCAAGACCGCCGAGGAGATGCGCTCCGAGTACGTCGTCCGTCTTACCGGCGAGGTCTCTTTAAGGCCTTCCGGCACCGAGAACCCCCGGCTTCCCACCGGCGACGTCGAGGTCATCGTCAAGGAAGCGGAGATACTTAACACCTCCAATACCCCGCCCTTCTACATCAATGAGGAGGTTGAGGTGGATGAAAACGTCCGTCTTAAGTACCGTTATTTGGATTTGCGCCGGCCCCGCATGAGAGAAAACCTCCTCCTGCGCCACCGCATCATCAAGTTCATACGCGATTTCCTTGATGCCCGCGGCTTCGTCGAGGTGGAGACCCCTATCCTGGGCAAGAGCACCCCGGAAGGCGCCCGCGATTACCTCGTTCCCAGCCGCGTCCATCCCGGCCTGTTTTACGCTTTACCCCAGTCCCCCCAGCAAATGAAGCAGCTCTTAATGGTCGCCGGCATGGAAAAGTATTATCAGATCGCCCGCTGTTTCCGTGACGAGGACACCCGCGCGGACCGCCAGCCCGAGTTCACCCAGCTCGATCTCGAGATGAGCTTCGCTGAAGAAGAGGACATTCTCACCCTGATGGAAGAGTTGATGTTCATTCTGGTCAGTACTCTGAAGCCGGAAAAGCGTATGAAGAAACCTTTCCCGCGTCTCACTTACGCCGAGTCTTTAGACCGGTTCGGTACGGATAAGCCCGACCTGCGTTTCGGCATGGAAATGAAAGACCTCTCGGACATTATTGCCAACTCCGAGTTTACCGTTTTCCGCTCGGCCGTCGCCTGCGGCGGCAGAGTAAAGGGCATTTGCGTCCCCGCCTGCGCCGGCTATACCCGCCGCCAGCTTGATGAGTTGAATGAGATGGCCAAAAATCAGGGCGCGGGTGGTCTGGTAACCATCGCCCTGGACACTGCCGCCGGTACGCTGGATAATCTGACCGCCGCCTCGGTGAAATCCGCCGCCGCCAAATTTTTACCCCTGGAACAAATCAAAGCTATAGCCCGGCGCCTGGAAGCTAACGCCGGCGACCTGCTTCTGCTCGTGGCGGGTGATATCAAGCTGGTCAATACGGTCCTGGGCGAGATACGCCGCGAGATGGGCAAGCGGCTGAAGCTCGCCGACCCCGCGGCGCTGGCTTTTGCCTTCATCGTCGATTTCCCGCTGTTTGAACGCGACCAGGCAGGCAACCTCACTTCTACCCATCACCCCTTTACCATGCCCCGTGACGAGGATATGGCCCTTCTAGAAACCGCCCCGGACAAGGTCAAGGCTAAATGCTACGACTTCGTCTGCAACGGCTACGAGCTTTGCAGCGGCAGCATCAGGATTCACACCAGCGAGCTGCAAAGGAAGGTGTTTCGACTGCTCGGCTACAGCGATGAGCAAATTAAGCAGCTTTTCGGGCACATGCTGGAAGCCTTCGACTTCGGTGCGCCGCCGCACGGCGGCATCGCCCCCGGCATCGACCGTATCGTGATGCTGCTGGCCGGTGAAGAAAACATCCGCGAGGTCGTCGCTTTCCCCAAGAACCAGGCTGCCGTCGACCTCACTTTTAACGCCCCCGCGCCGGTTACCGAAGAGCAGCTTGCCGAGCTGCATATTCGACTGCGGGAAGAAGAATAGCCCATTTGGAGGAATTTTGAAAGTTACTAAAGCTAAAGAAGAAAACCGGCAGGCTTTCCTGACCGTCGAGATGGAACCCGCCGAGATGGAAGACGGTCTGAAGTACGCCTACGAGCAGGTCGTCAAAAAAGCCAGTATTCCCGGCTTCCGCAAGGGCAAAGCCCCGCGTGCTATCGTCGAGCGTACTTTAGGCAAGGCGCGTCTGCTGGAAGAAGCCGTCGACCACCTGCTGCCCCAGGCCTATCAGCAGGCGCTCAAAGAGCAGACCATCGAGCCTTACGCCCAGCCGGAGATTGAGATCACCCAGCCCGATCCCCTCATCTTTAAAGCAGTCGTCCCGTTGATGCCCACGGTTGAGCTTGGCAACTACCATGCCGTCAGGATGCAGCCGGAGCCGATAGAAATAAAAGAAGAAAACGTCAGCGCCGTCCTGGAAGAGCTGCGCCACCAGCATGCCATCTGGGAGCCTGTCGACCGGCCCCTGGACTACAACGACATGGCCGTCATGGATATCAACGGCGAGGTCGAGGAAAAGCCTTACGTCAAGAAGGCCGCTGCCCAGATACAGATAAACAAGGATATGATTTCCCCGGCGCCGGGCTTCGCCGGTCAGGTGGTGGGGATGAAAAAGGGCGACGAGAAAGAGTTTACCATTGTCTACCCCGCCGATTACCCCGGCAGCAACGTCGCCGGTAAGGAGGGGCATTTTAAGGTCAAGCTCCTCGAAATTAAAGAGGAAAAGCTGCCTGAGTTTAACGATGAGCTGGCCGCGCAGGTCTCGCCCGACCTCAAGACTTTAGACGCTCTGAAGGAGGAGGCAAAAAAAAGCCTGACGCTTCGCGCCGAGGAGCGCGCCCGGATGGACTTCGAGGAAAAGCTCATCAACGCCGTCGTCGAGCAGGCTAAAGTCGAGTATCCGCCCGTACTCATTGGTCTGGAAATCAACCGCATCCTTAACGATCAGGCCCGTCAGCTGCAATTGACCGGGCAGGGCATGGATCAGTATCTTAAAAGCATTAATAAAACGGCCGAACAGCTCCAGGAAGAGCTGCGCCCGGTAGCGGTCAAGAACGTCACCGCCTCCCTGGTACTGGGCAAAATTGCCGGCGATGAAAAAATCGAGGTAACGGAAGCGGACATCGAGAACGGTATCGTTAATATGACTCGTAGAGTCGGTGCTGATAAAAAAGAACAGTTCCGCAAACTACTGGACACACCGCGCACCCGAGAATCGCTGGAACAATCGTTAAAAACCCGCAAGACCATCGAGCGCCTTGCCGAGATCGCAAAAAACACCAAAGAAATCAAACAGGAAACAAAGGAGGAAGCCAATGCCTAATTTACCTTTAAATAATCTGCCGTTTAGTAACCTGCCCGCGAACATCATCCCTGGCGTGGTCGAGACCGGCCCCCGGGGTGAAAGAATGTGGGACTTGTATTCCATGCTCCTGAAGGAGCGCATCATCATGCTCTTCACGCCTATCTCCGACCCCGTTGCCAATACCCTTATCGCCCAGCTTCTCTATCTGGAGCGGGAAGATCCGGAGAGAGATATCAGTATGTACATTCAGTCGCCGGGTGGACAAATTACCTCTGGGCTGGCCATCTACGACACCATGCAGCTTATCCGCCCGCAGGTCTCGACTATCTGCGTCGGTATGGCGGCCAGTATGGCTACCGTACTCCTCTGCGCCGGTGCCAAGGGTAAGCGTTATGCCCTCCCCCATGCCACCATTCACATGCACCAGGCCAGTGGTGGTGTTCAGGGGCAGGCAGCGGATATGGTCATTGCCGCCCAGGAAATTATGCGCCAGCAAGATATCATCAAGGACATTCTCATTAAGCATACCGGCCAGCCGATGGATAAGATAACCCATGATATGGACCGTGATTTCTATCTGAACCCGAAACACGCGGTGGAATACGGAATCATCGACGAGGTACTTGATAAACCGACGGAAGAAAAGACAGAAAAAAGCAAGAAAGACAAGAAATAGAATAGAATTACTTAGACCTTCCCCTTCACTTTCTCGTCTATCTCTCCAGTCAGGTCGTAACCATTGATGACATGACCGGCGGTGTCAACCACCCGCCGGTCTTCCGTTATCTTGATCTTACCTTCGCTGAAGACTTTCAGGGTAGCTACAACCAGCGGCAGTTCCCGTACCGCCCCATGAGCCCGGATAGTCTTGAAGAGCGTGTTTTCCACGCCCTGCTCTGCCTTGATTTCCTCCACCGTTTTTCCCCTTATGTCCTCCCAGAACTTGTCGAATGCCGGGCCGCGAATCGGGAACAGACAATAGGTTGCCGTGGGCCCCATATCCAGTTCTGGTATGGCTACGTGCATCTTCACGCCCTGCATCTGTGCTTTCTCCTCGATGAGCTTCCAGATGACCTGCTGCCAGGTACCGGCTGGACCACCCGGCGCCGCCGGGTGAAGGTTGATAATCTTGTATTTTCCACACATTATTGGAGTGGTGATAAGCATAAAGCCCGCTAGCATGATCAGGTCGGGGTGAAAATTCTTCAGTCGTTTGATGACCTCTTTATCATAGTCAATGCGCCATGGAGGCAGAGGTCCTGAGGGATCCGGATTGGGCATGCCCCTCATCGCCCGGTATTTCTGATATGAAAAACTGACCAGGGGTATGCCGTAGCCTTTGACCATATCCAAGTACTGGTCGGTAGGTTCTGTTTCGCCATGTTCACGACTGCAAAAAACGAACTCAATCTCGGCGTCGAGCTCTCCGGATTTGATAGCGTCGTGGGCTGCCTTCAGCAGTGCTTTAGAACCCACGCCCCTGCCCGTGGAAAACCAGCCGACCTTGTAGCGTTTTGCCATGTTCATCGCCTCCGGCAGAGTTTTGATTGCACCTTGGCCCAGGCGCTATAAAAGTGGACGAACATGCCCGACCGCTTGCCCTTGATCTTTCCCAGGGCTACTGCTTTGAGGAATTCATCTTTGTCGTTAAAGTCCGGCATTTCCATGTAGGCGTTGCCGATTTCATATATTGTATGGGCATCGCTGCCGGCGCCGCCGGGTATGCCGTGTTTCTCTGCGAAGTCCCGGGCTTTATTGGAATTGGCGGGGAACGGGCTGCGTGAGTTAAGCACCTCCATAAGGTCGATGTCCGCCGCGATTTCTTCGATGTATCTGTCTTTTAGGGCCGAGCCACGTATCGTCTCAAATGGATGAGGAATGTTCACCAACCCACCCTGCGCCCGGATTTGCCTGACCGCTTCCTGAGGAGTGATGCCGCTGGGGATGGTCTCCTTGAGAAACATGCCCATGATTTCTCCCTGCGTCGTTAGCACTTCTTCGGCGACAATTACCTTTAGAGAAGGTGGCGCCATCTCTTGCATCTTTAAGGCGCCTTCAGTAGTGCCGTGGTCGGCGACAGCGATACAGTCTATCCCCAATTCATGGCAGCGTTTAATGATCTTTTCCAGCTGTGTCTGGCAGTCCATTGAGTACCTGGTATGGATATGCAGGTCAGCTTTAAGCAAGTCGCGAGTTTCCTTTCCGGCACAATTCAACTAATACTTGGCTTTGATAGCCCTGGTAATCGGCCGGGCTTTCCCGCTCTCCATCACCACCGTATCCTCGATACGTACTCCTCCCCACCCCGAGATATAAATGCCCGGCTCGACGGTGAATACCATGCCGTCGGTAAGAACATCGTCGGAATTTGATCCGAGGCGTGGTAATTCATGTTCAGCGAGGCCGACGCCGTGTCCTAGTGAATGCCCGAAGGCTTCGCCGTAGCCCGCTTTCTGAATGACTTCCCGAGCGGAGCCGTCGGCGGCTTTTCCGGAGATATCTTGATGTATCACCGTCATCGCCGTTTTTTGGGCTTTGAGGACGGTATTATACACATTTTTGAACATGTCATCGGCCGTCCCGGCGCAAACAGTCCGGGTGAGGTCGCTGGCATAGCCCTGATATTTCGCGCCCATATCAATGACCACGGAGTCGCCGTCTTCTATGACGCGGTCGGTCGGCTTAGCATGAGGCAGAGCCGCCCGCGGTCCGGAAGCTACGATAATCTCGAACGGGAGGGCCTGGCTGCCGCTTTCCCGGAGCGATTTCTCCAGCTCCCAGGCGAGCTGTTTTTCAGTCACGCCGGGCTTGATATGCCCGACCACGGTTTCATAGGCGGCGTCCGTGAGAGCGGCCGACTTCTTCAACAGATCGATTTCTCCCGGCTCCTTTACCGCTCTGACGCCCTCGATCAATCCGTTAACGGGAACCAGTTTCACTGCCAACCGTTTTTTTCTCAAAGCCTTATTGAGCTGGCGATGAAACTGGAAGGTGATATCGCCGGCTTCGAAGCCGAGGCTCTTAATATTCATCTCGGCAAGCAGGCCGGGAAACCAGCTATCGACACTATTGGCGATACGCAAAATTTCAAAGTCGGGCGCCTCGGCGACGGCTTGCTCGGTGTAGCGAAAGTCCGTGGCTAAAACGGCCTTCCTCCCAGAAATGACCAGGAAGCCCGCCGAGCCGTCGAAGCCGGAGAGATAGCGCCGGTTAACCGATTGCGTTACAAGGATAGCATCAACTTTATTGCCGGCGAATTGCTTGCGGAGCTTCTGGACTCGACTATTCATGTTTTTCCGTTTCTCCCTGCGCCATCGGATGAGCGGCAAGGTATGTCTTACGCGCGCGGCCCTGAGTAACGTGTGTATATATCTGTGTCGAGGAAAGGTCGGCATGGCCCAGTAACTCCTGCACCACTTTAAGGTCGGCCCCGCCGTCCAGCAGGTGCGTGGCGAACGTATGGCGGAGAATATGGGGATGTACCTTTTTATCGATGCTCCGCGAGTATTTCGTCAGGATTTTCTGCACCGTCCGGGCGGGAAGCCGACCGCCGTAGCGGCTAACGAAGAGGGCATTGTTCTTGTTTTTACCAAGCAGCTCGCGGCGCCCTTTCTCAATATAAGCGTTCAACGCCTGCGCCGCCGGCGCGCCGATTAACACCACTCTTTCTTTAGCCCCTTTCCCCCACACTCTGATCTCGTTAGTGGCGAGGTTCAGTTGCTCGACATTCATGTTTACCAGCTCGCTGACCCGCAGGCCGGCGGCGTAAAGCAACTCCAACAAGGCGCGGTCGCGCTGCCCCTGCGGTTGAGTCAGGTCCGGCGATTCCACGAGGCGCTTGGCATCTTCAACAGTGAGGAAAGCCGGCAGACGTTTGTCGAGCCTGGGCGAGACAGTCGTGGCGGCCGGGTTCGCCTTTAACATTTCTTCACGCATGAGGTAGCGATAGAACGACCTGACCGCCGAGAGCTTGCGGGCGATACTGGACTTGGCGTAACTCTTTTCCATCAGGTGGGCCAGATAGCTGCGCAGGGTCAACTTGGTTACATCTTTCAGGGTATCAATCCCCGTTTCTCTGACAAAGGCAAAGAACTCCATGAGGTCGCTGGTATAGTTGCGCACGGTGTAAGCCGAGACGTTTCTCTCGGCTTCCAGATAAGCGACATATTTATTATAGACTTCCTGCACCTCTCCCCCCTTAGACGGCTTTAGCGGTTTCTTCCTTGGCTTCTTCTATCTTTCCCTTATAATCGCACTTGACGCACCAGGCCTGCTTGCCGTGCTGCGTCAGCAGCTTGCCGCACTGCGGGCAGGGCTGCGTCAGAGGCTTAAAGCCAGTAAGAAACTTGCAGTCCGGGTAGCCAGCGCAGCCGTAGAAGGTGCGCTTTTTCTTGCTTATCCGCTGTATCAGGTCCTTACCGCACTCGGGGCACTTGGCTCCGGTCTTGACCTGGAACGACTGCGTGAATTTGCAGCCTGGATAACCGCTGCAGGCGATAAACTTACCAAACCGCCCCGTCTTGACCAACAGGGGCTTGCCGCACCTGGGACACACCTCGCCGGTGGGCTCTTCGGCCAGCTTCACCTTCTCGGCAGTCCTGACGGCACTCTGCAAGTCTTTCTCGAACGGAACGTAGAAGTCCTGGATAACATCCGGCCATTTGCGCTCGTTGCCGGCGATGTCGTCGAGCTCATTCTCCATATCGGCGGTAAACTTGATATTAATGATGTCCGGGAAATGCTGCACCAGGAGGTCGTTGGTGGCGAAGCCGAGCTCGGTGGGCTGGAAGACCCCTTTCACCTTGGTAACATAGTCGCGCTCCTGGATAGTGGCGATGGTCGGCGCGTAGGTGCTCGGCCGACCGATGCCGAACTGCTCCATGGTCTTGACCAGCGTGGCCTCGGTATAGCGGGGAGGCGGCTGAGTAAAACGCTGCTCCGGGAAAATCCCGAGCAACTTCAGGTCATCACCCTTCACCAATCTGGGCAACGATACTTTGCCTTCGTCTTCATCCTCGTCACGGCCTTCGCTGTAAAGGGTCATGAACCCGGGGAAGGTATTGACCGAGGCAGCGGTGCGAAGCAGGTAGTTGTCGTGATCTTTGCCTTCGACGTCCACGGTGGTGTTATCGAAAAGCGCCGCAGCCATTTGGCTGGCGACCATCCGTTTCCAGATAAGGTCGTAGAGCCGGAACTGGTTGTTGTTAAGGTATTTCTTAATCAGCCCCGGCTCACGGTGCGTACGAGTAGGACGGATGGCCTCGTGGGCTTCCTGAGCACCCCGACTTCGCGCGGTATAAGCACGGGGACGCGGCGGAAGGAATTTCTCCCCGAATTTTTCGCGGATAAAGGCCACAGTTTCCCCTACCGCCGACTGCGCGACGCGGGTGGAATCGGTTCGCATATAAGTAATCAGACCGACGTTGCCCTCATCGCCAACCGGCAGGCCTTCGTAGAGCTGCTGAGCCAAGGCCATGGTCTGCTTGGCGCTGAAACGCATCTTGCGCCATGCCTCCTGCTGAAGGGTGCTGGTGGTGAAGGGAGGGGCCGGCTGGCGGCTTACTTTCTTCGTAGCGACTTTAAGGACATCATAGACAGCCCGTTCCAGAGCACCTTTGACCCTGTCCGACTCTTCTCGAGTGTGAACATCGAGTTTCTTGCCGTTGACGAACCCGACCAACGTAGCGCGGAAAGAGGCTTTTTCGGCCTTTTTACTCAGTTCGACTTCGATGACCCAATACTCCTCGGGCTTGAAGGCCTGGATCTCACGCTCGCGGTCGACGATGATCCTGACGGCCACCGACTGCACCCGGCCGGCGGAAAGACGCTTTCTAATCTTTCTCCAGAGCAAAGGGCTGATATTATAGCCGACGAGCCGGTCAAGGATGCGGCGCGCCTGCTGCGCGTCCACGAGCTTCATATCAATGCTGCGTGGCTTCTGAAAAGCCTCTTTGACCGCTTCCTCGGTAATCTCGCGGAAAACGACGCGATGGAAAGGTTTATGATCGTTCGCGATTACTTCCGCCAGGTGCCAGGCAATTGCTTCTCCCTCGCGGTCGGGGTCGGTAGCGAGATAAACCTCCGAAGCTTCCTGAGCCGCCTGCTTGAGCTCATTGACCAGCTTCGTCTTGACACGGGGGATCACGTATTTAGGGGCGAAGCCGTTCTTGACGTCCACGCCCATTTGGCCTTTAGGCAAGTCCCGGACATGGCCGAGCGAAGCCCGAATGGTATAAGCTTTCCCCAGTATCTTACCCAGCGTTTTCGTCTTGGCCGGCGATTCTACGATCACTAACTTCCTGCTCATATCTTTATTCAACTCTCACGCGGTATTCCTGCCGCAACTCCCTTGCTAAAACATAGTTCATGGTGCCCACCTGCTTGACCAGCCCCTTGAGCTCCATCATCGCCAGGGTGCCGCTGACCGTAGATGCGGGCAAGCCGGCGCGGCGGCAGACCTCGTCGATATGGGAAGGTTCGGCGGAAAGCTGCTTCAAAAGGACCGCCTCGTTCTCCGATTCGGGGAGGACCTCCCTCATTTCGATCTGCCTTTCCACGGTCATCAGGTTGAGCTCTTCCAGAATGTCGACATACTCCCGCACCAGCTTGGCGCCTTCCTGAATAAGGCGATTGGTACCGCGGCTGGCGGGAGAGAGGATACTGCCGGGAATGGCGAAGACCTCGCGGTTCTGCTCCAGCGCCCTGAGGGCGGTGATCATCGCCCCGCTGTCCTCGCCGGCCTCGGTCACCAGCGTCCCCAGGCTAAGGCCGCTGAGGATGCGGTTGCGGCGGGGGAAGTTCTCGGCGCGGGGACGGGTACCGAGGGCATACTCACTGATGAGCGCCCCATTGGCTTCGATGTCGTGAGCCAGACGTTCGTTTTCCGAGGGATAGATGATATCCAGGCCGCTGGCGAAGACGGCGATGGTCCGGCCGCCGGCGTCCAGCGCGGCGCGATGGGCAACGGTATCGATACCCTTGGCCAAGCCGCTGACAATCGTTATCTTGCTGCGAGCGAGGTCGGCGGTGATCTCCTGGGTGACCTGCTTGCCATAGACGGTCGCCCGGCGCGTGCCGACCACCGCCAGGGACCACTCATCCTCAGGCTTCAGGGCGCCGCGGACGTAAAGCACCGGGGGAAAGTCGTAGATCTCTTTGAGCCGGCGGGGATAAGCCTTATCGTTCGAGGTGAGGACCTGCACACCGCTTTTTTCGATCTTAGCCATCTCCGCGGCGGGGTCGATAGCCTCGCTGTACTGGGAGATAGCGCGCAGGGCCACGGGATCCAGGCCGGCATTTTTAAGTTCGG
>Ga0316628_100004820_pt1 | contig 10679 bp, 11 predicted proteins | sample OWC_Aug_M2_C1_D5_FD_207648 | JGI IMG/M metagenome (GOLD analysis project Ga0316628, IMG submission 207648) | Wetland soil microbial communities from Old Woman Creek delta, Ohio, United States - OWC_Aug_M2_C1_D5_C | ecosystem: Environmental > Terrestrial > Soil > Wetlands | place: USA: Ohio... | reverse complement strand
CACGGCGAGCACGAGGCCCAGGATCGAGGCTGTGAGGAGCGTACGCATGGCTGTCACCCTCCGGGGGTCGCGGCTCTAACCGGCAAGCTTTACTGCAGGTTCCGGCCTTTTGCGCAAGGGGCGCGAGCCGGGTAGAGGACGCCCATGCGCATCGCCTTCCTCGGCACGCCCGATTTCGCCGTGGCCTCCCTCCGTCGCATCGTCGAGGCAGGGTTCGAGGTCGCCTGCGTCTATTCCCAGCCGCCCGCGCCGCGGGGGCGCGGCCATGAGCTGAAACCCTCCCCCGTGCACGCCTTCGCCGAAGCTCACGGCCTTGCGATCCGCACGCCCGCGTCCATGCGCGATCCGGCCGAGATCGAGGCCTTCCGTGAGCTCCGCCTGGATGCGGCGGTCGTCGTCGCCTTCGGCCAGCTCCTACCCCGCGAGGTCCTCGAGGCGCCCAGGCTCGGCGCCTTCAACCTGCACGGCTCGCTGCTTCCGCGGTGGCGCGGGGCGGCCCCCATCCAGAGGGCGATCATGGCCGGCGATCCGGTCACCGGCGTCCAGGTGATGCGCATGACCGAGGGCCTGGACGAGGGGCCCGTGCTGGCGACCGAGACCCTGCGCATCGGCCCGCTCGACACGGCCGGCACGCTGCACGACCGCATGGCCGAGGCCGGCGCCGGGCTCCTGGCCCGTACGCTGCGCGCCATACAGCGCGGCGAGGCCACGGAGACGCCGCAGCCCGAGGAGGGCGCGACCTACGCGAAGAAGATCCGCTCGCGCGAGACGCGGATCGACTGGGGGCGCAGCGCCTTCCAGGTCGACCACAAGATCCGCGGCCTCTCCCCCCATCCCGGCGCCTGGTTCGAGCTTCCGGGCGACAGGGGCCCCGTTCGGGTCAAGGCGCTGCTGTCGCGCGCCGAGGAGGGCGAGGGGGAGCCCGGCGAGGTGCTGGACGAGGCCCTGCTCGTGGCATGCGGCGACGGGGCCGTGCGCCTGCTGCGCGTGCAGCGTGAGGGCCGCGCGGCCCAGGACGCCGAGGCCTTCCTGCGCGGCCAGCCGGTCGTCGCCGGGACGAGGCTCGCCTGATGCCCCGCTACCGGCTCCTCGTCGAATACGACGGCCGGCCTTACCACGGCTTCCAGGCGCAGGGCGCGCTGCCGTCGGTCCAGGCCTCCATCGAACGGGCGGTGAAGGGCTTCTGCGGCCAGACTCTCCGTCTGCAGGCCGCCGGCCGCACCGACACCGGCGTCCACGCCACCGGCCAGGTGATCCACATCGACCTGGAGAAGGACTGGCGGCCGGCCGTCGTCCGCGACGCCCTCAATGCCCATCTCGTCCCGGAGCCGATCTCCATCGTCGACGCCAGCCTCGCGCCTGAGGGCTGGCACGCCCGCTTCTCGGCGACGAAGCGGCGTTACCTCTACCGCATCCTCAACCGCCGCAGCCCGCCCGCCCTCGACCAGGGCCGGGTGTGGCACGTCAGGAAGCCGCTCGAGGCCGAGACCATGGACGCCGCGGCGCGGATCCTCGTCGGGCACCACGATTTCACGACCTTCCGCGACCTCGGCTGTCAGGCCAAGTCGCCGATGAAGACCCTCGATGTCGCCGAGGTGCGCCGCGAGGGCGACTACGTCCTTCTGGAGTTCGCCTCGCGCTCCTTCCTGCATCGCCAGGTCCGCTCGATGACCGGCTCGCTCGCGGAGGTCGGCACGGGCCGCTGGACCGCCGCCGACCTGCAGGCCGCCCTCGACGCCCGCGACCGCAAGGCCTGCGGGCCCGTCGCCCCCGCCGAGGGTCTTTATCTGACCGCGGTGGAGTACAGGTCGGACGTCATCCCGGCCGCAGCGAAGCGGAGAGCCGGGACCCAGTGATCCCGGAGCGGACCTTCAGGCGGTCCGGGATGACGCGGAAGACTTACGCAAAGGCCTCGAAATAGCGCGCGATCAGCCGCTCGTAGACCCGCTGCAGCATCTCGATCTCGGCCAGCGGCGTGCGCTCGTCGACCTGGTGCATGGTCGTCCCGACCAGTCCCAGCTCCACCACGGGGCAGAGCGCGCGGATGAAGCGGGCGTCCGAGGTGCCGCCCGACGTGGACAGCTCCGGCGACCGGCCCGCCACCTCCCGCACGGCCTCGGCCACGATGTCGGTGAACCGCCCGGGCTCGGTCAGGAAGGCCTCGCCGCTGATCTGCGACCTCACCTTCACGGTTCCGCGGAAGCCCTCCGCCGCGCGCTCGGCTTCGGCTTCGATCCAGGAGGCCAGCGCCGGCCCCGTGTGGTTTGGATTGAAGCGGATGTTGAGCCTCGCCCGCGCCACGCCCGGGATCACGTTCGTGGCCGTGTTCGGCGCCTCGACCATGGTCACCTCGAGGTTCGAGGGCTGGAACTCGGGATAGCCCTCGTCCAGCGCGCGCGCCTGCAGGCGCGAGAGGATGCGCACCAGCACGGGCACGGGGTTGGCCGCGCGATGCGGATAGGCGACGTGCCCCTGGACCCCGGTCACTTCGATCTCGGCGTTGATGGAGCCCCGGCGGCCGACCTTGATCATGTCGCCGAACGCCTCCGAGGAGGTGGGCTCGCCGACGACGCAGTGGTCCACGGCTTCGCCCTCGGCGATCAGCGCCTCGACCACCCGCTTCGTCCCGTCGACGGCGACGCCCTCCTCGTCGCCGGTGATCAGGAACGACAGCGAGCCCTTCACCTGCCCGGCCTCGATCGCCCGGCCCGCGGCGGCCGTGAAGGCGGCGATGGCGCTCTTCATGTCGACGGCGCCGCGCCCGATCAGCACCCCGTCCACCACCTCGGCCGAAAAGGCGTCCTTCGACCAGGCGCCCGCCTCGCCCACGGGCACGACGTCGGTGTGGCCGGCGAAGCAGAGGTTCGGCCGCGCCGTCCCATAGCGGGCGTAGAGGTTCTCGATCCCGCCGAAGCTCATGCGCCGGCAGGTGAAGCCGAGCTTCGCGAGCGCCTGCTCGACGAGGTCCATCGCGCCAGCGTCCGCCGGCGTCACCGAGGGCTTGCGGATCAGCGCCCGCGTGAATTCGATCGCGTCGATCAAGCTCGAACCTTCGCCGTGCAATGCCTAAGTGTCAGCTCTCCTAGCCCACGGAAGCGCCCATGCCCAAGATCGTGATCGACGACGCCCCCAAGTTCTCCGGCTCGAACTACCCGCCGCCGTTCGATGCGCCCTGCAATGACCAGTGGGCGCGCAAGCTGGGCGACGCGGCGGGCCTCACCCAGTTCGGCGTCAACCTGACCCGTCTCGCGCCGGGCGCCTGGACCTCTCAGCGGCACTGGCACACTCACGAGGACGAGCTCGTCTGGATCCTCGAGGGCGAGGTGATGCTCGTCGAGGACGAGGGCGAGACGGTGCTCCGCGCGGGCGACTGCGCGGGCTGGAAGGCGGGCGTCCCCAACGGCCATTGCCTCCAGAACCGCACGTCGAAGGAGGCGGTGATCCTCGAGATCGGCTCGCGCCGCCCCGACGTCGACGGCTGCGACTATCCGGATCTCGACATGGTCGCCCGCCCCACCGAGGACGTCTACCGCCACCGCGACGGGACGCCCTATCCGACGAAGGCGCGGTGAGCGCCATGCCGAAGATCGACGCATCCAAGGCTTCCGTGAAAATCGGCGCAACCTGGGGGCCGCCGCTCGACGCCCACCACAAGGGCAAGTCGCGCACCCGGCTGGGCGATGTCGCGGGCCTGAGCCAGTTCGGGGTCAACCTGCTCCGCCTCGCGCCGGGGTCTTGGTCCGCCGAGCGGCATTGGCACTCCGCGGAGGACGAGTTCGCGTGGGTGCTCGAGGGCGAGGTCGTGCTTGTCGAGGAGGACGGCGAGACAGTGCTTCGCGCGGGCGACTGCGCCGGCTGGAAGGCTGGCGCGCCGAACGGACATGTTCTCCAGAACCGATCCGACGCCGAGGCTGTGATTCTGGAGGTGGGCTCGCGCCGCCCGGAAGTCGACCGCTGCACCTATCCCGACGTCGCCATGGTCATGGACGCCCAGGGCCGCCGGCCGCTGTGAGTTGGCGGCCTTAGAGGGCGCCTTCCCGCCCCGCTTCAGCGGGGAGGGGGGACCGTCGGCACGCCCGCGTGTGCGGGCGGAAGAGCCGATGGCGGAAGGGGAAAGCGGACGCAGTGCGCTGGCTCGCCCCTCCACCATCCCACCGCTGCGCGGGGGAGGCAGGCTATTCCCTGAGCAGCTCGTTGATGCTGGTCTTCGAGCGCGTGCGCTCGTCCACCGTCTTCATGATCACGGCGCAGTAGGTCGAGGGCAGGCTGGGGTCGACGGGATTGGGCCGCGAACCTGAGACCACCACCGAGTAGGGGGGAACTTCGCCGAGGTGCGTCTGGCCCGTCTTGCGGTCGATGATCGGCGTGGTCGAGGTGATGAAGACGCCCATGGAGAGCACGCTGCCCTCGCGCACGATCACCCCCTCAGCGACCTCCGCCCGCGCGCCGATGAAGCAGTTGTCCTCGACGATCGTCGGGTTGGCCTGCAGCGGCTCGAGCACCCCGCCGATGCCGGCGCCGCCCGAGATGTGGCAGTGCCGGCCGACCTGCGCGCAGGAGCCGACGGTCGCCCAGGTGTCGACCATCGTGCCCTCGTCGACATAGGCGCCGATGTTCACGAACGAAGGCATCAGCACCACGTTGCGGGCGATGAAGGCCCCCTTGCGGACCACCGCGCCGGGCACGGCCCGGAACCCTGCCGCCTCGAACTGAGGCGCATCCCACCCCTCGAACTTGGTCGGGACCTTGTCCCAGAAGGGACCGGCCGCGCCGCCCCGCATCACCTGGTTCGGGTTGAGGCGGAAGGAAAGCAGGATCGCCTCCTTCACCCACTGGTTCACGCGCCAGCGGCCCTCGGGCGTCCGCTCGGCCACCCGCAGGCGCCCGGCGTCGAGCAGGTTCAGCGTCTCTTCGACCGCCGTCCGCACGGGGCCCTTCGTCTCGGTCGAAATGCCGTCGCGGGCGGCCCACGCCCGCTCGATCTCGGCCTTGAGGTCGTCGGGGGTGATCTCGGTCATCGTCAGGCGGCCTCCCTCACCTGGGCGTCCTTCAGGAAGGGCGCGAGCTTTTCGGTTCGATGATGCACGAAGGGCGCGGTCGAGGTCTGCGCGTGCGGCCCCACCAGGACGGTGGTCATGCCGAGCCGGGCGGCGGGCGCGAGGTTGCGCTCGATGTCTTCGAAGAAGGCGGTGGCCCTGGGCGCCACGCCGTGCTCCGCGCTCATCCGCTCGAAGACGCCGGGGTCGGGCTTCGGCACGTAGTCGAAGGAGCCGATGTGGAACACCTCGTCGAACAGGTCCGCGAGCCCCAGCCGGTCGAGCACGCGGCGGGCGTGCACGTCGTCGGCGTTGGTGAAGATCAGCCGCCGGCCCGGCAGCCGCTCGATCGCGGCCGTAAGCTCCGGGTCGTGCGCCAGGCTCTCCAGCGACAGGTCGTGGAACAGGGCGTGGTACTCGTGGGGATCGACGTCGTGGTTCAGCATCAGGCCGCGCAGCGTCAGCCCGTGCTCGCCCAGGTACTGCTTCTGCAGCCTGTAGGCCTCCTCGCGCGGCAGGCCCGTGACCCGCTGAACGTAGTCGGTCATGCGCGACTCCATCTCGCGCATGAAGCCGCTCTCGACCGGGTAGAGGGTGTTGTCCAGGTCGAAGAGCCAGGTCTCGACGTGCCGCAGGTCCGCGCTCATCGGCAGACCAGCGTGCCCGCCCCGTGCTCGGTGAAGAGCTCGACCAGCATGGCGTGGGGCCGTCGCCCGTCGAGGATCACCACCGCCTCGACGCCGGCCTCCACCGCATGGATCGCGGTCTCCAGCTTGGGGATCATGCCGCCTGTCGCGACGCCGTCGGCGATGGCCTTGCGGGCCTCGGCCACAGTGAGCTGGCGGATCAGCTCGCCGTTCCGGTCCAGCACCCCCACGACGTCGGTGAGCAGCAGCATGCGCTTGGCCTTCAGCGCGCCGGCCAGCGCGCCGGCCACCGTGTCGGCGTTGATGTTGTAGGTCTCGCCGCTCTCCGAGACGCCGATCGGGGCGACGACGGGGATGTAGTCCTTGTCGGCGTAGATCAGCGCCTCGATGATCTGCGGGTCGATCTTCCGGGGCTCGCCCACGAAGCCCAGGTCGACCATCCGCTCCACCGCGGAGTGGGGGTCCTTCTTGGTCCGGGTGACCTTCTCGACGGTGATGAGGCGCGCGTCCTTGCCCGAAAGGCCCACGCCGCGTACGTCGGCCTCGGCGCCGGCCTGGGTGATCCAGTTGGCGATCTCCTTGTTGATCGCGCCGGAGAGGACCATTTCGGCCACTTCCATCGTGGCCTCGTCGGTGACCCGCAGCCCGTCGACGAAGGTCGACTTGACGCCCGCCTTCTCCAGCATGGCCGAGATCTGAGGGCCGCCTCCGTGCACCACCACCGGGTGAACGCCCAGCATCTTCAGCAGCACGGCGTCGGCGGCGAACAGCTTGGCCACCTGCTCCTCGCCCATGGCGTGGCCGCCGTATTTGATGACCACCGTCGAGCGGTCGTAGGTCTGGATAAAGGGCAGCGCCTCGGCGAGCGTCCTGGCCGTCGCCCAGCCCTGGCCTTCCATGTCGTCGCTCAACGGTTCGTCCTGCCGCGCTCGAAAATCCGGAGCGCTCCGATAGCCGACGAGGGGGCCGGTGTCATCCATTCCTCCCCTCAGGGTGAGGTGGCCCGGAGGGCCGAAGCGGGCTGCATCCGCCGGGTCCGCGCCTTCAACCCCTCGGTCCCTTCGGGACAGCTCCCCCAGAAAGGGGAGCACCGGCTCAGATCGACCGGGCGACGACCTCCTTCATGATCTCGCTCGTGCCGCCGTAGATCCGCTGGACGCGGGCGTCGCGCCAGAGCCGGGCGATCGGGTACTCGTTCATGTAGCCGGCGCCGCCGTGCAGCTGGAGCGCGGTGTCGCAGGCCTCCCACTGCAGCTCGGTGTGGAAGAGCTTGGCGGCGGAAGCCTCGGCCGCGGTCAGCTTGCCTTCCAGGTGGCGGGCGATGGCCCAGTCCAGGTGGGCCCAGCCGGCCTGCAGCTTGGCCTTCAGCCCCGCCAGGGTGAAGCGGGTGTTCTGGAAGTCGAACACCGTCTGGCCGAAGGCCTTGCGCTCCTTGGTGAACTTCACCGCCTCGTCGAACGCGCGCTGCGCGCCCGCCTGGCCGGAGACGGCGATGCCTAGCCGCTCCTGCGGCAGCTGCATCATCAGGTAGGCGAAGCCGCGCCCCTCCTCGCCCAGGCAGTTGGTGATCGGCACGCGCACGTCCTCGAAGAACAGCTCCGACGTGTCGGCCGAATTCTGGCCGACCTTGTCGAGATTGCGCCCGCGCTTGAATCCCTCGCGGTCGGCCTCCACCAGCACCAGCGATATGCCCCTCGAGCCCGCGTCCGGGTCGGTCTTGGCGACGACGACGATCAGGTCGGCGTTCTGGCCGTTCGTGATGTAGGTCTTCGAGCCGTTGACGACGTAGTGGTTGCCGTCCTTCTTCGCGGTGGTGCGCACGCCCTGCAGGTCCGATCCCGTGCCGGGCTCGGTCATGGCGATGGCCGTGATCGCCTCGCCCGAGACCATCTTGGGCAGCCACTTCCGCTTCTGCTCCTCGGAGCCGTAGTTGGCGATGTAGTCGGCGACGATGTCCGACTGCAGGGTGATGCCGGCCGACGAGCCGGCATAGGCCAGTTCCTCGTCGATGACGGCGTTGTAGCGGAAATCGAGGCCCAGCCCGCCGTACTCGGCAGGCACGGTCGGGCACAGCAGCCCCGCCTCGCCGCAGGCCAGCCAGAACCCGCGGTCGACGATCCCTTCCTCCTCCCACCGGTCGAGGTTGGGCGTGAGCGCCCGATCGAAGAACTTCCGGACCTGGTCGCGGAACAGGTTCAGCTCTTCGTCGAACACGGGACGGGTATCGGTGGAGATCATGGGTGGGCCTCGAATTCACCCGTCATCCCGGCCGGAAGCCCTGGACCCAGGGACCGGCGCGGCATCCTGGATCCCGGATCAGCCTTCGGCCGTCCGGGATGACGGCTAATCCGAACCGCTTAGCGCTGTGACCCTAGGTCCGGCTAGACCCCGCACGCCTCGGCGATCTCGGCGCGGAGCTCGGGTATGCCGCTCCCGGTCTGGGCGGAGGTCGCCAGCACCCGCGGGAAGGCCGCCGCCCGCCGCGCCACCTGAGCCAGCGTCCGCTCCGTCACCGCCTCCGCCTCGGCCGGCTTCAGCTTGTCGGCCTTGGTGAGCACCACCTGGTAGGAGACGGCCGCCTCGTCGAGCGCGTCCAGCGCCTCGGCGTCGACCTCCTTCAGACCGTGGCGCGCGTCGATCAGCAGGTAGGCGCGCTTGAGGTTGGGCCGCCCGCGCAGGTAGGCCCGCCCCAGGTTCTGGAAGCGCCGCGCGGCGTCCCGGCTCACCTTGGCGAAGCCGTAGCCCGGCAGGTCCACCAGCCGGAGCCGCCCATCGACGAGGAAGAAGTTCACCTCGCGCGTGCGGCCCGGCTCGTTGGAGGCGCGGGCCAGGTGCGAGCGTCCGGTCACGGCGTTGATCAAGCTCGACTTGCCGACGTTCGAGCGTCCGGCGAAGGCGACCTCCGGCAGGTCGGGCGCGGGCAGGTCTTCGATGCGCGTCGCGCCCATCAGGAACCGGACCTCACGGGCGAAGAGCTTGCGCGCCGCCTCCAGCGCCTCGTCGTCGAAAACGGCGGCCCCGCTCACCCCGCCGCCCGCGGTCGGCCGGTGATCCGGCCCAGGATGCGGTCGATCGGGTTGTCCACCTTGAACCGGCGCATGATCACGTACTGCTGCAGGATGGTGAGCACGTTGGACCAGCTCCAGTAGATCAGGAGCCCGACCGCGAACGGCGCCATGATGAAGGTGAACAGGATCGGCATCAGCTGGAAGACGCGCTGTTGCGCAGGATCTCCCGCCGGCGGGCTCATCGAGGTCGAGAGCCACATGGTGAGGCCGTAGATCAGCGGCATCACGCCCAGGTGCAGGTTGCTGTCGAGCAGGCCCCCGATCAGCGGCGCGTGCGCCGGGTTCCAGGGGATGGCCCCGAACAGGTTCCAGATGGTCGTGGGATCCCGCGCCGAAAGGTCCTTGATCCAGCCCATGAAGGGCGCTTGCCGCATCTCGAGGGTGACGGTCAGCACCTTGTAGAGCGAGTAGAAGACCGGGATCTGCAGCAGTATGGGCAGGCAGCCCGAGAAGGGGTTCACCTTCTCACGCTGGTAGAGCGCCAGCATCTCCTGCTGCTGCTTGGCCGGGTCGTCCTTGTGGCGCTTTCGGATCTCCTCGACCTGCGGCTGCACCTTCTTCATCTTCGACATCGACTCGTACGACTTGTTCGCGAGCGGGAAGAACAAGCCTCGCACCACCACGGTGAGCAGCAGGATGGCGACGCCGACGCTGCCGACGTGGTGGTAGAGATACATGAGCAGGTTGAAGATCGGCTTGGTGAGGAACCACAGGTGGCCCCAGTCCACCGCGTCGTCGAAGCGGGGGATGCCAAGCCGGCTGGCATAGTCCTGCAGCAAAGGCACGCTCTTGGCGCCGGCGAAGAAGCGGGTGCTCTCGGTGACCTGCTGGCCGGGCGCGACAGTGCGGGCCTGGCCCACGACGTTGGCGCCGAAGACGTCGAGGTCGCCCACCTTGCTGGCGGCGAACTGGCCGGTGATCCGCTCGCGCTGGTCGGGCACGATCGCCGCCAGCCAGTACTTGTCGGTGATGCCGAGCCAGCCGCCCTTGGAGGGCAACGTCGGCCCCCCGCCCTTCTTCGCCCAATCCTTGTACTTGATCAGCGTGAGCGTGGCCTTGTCGAGGCCGGTCGCGCCCACCGCGCCCTCGTGCACGATGGAGGAGTTGGTGGTCGGCGGCGGCAGCCCCTGCCGCTCCACCGATCCGTACGGGGCGAGCGTCACCGGCTGGCCGGAGCCGTTGGTCACGGTCTCGGTGACCGTGAACATGAACTTGTCGTCCACCTCGATCTTGCGGCTGAACGTCAGGCCCTGGCCGTTCGCGTAGGTCAGCACGATCGGGGCGCCGGGCGCGAGCCGCGAGCCCTGCGCGAGCGTCCACAGCGTGTCGTAGGCCGGAAGTCCGGCCACGTTCTGGCCGGTCCAGCCGAACTCCGCGAACCAGGCGTGCGGCGCGCCTTCGGGCCGCAGAAGCTCCACCGGCGGGGAGTTCTTGTCGGTGGTCTCGCGGTAGTTGGTCAGGAACAGGTCATCGATGCGCGCCCCACGCAGCGAGATCGAGCCCTTGAGGTCGGGCGTCACGATCGGCACCCGCGGGCTTGTCGCGAGCGCCGCCTGGCGGCTCGCCGGGGCGGGCTGTTTGACGGTCCCGGCCGGCGGGTTCGCTCCCACGGTGACCGCCTGGGCGGCGGCCGCGGCGCGCTGCTGGGCGGCGACCTTCGCCTGCTCCTTCTCCGCAGGCTGCAGGACGAACGTCTGATAGAGCACGAAGAGCGCGAAGGCGCACACGAGGAAGATGATCGTGTTGCGGGTTTCGTCTTGCATTCGAGGGGCGCGCTCAGTCGGTTTGAGGAGGCGGGGCGGACGGATCTGGGACCCGGCTGTCGCGGTCGGCGGCGAGCCTTATCAGCGCGCTTTTCACATCGTCAAGCAAACGGGCCCAAGGGCGGGTGGTCACGCCGCCGCGGGCGATGAAGACATAGTCGAATC
>Ga0316628_100004819_pt1 | contig 10679 bp, 4 predicted proteins | sample OWC_Aug_M2_C1_D5_FD_207648 | JGI IMG/M metagenome (GOLD analysis project Ga0316628, IMG submission 207648) | Wetland soil microbial communities from Old Woman Creek delta, Ohio, United States - OWC_Aug_M2_C1_D5_C | ecosystem: Environmental > Terrestrial > Soil > Wetlands | place: USA: Ohio... | reverse complement strand
CATCCAGGTGCTGACCAACAACCTGCTGTACGATTTCTCGCAGACCTCCATCCCCACCGACGAGGTGGATGCTGAGTGGCTGGCGAAGCCGCGCAAGTGGGCTATCGGTGAGCTGCGCCGATTCATTCTCTATATCGGTCCAATCAGCTCGATATTCGACTACCTGACCTTCTTCATCATGCTGCTGGTGTTCAACAGCTGGAAGAACCCCGACCTGTTCCACACCGGCTGGTTCGTGGAATCGCTCTTCACCCAGACGCTGATCATCCACGTCATTCGCACCAACAAGTTGCCGTTCATCCAGAGCCGTGCCAGCAAGGCATTGATCTTCACCTCACTGGCAATCGTCGCCGTGGGCGCCTGGCTACCCTACTCACCCCTGGCAGGCGCGCTGGGCTTTGTCCCGCTGCCGCCGCTATACTGGCTGCTGCTGCTGGGCATGCTGCTGTGCTATGTGTTACTGACCCAGGTGGTCAAGACCTGGTTCGTGCGCAAGTTTGGAGAAGCTTAAAAAAAAACACCCCTCCCCTATCTCCGATGATTTTTAGGATATGGGGGAGGGTTCATCACCCCTGATAATGGAGGATGGGAGGGCTATCCGCTACCCTTTATCGACTGGTTTATCAGCTAAACCGCGCTCTTCACGTGTCTCGTGAAATGGTTTGGTGTCGCCATAAAATTTGTTTAGTCTGATCACGCGTGCTTTTTTGCGTACCAGGGGAGGCACAGCCAACCGAGCTTGAGCTCCGCTTTCCGCTTCGATGATGGCCCAGCCGGAATGAACTCCATCCTGGCATCCCCAATCAAAATGATAGAGATAGCCCATGGCATAAATCTGTTCGATCAGCATGTGGCAATCTTGGGCTGTATGAGGTGTTTCAATCAGATATCTGTCCATATTCCTTGAGTGAGTGTCCATCTCGACTCACATTCCTCCTAAATTTCTTCCTTACAAATAAATAAATACGGTCTTTATTATCTAATTATAAGGGTTCGAAACAGGCAAGTCAAGGCAGAATTATGCTCGCAAATGGTCGTGTGAGAAAGAATGGATGGCAAGCACCCTTAGTTTACCTTCTCCTCTTCCACCTGCCCACCACCCCAGCGACGACCAGCCCCACCAGCACCCCAACCCCCGGCAGGGAGGAGGCAGGGGCTGGCGCTAGGGGTGGCTGGGAGGACTTGATCGCCAGAGGCAGGTAGATGGTGTAACCAGCCTCAAGCACCGTCATCGTCACTGGCACCTGGACCAAAGGATTGAGCGGGTCACTGCTGGTAATGTATAAGGTGTTTGTATATGTTCCGGTCTGGACACCGCTGGAATCGAAAGTCACTTGGACCGTAACTGAGTTATTGGTGAGAACAATGCCTGAAACAGGATTGACCGAGAGCCAGGGAACATCTCCACTTAGACCACCTTGATAGAGAGCAAAAATCTCGTCGGATGAGAGCGCCCGATTAAAAACGTACAACTCATCAATCAACCCGTGGGTATATTCATCGCCCCCCGAGGGATTGTAACCGATATAAGCGGGATCATTAGTTGTATCTAGAATATCGCCCGAAAAGTCATTGTTGCATATTTGGCTGCCGTTTACATAGAATTGGATCGATCCTAGGTTCCGGTCGTAGCTCATTGCCACGTGATACCATTCATTGGTGTTGAATGTGTAGTCACAAGAGGAATAGCCATAGTTAGTCCAATTTGTAAAATTTACATAACTAGGTGTGATGAAAAATTCCCATCCTGTATCACCAACAGATTCATATTGATTCATCATTGTAAAGTTTCCAAGAATCTCCTCATTGATATTTACCCAGGCGGCGATGGAGACTCTGTCCTGGTCTTCGATCTGATCAAACTCCGCATTGTGAGGAATTTGGATAGAATCATTCACTCCATCGAAGTTCAAGGCTGTGCCAATAACCCCAGGAATTCCAGCCGTAGGGCAAGTGTCGCCAGAACAAGAGGCGTTATTGCCATATCCCGATGTATCGTAGAAGATGGTTGACCCTTGCAGTTCGTCCAGATGCAGAGACGTCGCGGTTCCAAGGTATGCCCCCTCAGAGATGGCATAAGTCAGCGTCACCCCATAACCATTGCTGATGGTCAGTGGAAGCGTGATGACCTGGCTAATCAGCTGCATGCTAGATAGGCTGGGCGGCTCAACACTGATCTGCGGTGGGGCATAGGCTTGCGTGGTAAGACGGGCGGTATCGAAAAGAATGGTCGGGCTGAGTACAGAAGCAGCAGTGACAACCACTGTGTCTGTCATGTACCAAGAAGCATCCATTGGAATCGTTACGGTGGTGGAGAAAGTTTGAGTAGCTCCATTAGGCAATGGACCAATGAGGTTTGTGGATAGTGTGGTCTCCCAAGAGTGAGTTCCAAGCACCAGACTGAAGGTATCGGTGAAATTAGTTAAGTTGGTTAGCTGCAAAATATATTCGACCGTGTCTCCAGGTGCGGCTGACGCACCCTGCTGTGGGGGATATAGGAGCAGATAACCACTATAATACTCATCCGCGCCAATGTCTGGTCCCAAGCCATTGGGGCGTGGTTGTCCATCAATATCTGTCAGGACACCCGCGTCAATCCCCGCATCCACTGCTGGGCTGCTGGCGGTGATGTGATAATCACCTGACATTGGATCAACATAAGCAGGATCGCCCCATAGGTTGATCGTGCCGGTTACGATGTCGCCGGAGCCAGCCCAATCGGAGCCATTGGCCCACTTGCCGTTACCCCAAAGGGTAGCGTCCAGGCTGGCTGTGTTGCCAGACTCAGCAAAGATACCGATTGTATTGCTGACCAGGATGGTGTTCACAATGGTAGCATTGCTAAAACGCGGTTCCCAGTGGGTTGCCAGGTAAATGCCACTTGTCTGGGGTCCCAGGGAGCGTGCAAAGGTATTGTGAATCAACTGTGCATCCGTGCCGTCGAGCAACAGGGCACCACCGGTTTCTTGCACCAGGTTATCGGCGAAAATGTTGTTTATCACTATGGCGTTACAACGGATCAATATCGCCCCGCTGCCTCCCGCCTGGGCGGAATTGAGGCGGAAAATATTGCCAGTCAGGGTGATATCACTGCGCTCGGCGACCAATCCGGCACCAGTCTCGATGGATGTACTTGTAGCAACATTGCCAGTGAATAGATTATATTCAAAGGTACCCGCGCTGGAGACACCCATCCAGACTCCCCCTGCGCCTACGCCAATGTTTGACATGATGGTGTTATTGGCAATATAAGGGTAACTGTACCAAATGTAGATTCCACCCCCAAACGTGGCCTGGTTGTTAGCGATGGTGCTGCTGATGATGGTGGGTTGGCTGAACATGCGCATGTATATGCCACCGCCGTCCCAGGGAGAAATATTGTCAGTGATGATACTGTTCTGCAGAACGATTGGGCTTTCCCAGAGGTACATCCCGCCACCCGCATCATCACCATAAGGTGTTCCACCCAGGCCGGTAGAATCACCGCCAGTGATGACCAAGCCATCCAGGGTGGGGGCAGAATTTTCGATGTAGAATACGCGTCCTTGCTCCTGGGCGTCCAGAACTGTCGGATGTGCCTGCGGGTCGGGAGGCTCGGTGAAAGGAACTGTGTAACCACCTTGGATGATAACGGATTTGTTCAGGTAAACGATCTGCGCCAGACCAATGTAATTATTAATGTCTGTATAGACCCCTTCAGCAACCTGGATCAGGTCGCCAGGGGCGGCTGCATCCACGGCATCCTGGATGATGCTGAAATCACAGGTGGGGGCGCCTGCCGGGCACACCGTCCATACAGACTCTACTACTGCAGTTGCCTGGGCAGAGTGATGGAAGCCCACCAGCAGGGCTGCCAGTGCCAGCAATGCAGCAAATACAGGGATAGATAACCGAATGATCTTTTTCATTGCCATACCTCCTGTTTATAACTGTTTATATCAAACAAGTCTCAGGAAATTCTCAGGAAAGATTAAAATTCCTTAAATATTGTTTATAATGTAATGGATTCACACGACCAAGCAATAAATTGCTGCTTCCCATGTGGGTAGAGCACCGGAAACCCGGACTGACAGGCTGAAGAGAGGGATTATTGGCACGCCTTGCGCTGAGTTTATTGGGTTCATATCAGGTGACTCTCGAGGGGCGACCCGTTGAAGCCTTCGAATCAGATAAGGTGCGCCTCCTGCTGGCTTACCTGGCGGTGGAAAACGACCGTCCGGTGCCGCGCGGCAAGCTGGTGGGCTTGTTTTGGCCCGAGCAGGATGAGGGGCGTGCGCGTGGCAGCCTGAGCCAATCGCTGTACAACCTGCGCAGTGCGCTCGGGGAGCGCCCTCAAACGGGGGACCTTTCGGGCTCACCCATACCTGGCGCTTCGGTGCCCTTCCTTTTGGTCACCTCCCAGACGGTGCAGCTCAACCCGCTGAGCGACCAGCAGGTGGACGTCTCCCTGTTCAAAACTATGCAGGCTTCATGTGCCAGGCACCCCCACCACCGGCTGGAGACCTGCTCCGAATGTGCCCATCGACTATCACAGGCAGCTTTGCTCTACCGGGGTGATCTCCTGGATGGCTTCGCATTGCGCGGCTGCCAGGAGTTCGAGGAATGGCTGCTGGTGCAGCGCGAAGGGCTGCATCACCAGGCAGCCGAGACGCTCTTCCACCTGGCGTTGTATTCAGAGGGGCAGGGGGATTACCCATCGGCATTAATCCATGCGCGCCGGCTGGTGGCATTGGAGCCATTGGAGGAGAAAGCACAACGCATGCTCTTGCGCCTGCTGGCATTGGACGGGCAGCACGCCGCTGCCCTGGCTGGCTATCAGGCATTTCGCAATCTCTTGGCAGCTGAGCTGGGGGTGGAGCCGGAGGCGGAGACCCGGGCGCTGAATGCACGCCTGCAGGTCGAAACCGGGACTGCCCAACAACCATTAATGCACCTGCCAGCTTCTTTGACTCCCCTGGTAGGGCGGCGGGATGAGCTGGTGGAGCTGACCGCCCTGGTGCGCGATCCCAACACCCGCCTGGTGACCGTGCTGGGACCAGGAGGCTGTGGTAAGACCCGTCTGGCGCTGGAGGTGGTGCGTTCCCTGCGCTATGACTTCCCGGACGGGGTCTTCCTGATTCCACTATCTGGATTGCCTTCTGAGCAATCCCTGCTACCGGCGGTAGCGAGTGCAGTCGGGGTGACATTTCAGGAGAAGATGGGGGATGTAAATAAGCAGCTGTTCGAATACTTGAGCGGGAAGCACCTGCTCTTGCTCCTGGATAGCTTCGAGGAGGTGCTGGGGGGGGCAGGCTGGGTAAGCGAGCTGCTGCATGCCGCGCCATATGTCCAGGTACTGGTCACCTCGCGGGCAAGGCTGAATGCGCGTGGCGAGCAGGTATTTATCCTGGGGGGCATGTCATACCCTCCCGCGGACCAGGCCCAGGATGTGTTGGGATATAGCGCGGTACAGCTTTTTGTGGCTGCGGCCCAGCGGGTGAAGCCTGATTTCGAAAGCGAGGATATGAAAGCCATCGTGCGCATCTGCCAGGCGGTGGCGGGCATGCCCCTGGGCATATTGCTGGCAGCCGGGTGGGTGGGGAGCTACCCGGTGGGTGAGATTGCCATGGAGATCGAGCGCAGCCTGGACTTTCTGACTTCGGAGTGGCGCGACGTGCCCGAACGGCAGCAGTCCTTGCGCGCCACCTTGGATTACTCCTGGAGCCTGCTCAGCGAGGCGGAATGCGAGGCCTTCCGGAAGCTATCGTTATTCCGAGGACTGTTCAGCCGGCAGGTGGCGCACCAGGTATGCGGGGTCGACCCGCGCCTGCTGCGCTCGCTGGTGGACAAGTCGATGCTGCAGATGGAATCAAATGGGCTATACCGTATGCATGACCTGCTGCACCAGTATGCGACCGAGAAGCTGGCGCAGGAGGCGAGCGAGGCGGACAGGCTGAGTCAGCGTCATGGCAGCTATTATCTGGGCGAGTTGCCCGCTAGGGGTAGTGATTTGAAGAGCGCACGGCAGAGGCAGGCTCTGGAGCAGCTGGATTTCGTGATCAATGACGTCCAGGCTGCCTGGGAATGGGCGGTTGGGCAGGGGGAGGTTACGTTGCTGGAGGGGGCAGTGGAGGGCTTGTGCCTGTATTACAGCCTGCGCTACCGCTACCACGAGGGCGAGCATGCCTGCCAGGTGGCAATCAAGGGTCTGAAGAATACTCTGGTAGTTGGTAAGCGTCTGAGTCTGGAAGGCTGGCTGCTAGCGTGGCAAGTGAACTTTTGCCTATTGTTGGGTAAAGTGGATATAGCCAGACAATTGGCTGATTCCAGCCAGGAGAAGCTGAATCAAGCTGAAACGGCTGGGGAGGACGTCCGGCTAGGGCAGGCGCTGCTCTGGCGGAAACGAGGAGACTTTGAGGGCAATTTACCAGAACGGCTCAACTACCTCCAGCGCAGTGCAGCGCTATTCCAGGCGCTGGACGAGCCCTGGCAGCAGGCGGGGGTGTTAGGTTCTATGGGTGAAATCACAAATCGCATGGGGGATCATATATCAGGTCTGGAGATACATCAGCAGGCCCTGGCGTTAAGCCGTGCTGCGGGCGAACCAAGTCGGATGGCTGAAGCTATGATAGGTCTCGCGTATGATCAATTGTTCTATAGGTCGTGGGAAACCGGCGCCCGGCTGATGGAAGAAGCGGCAGTCTGGTACCGGTCCATGGGTGACCTGGGAAGCCAGGCTTATGGCGAGCATCACTTATCCGTATCCCTGGCATGGGCGGGGCGCTTTGCAAAAGCCTGTGAGATGATGGAGCTTGCCCTTGAGAAGGAACACCAAGTGGGCGACCATTTTCGTATCGCGGATGGCACGGTAATATTGGGAATTGTCCAGATGCATGGCGGATGGTATTCGCAGGCTACTGTTACCATGCAAAAAGGCTTGGAGGCAACCCGGCAGGGTGGTTATCAACGCGATGAAGCGTTCGTCTTGGCGCAAATGGGATGTCTGGCATTGTTACAGAAAGAGGCTTCGCAGGCTATCGTTCTTATACAACAAAGTGTTGCCAGTTATCGCCAGATGGGATTTGCTGGTGAGTTGGGCATGGTGCTGGGGGCGCTGGCGCTGGCGCAGCACATTTTAGGGCTGACGGAATCCGCCTGGAATACATTACAAGAAGCACTGTCCATCGCCATTAAGGCACATAATCGCGCCACATTGATCACCCTGGCTGCCGCATTAGTTGTGTTGCTGGTAGATTCCGGCAGATGGGAGCAGGCCGTGGAGGCGTATTACGCCGGTATGACAGACCCGATCGTGGCAAACTCGTGCTGGTTCGCGGATATGGTCGGCAACAGGATAGGCTTGGCCCGCGAGCGACTACCTGAGGACGTCCGCCAGGCAGCCGAGCAGCGTGGCAGGGAAATGGATTTCTTTGATCTTGCCGCAGCCGTGCTGGCGGAGATGCAATAACGATTAAATTGAGTGTGGCGGGTTTTCCCGCCACGCTCAGCCCCTGAATGATTTCCTATCCGGCCCTATTTATGGATAGTTAATTCTTATGCGCCAATGGTATCAGTGTGCGGTACCAAAGGGCCGTGGTGGTCAGCGTAGCATTGTCATTGGCGGACGGGTTGCCTGCCGAGGTGGCAGTCAGGATGAGCTGGTGACTGTCCCCAGGCCATGCGCTATCCGGGATGATTACATAGATAACAACCTCGGCGCTCTCCCCAACGCCCAGGTCGAGGCTCGTCACCGGCAACACTACTTCCCAGGTGCTGCCGGTGTAGGTGAGGTTGACCGTATCGGTGATGGTGCCCATGTTGCTGACCGTCAGGGTGTAGGTGATCACCTCCCCATGGAAGCCACTGAGTGCCAGACTTTCTGGGCTTATATGCACATCATAGGTTGGTATGACGGTGGTGGTGATCAGTGTATTGTCCACCGCGGTGGGATTGCTGTATGAAGTGGCGATGATCTCGGTCAGCCCTTGATCCCCCACGTGAACATCCAGAGGCACATTCAAAACAATGAGATTCTGGATGCTCTCGCCCGGACCAACAGGACCTCCCGGACCGCCAAGAGGTGAGCCGGCACCCCAGGTGGTGGTAACCTCTATGTTGTAATAATCGGTCACTACCCCGGTGTTGGTGATGGTCAGGGTATACGTGACGGGGTGACCAATCTCGCCTTCACCCTCGATTGGGTTGGATAGCTTCACCCCGTAGCTGACACACCCCTCCCCGACCGGCAGGTAGTAGCTATTATCAATGGTGATGAGATTGAAGGGGCCAGAAGGTAACCAGATACCAGACGCACCCCCTACTGACCAGATCTCGCCCCCAGCCATCGCCTCGGTGCAGGCACTAGCATTACCTTCGATCGACCAGGGGAGTGGCTGGCCCAGGTTGGTCCATGCACCACCCGGCCACAGGCTCAGGTCGAGCACCTCGACCAGCCCTGTGGCATCCAGGCGCTCAAAGCCGTTTTCATCTCCAGCGATGGCATACAGGTGCGACTGTGTGACCGACAGGGCAGTGATGGCGCGGCGACTGGTGAAGGCAGGTCCGGGTCTGTCCCAGGATTCGGTAGCCATGTTCAGGCGCAGGGTGATATCCAGGTTGTTATTCCAGTCGCCAGAGAAACCGCCGACCACGTACAAATAGGGTCCCGTCTGGGCAACGCCGTATGCCTCGGAAGCTACAGGCATGGGTGGACCTACGCTCCAGGTGTTGCTGGCGATATCGTATATATCGACGTTATTCGTTGGGATAAAATTCCCGGTATCCCCTCCAACCAGGTATAGCTTTCCATCCCAGGCACCCATCCCAGCCGCCCAAACAAACCGCGGTGGGAAACCCAAAAATGTCCAGGTATCCGTGGTAATATCGTAAACATCCAGACGCCTGGAAGAACCACTTCCAACGACGTATAACTTGTTATCGTAGCAGGTCACCGCCTGCCCCCAGCCTCCACCCATGGGCAGGTTGGTCAACCAAGTCCACACATTACTGCTGGCATCAAAACGAGAGACATCATCGATCGTATACAGCTCAGGCGTGCCCCCTCCGAGGATATAGAAGACATTAGGTTCTTCCGGGCACTGGGCTGTGCTCTGGAAGCCGACCGGGTATGGGACGTTGGTTGCCTCCTGCCAGTCGGTGACGGAGGTGGTCAGTACGGCGCTGTCGGAAGCTCCCGGGTCGCCTTGAGAAGTGACGGTCACTACCGCAGTATCAAAGTCGCCGGGGTTGGCTCCTTCTGGCACTTCGACATCCACCATTACCAAACCTGCCAATCCAGGGGCGATCGGACCGATGGTGATGGGCACGGTTATGGTCCACACCCCGCTGGCAGTGATGTCAAAGGTGTCGGTCAGGGTGCCGTTGTTGATCAATGGCAGGACGTAGTGAGCCGCATCACCCGGGTGGTTACCCAGCTCCATGCTCTCACGCGGCAGGTCGCCGAAGTAGAAGTCGAAGCAGGGCTCACCAGTGGGACGGTAGAAGACATCATCAAGGAGATTTTGCCCTGAATCAACCCCGCCAACCGACCATATCTCTCCCCCGCTTACCGATTCGCTGCAGAACCCAGCACTGTTCCCTTCCAAGGACAGGGGTATTGGGTCAGCGACATCCACCCAGGCGCCGCCTGGCCATGACGACAAATCGAGTGATTCGACCAGGTCTGTCGGATTGAATTGGGAGCCTCCATCGGCATCCCCCCCAATGGCATACAGATGCGCACCATTCCCCGCTAAGGCAAAAGCTGCCCGGGCGCTGGTGAATTCTGGTCCAGCCTCCCACGAACCAGACGACATATCGTAACGCTGCGTAGCATTGACATTTTGGCTAAAGTCCCCAGACCAGCCGCCGACGATGTATAGGTAAAATCCTTGCTGATAATAGCCAGCGGAATCAGTAGCGACTGGCATGTGTTCTCCAGCCTGGTCGCTCCAGGTATTGCTGGCGATATCATAAACATCGACGTGGTCAATCGGTGGCCAGGGTGTGCTGGTTGTTGTGCCACCAACCAGGTAGAGATGTCCATCCCAGGCGCCGATCGCGGCTTGTTTCAGAGGGTGCGGTAAATCCGCAGCCTGGCTCCAGGTTCCAGCAGCAATATCGTATATATAGAATAAAGCAGTAGCCCCAGGCCCATTATCCCCTCCGGCGGCGTAGATGCGCCCACCATAGCAGACTATCGCACTGCGTTCAATTACTGAGGGATATGCGGTCAAGATGTACCAGGTGTCTGTGCTGGCATGGTATCGGTAAAAAGTATTTGCACCAGGATATGAACCCAGCACATAGAACACATCCGGCTCATCCGGACACTGGGCAAAGCCATAGAAAGCTACAGGAGATGGAGCACTGGTAGTCTGGAACCAGGTATCCGGTCCTGGTGCTGCTACAGCCCGCTGCATGTCCCAGGCAGCAAGCAAAGCCATGCCTGCGCCTAACAGAACCAGGGTGCAGATAAAGATAAAGCATTTCGAGATTTTCATTTTCTTAGCCTCCATAGAATTATTCAGATGAATGGTCGTTATGATCAGCCAGCATTGTGAGGCAGGCTTGTTTCCTGGTAGATGAACGATGATGACGGTCGATTTCCATCCAGGTCAATGTTCTTCACCCTCCTTCCTTTCGTTAGTGGATGATTCAAATTTCGGTTTGGTTAAGTCTTCCTGCGTTGGGCTATCCGT
>Ga0316628_100004818_pt1 | contig 10680 bp, 9 predicted proteins | sample OWC_Aug_M2_C1_D5_FD_207648 | JGI IMG/M metagenome (GOLD analysis project Ga0316628, IMG submission 207648) | Wetland soil microbial communities from Old Woman Creek delta, Ohio, United States - OWC_Aug_M2_C1_D5_C | ecosystem: Environmental > Terrestrial > Soil > Wetlands | place: USA: Ohio... | reverse complement strand
CTCAACCGGCCGATCTACCGCCGCACGGCGGCCTACGGCCATTTCGGCCGCCAGCCGGAGAAGGACGGCGGCTTCTCCTGGGAGAAGACCGATCTCGCCGCGCAGATCAAGAGCGCGGTGAAGTGAGCGGCTCTTAGCGGCTGCCGAGCAGCCGATTTCTGCGTCATGGCCGGGCTTGTCCCGGCCATTGACGTTTTTGATAGTTGCGCCAAGGGAAAGACCTGGATGCCCGGCACCAGGCCGGGCACGACGACTGATGGATCCGGATTCGACGACACCATCGACGCGCGCCTTCTTCGGCCGGCGCAAGGGGCATGCGCTCAAGCCGCGCCAGGCGGCGCTGTTCGACGCGCTGCTGCCGACGATCGGCATCGATCTCGCGACGCCGGCGCCGGCCGATCTGCGCACGCTGTTCCCGCGCGCCGCCGCCGACGTGCGGCTCGAGATCGGATTCGGCGGCGCCGAACATCTGATCGCGCAGGCGCAAGCCAATCCGAACGCCGGTTACATCGGCACCGACGGCTTTCTCAATGCCATCGCCAAGGCGCTCGCGGCAATCGACGAACGCAAGCTCGACACTATCCGCCTGTTCCACGGCGACGCCAGCGCGCTCGTCGACTGGCTGCCGCCCGATTCACTCGCGCGCATCGACCTTCTCTACCCCGATCCCTGGCCGAAGCGACGGCACTGGAAGCGGCGCTTCGTCCAGGACGACAGCCTGAAGCGCCTCGCGCGCATCCTCAAATCCGGCGGCGAATTCCGCTTTGCCACCGACATTCCGAGTTACGCCGAGCACGTGCTGATACGCATCCTGCGTTCCCCGCACTTCGATTGGACCGCCGAGCGCGCCGACGACTGGCGCAAGCCGTGGCCCGGTTTCGTGCGCACGCGCTACGAGGCGAAAGCGATCCGCGAAGGCCGCACGCCGGCATATTTTATTTTCAGAAAAATGTAGCTGTCATTCCGGGGCGCGAGCGAGCCTGGAATCCAGCCCGAAATACGAGAGCCTGTCGTCGCGCTCTGGATCCCGGGTTCGCGCACTTCGTGCGCGCCCCGGAATGACGGGATATCTATTCGCCTGTCCCCTGGCGGACCTGCCAGAAGCGCACGACACGCTGGGCGGTTGCCGGCGTCAGCCGCTCGAAGTTCTCGAGCGCGGAATCGAGCACCTCGCGCGACGGCTTCGGGCCGGGACGCGAGCAAATCACCGCGCGCACCGTCGGCCAGCCGAAGCCCGCGGCACGCGCAAGGATGAGCACGGGATCGGCGCGCTCGCCGTTCATCAGGCGGTCGACCACCTCGACCGGCACCGCGCACAACGTCGCGAGCGCGGCGATGGTTTCCTCGTATTTGCCGGCCTCGGCGAAAGACGCGATTTCCGCCTCGCCCAGCATGCCGTTTTTGTGCATCTGCCGCACGGCGGCAAGCGCAGCGGTGTAGTTGCGCGGCGCGACGCGCGCGCCGACCTCGTCGGTGACGCGCGCGAGTATCTTGCGGATCTCCGCCTGCGTCTCGGGCTTCGCCTGCGCCAGCAGCCGTTTCTGCACCACGTCGCTCGCCTGCATGAGCAACTGGCGGAACAGCCGCGGCGGGATGTCGGTGCGCTGCCCCACCCGCTCGGCCAGCACGCCGTCCTGTTCCGCTCGCTTGACCAGCGTGCTGAACGCGTTCTCCGACAGCCTGGCGGCGGCGTTGGTGGCGATCGAGCGGGACACCTCGCGGTCGCCGCGGGCGACGATGACGTCGGCCAGCGCCTCGCTGAGATTGCCGCGCGCCGACAAGGCGAGAAGGTGCGCCTGCCCCTTGGTCTGCGCGATGCGGATGAGCTCGGGATCGGAAATACGTGCCTGCTTCAGCACCGGCTCGGCGACCGCGATGTCGTCGCTGTCGGCCAGTTTCGTGACGACACGGACCGGCGCGTTGGGAACCGGGGCGAGCTTGTGCGCGAGTTCCGCCAGCGCCCGCGCCTCGATCTCCTCGATCAGATAGCCGATGACGTCGTCGAAAACGGCGACGTGCTCGTCCTTGAAGGCCGGCGCTCCGTCGAGGAACAAACTGGTGATCCGCCGCAGGGTCTCCGCCCGCTTCTCGGCCGAGCCATTCTGGACGACGTCTTCCAGCTCGGGAAGCAGGGAGGCAGGGGTACCCATACGAAAAACTCGCGCGGCACAAAAACGGGCCGCGGCCGCGGCCTTAGGCCAATTTAAACGGCGATTCTGAAGGAAAAGTTAGCCTTGATGCGTGGACTCCGGCCTTGCGCCGGGGCGAAAAACCGCTATATTTCCGGCTGTAAGCATACACCCTCATAACCAAATCGGGTTTTGAGAGTGGGTCCCCCGGGGCCCGCTCTTTTTTGTTACCGCATGGTCCACAGCGAGGCAGAGGCGGCCCCGGCCGCCGGCACAACGGACGACGAGCCGCGGCTGATTGTCGAGCCGGGCCTGCCGGCGCGCGTCGCCGCGATCGTCGAGCCGGTGCTCGGCCAATTGGGCTTCCGCCTGGTGCGCGTGCGCATCTCCGGCACCGAGGGCTGCACCGTGCAGATCATGGCCGAGCGGCCGGACGGCACGATGTCGGTGGAGGACTGCGAGGAGGTGTCGCGGGCGCTGTCGCCGGTGCTCGACGTCGCCGATCCGATCGACCGCGCCTACAGGCTGGAGATCTCCTCGCCGGGCATCGACCGGCCGTTGGTGCGCAAGTCGGATTTCGACCGCCACGCCGGCCATCTGGCCCGCATCGAGATGAACATGCCGGTGAACGGCCGCAAGCGTTTCCGCGGCCAGCTCGCCGGCACGCAAGGAGAGGCCGCGCGCCTGATCCGCGACGACGTCGCGGCGGGCGAGGAGGCTGAGGTGCTGTTGCCGATCGAGGACATGAGCGACGCCAAGCTCGTGCTCACCGACGCGCTCGTCACCGAGGCCCTGCGGCGCGAGAAGGCGGCCAAGCGCGAAGCGCGCGCGGCCAAACGCGAAGAGAGACGCGAATCCAGACATTCCCGGCAGCGGCCGCAGAGGCCTGCCGTCAAAGGAGGAGAGTGAGCTATGGCTGTCAGCGCCAACAGGCTCGAACTGCTGCAGATCGCGGACGCGGTCGCCCGCGAGAAGGCCATCGACCGCGGCATCGTGATCACCGCGATGGAGGACGCCATCGCCAAGGCGGCGCGCTCGCGCTACGGCGCCGAGACCGACGTGCACGCGGAGATCGAGCCGAAGACTGGCGACCTGCGCCTGACCCGCCACATGCTGGTGGTGGAGCAGGTCGAGAACCCGTCCAACCAGATCACCATCGAGGACGCGCGCAAGCATCATCCCGCGGCGCAGGTCGGCGACACCATCGCCGATCCGCTGCCGCCGCTCGAATATGGGCGCATCGCCGCGCAGTCGGCGAAGCAGGTCATCGTCCAGAAGGTGCGCGAGGCCGAGCGCGACCGGCAATATGCCGAGTACAAGGACCGCATCGGCGACATCGTCAACGGCATCGTCAAGCGCGTCGAATACGGCAACGTCGTCGTCGATCTCGGCCGCGGCGAGGCCATCGTTCGCCGCGACGAGCTGTTGCCGCGCGAGGTGTTCCGCAACGGCGATCGCATCCGCGCCTATATCTACGACGTGCGCCGCGAGCCGCGCGGGCCGCAGATCTTCCTGTCGCGCACGCATCCGCAATTCACCGCCAAGCTGTTCGCGCAGGAAGTTCCGGAAATCTACGACGGCATCGTCGAGGTGAGGGCGGTCGCCCGCGATCCGGGCTCGCGCGCCAAGATCGCCGTGATCTCGCGCGATTCCAGCGTGGATCCGGTCGGCGCCTGCGTCGGCATGCGCGGCTCGCGCGTGCAGGCCGTCGTGAACGAGTTGCAGGGCGAGAAGATCGACATCATCCCGTGGTCGCCGGACATCGCCACCTTCGTGGTGAACGCGCTGGCGCCGGCCGAAGTGGCCAAGGTGGTGCTCGACGAGGACAAGGAGCGCATCGAGGTCGTGGTGCCGGACCAGCAGCTGTCGCTCGCGATCGGCCGCCGCGGCCAGAACGTGCGTCTCGCCTCCCAGCTCACCGGCTGGGACATCGACATCCTCACCGAGCAGGAGGAATCCGAGCGCCGTCAGGCCGAGTTCGAGAACCGCACCAAGATTTTCGTCGATGCCCTCAATCTCGACGAAGTGGTCGGCCAGCTCCTCGCCTCGGAAGGCTTCGGCTCAATCGAGGAACTCGCGCTCGTCGACGAGAAGGAAATCGCTTCGATCGAAGGCTTCGACGAGGACACCGCCCGCGAGCTGCAGGAGCGGGCGCGCGAATACCTCGCCCAGCAGGAAGCCGAGCTCGACGCCCGCCGCACGGAACTTGGCGTCGAGGACGCGCTCAAGGAGGTGCCCGGCATCACCACCAGGATGCTGGTCGCGCTCGGCGAGAACGGCGTGAAGACCGTCGAGGATCTCGCCGGCTGCGCCACCGACGACCTCGTCGGCTGGACCGAACGCAAGGACGGCGAAGCCAAGCGCGAGCCGGGTTTCTTCGATGGCATCGACATCCCGCGCGAGGACGCCGAGGCGCTGATCATGCAGGCCCGTCTGCAGGCCGGCTGGATCACCGAGGCGGAGCTGAACCCGCCGGCCGAAACGGCCGAGGGTGAAGCGACCCCGGCCGAGGCGTGAGCCGAAGGAGAAAGCCCGTTTGATGCTGGCAATGGCGCAGGACAATGAGCTCGACCGCGGGGCCTCGGCCCCGGGGACCGAGCGCACCTGCGCCCTGTCGCGCGAGGTCAAGCCGGTCGACGAGCTGATCCGCTTCGTCGTCGGCCCGACCGGTGAGGTGGTGGCCGACGTCAAGCGCAAGCTGCCCGGGCGCGGCCTGTGGGTCACGGGCAACCGGGCGGCGATCGAACAGGCGGTCAAACGCAACGTTTTCGCCCGCGGCTTCAAGCGGGAGGTGCGCGTCGCCGCCAATCTTGCCGAGCAGACGGAAATGATGCTGGAACGCGCCGCTCTCGACGCCCTGGCGATTGCCGCCAAGGCCGGGGTGGTCGTTTCCGGGTACGCCAAGGTCGAGGCGGCTCTGGCCGGGGGCGACCTGCGTGCGCTGATCCATGCCTCCGACGGCGCCGAGGACGGGAAACGCAAGCTGAACGCCGCCGTGCAGCGCAATATCGAGGACGGGGCGCCCGAAACTCCCGTCATCGACGATTTTTCGGGGGCCCAATTGGATTTGGCACTGAACCGCCCAAATGTGGTACATGCAGCCCTGCTTGCCGGGCCCGGGAGCGAGACTTTCCTCGCTCGCGTTGCGCGCCATGTGCGTTTCCGGACCAACAATTCGACTCCAGCGGTTCGCGCACATGCGCCGACAACAGACGCGCCGACAAAGGGCTCGTAAGGACAAAGTACGGAATGACTGAGACAAAGAATCCCGGCGAAAAGAAACTGAGCGTGGGCGGGCCGAAGCTGACGCTCAAGCCGCGCACCGAAACGGGCGTCGTGCGCCAGAGCTTCAGCCATGGCCGCAGCAAACAGGTCGTGGTGGAGACGGTGAAGCGTCGCACCATCGCTGCCGGTCCCGCGGCCAAGCCCGAGCCCGCGCCCGAGGCGCCGAAGAAACCCGCCGCACCGGCCGCGCGCGCCGCGACCCCCGCTCCGGAGGCGCCGAAGAAGCCGTCGGGCGTCGTGCTGCGCACGCTGACCGAAGAGGAGCGCACCGCCCGCGCCCACGCCCTCGCCGACTCGCGCGTACGCGAAGCGGAAGAGCGCCGTCATGCCGAAGAGGAAGCCAAGCGCCGCGCCGTCCAGGAAGCGGCGGAGCGCGGCGAGCGCGATGCAGCGCTGGCGCGCAAACGCGACGAGGACGAGCGCCGCAAGCACGACGAAGAAACCAAGCGCAAAGCCGACGAGGTCGCCAAGAAGCGCCTCGGCGAGACGACCACCGAAGCCGCACGCCGCCCGGCCGGGGCGCCGGCAACGCCGGCCGCGCGGCTGACGCTCGAGGCCGACGAAGAAGAGGCGCCTGCGCGCACCGCGCGCCGCGGAGTGCCGGGCCGTCCGGCCACACCGCCGCGTCCCGCGCCGAAGGCTGGCGTTGAGAAGCAGCGCGGCCGCCTCACCGTCATCAACGCCCTGAGCGCCGGCGAAGTGCGCGAGCGCTCCGTCGCATCGTTCCGCCGCCGCACCCAGCGGCTCAAGGGGCACGCTTCCAACGAGCCGAAGGAAAAGCTGGTGCGCGAAGTCACGATCCCGGATGTGATCTCCATCCAGGATCTCGCCAACCGCATGACCGAGCGCGCGGTCGACGTTATTCGCCTGCTGATGAAGCAAGGGCAGATGGCGACGATCAACGACGTCATCGACGCCGACACCGCGCAACTCATCGCCGAGGAGATGGGCCACTCGGTGCGCCGCGTGTCCGAATCCGACGTCGAGGAGGGCCTGTTCGACGCCGCCGACGCTGAGGACACGTTGCAGCCGCGTGCGCCCGTCGTGACCGTCATGGGCCACGTCGACCACGGCAAGACCTCGCTGCTCGACTCGATCCGCTCGGCCGAAGTGGCCGCGGGCGAAGCCGGCGGCATCACCCAGCACATCGGCGCCTATCAGGTCACCGCCCCGTCGGGCGGCAGGATCACGTTCATCGACACGCCCGGCCACGCCGCCTTCACGGCGATGCGTGCGCGCGGCGCCAAGGTCACCGACATCGTCATCCTGGTGGTGGCGGCCGACGACGGCGTCATGCCGCAGACGGTGGAAGCGATCCATCATGCCAAGGCGGCGAAGGTTCCGATCATCGTCGCCATCAACAAGATGGACAAGCCGGACGCCAACCCGAACCGCGTGCGCACCGATCTGTTGCAGCACGAGATCCAGGTGGAATCGCTGGGCGGCGAGGTCGTGGACGTCGAAGTCTCGGCCACGCAGAAGCTCAATATCGACAAGCTGCTCGAGATGGTGGCGCTGCAGGCCGAACTCCTCGACCTGAAGGCCAATCCCGATCGCGCCGCCGAAGGCACCGTCATCGAGGCCAAGCTCGACCGCGGCCGCGGGCCCGTGGCGACCGTGCTGGTCCAGCGCGGCACGCTGAAGGTCGGCGACCTGGTCGTGGCCGGCGCCGAATGGGGCCGCGTGCGCGCGCTCGTCTCGGACACCGGCGAAACCATCGGCAGCGCCGGGCCGTCGATGCCGGTCGAAGTGCTCGGCTTCTCCGGCACGCCTGATGCCGGCGATCGTCTGGCCGTCGTCGAGAACGAGAGCCGCGCCCGCGAAGTCACCGATTATCGTGCGCGGCAGAAGCGCGAGAAGTCGGCCGCGCGCGTCACCGGCATGCGCGGCTCGCTCGAGCAGATGATGGCGCAGGCCAAGACCGCGGGCCGCAAGGAATTCCCGCTGGTCATCAAGGGCGACGTGCAGGGCTCGGTCGAGGCCATCATCGGCGCCCTCGAGAAACTCGGCACCGACGAAGTCGCGGCGCGCGTGCTGCACTCCGGCGTCGGCGGCATCTCCGAGAGCGACGTGACCCTGGCGGAAGCGTCCGGGGTGCCGATCATCGCCTTCAACGTGCGCGCCAACAAGGAAGCGCGCGAGGCGGCGGAGCGCGCCGGCATCGAGATCCGCTACTACAACATCATCTATGACCTCGTGGATGACGTGAAGAAGGCGATGTCGGGCCTGCTGCCGCCGACATTGCGCGAGACCATGCTCGGCAACGCGCAGATCCTGGAGGTGTTCAACATCTCCAAGGTCGGCAAGATCGCCGGCTGCAAGGTCACCGACGGCACCGTGGAGCGCGGCGCCAATGTCCGCCTGATCCGCGACAACGTCGTCGTCCACGAAGGCAAGCTGTCGCAGCTCAAGCGGTTCAAGGACGACGTCAAAGAAGTCAGCAACGGCATGGAATGCGGCATGGCCTTCGAGAACTACCAGGACATGCGGCAGGGCGACGTCATCGAATGCTACCGGGTGGAGACGATTCAGCGCTCGCTGTGAGTCCAAGTCTCACACGCGCGCTTCGAACCGCTTCGCCTTAACACCAACACTGTCATGCCCCGCGCGAGCGGGGCATCCAGTATCCCGCGGATGCGGTGGGTACTGGATCGCCCGCTTTGGCGGGCGATGACGGCAGAGATGCTGTAATGGGCAAGAACAAACACCATCGCGACCAGGCGCCGGGCGGCTCGCAGCGGCAGTTGCGCGTCGGCGAGCTGGTACGCCACGCCGTCGCCGAGATGCTGACGCGCGGCGACGTGCACGACCCGGTCATCGAGGGCCATCTCATCACCGTGCCGGAGGTGCGCATGAGCCCGGACCTGCGGCTCGCCACCGTCTACGTGATGCCGATGGGCGGCCGCGACGCCGCCGAGGTGGTCGCCGCTTTCGAGCGGCACAAGAAGTTCCTGCGCGCCGAGATCGCGCACCGCGTCAATCTGAAATTCGCGCCCGACATCCGCTTCCGGGTCGATGAACGCTTCGACGAGGCCGAGCGCATCGAGAAGCTGCTGCGCTCTCCCGACGTCAAGCGCGACTTGGATCATGGGGACAACGAGTGACCGACACCGAGACCGACAATCCCGCGCCGCTCGTGGCGGACGCCGCGGCCGTGGAGACGCCGGACGCGAGCGCGCCGGCCGAGCCGGGCGCCCGCGGCGGGCCGGGCGGCCGCAGGCACCGAAAGCAGTTCAAGCGCGACAAGCGCGACGTCCACGGCTGGGTGGTGCTGGACAAGCCGGTGGGCATGACCTCGACGCACGCCGTCAGCGTCATCAAGCGCCTGTTCTCGGCCAAGCGTTGCGGCCATGCCGGCACCCTCGACCCGCTCGCCTCCGGCGCGCTGCCGATCGCCATGGGCGAGGCGACCAAGACCGTCCCCTTCGTCATGGACGGCCGCAAGCTCTACCGTTTCACCGTCCGCTGGGGCGAGGAGCGCGATACCGACGATGCCGAGGGCCGGGTGATCGCCCAAAGTGACGCCCGCCCGACCGCAGAGACCATCCGCGCCGCCCTGCCGGCCTATATCGGCACCGTTCAGCAGGTTCCGCCGCGCTATTCGGCCATCAAGATCGAGGGCGAACGCGCCTACGACCTCGCCCGCGACGGCGAGGTCGTAGAATTACAGGCACGGCCAGTGGAAATCGCCCGGCTGGACCTGGTCGAGGTCCCTGACGCCGATCACGCCGTCCTGGAGGCCGAATGTGGCAAGGGCACCTACGTCCGCTCCCTCGCCCGCGACATCGGCCGCGCTCTGGGCTGCTACGGCCATGTCAGCGCCTTGCGCCGCACCTCGGTCGGCCCCTTCGCCCCGGAAAGCATGATTCTGCTGGAAGATTTGGAGGCTCTGTGTCATAGAGCCGCGGCCGGCGAGGCAAGCCTCGCCGACGCGCTGATGCCCGTTGAGACCGCGCTGGACGACATCCCGGCGGTGGCCATCAGCAGGGCAGATGCGGCGAGGCTGTCCAGAGGCCAAGCCGTTCTTCTGCGCGGAAGGGACGCTCCCAATTTTCACGGCACGGTCGCCGTGACAGTGGCAGGCCAGCTTCTGGCCCTCGCCGACTTCGAGCGCGGCGAGATCGTCCCCAAGCGCGTGTTCAACCTGGCCGGCGTCGTTGGACGTGCCCGGCCGCCAATGAAAGGATGACCGATGTCGGTTACCACCAGCCGCAAGGCTGAAGTGATCAAGGAATTCGCCCAGAAGCCGAACGACACCGGCTCGCCTGAAGTGCAGGTCGCGATCCTCTCGGAACGGATCAGCAATCTGACCGAGCATTTCAAGACGCACGCCAAGGACAATCATTCGCGCCGGGGTCTGCTCAAGATGGTGAGCCAGCGCCGTACGCTGCTCGACTATCTGCGCCGCACCAACGAGGCCAGCTACAAGCAGCTCATCGAGAAGCTCGGCATCCGCCGCTGATTTCTCGTGTCCCGCGCGGGCGCCGTCGTTTGCCGCGCGCGTTTGTGCAGCGTTCGACGCTTCCGTGATGCGTAGACGCTGATTGCTCCGGCGGCAAACCGCGCCGCCGGAATTTGAAAGCGGGACGGCGGCATGGGGCCGCCGCTCGCGCCAGGCAAGGTTCGAACCGCCATGGCAGGATCGCAAGACGCTCGTTCGCTCCGCGTACTCGACGCGCGTGCGACAGCGTCTTGCCGTCTTGCTCATGGCGCTCGGAGATTGCCCGAAACCATGAGAGACAAAAGAAATGTTCGATATTCATCGCGTTGAACTCGATTGGGGCGGCCGCAAGCTGACCCTCGAGACCGGCCGCATGGCCCGTCAGGCCGACGGCGCCGTGCTCGCCACCTACGGCGAGACCACCGTGCTCGCCACCGTCGTGGCCGCGAAGCAGCCGCGTGAAGGCGTCGACTTCCTGCCGCTGACCGTCGATTACCAGGAGAAGTTCTACGCCGCCGGCCGCATCCCCGGCGGCTATTTCAAACGGGAAGGCCGGCCAACCGAGAAGGAGACCCTGGTCTCCCGCCTCATCGACCGTCCGGTCCGCCCGCTGTTCGCCGACGGCTGGCGCTGCGAAACGCAGGTCATCGTCACGACGATGTCGCACGATCTCGAGAACGATCCCGACATCCTCGCGATGGTCGCGTCGTCCGCGGCGCTGACGCTGTCCGGCGCACCCTTCATGGGCCCGATCGGCGCGGCGCGCGTCGGCTTCATCAACAACGAATACGTTCTCAACCCGCAGCTCGACGAGATGGCCGAGAG
>Ga0316628_100004817_pt1 | contig 10680 bp, 6 predicted proteins | sample OWC_Aug_M2_C1_D5_FD_207648 | JGI IMG/M metagenome (GOLD analysis project Ga0316628, IMG submission 207648) | Wetland soil microbial communities from Old Woman Creek delta, Ohio, United States - OWC_Aug_M2_C1_D5_C | ecosystem: Environmental > Terrestrial > Soil > Wetlands | place: USA: Ohio... | reverse complement strand
TCACGAGCGTTCGATCGCCTACGATCCAGGCCGTGATTAAACGATCAGGCAGGGCCTCGCCAAGGATCTGGACCCTGGCAATGGCGCCTTTTGCGCGTTTCAAATCAGGTTCGGCAAGGGCCAGACGCCGATACCAGTACAGTGTTGTGTCTACCTTAGATATTTCTCTGATGTCAGGACGAAATAGCGGACGCGATGATGCTCCGATTGAACTCCGGTCTGCCGGCTTGGCCTTGAGCATAGATTCCTCCTCATATCAATTCGTCTGTGCGGAGGGGAGTTCAGATCTAGGGATGCTATCGCGTACGCTTAACCCAGAACCCTAAGAAAATCCCCCTTCACATAAGTTACCAATACTCCGTTGCTTGTTTGATGTCAAGGCCTATAAAGACCTCTAAAACTGACGGACATGGTTAACACCTAGGGCCCTCTTGGGTAGGCTTTGGGCATCTAGGGAAGGAGAAGCCTTATGGTAAACCACGATCCAATCAGGAACTAAAAATGGCGGTTAGGCGTCCTCAGGCACTTCGAGGAGGTGACCCGCAATGTGTCCAAAACCTGCAGGCACTTTGGGATCAGTCGGAATGCCTTCTATAAATGGCGGCGAAGATACGTTGAGCTTGAGGAAGCAGGCCTCTTAGATCGTTCCCGTCGCCCGCTCCATAGCCCCGGGGCCACGAACATCGAAATACTGGGGAAGATCATCTATCTGGGGCAGATCTATCATTTTGGACCTTGGAAGATCATGGTCTATCTCGAACGTTATCACGATATCCATATCAGCGGCTCCGGCATCTGGCGTATCCTCAATAAGCTGCAGATGAGCAGGCTTCCGGTCAACCAACGATATAAAAGGCACCAGGAGCGTTGGAAGAGATATGAGAAGCCAATGCCCGGGCATCGGATCCAGGTCGATGTCAAGTTCTAAGAGAGGATCCAAGATATCCGTAAACGGTACTATCAATACACGGCCATCGACGATTGCACGCGGCTTCGGGTCTTGAAGATTTATGAATAAAACAACCAGAGAACGTCGATTCAGTTCATCGATTATGCGCTAGCCAAGCTACCGCTTAGGGCGGAGCTGATTCAAACCGATAATGGCGCCGAATTCCAGGGACAGTTCCACTGGCATGTGCTGGACAAGGGGATCAATCACGTATATATAAAACCCCGACGACCGCAGCTTAACGGGAAGGTGGAACGGAGCCACCGAAGCGACAAGGAAGAGTTTTATCGGATGCTCAAGGGGGTTGTTATAGACGATACGAAGCTGTTTAATGAAAAAATCAAGGAATGGGAGGACTTCTACAACTACCAGCGACCCCATGCCACGCTTGCCGGAATGACCCCTTATGAACGCTTCCGAGAACGCGCAGGCCTTACGGTGTAATTGATCATGAGCGTACCTACAGGCCATTGACAGGTCCCTGCGGCTGAGTTATGCTTCAATCATATGGGGGTTATCTTATGAGGAGCGGCTCAATCGCAGGGCCGTACAAAAAGAGAATTTCCCATCGATTTTCTGAAACGAACTGAGGGAGGTTCCGATCATGGGTGAAATTCTGCGAGTTTCCGAAGGGGCATGTTCGGTAGGGGGATCGATATTATCGCGCGTTCTCCCCGGTTCCATACGCTTTAGTGTTTGCCTGTTTTGGAAGAGAAGTCCTACCCGGGATGGTACTAAGACCATACGACGTCTATTGCCTCTGACAGTACTGACATGCTTTCTGATGTCTTTTCCGGGCTACGCCCAGGTCTCTAGAAGGCCAGCCCAAACGAGGAATCTGACCGCGGCGGAAATCCTGGACCGCGAGGCGGCTGCGATTGTCGCTATTTACAATATAGACGCCAACGGGCAGGTGCGTAGTATGGGCAGCGGCTTCGTCGTCAAAGCAGACGGTCTCGTTATTACCAACTTCCATGTCATCGAAGGCGCTTCTGATGCCGTGATGAAGCTGAAGACGAGCGAGGAGTTCGACCGCGCGATGGTCGTGGACTTTGACCGCAAGCGGGATCTTGTATTATTGAAATACCGGGCGGCGGATTTGCCCACTGTCACCCTGGGCAATTCCGATCTTGTGCGGCAAGGTGAAACCGCTATCGCCATCGGCAATCCCCGCGGACTTGAACACACCGTAAGCGATGGCCTCATCAGCGCGGTGCGCATGGAGAGCGGGACACAGATGTTCCAGATCAGCGTCCCCATTTCGCCCGGCTCGAGCGGAGGTCCGCTCTATAACACGCGGGGCGAGGTTATCGGAATCACAACAGCGGAATTGGCGGGTGAGCGCGTGCAGAATATTAACTTCGCCGTTCCGCTCAAGTATGCTCTGCTGCTCCTGCAGGGGCCTCCGCGCATGCCTCTGACGGAAATGGGCAAATTCACTCAGCAGTTTGGCCCTCCGCCCGCACCCCACCAAGGCGAACAACCGTCCTCGGCGTCGGTGGGCAACACTTACACGGATCCAAGCAACATAGCCACAATCTCCGTTGAGCCGGGCTGGACCGCGGCCGCCGGCGGTGAGTCAGCCCTCATGAGAGTCTCCAATGAGACTTCGGGCGTGTTAGTGATACACGTTCCCGATACGACAAGCGTCTCGCAGACCTTTGAAGCTGGCCGAAAACTCGCCAAGTCGGTGTTCAAGGATATTAAGCCCCTGATCAACCTCGACGATAGTGTACAAAACGGGCAGCCCTTTATGTGGCAGATTTTCACGGCCAAGCTAAAGAAGGAGAGTCGGGTCGTTCTCATCGGTTCAACCGTTACCGCGAATGGCGGCCTGCTCTTCTATGGAATCATGCCGACGGGCGCAGCAGACCAAGACATTAAAGCCGTAGGCAAGATGTTCTACAGTTTGAAGTGAATGAATCGTCCACGGCCGAGGGTGAATGGCTGCCCATACTCGCCCCGCAGTCGATGATATTCTCTAATGTCTGGACTTCATCCTAAAAAAATGGCCCACCCATAATGTGAGTTTTCCGGCAAAATCTCTGGTTAGGAGGTTTTGCGGATGAAGAAGTCGAAGTTCACCGGGGAGAAGATCGCCTTTGCCCTGCGGCAGACCGAGTCGGAGACGCGCGTGGCCGAGGTCTGCCGGAAGATGGGCATCGCCGAGCAGACCTTTTTCCGCTGGAAGAAGAAGTGCGGGGGGCTGGGCGTCGCGGCGCGGGACAAGATCAAGGTCAGCGAGATGGCCTGGGATTAAAAAGATTCTTCCCAGTTTTTGCAACCTAATGTCGAGCTTCTGCTAACTTCATCAAGGAATATTTTTAAAACCAAATCATCCGCGCTCTTCGCGTCCAGCAAAGACGGTTTGCATGGACTCTCGTGGACTCTTTCCCATATTAGGTGTCCATTTTGGCATAGGGCCTAACACCTTGGATTCGCTACTAGATGCAGATTGCCAGAGCTACCGCTTTTTAGGTGTACGTTTGGCTATACGATCTTTTAGATGCGTTATGTCCTCGCTAACACTGCTATCCTCCGGTAACAATCGCGCGGCATGCTCGGCGTTCTCCAACGCATCCCGAAGTAGAGACAGCGTTTCCGATGGATCGCCTTGACGTCGCTCCTTGTTCGTAGCAAAATACATTTGCGCGAGATATAGCGCTCGCCAGTTTTCACCATTGTTTGGTGCCAGCTCGGTTGCGAGCCGTGCGGCGCGCACGGCTGTTTCGAAGTCGTTGCCCGCGTTTGCAGCATCATCAGCTTTCTCGCGAAGATTGCCAATAGTCCTCCGGCAAATCGATAAGTTCTGGAGATATTGAGCATTCTTCGCGTCAAGCCCGTGGGCGCTCTCTATCTGACTGGCCGCACGGCTGTATTCAAGCATAGCTTTATCAACGAATCCTGATCGTTCATAGAAATTCGCGAGGGAGTAGAGCTTGACTCCAGCCTGATTCAGATAGATGGCCGATTTATCTAAGGCCGCAGCTTGCTGCCCGGCCTCGGCGCCAGCGCGTAAGTCCGCTTCTGCCCCTGCGGCGTTTTTTGATTCTTCTTTGATCCTTGCACTCAGTCGGTAGATATTGGCCATAGAATCCAGATACCTGGCATTCTTCGCATCAAGCTCAGCCGCTCGCTTTAGGGCGGTTAATGCAAACCCATGGGCGGCCAGCGCGCCCTCTGAGTCACCGCGATTCAACAGAAACTCGGCGTATGCCTCATGCGCGACATGAAGGTCATTCTCGCGGTCCGCCTGTTCGAGCTTACCTTCCTCCTTAGAGGCGACTTGCGCGGACCGCTCAGCGTTATCGACGCTCGCGCGGAATTCAAATTCCGCGCCCGCCAAGTCTTTGAGCTTGAATTTTGTCCTCCCGATCCCCGTATGCAGGATGCTAAGGTTGCAGACATATACCGATTTGCCCGGGGCAAATCCAATCGCCTTTTCAATCCAAGGGCGCGCAGCATCATAGTCCCTTAAAGCGGCGGGATAGTCTGTCCGAGCATCATACCAGTCCGCTTGTTTGACATAAAGAAGATATAACGCATTGGCGAACTCGGCCTTTTTGTCGGTTGCGGCAGCCAGTTCAACTGCGCGGGATCCGGCCTCCGCACCCGCAATGTATGCTTTTTGCGCCCCATCAACGTCGCTGAGATCCGCCTTGATCTCTGCAATACGAACGCAAATTGCGCGGCGGTCGTTGAAAAAACCGCCTGAGTCTTTGTCAATTTCGATAGCTTTGTCAAGCCACTCGAGCGCACGCTCGAACTCGCCGATGGCTAATTTTTTCTCATCCCCTGCCTCCAGTGCGTTGCCGATCGACACCTGCAGTTTGGATAGCTGGCTAGCAAGCTCGGCCCGGTGCGGCGAAATCGAGAATGCCTTTTCTCCCGGGCCGAGGCCATCGCGAAACGCCTTCTCAGCGTCAGCCCAACGTTTTGCCTCATAAAAGACATCGCCGATTTGTTCGTAATCATATCGGAGGTTCGACCATAACGTTGCGTTACCCGGCTCGAGTTCCGTAGCTTGAGAGGCTTTCTTCAATCCCTTGCGGTAGGCGGCTAGAGCGTCGTCCAGACGCCCTGCGGACTTCGCCTTGTCTCCATCGCGGAAATCGTCAATTGACGACTCGTTCAACAGAGTCACGTTTGAAGCCAAGGCCGCCGTAGCGCTCTCATAGGCCTGGTCTTTTTCGCGCGCCACCGCCTCGGCCTCCTTCATCCTTCCAAACGACCGCAGCATACGTAACTCTCGCTCTAAGAAATAAAACCGGTCCGATAGCCATTGGGCCGCTTCTGGAGCGGCCTTGATCGAGGCCAGGAGCGTGTCCTGGCCTCGACGATATGAAGCTGCCGCCTCCTCAATCTTGCCCGCACCTTGATAGGCGAAGGCGAGCTCGAATAATACGATGCACTCATCGTAAAGCCAAGAAACACACGCTTCGTCTGCTTTGCCAGCCTCTTCAATATTTTGCTTCGCGGTTGTAAAGTCCTGGATTGCGTCATCCCATTTCTGTTGTTTGATCGCCAAAGCCCCGCGTGATCGATAAAACCAGGATATATCGTCTTTCAAGCTGATATTAGATCGATCGGTTTTGGCCAACTCGTTGAATATATTCTCCACCCTGCTATGGATGTCCAGGGCTTCTTGAAAGTTATCCATTTCCTTCTGCGCCGCTGCAATTAGAAGAAGTGTCGCCCCAAAATCGCGCCTCCATTGTAAGTTCGTATCGTCCCAACGGGTCAATTCATCAAAAGCACGATTGATCTTCTGATACTGTTCTAAAGCATCTTGGAGAGCCCCTTGGGACCTCTGCATGTTCGCGAGTCGCGACACCGCAGTGGCTTGGCGGACCCTTGCGTCCGCCGACAAAGGCTGGCTCTTCAGCCACTCCTCTGTGATCGTTAGAGCGCTTATATAGGCATTTTGGGATCCCAGCTGGTCCCCGATCAGTCCTAGCGAATCGGCTCGATTGTCGGTGGCCTCATGAAGTGCTTCGAGCAGGAGCGGCGATCGGGATTCAACTTTCTCAATCGGCTGGAGTAGATCGCGAGCTCGGTCGAGGTGGGCAAGCGCTTGCCGCGGCCGGCCCATTTTATTGAGCATCCGCCCCACTGAGCTTTCGCTGTTAGCTAGCTCGATGATTGAATCGGTATCGCGATTACCCCCATCGTATACTGCTTGTCGAAGGGCCAGGGCCTCAAGGTGTGTTTCGAGCGACTCGCTGATCTTGCCCTGGTCATGAATCGCATCGCCTAGCTTCTCAAGTGCGCGCGCCCGCTCGGCCTTGGGAACCAGGCTTTCTGGCTCCGCATCCGCCCAGCTTTCGAAGAGTCCAGCCGACTCGCAGAATTTCTCGACAGCCTCGCTGAGCTTTCCCCGTGATTGAAGGATGTCGCCTGCATTTCGTGCCGCCAGACCACGGGTGCGCATTTGACCTGGCTCACGTGATCCAGGCGATTTATCAAGGTATCTCTGGACTATATTTTGTACGTCTTCAAGAATAATATTGCGGCCGACCGGACGTAATTGGTCGAGGAAGCTTTCTCCAATCAGGGCCGCGACCACACCCTCAGCATCGGAGCGCGCGCGCTCAGCAGCCTTCTTCGCCCTTTCGATCTTGCCGTTCCACCAGAACAAAGCCCCGATAGTGAGAATCGCGACCGCAGCGGCCCCCGTCATTATCGACCGGAGCTTCTTTGGGATGCGAAACGGCCGGTGGTGTTCGATCGATTCAGCAACTCTGTCGTGGCTGATCTCGTAGAACAAACTCTCAAGGTGCGGCTCGCAGCGCAGCAAGTGCTCGTTCATAAGCGTCGTTAGCGCCGCTACGCTCAATTTGTATTCAGATTCGATCTGTGCCTGGTCGAGCATGAGTCGTCTTCCGTTCGCGCTGAGCAAGCCTTCCTCACATAACCGGCGCGCACGGCGGCGATCCCCCAAATTGAGCATGTTAATCACGCGATAGTAGAACTGACTAAGAACGCCCTCCATGCCAGGCAACCCTCCGAGATCAGCGCAGGTAATGTGAATTGCCGGCTGCCCTTCCAGGAATTCCGCAGCTGTTGGCTTCTCCTGTTGTTCTATACGCTGTTCAGCGATTTTGGCGATACTAACCTCTTTAGCGCGGTTCTCGATGATCTCTTCTGCGCGGCAGCATAGCAACTGAAGCTGAAAGGGTTCGATGATATGCGACTTACCGCGCAGATAGGCGAGCATCTCGTCCAGCGCATCGTTCTCGTACTTAAATCTCGGCGTATTAAATGGATTATCTCCAGGCTCTTCAACAAACTCAGCGGGCCTGCAGATCGCCTCGCGCGCTTCTTTTTCGCCAAGGGGTTCGAGCCGGATTCGTTCTTGAAACAGTCCCGGTATCGCACTACTCAGTTCCTGTAATGTTCCAAGATACTCCTCTCGCAAGCTGAGCAGGATCTTGACCTCCGGCGCCTTCTCTCCAAGCCTGGCACCGGGCTCGGCGCTGTGCCGGGCGGAGGCTCGAAGCCTTTCTGGTGGGGTCCCTGACGCTAGCGCACCGAGTTCCGCTGCGAGGGCTATCCGGAACTCAGCATCATGCAGCGTGAATATCTCCTCGAATTGGTCGAACACCAGAACTGGCGTTGCCAATAGGTCGCCTTTCCAAATCAGCGAGGTGCGTAGAAGTTCCCAAATCCCACCAGCATCGCCGATATTTAGTTCAGCGCCTTGACGCGCTGACGCCTCGGCTACGGCCGCAAGAACGATCTCCGTCGGCGTTCCTGGCCGGTTAAGCCGAATCGGAACCGGAAGGAGGGGCTTCTTATTAAACCGTGGAAACAGTCCGGCCATCAGCAACGAAGTCTTGCCCAAACCCGACTTGCCGAACAATACGAGCAGCCGAGTCACGAGGACACGTTCGAACAACCGATCGATATCTGCATCCCGGCCGAAGAATATTTGTTGGTCTTCCCGGGAATCCGAGAATGGCCGCACTCCCGGATAGCGGCTACGCCTCCGGGGTTGCGCAGCTTGCTTAGTTGCGATCATTTCGTTATCCGCACGTTCCGGCTAGGCAGAGTTCAGAACACGCGCCGGGCGCCGATTCGGCTTCGCCCAGTCATCTAGTATGATCTTTGCGAGACAATCCACGCCCGACTTGCTGGCTACTTCAATCGTATGCAATGCCTCGAGCTCGGCCAACGCCGGTCCGCCTGACAGCGTCACGGGGAGCAGAAAGACAAACTGTTCTTGGTCGAATTTCGAAAGTCGGTCCAATGCGACTTCAATCTCCTTGCGGAAGTATCCCTCGGCCCTGTTTCTCATGCGCGGACTTTGCGCCACGATGACGTAGTCGACTTGCTTCTTGATAACATCGACGAGTATCCGGTCCCATTTCTCACCGCAGCGCAGGTTTTGTATGTCTTGCCATATCGCGACACCTCTCGCCTGCAGCGCCTCCCCAAGAATTTCGACGGCCTCACGGTCTTCGTTTGCATAGCAAAGGAAGGCCTTGGGAGCGTCTGGGCCGTGCTGGGCCCTGGGCAAAGCCGCCTTCGAGGATTCAATGTCACGATAAGCGGCGCAAAGCCGCTCGGCAAATGTGTCCCATTGCAATGGATGGAACTCGATCGAACGATCTCCCGAGAAAAAGCCTACGGTCTGCGGCCGCTCGGGATGATCGAAGAAGCTGGTGTCTTCGAGCGCCACCGCCCGGCTCTTGTGACCGTATATCTTGAGCACATGAAGCAGCACCCGTATATACCAGTTCTGAAAACCAAAACCGACAAACAGGAATGTTGTGTCAGGATCCCCAAGGCACTTACGCACGTAGTCAGGCAGGGCCGGATCTCCACGAACCGCAGCAACGAGGAATTCGATCAGGTCGTTTTCGGAGAGCACCAGCGAGTAGATATCATCGATATGTCCATAAAGATAATAGACCAGCGGCTTTGTTTCGGTTGGCTCTTGCAGCCAGGCGGTCTGTTGGCTGCGGAAGCTATAATAAGCCGCAGCAGGATTCTTCCTATGGGTGGCTTTAAATGCTTCCAGCATGAACTCATCGGGCGAAGTGGTGATGCAAAGTCGAAAGGGCAATTCCGCGAGATTACGGTGGAAAGGAGTCGTTGTGCCCTTCAGGCCCTTGTAGAAGTCCGCGGTGGCTATAGCAAAATCTTCAAGTTCGTGCTGGACCTCGTAATGGAGCTGGGCCACATAACGCAGATCGCACTCCATTCCCGGCGGGCATCGGTTCTGGAGCGCAGGTTCCGAGGACAGCTGCCGGGCAAGCAGCGTAGTGATAGGCGTGCGGTTCGGAACGGATAGATCGACAGCAACGCCCGGACCCATCAAAAGAACACATCCGCCCCCCTTGATTCGTTCTACAAGTACCCGGATGAACTTGCTTTCGGCGTCAGCCAATTTAGCCTTGTCGATTTCTCTGCTCATGCTTGCTTTATTGAATGGGACAAATAGATCAGCTGATACGGTGAATGGGCATTTTTAGCTGCCCTCTACTCCCCCTCTGTCAATAAATTTAATAGTAATAATAGCATTTGTCAAGTATCAAGATAGTGGAGTTCCCCCATTCAGCTCATTGACAAATGCCCACGCCCAAGAGTAATATTATCCAATAAGGGGAGGGACAAATTCCGAGCCTAGAAGGAATATTCCCGCGCAGTACAGTACAGGAATTCCTATCCCTATCGATATATAGTTTAGTTATAATAGCTTAACTATTACGAGTGGTTGGCAAGGGACGATGGCCGACATCTTTATGAGCTATGCGCGTGAAGACCAAGCGCGTATCAGAGACCTTGTTTCAGCCCTTGAAGGGCAAGGCTGGTCGGTTTTTTGGGATAGGCGCATCCCAGCCGGGAAAACCTGGCAAAGCTATATAGGCCAAGCGCTGGGCGATGCCAAGTGCATGATCGTCGCTTGGTCCCGGGATTCCATCATCTCGGACTGGGTCATTGAAGAGGCGAACGAAGCAAAGAAGCGTGGCCTCTTAATGCCTGTCCTGTTAGACCCCGTTGAACCGCCCCTGGGATTTCGGGGCATCCAAGCTGCCGACCTAACCGGCTGGAAGCCGGGTTCTTCCTCTACCCAATTCGATCAATTGGCCCAGGATATCGTCGGACTCATAGGAGGCGTACCCCGTGGTCTTGCCCCCGAAGGGGAATTGAACGCGCGGACCCAGCCCATGGCGGTTCCCAAGCCGATGGCTAGTGAACCGTCACAACATGAACCCGTCCTGTCAATGCCTGAACCTCAGGGCGTTGGAGCACAGGAGCCGAAGGCCATTGAGTCTGGATTCGCCGAGCGGGGGGAGAAAAGAAGAAAGCTCCTGAAAGGAGCTCTGATCGTAACAACTCTGGCGGTTGCCGTGGTCGTTGTGTTATGGCTCTCCCGCGGGCCGAGAAGTTCGGATATAAGAAGGGATGACAGTCCGTCCGAGGCACCTAAAAAAGAGGCCATTCCGCGCGGGGCCGTCCCGGAAGCGAAGACTGACGCGAAATCAGATCCCCGAACGGGGTGGCGAGTATTACAAGACGTGGTCATCGACCTGAAGACAAGGCTGATGTGGACGAGAGGAGACTTCAAGACCATCACAGGCAGGTATGCGAAGGACTGGAATGAAACAATGCTTTGGGCCAAAGAGATGAGAGATAAAAATTATGCAGGGTTCAGCGATTGGCGAGTGGCTTCGATCTTGGAGTACCGTACAATAATACAACCTTCCTGGAGGGATGTCTTTCTT